>JACLAB010001301.1_pt1 | contig 22161 bp, 31 predicted proteins | sample 8027921 | NCBI WGS metagenome assembly JACLAB01 (sample SAMN15725117, study PRJNA655200) | protist metagenome | isolation source: fluorescence activated cell sorting (FACS) single amplified genomes of... | place: USA: West Boothbay Harbor, Gulf of Maine | collected 2000-07-19
TTTGGTCGGATGTTAATTGAGGAGCGCGTTTCGGAGGAAAATCTAAGGAACGATAAGTCCCTAGACATCATTGCCTTCAACAGTCTGTTGCTGCTGCAGCGACTGGAGCCTGCAGAGTACAAAAAAGAATTCTTGTCGCTCATGCAGGAGCGAGTACTCGTGCTACAGACGCTGATCCAATCATTAGGGTTCGGACCATACTCTGGGTGGCTTGTAGGACTACTGAAAAGCTGTCTACAAATGGAGGAGGAAAGCGCACGTCTAAGACATGCTGTGGCCAAGCGGGTGGCGTCAGCTATGTTCGACAAGATTAAAGCCAAAGAACACAAGAACGCATCACTCGACTACTACTATGATGTAAAGAAGATCCTGAGAGGGGTGAATCAGCTATACGTTGAGAACTCCCGCCAGGTCTGGGACCCGGAGTCCCTCGTGAAGTGCCACGACTTCAAGCAGCGCAAAGGCGTACTCTGCGTGCACATTGACTCGCAGAGCAATGTGTACGTCGCCAGCGGCAAACAGGTAGTGGTGTACAAGAACACGAGCAGCGGAGCTGAGGTATGTGAGGACACTCGTTTCAAAAAAATGGCAACGCTCCCGTTTGCCACAGTGGTCAAGAGTATCGTCGCAACAGATGATGGCAAAAAGCTTTATGTAGCCACAGGATCCGAAATTCTTGTGCATTTATTAGAAAAGGCAAGTCGCAGTGGAAGAGGGGTTCAGTTTAATATGAAGAAGCAGCTCCACTTCCATACAGGAGCCGTGTCCAACATGTACTTGTACGATAAATTTCTGGTTACCAGTGCTTTGGACTACAACATCTGTTTGTGGACCCATGACACGCTCAACAAGTTCTACAACGCTGGCTGTCCCGTGTTCTGTAGCACCATCATGCAGCTCTACAAGGAGAAACCGAGAGGTGGAGACTGCCTGGTCACCGAAGTCGCCGCGTGCGGACTGAAAAATGGCACCATAGTTGTGTTGCCTATTCCCATGATCAGTGCTAAACCTAAAGATGGTACCTCCAGTTCCTGGAGCGGGATCACAATCGATAACCATATACAGGGGGAGGGTGATCGTGGCATCCCTGTGTCGAGCATCGGTAGCGCGTGGCAATTTCTGTACGCAGGTTTCGCAGATGGCTCAGTTAAGACGTGGGCTGTGAAGATGAACCACGAAGCAAAGGGGCCTGAGATACAGAGCATGTTTTCCTTTGGCGGCGCTGACAGCAACATATTTCTCCTGTCGAAGTTGCTCTCCTTTGTGCTGGTAGCGGATAAATCACTACACGCGGGTCCAGTGACTGGGTTAGTTGGCGCTGGAGAATTGATGTTCAGCTGTTCCCACGATCTTTCCTACATCCCGCTACGCGAACCTGCGAGCATACAGGCCAAAAGTTCATCCTACTTCCTGCAACAGGAGGGCCGTGGGTACGTGGGCCATTCTGAACAGATTACCTGCATATCAGGCAATAAATTCGCCCTAGTCGGGGGTGACTCTGCAGGTCACGTGGTTATCACGGCCCCCAAGATCAGACACGAAGCCCTATCGAACGAGAAGCCGAGGGACATCAAAGGGTTATTGAAATTCTCTTTCTTGCAGTACGATTTTAAGAGGTCATGGTGCTGCCACCAGAACTCTGTACCCGAGGATGAGTGCTACCTCACTATATTTAACGACTCTCTTAATGTGATCACACTGCGCTGTCTGCTGCAGCATCCTAATTTCAAAGTTGAGCGCGCATATGCGGGCTACAGAACGCGGAAGATGATGGTTGCTAAGAGTGAATATGACGCGTATGATCTCGAGTCGAAAGAAACTATACAATTTCGGATCGTGTTCATCCCACAAGAAGAGATCCTGTACCGCTGCCCCATTGATTTTTTAATTAACGAGAGGTCGTTGGTGACGGTAATTGTAAAAGGCATGGGCTGCATGCCCAGGGTACATGTAAAAGATTTCATTAAGGTTTTCAACTTCGGATCGGTTGAAATCGGGACCACCAAGGTCATACCAGTGGACATCTTCAATCCTTCCCAAAAAACGGCACTGTTTAGCGTTGTGGAAGATGAAGTTACTTGTCACAACCAGGACACCGGTGAAGAGGAGCGATTCTTCATGTCTGATCGCAACATCCAAATATCCCCGCGCGTATTCACAATGTCTCCAGGATCTACTGCACGTTTAGCAGTCAGATTTAGCCCAGATGTCAAATACACTAGCTTCGAAATCCCAATTGTGTTAAAAGTGGCTGGTGCCGCCTACACCGTCACAACCATGTCAATGCGCGCGGTGGAGTGCAAGGGCAAACGAAGTGATGCCATGATGGAGAAAATGGAAGCTGAGTTCGACAAAAAGTTGGTGGGCGAGGATGGAAAGGCTGTGGTCATCTACAGCCCTAATCGTAGGATGGACGTGCGCCTGAGCTCCAATCTGTCTAGTAGTACAAAAGCCTTAATGAATCGAGAAATGGACGCATTTGCACTACCACCCATCGCGAGGTCTCTCAGACCACAGGTAGGATTTTTCACTTCAAGAACGTTCTATATAAGTTCTGGCTACTGCACATGTATACACTACACATACTCACACATTTACACTTACATACGCACACTTTACTACTTAAAGGAGAACTCTTGCCAGAAGGCCTTTGTAGCTCCCTTGCTGAGTATGGTCGGCTGGCATGCCTTGCAAGAAAAGGATGATCTGGTAGTGCTCGTGCACCAGAACACGGGTGTTTTCCTCGAAATATTTCGGTACTCTGAACAGCAGTTGGAGCACTTCACGCGGCCCGTGGATACCGTAAATATAGAGGTGCGATGCGGTCCCGAACCACTGTACTACGAGCTGTGGCATGTTGATAATTTATTAGATAAGCGCACGGCCACCGCGAACGAAGACTTCTCCTTCTCTGTGACGTGCACCGACCTCAAAATTTCGGTCACACCAACCGCGACCGAGCGTCAGAATACGAAGAACTCGGGGTGCAAGAAGACGACGTACCACGACGCCTCGGGTAACGTACAGCTGCAGCTGCTGGCATTCAGCCTGGGAACATGCGAACGTAACCCCGCCGAAGAGGACAAGAAGTGCAAAGCCAAGACATGCTCTGCCAAGGCTTGCTACAACCATGGACACATGAAGGAGAGCGAGTACTGCGAGGAGCACAAACAAGCTGGAATGGTATTATTGACGGACCAGATTGATCCCTATAGAAATGCCATCCGCACGGTCAGCCCTGCTTCCACGGCAGAAGAGCGCAATTTATATGGCACACTGCTTAGTGCGTCCTGTATTCAGCTTCACAAGGGCTTCAGGATAGTGCGACAGACTGCGGATGGGCCTGTTGCATTTCTGGACCGACTCATAATAGGAGGTGTTGAGAGGGTACTAACCCACAGTGACAACGGCGTCGTTAGCATAGACGAGTTCTTCGGAACCCACAAAGACGGCCAGAATAAGGTAATCGAGAGCGGCAGTCCGCTCTTTGCGCCTGTGAAATTGATCATAGATGCGACTGCGACGCAAGAAACCATCACTCACTTCAGCGTCACGGACACCACCACAGAGATTTTAGACAAGGAGACGATGATAGGTATGGATAAAAGGGCGAAAGCCCGCGGCTTGGCGCCCCACACGAACATAGACAGAGCTAGCATCCACCAGCGGATTGCGGGTAGACGGGCCAGCTTGGTCAACCAAGCTCATGATCTAGAGGCTGAGGACAGTAATAATCTCGCCTCCGAGCAGGCTGCCGGGATTACGAGCACTATCGATCACGAGGAGGAAGTAGATGTGGACACGATGAAGCGAGTAAAGAAATATGCTATAAATAATGTTATGGGCTCGGAAATCATTGAACTGAGTAGGCCTGAACTGAACACTAGGTACCCCAATTCTTTCAACGTGAGCCGCTCACTTGAGGTTAGCGTGGAACAGGCGCAGATCATCAAGGGAAAGGAATCCAACCTGATAGTTGGAGAGCCAGTCTTCATGCATACGCACACGGCGCGAAACTTGATTTCGCGCGGCAGAGCCACCCACGTATCGCCTCGGTCTTTGCTGCCCCATGATGTGCTGTCCGGTCGCCACACCATCAAATTGCGGGTGCGCGAATGGATTAAAGTATTTCATATTCAGTAACGAGTAGTTCATTTCAGATATCTAGTGTAGCTCTATCACATCCCTGATCACGATCATTCAGTACGACCAACATACCAACAATGACCCCAAACATCTATCGTACGTCACCATAATACTCACAATGATACTCAATCATCGCTATCAATTAAGGTGTTAGAACCCAATCAGAACAAAGGTCAACGCAGCGTCGAACAGACCGCAGATGACGAGAACGATGATCACCTGGACGTGCACGAACTGGTGACCATGCGTTTGACGAGTGTCGTGGACAAGGTTATGCTGGGCCAAAAAAAAAATATTGGAGCCCGCTTTTCAGATGTCCTTACTGAGCTTAGCAGTATATTCAACGAGCAGTGGTTCTTCGTGACGAACAACATGCAGATCAAGTTGATCTCTACTCCTCCCAAGCCTCTCGCCATTGCCGAGGATTTGGTCGATCCGTTTGTGAAGATCCCTGTAGGCGATGACCATCCTTGCACAGAAATCATCTTCTCCTCGCACGGTTTTTATGCGCACCTCGAGAAAGACTACATGTTCCACTGCGCGAATGGGTACACCAAACTCATGGCTACTGAGCTACGACTCAGCGAAAGCGAGTCGTCGAAGAATCTCCGCACGTTCAACTATGACGGAATCTACGTCGCACCGGCCGAGCCTTCACCCTATTTACTAGGAGTGTGGGAGGAGAAGAAGCGGGCTAATATAGTCACTTCCATTCAGAAAGGTTTTATGCAGATCTTGGTGGATAGACAGCAGGTATTTCCTTAAGAGTGGTATTCAGAGGCACATTGCTCTGTATTGTTACGTCAACTAATGATTCGTGGCTCATGTGAAAGGTCTTGCGTGGCTCTACCACACCCTTGATAATCATGACGTGCGATAGATGTGAAAGGTCTTATGCAGCTCTATTACATCCTGGGGTATCATGACGTGCGATGGATGTGAAAGGCCTTATGTAGCTCTACCATACTCTTCAATATCGGGAACCCACACCAAACGACTATACTCATATCCCCTCTGATATTTCCCATTTATACTCTATAGGCCAAGCTCGCCAATGCTCAAGAACAAGCCGCAGCGATGCAACAGGTGGGTCATTGACTTCACATGTAGGGCCATTGCGGCTATATACCATCACTATTGACGTGCGAAGGCTCATTTGAATGGTGTCATGCGGCTCTATCTTATGCATGAGTAGCATGAATATTACACAAAATGATCGTACTAACACTGGCCACTATATGTCATCCATGACCCGTCCATGTAGAATTTCGAAGAGGAGACTGCGAAGAAACACACAGATAACTCCCCCTGGTCCGCCGAGGAAAATGCTAAGATGAAGAAGATCCTGCAGCAGGGTGCGTAATATGACTATATGGAAGGCTGTATCTATTTACCCGTACTTATTATCATGAGCTCAGGGTGCAACCATTATACTCATATCCCTTAAATATCTATCGCACGTTTCCACTTAAGGTTATGACATGAAAGCGCAGGCTGTGATCAACAAAACCCCTGAGAACATCTTTAAGGAGATCAAACGGTTGGTGAGCGAGCACCACGAAAAGGTCGGTGAGAAGTGGAAGCCTGCTGCTGTGCTAGCTGAGGAAGCTCGTATATTGGCCTCGGGCGCTACTGTAGATGAAGAGGAGACGAAGTCCATCCTCAGCACGCGCATCCTACTGCGCCGTATGCTACAGTACGTTTATGCAAGAGTGGAGTTCACAGGGATGTATCTTGAAATCATTACTACCATGTTCTAGAGTGAGTGGCTCATGGGAAATGAGTTATGTAGTTATGCAGTTCTATCCCATCCTTGAGTACCGTCAGCATACAATATAACCATCATACAAATAACGACCCCCAAACATCTATCGTACGTCTTCATCATGCCCATAATGACCCCCACTAATAAAGGTACTTGCGTGAAGTGGCACTCCCTGGCTTCGAGAAGCCATTGAGCAAGCCGATGGCCGACAGTGCGTTTCGTGACATGGAGATCGAGATGATGAGCGGCATCGGTAACGTAATCGGAGAACAGGCTTTCAAGAGGTGGTACAACAGCAATAAAAAGGACAACTTGATGCAAAGTATCAACGCTAAAACTATATTTCCCTTGTTGCTGGAGGAAAAGTTCCGGCGGCTCACGGATGGCACGGGGTCGGAAAATCAGAACTCCCAAACAATGCACAACCGTAAGTTCATGGGTGCGAAGGATGCTAGGAAGATGGTCGGCGTAAGCGAGCCCGGAAATGGTAAGAAGTCGAGTTTGAGTCGGCGCATGAGTGGGATGTGGAACTACATTAGCCAGCGGCGCGAGGAGGAGGGCGATGAGAACATGGGCTCACCCTGGGGAAAAGACAAGAATGGCGGGAGCGACAAAGCCACATCAGATGAATTTAACAAAAAGGAATTCGGGAATAGCAAGAACATCGAGAACAAGAACGTGCTGAGACGTATGAGTACGGCCATATGGGGGAGAAGCGCCAAGCAAAAGCGAACAGAAGGAGAAGATGATGCAGCCAACGCTGCGAAGCATGGTAAAATTTCTTCGAATAAAGACTCCTCCGGCTTAGATCCTGGTGATAGCGATGACGATAATTGTGATAGAAGTGAACAGAGTAAAGAAAGCTCGGATGAAGATACCGTTGAACAGGTTTCCGGTATGGACGATATGGATCTTTACTACTTGGAAATGTCAAATCGTAAGATGGAAAGTGTCAGGGAACGAGCACGTAAAGTGGCAGCCGGCGCTGATAACGATCATTCCATCCACGAAGCTCTAGGCAACTATGACATGCACGGCTCTAACTACTGGGGCCATGATCACAGAGACTTGGAGATTGAGTTGAAGTGCGTATTTTTCGGTATTTTTTGGTATTTGTGTAACTGCAGAGGGCTGTGCTCTCTATCACGTCGGTCACGTCTGTGGTATTCCAAACCGAGTGGGTTGATTTAATCACATATCTGATATCACGAGCTTGCACTACAAATATCGCACTAATAAATCACCCAACATTATCAACTGGAATCTTTTTTTCCAGTTATGATACTGACGAGGAGCGTGGCAGCTCGCTTGACAGGGAGGAGTACCAAGACGACGATCCCAGGTATGTGAGGATGAGCAATCTTCGGATCGGCATAACTCTACGCCATTTGTATTGCATTTAATACTGGATGGTTTATGTGCAAGGATTGTATCACTCGAAAACATACTACACTGTCATGGCTATCAGACTTCACCGTCATAATGTTTCTTTAACATCACCAATATCACCAATATCACCAATATCACAGGTATGTGTTCGATGATGAGGAAGCCGTGGACTACGATCCCGCACGTCACGCCCGGCTGATTGCTTATGGTAGAAATAGCTCAAATGACTACTACCAAGAGAGCAGCGACGATGAAGATGATCGCAACCCATTCCACCAACCACTCTACGGGCACAGTATCGCGCAGGTACATCGGCATTTATATCCTGCAACATCACGAGCATACTGTACAACCATAGTACTCATAATTTCCCCCAAACATATATCGTACGTCAAGCCCCCAAACATTGATCCTCAACATTCACAGGCGCGGGAACTTTTCGATGATCGATATGCTGATGAATGTGAATATTCCTCTGACGAAGAGAGCGACGCAGGGGAGGGCTCGGAGTCGGATGGTTCTACCGTCAGCTTCAATGAATCTTGTTCGGAGCACTCAAAAGGACACAGAGTGCTGCAGAGGATGGTACGCAATTATTATGAACTTTGCAGGACAAGACTATACCTCTATACCACAAGTACTGTATTCATTACCAGTGGTTCACTTGGACGGTCTTGTGTAATTCTACCACCTCCTTTGACGTGCCATAGATGTGAAAGGTCTTATCTAGTTCTACCACATCCTGTGACGTGCGATAGTATCATGATCAATCAGTACATTCGCCATACTAATAAAGACCATTAAACATCATTGTTATTCCGCCCAGCTGCCACTTGAGGGCGTTGTCGACCGTCGGCACATCAACCGCATGAAGTACATCAACAACACGGAGGAAAAGGACAGAGACGGCGGTTACGATCAAGTTCAACACTTCTCCGACATCGATGATCCCGACTACGTGTCCTCCGTTGTCAGCGATAGTACGTATATGGTAGGGTGAAGGGAGTTCTGCAAGTTCCCAAACATCTATTGTACGTCATCATCATGCTAATAATGCCTCCCGAACGTCACTGTCATTTACCATTACAGGCACGCGCTCCCAGAGATCCATGAGCAGCGGCTGGACGCCCAATTACAACTATTAGGTTTAAGAGCTTTCTTTCGATATGGTAGAACAGAAATAAGAACGAATTTTGTGTGGAGTACTATCATAGTGGCGCCCCAATTAATCAATTGTAAATGAGTATAAATAAGGATAACCACACCAATCCCCACCTTACTGATACTTGAGAGAGGAAGGAGTAAAAAGAAGAAGTAAAGCCAATTATTTTTGTTCCGTGTTTACAATTCATAACTAATAGCCACGTTTCTCAGGCGCATCAATCATCCTCTCCGTGACCTTCCAGTTCTCCAACTCACCAATATCCAGGCTAAATGCAATAGCATCATGGAACATTTGTCCCATATTAGTAACAGATGAGACGTCCCATCCACCTATGTCCTGGTTGAATGAACTAGCACCATTGAACATACTATTCATATCCGTCACTGATGAGGTATCCCATTCACCTATGTCCTGGTTGAATGATTCAGCTTTATAGAACAGCTTTTCAATATTAGTCACCGCAGATGTATCCCAATCTTTGATATGACCGTATTTTCGTTCTGCTTCTTCTCTATTTCTGTCTACATCAGCGCCTACAGCAGCGGGTGTACTGAAACCGTAACATCTGCTGAGTCCACCGGCGACAGGGTCTACGCCGGGATCTGCAGCGCAGAAGCCCCAACTACCGAAGACTATCGGAGTAGCGTTTCGACAGCACCTTCAATTGACCACATCTTTTATGTCAGCATCACTGCGCACCAATTGCACTGGCTTCGCGGAGTAATCTTTGAAGTGTAACACCAGGAACTGAGCAGAATCGAATGTACCGCTGAATTTGCCTTCCTTTTCACTCCTCGCCATTAAATGGCACAGAAGCACACGCATCTCTTAAACTTTATGCAGACGAGGATGCATCTATCTCTCCTCTTTGATAGCCGGCTCTACGACACTGGGCATGGTATCTGCTGTGAGATTTAGCCTCACTAGCTCAAGTTTAGAGGATTCTGAAAAAAACGAAAACCTTTGTGGTGCCAAGAACCAGCGGTGACTGAGCGTAAGTCTACATTTAAATATAATATTATGGGATTAGGCGCAAGTTCACAAATCACCGAACTTCCGAACGCTTCTGACCCTAAGTTTCAGTGCGCAGAAAATGTACCTGGCTGGGCAGGTAAGGGTTCTGGAATCTTACTTGCATGGAATTGGAGCATGAGCTTCTATTTTGAATTATATCCCTCATTTGAAAACGTTTGACTATCACACAGAAGGCACTGCTGATCACTGCCCCGTCTATGCATGCATCTCCATAAACCTATGTAGCAAAAATAGAAAACCCAACGCGTGTGTTCTTTGACGTCACTGCCAAGCTGAACAACGAATGGCATCCTCTCGGGCGCGTTGAGATGACGCTAGCCACAAGTGTAGTGCCAAAGACTGTGGAGAACTTCCGTGCCCTGTGCACGGGTGAGAAGGGCTTTGGCTACAAGAATAGCCCCTTCCATCGCGTGATTCCCAACTTCATGTGCGTATCCGTATCATTTTTAAAACTGAATGGTCCATTTGAAAGACCTAGTGTAGCTCTATCTTGTACATGACCATCACACCAACTATTATACTAATGATGACCCCCAAACAACACTATTTACAGGTGCCAAGGTGGTGATTTCACCGACAGAAACGGCACAGGCGGCAAGAGCATCTATGGTAACACTTTTCCCGACGAGAACTTCAAGTTGCAGCACACTGGTCCTGGGATCCTCTCCATGGCAAATGCAGGACCCAACACGAATGGCTCCCAATTCTTCTTGTGCACGCAGCCTACGAGTTGGCTCGATGGTAAGCATACCGTGTTCGGCTATGTCTCGAAAGGATTGAATGTTGTTAGAGCTATAGAGTCGCTCGGTTCAAGTGATGGATCCACTGCCACTGAGATTGAAATATCTAACTGTGGGGAGTTATAAATTGCGAGAGGTAGCTTCATTATTTGAATAAAAAGTGGTGTAGTTATAATCAACTACAACCTTGTCAACACCAGTCTATATAGACAAATCCTCGTCGCACGTCTGTTTAGCACTTTTCCTTTTCATTCTCTCTTTCTTTTACAAGCAGCTTAAGAATTGTCACCCTAACCGAATATGTTCGGACTTAGCATGACCTACAACCTAAACAGTACGTCAGCCTAGTTAGTTACTTAAGCGGAGCAGGTGAGGCACGGTTCCTCGTCCTCCGGAGCCTCGGCCGCTGACCTGGACTTGAGCAGGCCTACCTGATCCACAGTGAACTGTGGACACGGTAAATGGAATGGAGGTGTTGGTATGGGTGATGCTTGGGTGGAATGGCATGGTATTATGGGTGTGGTAGACATACAACACAGCCTTGACGTAGAGTTACATCCGCACGGACCTGGATGGCATCGGCCTTAGGACGGGTGCGGAGATAGTACCTAAGACAACAATGATGTTCCCAGTGGATTATAAGAATGGTGGCTGGAGTAATTGTTCGTCATAATGTGAGGTGACAGATCTGCATTACAGCACTCTAAAGTCCAGCCTGTCATATATAGCACGTACATGCCGGTCTTGAGTCCCCTCTTCCAGGCGTAGAAGTGCATAGAGGTGAGACGTGCGGTGGACGGCTCGGCCATGTGTATGTTCAGGCCTGTTATATGGTTTACGAGGATTGGGGGTCATTATGAGCATGATGACTGTACCAGGTGTTATCTATAGGCCAGAATGCGATAGAGCTACACTATATTTTTCACATGAACCATTCGGCATCGAATACAGTAGCAATGGTATAGAATTTTAGCCCTAAAATTTACCCTAGCAGATCACGTGCGCACGTACTCTGCGACTGACAGATGAATGGCCCACGGTCTGCAGCCTGGTCGATAGGATGATAGCAAGAGTTGTGTGAGTATGATCTATCGCACGTCATGATACTATCCATAAGATAGAGCTACACCACACCTTTCAAACGAGCCACCCAACACGAAGCAGAGCAATGATGGTATACAATCGCAGCCCTATATCTGAAATTTCCCCTACCTGATCAATCACTACTTTCTGCTTAATTTCCCAAACGGTTCTGTAGAGATCCTTGAGGTCTTGCGGAATGGTTGGGATGGCCTGCACGCTGCCCCTAGCAGCGATCAGCTCGTTGCGCAGTTCTGGCGTCCACAGCTTGCGTTCCACCAGGTCGTTCAGTAGATACTTATTCACTACAGGGAACTCACCAGCGAGGACGCGACGATTGTACCTGCGCTGGCGATGTACAGGGTTTACTATTAGTATGGAGTTGTAATGAATGTTGAATATTAAAGCTAACTGAGAATGAAATGAAGCGCACTTGACCTTGGTAATGAGCAATAACGTACGGACACCAATGGCATAGAGTCGTTCTCCCTCCACCATCCACTAATATTCACGCACATGTTGCTGGTGAAGGGTTCTGTGCTCTCGTTGTTGCCTAGGATCTGCGCGGTGGAAGCAGTGGGCATGGGGGCTAGTAATAGCGAGTTTCTAAGACCAGCGGCGACCATTCGGATGCGCAGCGCTTCCCAGTCCCATTTACCGGACAGCGTTTTGGCGTCGATACCCCACAGATCGAACTGAAATTTACCCTTAGAAGCCGGGGAGCCCGGAAATGTCTCGTAATGGCCATCTCTCTCAGCCAACTCGATGGAGGCTTCCATGCCTCCATAGTAGATGGTCTCGAAGATGTCCTTGTTGAGCTGCTCGGGGGAAGAGAAATGTAAGGGTTAATTTGAGCATGGTTGAGTATGATGTTCGTACACTAGTAACGAGAGCGATAGAGCTGCATCGCGCTATTCCAAATAGCCTTCTACCACGAGATTGCATATCAATAGCAATAGCAATAGCACAGAGATACAACGCTCTGAAGATCAAATACTGATCTGACCCACCTGCATGGCCTCAGACGATTCGAAAGGCATGCGCAGCTTGCAAAACGCGTCGGCCAGCCCCTGCACTCCCATACCGATTGGTCGGTGTCTCATATTACTTGTTTTGGCTTCAACCACGGGGTAGTAGTTCACGTCAATCACCTTGTTCAGGTTGCGGGTTATCACCTTGGTGGTGGAATATCTTTCGGCAGCAGATGGAGTTTAGTGGTCATGATGAGTGTGATTACGTACGATAGATGGTTAGGGGTCATTTCAAGTACAGTGGTGTGGTCGCGGATCAGCAAAATTTCACTAGAGATCTTAAAATACTAAAACCGTGGCTATATATAGCACGTACAGACGGTCGAAGTCGAAGGTCTTTTCCTCCGTCACAAACTTGGAGAGCGAGATGCTGGCAAGGTTGCACACGGCAACCTCATCGGGAGAGGTGTACTCAACGATCTCGGTACACAGGTTGCTGCACAGGTATAATGATGGAAGGAATGTTAGGGTTAGTATAAAAGTCATGCTTGGGAGTTATGGTCATGGCATTCGTACGTATGATAGTGCTGCATGACAGCTTACATATGAGCTACTAGACTTAGCATGACATAGCTATGGTATATAGCTATGGCCCTATATCTGAAGATCAAGCACGCACCTGCTGCGGATGGTGCCCAGGTTTTGTTGGTTGGACTTGCCGTTGCACGCATCCTTGAAGAGTACATACGGCGTGCCAGTCTCCACCTGAGACTGCGAAATAGATATAGGCAGAAAGGTGTGAATAATCGAGTGTGGAATGCAAGTGGCGGATGTGTGTGGTGATTGTGTGCAATGGTCGTGACGTGCGGTGGGTGATAAGGGCCAAAATGAGTGTGGTGATTGTGCGCAATGGTAATGGTGGTTCAGGTATGGTAGCTACCCCTTCTAAGTGAAGAAATCATTAATAGATTGTCTGGACTTGCGCACCTGCAGGATTGCGAACCACAGCTTCTGTGCAGGCACGGTCTTTCTAGCCAAACCTTTTGCCTCGTATCCCTCGAACAGAGTCTTAAAATCTGATCCCCAGCAGTCGGCCAAGCCGGGACATTCGTTTGGGCCTGTCCACAGTAAAGTATAATGGTGACGTACGATAGATGTTGAAGGGCGTTATCGGTATGATAATTGCACTGTATGCTCATGATAGACGTGCGATACAGCTGCATCACACTACGCGAACCACTCAGTATTCAATATGGTAATAGTGGTACATAGACTTATAGCGGTATATTTCACGTACAGAACAGAGACCAGTCGCCTCCCGCTTCCACGCGCTCCATGAATCTGTACACGAATGGTTAAGGGGGGCCATAATTAGTATGGTTGCTGTGTTGCGTCTTCATAGGTGTAGCAGAATCAAGTGCATCACGCATTTCATGGAACCCTCAGAATTGAATAAAACGCTGATGGCATAGACTTATCGCCCTACGAAATCCTGTCCTTCATGTACGTACAAGTCGGGGATCCACAGGGCATAGAACAGATCACGTGCACGCTCTAGCTCGTTGCCGTGGTTCTTCTTCAGGTCCAAAAAAGAAAAAATATCTGCGTGCCAGGGCTCCAAGTACACAGCGAAGGAGCCCTTTCTTTTACCTCCGCCCTGGTCTACATATCGCGCCGTGTCGTTGAACACGCGCAGCATGGGCACGAGGCCGTTGGAAGTCCCTACAATGGTAGCGTTTGGGATTTTACGGTTGGTATGATGGTAACGTGCGGTAGACGTTAGGGGCACGATACTGAAGTATATGGTAGCACTACACAAGGCCTTTCATGTGAATCATTCAGTATTGAACATGATACTTGTGGTATAAAGATATGGTCATATAAAGTTCATCAGTATATCACACGTACCGTTGGAGCCGGCTACATACGAGTCCATGGCGCGGATGTTGTGACAGCTCAGACCGATGCCACCAGCGTGCTTGCTGATGGATGCGCAAAGGTGAAGGGTATCGTAGATGCCCTCAATAGAATCCTCCTTCATGGTGAGCAAGAAGCAAGATGATAGCTGCGGCTTGGGCGTGCCGGCGTTGAACAGCGTAGGGGACGCGTGTATGAAGTCTTTCTTAGACATGTGATCGTACGTTTCGAAGGCGCCCTGTTGTGGCAAATGATAAAGATTTAGGGATATTATTAGTATGATGATAACGTACGATGGATTTTTGGGGGTATTATTGGTATGATGATAATATTTAGTATTCATGACAACCAAGGATGTGGTAAAACTAGATAAGACCTTTCACATCTATCGCACGTCACAGGATGTGGTAAAACTAGATAAGACCTTTCATTAGAACCACTCAATATCAGGTAGAACATAAACGGTATAGGGCTGCAGCCCTTCAAAGTCCATTAATATACGCACCTCCAGATCCTCGCCGTGGATGCCTAACGACACACGCATGAACATGAACTGCGGACGCTCCACAACTGCCCCATCCGCTTGCATGAGGTATGACTTTTCTAGCGTCTTAAATCCGAAATATTCAAAATTAAAATCGCGTTCGTGCACGATGTAATTATCAATAGCCTCGGCATTTTTCTGCACGATGTTGTACACCTGATCGCTGACCAGAGGAGACCTCTGGCCCGTGGTGGGATGCTTGTAGTTGTACATGATCTCGATCACCTCGGAGAACTGCGACTTAGTCTGCTTTTGCATATCGCTGCAGTGAGTAATGGACGAAAAGTAGGGTAGGGTTCGATATGAGTGTGATAATTAGGTCCAATGGTCATGATATTCACGGAGCTAATCTGCCCCCAAACATCAAATAGTATAGCCATGGTATAGAGATATGGCCCTCTAAGGACCAACTCCTCACCTGATGCTCAGACGTGCCGCCAGGGTGCCAAAGTCGGGGTGTTGGGTGGCACAGCCGGCAGCAGTTTCTATACAGGGAGAAGTGGGAGTACCAATGGGCGAGGTAGAGATATGTGAGTACGTAGATTTGGTTGATTGGACGATGACATGACATTCATGAGTCGTGGCAAGCACCTACTGCTTCTGAAGTAGCAGATATTATTCAAATTTCAGCATATTTATGTAGACAGGGTCTTGTACGGTGAAATTTGATGAACAAGACCTTCCTCCTTTTCCTACATTCCTACGTACCTGCAGCAAGTTCGTCGAGCTGTCTAGTAGTTACACCAGGGTAGACGCCAGAGACAACCTTCTGCGTGATCACGATCGGGTCGACGATGGTGTCCAAGCCCTTGCATAGGCCGGTAATGCGCTCCAAAATAGCGTCGAAGCTCACAGCTTCCTGACTCCCATCTCTCTTGACAACATACATAGCTAGCTATTGATTCTTTCCTAGTAGATATTAAGGTAAGTGCAAATCCGAAAATCTATCTTACGATGAATATACTATTATCGCGGGTATGATTTCGAAGATTTTGGACCAAATCTTTTCAAAATGGTGAATCATTGACGTGCTATGAAGCGCACGTGCTATATATTATAAAGCACGTTCAAAGTACGATGTGAGCTTCATAGTGCCTCACTAAGCGCAAGACTTATTTCAGAGACCTCCATGGCGAGATTCTATCTTTTTCTGATGGTTTTGGCTTTTAGTGCAGTATTGGCGCGTGGATTGCGTATTGGATCAAGAAATGTGCGGCTACAGACATATGGACAGCTACGTCCTTATTCGGTACAATCTCTGCACATGTGCGTGAGTACTGACCTGTTAAACAACAAGATAGCTACACAAGGAGCCATGGTACGTGAGTTGAAGGCAGCGAAAGCCGATAAGGATGACATAAAGGCGGCTGTGGATGCTCTGCTTGCTCTCAAGGCCGAGCTATCTGTGATCACAGGCCCGGCAGAGCCAGCTAAGGCATATATGCCGAAAAAAGAGAAGCAGGAGAATGTAATGACGTCTAAAGAACAGCGAATCGCAGCGAAAGCTAAGGCTGGAGGTGGTGGAAAAGGAAAAACAGGAAAGAAGGAGGAGCCAAGCCAGACGCTGGAGGAAATACGAGCAAATCGCATCGAAAAACTGGAAGCGATGAAAACAGAGGGCATCAACCCTTTTGAGTACACATTCCAGGCCTCACACAAAGCCACGGAGTTGCAAGTGCAGTATGGAGATAAGCTCTCTGACGGCGAAGAGGACCCCGCTGGGGCAGGTGAGTATACTTGGTTAATCTCTATGCCATTACTATACTGTCAGATATTTGACGGCTTATTGGATAGCGGCGATATAGCTCTACCGCACACCAGAGTATTACAACCACCGCACCTAACTAGCGCACTCATATTGTCCCTTACGTATCACCCTCTACCTATCCAGAAGTGAGTGTGTCCGGCAGAATCATGGTTCGACGGGTGTTCGGCAAGCTGGCCTTCTTCACTCTGCAGGTGCGCGACTATTGATAGAGGGATGCATCTCTATACCACTACTGTGCCATTCAATGTACATTTTCTCATTCGAGAGCTGTGATGTCGCTCAAAACTACCCAAAAAAAAAGGGTTAGACCTTAACCTTAACCTTAACTGCATTTCATTACGAACTCCCTGCAGGACGACACGGGTACGCTGCAGCTGTACCTCGAGGAGGGCCGAATGCAGGGCCACTTCAACCGCATCAAAGACTGGACGGATGCGGGAGATATTGTGGGCGCGCGCGGCACGGTGAAGAAGTACGTTTTAATGGTAATATCAATTATGGAAGAATGGGATGACTTCAGGGGCAACTATTTCTACACGATATTGATTCTGAGTAGCTCACATGGAAGATTACATTATGAGACGTGCGATAGATGTGAGAGGTGTAGCGCAGCACTATTATATCCTCCATTATCAAGAACAAATTCAACATTACCATTACATTAAAACCACCTCTATGTATCCTTGCAAATTAGGACTGATAAGGGAGAGCTGTCAGTGTACGTAAAGGACTATAGCAAATTTGAAGAACTATAGCTCTATATCATGACTATTGCATTCATTTTTGAGTGGATCATGTGAAAGGCCTGTCATAGCTCCATCATACCTCCACTATCATCAAACTATCGTACGTCACCATCATACCAACAAGTGCCCTCAAACTCAACATTCACAGGTACGTCAAGGATTGGAGCATGCTCACCAAGTCCCTGCTGCCGCTGCCCGACAAATGGTCTGGCTTACTTGACAAAGACAAGCGCTACCGTAGCAGGCATCTCGACCTTATCGCCAACCCGGAGGTTCGCCAGGTGCGTGGTGGTGATGGCCCTGACTTTCACGGACGTCTCTTTATACCCCTGATATAAGTCATATTCTATTGACAGCATACATACATACAATGATCGTTCTAATAAAGCCCCTCAAACTTCCCACCGCGTCGGCAGACATTTCGCCGTCGGTACGCAATATGTATGATTGATCTTTAGACTACTTTCTGCGATGGTATAGCTATGTAATGCAACATTCCTTTAACAGTTCCCGTCAACATCTGAACATCCGCGGCTACGACAGGTCTAAGATTATCTCAACCCTGCGCCGCGTGCTAGATGACGATGGGTACGTCGAAGTGTGATGTAGCTCTACCATATCTCAGGATGTCAGAATATCTAACCCTAACCATACTAATACAAAACACTACACTTATACGCACTAGGTTCCTAGAGATTGAGACGCCTATTCTGGAGTCTCAACCGGGAGGTGCTGAAGCAAGGCCGTTCGAGACGTACCACAACAGCCTTAACATGCCGCTCACCCTGCGCATCGCTACCGAACTGCATCTGAAGCGGTTAGTGGTGGGAGGTTTCGACAGAGTTTACGAAATCGGGCGTGTCTTTCGAAACGAGGGGCTCTCCACGCGACATAACCCTGAGTTTACGAGCATAGAACTGTACCAGGCGTACGCCGACTATGACGATATGATGAAACTAACGGAGAAGCTGGTAGTAACGTGCGCTAGAGAGGTGAACGGCGGGGAGTCGAAGGCGCGTCAATACGAGTGATCTTGGAATGCTGTGTCTGTGTACTGCCACTATCATATTCAATTCTAAATAGTGCAAATGAAATATCTTGTGTAGCGCTATCCCATCCTCAATTATCATCGGTCTTCAGTATCCACCATGCTCATGATGATGCTCAATTATCTATCGCACGTCACCACCATACTCATAATGGCCATCAAATTCGTCGATGATAGGTGCATTATCAGGGAGAGACGATCGACCTGAGTCCACCGTGGCGACGGGTGGCCATGGACGAACTTGTGCGGGAAGCCACGGGCACTGACTTTCTTCCATTGCTGGCTTCGCAGGACGTTGAGGCTGCTCGACTGGCTGCAGTGCAGGCTGGTGTGCCTGCGGGTGAGTCCAAGCTGTTATGTAGCTCTACCACATCCTGTGACGTGCGATAGATGTGAAAGACCTTATGTAGCTTTACCATACCCTTGATTATTATTACCATGACACACATCCATCGTACTCACATTGATATGTGTTTTATCCTTCATTCCACTGCAGACCTCGTGAACTCCAGGGCATCGGCGGGAGAAGTCATGAACGTAGTTTTCGAAGTGCTGTGCGAGTCCACTCTTATACAGCCCACCTTTGTCACGGACCATCCACTGGAGATCTCCCCACTGGCCAAGCCACACCGGAGTCGTCCAGGCCTCACAGAGCGCTTCGAGCTGTTCGCGGTCGGTGCGTGTGTGATTGCTCCTAGCTGTATTTAGTCCTATGCCGCTCTTATACATCTTATAGTGTACTAACCCTAACCCTAATCCAAATAACACCTTTTCGTCATGCACATTCATGTATATAGGCAGGGAACATGCAAACGCGTTTTCTGAGCTTACAGACCCAATCGACCAGCGGCAGCGTTTTAACAGACAAGTGCGTTCGATTACTCTGTCACGTTAGATATAGGAACATAGCTCGATACCATGTTATGTAGCTCCATATTATGTACTAGTATCATGAACTCTGCATCAACCATTATACTCAAACTGGCTTTAACCTGCACTCTATCTACCAACACGCACCGCAGGCAGAGAAGAAGGCTTTAGGGGATGACGAAGGTGCGCAGCGTTTATATGTCTGAGTGTTGCATCGTGCTATTCAGCTATTGTATAATTCGCACATTTATTTGACACTCACACATCTCTCCACTGCTACCTCTTGACGTACTATTGCCGCTATAACCGCTATTACCACTTGGCACTGCAGCTTGTGATGTGGATGAAGAATTTCTTTCATCTCTCGAGACTGGGCTTCCACCTACGGGCGGACTTGGGATCGGCGTCGACCGCCTGGTTATGTTGCTCACGGATTCTCCAGCCATCCGGGACGTGATCGCCTTTCCATTGCTAAGGACGAACGCGGAATAATGAAGGAATAGAACGAGTTATGTGTAAATCCGTTAATTGAATTTGTTTCGTTAAATACAACTCCATGTTCAGGTGAAACTAGCAGGCGCACGTTTACATCTTAGACCCTAGCAAGCTCGCTAAATCAGGTTCACGAGAACTGCTAAGTCAGGTCCATGAGGTGCTCGTGCTGGACTTCTACGGTTTCCTCCTTCATCTTGAGATGGCTTTGGTCGGCTTGACGTGCGGTGCTGATTTTCTTCTGCTGACCGATCATGTGGGAGGGAGTGACAACCCACTTCGACGTCACACCACCCAGCATGTTGAGAGCTCCCTGGACAGTCACGTTCTTGGGATCTCCCCCCCCCCTCTGCTTGCTGCTCGTGCTGCCCGCTCCTGCAGTCGATGTATGAGACTGTCCAGGTTCTTGCTTGTCTACATGAATAGCCCCAGCGTACTGACTGAAGCTGGCTGCCATACCCGGATTAACCTCATACCTACGACCATCATTCAACACCAAGAACACCTTCTTGCTCTTCATGACCTGCATGCAATAATGGATGTATTATAGGGGTTGATATGAGTGCGATATTAGATGAAACGGTCATAACACATGGGGGTATGATATCATAGTATAGGAATAGAGTCATTAAAAGATTGACAGCATTTCCATACCTGCAGCCTGCCCACAGGCTCTTCTTTTTTCCCATCCACCCCGCCGGTTTGCATGCACGGAGCGCCCCTGCACTTGTACGTTTCTCTCAGCTCTTCGTCGGGAGTCTGGGGCCCCATCCGCCGCCTTCCCGTACGTCTTGGGAGGTTTAGGTCTGAGGGCATCTGCAGCATGATTATACTGTTGTCTTTTTCCACGGCAAGAGCGTCCACGGTGGCTGATGTGGGATCCAGCAGCAGGCTCTGTGAGCATGAGAGGGAATGACATGGATGAGAGAGGATCCTTGTAAGTATAATGACTGTACTGTGTATTCATGGCATCCGAGTATGGGATAGGCTACAGTAGAATTTTCTTATGCGCAATCAGGAAAACTACATGCGCACCGCACCTGCGCTGCTCGGGCCTTTCGTGCGGCGTGCGTGCGGGGCCCCACTGGCAGTGAAAAGGGGTGTGCCTCCGGCAACCGCTTCTGTTCTGGCGGAGGCCAAACCTCTGCCTCCTCGTCTGCCACAGTCTCGTCCCGCGCATCCCTGCCCTTGCTATCCCCTTCAACTGCATCTGTATTACCCATGCCACCCCCATCACTCGACGGTGTGCCTTCTCTTTTTACGGATGCCTCGTCGTCGGAAGAGTCTGTGGCGATGTTAGGGTTATGGATTGTCATTATTGGTTGTTAGAAGTAGTGACGGTACTGGGCTTACATCATTTACACACGACGCATATTCTTATACTCCTACCTGTGTCCGAATAGCTCGCAGGCCAGTTGTATGCGAATACGTTGGGGTCTACTTTCCCTGCAAATCCATAGATCGCAATGTTTGATAATCGATATTGGTATGATGGTTGCATTACACGCCCACGATAATCTCAGACGTGCGATAGAGCTACACAACATCTTTGAAATGAACCACACAGTATTAAATATGCTACACTTGGAATAGAGCTAAAGCCATATAAAGTTACAACACCAATGCGCACCTTTTTTCGCGCGACCAAGATGGCCCAGTTTGTTGAAATGGTCACCAGACAAGGAGCTTTCATAAATTAGAATAATGTTATGGAGCAGGAGTTAGTGTGCTGAGTCTATGTCGATCAACCAGGTCCCCCAAGTAAGCTACATACATACCTCGCTCCGAGGCCGTCGTCTTCCATGCTGTCTAGCAGTCTTCGTTCCGTCTCGAATCTATGGTCATATTAGTGATGTTTGAGGGAAATGATTAGGATCAGGTTACAATGTCTGCTCATGGTAGTGTAGGGGGGTGATAGAGCTACATCATCGCACGTCGCAGAGTGATAATGTAGGAAGTGAAAAAGCTACACTAGAACTTTCTCGCGAACCTTTCGCTATTCAAAATGATAATTATGGTGTAAAGATACAGCCCCCTAAGTCACTGATGTATCTATACATAGCACGTACTGCTCGTCCCGCTCCAGTACGCCCTCCACCTCCTCGTTCTCCCCCAGCTCTATCAGAGCATTTGATTCCTTGCTACGCGCCTTGGTACGCTTGTTCTTCGAGAGCCCCGGCTCAACCTTCACCTTCGTGGCGGTGACGTTCGAGGGTCGTTGTGAGTATGGTGACGTGCGATGGATGTTTGGCAGTCGTTTCGAGTGTGATGGCTGTAAGTTGGTCATGGCACTCAAGGGTGTGATAGAGCTACGCGCTAAACCTCTTGCACGAACCACTCAGTATTTAATACGATATGCATGGTGTAGAGATATAGTCGGTCAAAGTTCCCTCTTCAGTATACATACCTTCACACCAGAAGCACTGCTGCCTTCCGCCGCACCTGCAGATCCTGAGGAGGAAGGGACATCGCCAGTGGGGGCATT
>JACLAB010014621.1_pt1 | contig 22153 bp, 15 predicted proteins | sample 8027921 | NCBI WGS metagenome assembly JACLAB01 (sample SAMN15725117, study PRJNA655200) | protist metagenome | isolation source: fluorescence activated cell sorting (FACS) single amplified genomes of... | place: USA: West Boothbay Harbor, Gulf of Maine | collected 2000-07-19
CTGTGGTCTTAGAGGCTGTTGTCTGGCGATAGGACGGAGCGATCGACAGTCGGACTGCGCCATGCGGCACTTCAGGGCGCTGCGAGATCGGCGCGGCGGGTTACCAGCCCCTATTCCCATGCGTAGCTTTGACACGCCGAGCTTGTAGCTCGGCGCATCACGAGCACGAGTTTGTTCTTTGTTGTTTTCTGTTCGCGAGCATTTCGAAATTGTTAAAAAAAGTCATTCTCCTGGTTTATTCTTGAGTTAAAAGTTGATACCTAAAGATGATAAAAGTCTCATTAATCATCAAGCCTCGATTAGCGGCGAGGCACTAGACTACCTTCGTAGCTAGCTAGCTACAGTATGAGTACACGTGGAGTACGACGAAGGCAGGTTACTTTTTTAAAGTACGCGAAAGTACTTTATTTCGTACCTTCGAAGGTACGAAGGTACTGTACAGTACACGTACAGTAAGTTGAAGAAATACTGAAGAAATGATAGATATCTTCGTAGATAGATAGATAGTTAGATACTGTTGTCCGTAGATAGATAGATAATATTGTACCCAAACGTTGTATGTACATATGGCCCTACGTGTACGTGTACAGCTGTACCTTCGAAGTTACCTTCGAAGGTACTTCTGGAAGTACGAAAGTACGAAAGTACGAAAGTACTTTCAAAGTACTTTCGTACTTTCGAAAGTACAACGTACACGTACACGTACAGTACGTGTACACGTGCTGTACTGTACCTTCGAAGGCACAGTGTTAGACGTGTTGAGGATCAGTCGTCCATTGCCTCGTGCCTTTCGACCTCGGCCGCACTCGCCGTAGTCGCGGGAAGGTGCACAAATCTGGACCCCACCAACATCCGTCCCTGAATAGCCTTCCACGTCTGGCCCGACTGATTGCACGTCGATCGCGCATCCTAAGTCTGTTGGTGCGCAAGTGTAGAGGAGAAGACGCGGCATGGAGTATGATGCGTACGCTCCGGACTCGACGCGTCTCGCGAAGTCGGGCTCGGCATACAGGGTGCTAGGGCATGACGCGGCGACATACTACCAGTACGCCATCTACGTGAGTCTAATCACGAATATCTCCCTCCCCGACCCGTGCACGTTATCGGAGCGAGCGACGCTTCGGTAAACAACTTGTGATTCTGTCTGTTGGTGAAACTTTGTTTCTCTGTCCGCATCGTGCGGACGGCTTGCGACGCATCGGATGCGGATCACCCGTTCGATCGACTGAAGTCGATGTTCACGACCTAACGGCATGATCGTCACGTCCGTCGCGTCTTCATCACCCCGAGCCTCCTCCAACTCGACATGTCTCCCGCGCAGCGATCGCACGGCGAGGCTACGTGGCTCGCCGAAAACTGTCCCAGCTGTCTTTTTGCCTTTTTCCTACTCTTTTCCTCCTTCAAAAGTAACCGAACCGATACGATCCAACCTATGTTTTTACCCCCAAACAAAAAGGTCGCCGAGGGTCTTGCGAAAAATACTTTCAACTCCCTCAGAGGTATCAAGGACTGGCGCACTGATGACGTCAACGGCGACCGCAATGACCTCCCTGCGCTCTCGAAAGGAAAGCTTCAAGATTTCTTTTATATCCGCAACCTCTACGGCAACATCGAAGACGTCTTCAACCGCCCAGTTTATTCGTCACCTGAGGATTGGATCGACGTAGCAATTCGCGAGCCGACCTCCGACCGCGGCTACTTCAGCAAGCTCGTCACGACCAGACAATCGAGACGTTGCCTCAACCTAGGGTCATACAACTATCTCGGATTCGGTGGGTTGAACACACACTGCACCCCGCTTGTGCGTAAGGCTGTGATGGATCACCCGATCACCAACGGCTCGCCTTCCGCAGAACTCGGTTACAGTTTACCTATACGCGAGGTCGAGGAGACGACGTCGAAGTTCGTAGGGAAGGAGGCTGCAGTTGTTGTCGGGATGGGCTTCGCAACCAACTCGACAGTGATCCCTGCGCTATGTGGTAAAGGCGACTTAATCATTTCAGATGCCCTGAACCATAATTCTATCGTAGAGGGCGTCAGACTCTCCGGTGCGAAAGTTAAGCCTTTTAAACATAACTGCCCCGGTGACTTGGAGTTGATTCTACAAGATGCAGTCGCGGGGAAGGGTCCAAGATACAACAAAATTCTCGTCATTGTAGAGGGCATTTACTCAATGGAAGGTGAGCTGTGCTGCCTGCCCGACATCGTGCGCGTGTGCAAGATGTATGGCGCGTATATTTGGCTTGATGAAGCGCACTCCATCGGTGCAGTTGGAGCTACTGGGAGGGGCGTCTGCGAAGAACTTGGTGTGGATCCAGCAGACGTTGACATCATGATGGGGACGTTTACAAAGAGCTTTGGTGCGGCAGGTGGATACATCGCCTCCGACCACGAGACGATCGCGCGCGTGCGTCAGTACGCTGCGGGCTGCACAGATGCGGTGTCCATGCCTCCTGCTGTATGCGCACAGATATTGGCATCTTTGCGGGTCATCACCGGCGAAGACGGAACTGATATAGGCGCGAGAAAGTTGAGGGCTCTGAGAGAAAATGCTAATTTTTTTCGTGATGGCTTAGAAGAACTCGGCCTGGAAGTCTTAGGCGAGCACCCCTCGCCGGTCATGCCCGTGATGCTTTACCAACCATACAAAATTGGTGACTTCTCTAGGCTTGCATTTAACCGAAGACTGGCGACTGTAGTCGTAGGAGCACCTGCCACACCGGTTAAATATCCGCGAGTTCGTTTTTGCGTCTCTGCCGCGCATTCGCGAGAAGATCTCGCAGACGCGCTCGCGGCCATTAGTGATATATCGGATGAGCTGTCAATCAAGTTTAAATTGACACCGCCAAACAAGTGGTTTCCTGGGTCGTTGGAAGTGATCGAACGTAAAGAACATGGCGGGAGGGTCCGGCGTGCAGCAGCTGCAGCGGCAGCGCGTCCTGCAGCTCTTGCTGCTGCACGTTCCCTTGCTACTGGACGAAACACAGCGCGATTTGCCCCATTACATTCAAGAGGCACACCGCTATCTGATGATTACGGAGACGGCGGACCGCCAGCGTCAAGCGGCCCAATTGATACGTACTCCATTACAGGGATCACGACGCAGCCCAAGGAGTATAACGTGATGTTATCCTCCCAAGATATCCTCGCTTTAACGACGGATCCAATCATGAAGGAAGCGTGTGCAGCGACGATTGAAACTTTGGGTCTAGGCAGCTGCTCCCCGAGAGGGTTTTACGGCACGTTCCCACCACACATGGACGTGGAACAGACAATAGCAGATTTCTTAGGGTGCCAAGAGGCGGTTTTGTACTCGTTTGGTGCGTGCACAGTGTCCAGTGTCATTCCATCACTTGGGCATCGTTCAGACGTTGCTGTTGTTGATCGAGGTGTCGGACACGGTATTTTGGGCGGATTACGACTCGCAAAGATGGACGTCAGATGGTACAATCACTGTGATGCGGATGACTGTGCGCGAGTGTTCGCTAACCTCGAGGCCGAGGACGGTGTAACTTCCGCACGGCTTGCCCGCCCGGGCAGACGTAGGTGGCTCATAACCGAAGCGTGTTTTCAAGGAACTGGCCGCGTTGCGCCGCTTCCGGAGCTCGTTGCGCTGAAAGAAACACACCACGCGCGCCTGATACTCGATGAATCATGCTCTTTTGGCGCGATGGGGGCAACCGGGCGCGGTCTTTCTGAACACTTTGACGTTGATGCAGGCAAGGTTGATGTCATCACCGCGAGCCTGGAAGGTGCAGGTGCGAGTGTTGGCGGGTTTTGTGCCGGGGACACTGGTGTAGTCGCATACCAACGACTCATGGGAAGTGGGTACGTGTTCAGTGCATCGCTTCCTCCGTATCTGGCGACAGCGGCTGCTCATGCGATCCGGCGGGTTTCAGCGGAACCTCGCCTCGTCGCGCAAGCACAAGCTTCTGCATCCGCTTTGCGAGAAGCGGCACTGAGCGGGCGAATCCCAGGTTTCACAACTGATGCGGATGCGGGTTCACCCGTGGTCCCGCTGCGCCTCGCTGCGGGAAGCAGCGCCGGGAATGAAATAAATCTCCTGGCACAAATTGCGAGCAGGGCACGATCGAGAGGTATTGGCGTCTGCGTTGCTCGCGTCAACCCGCTTGTCCCAGCGCAGCACGCCCCTCCTGTGTCGCTAAGGGTGTATGCATCTGCAGCACACACGAAAACTTCCTTATCCAAGGCATTCGTAGTTCTGGCGGAGGAGGCTGCACAAGTACTTCCTACGCATGCTCTTTCAATCGGCGTCGAAGCCGCTCGACTGGACGCACGGGTATCCATGACAGCGTATGTCGAAGCCCCGGCCTCAATTCGCAGCGCAAGGAACTCGATTGACCCTGGGTCCACCGTGCTTGCGCCAGCACTCGAGCCGGCCAAGTCAGTGAATGCCGCGTCGCCACCCAGATCTCGTGCTAAATGTCCAGGTGCTACACTTCAAATGGACGGCATCATCCGTCTCGTTGTCTTGGATGATCAGAAGGTGAAGCTTGTTGTCGCACACAGCACCCCACTGGCGGATGATCAAGATTCATCATCTGAGTCCTTGCTATCACCGCGAATCCCTACAAAGAAACTAAATAACAGGTCCGCATCTTGGTCGGATTTGCCCGCGGAATCATCACTGCAATACTGGAATGTGCCCACAGATGAAAGCGACCACGATATTCTGGAACCATTTCGCACGCATGTTGCCTCAGCTGCTGTGTCATCGCAGTCGGGAATCGTGCTTAAGCGCACAACGAGTGGCACCCCGCTCGCGCAGTTTGATCCCTCCGATCAAGACTCCCCGCGCTCCCTTAGCGTACCCGCGCTCGTCGTTCTACTACACTGGCACAACATCTTCCGACGTTACATTTTGAACCAGATTGATATCACTGCCGCTATGGTCCCAACGATGCTGCGCAAGGTGGGCTTGAACCCAGATGACAGCGGGTGGGTTCGTTACTTTTACTTTGTTGCTGGTTACCTCGGGTCACGGGGCTTTCATGCAAACTTGCTCCCATTGCTTGTGTGGACGTGCGACTGCGCGTTCACTCGTCTCGTCATGGTGTTTTACTGCCTCTGCGTCGGGATAGGATGTTTGATGAAGGGTGCACTTGCGACATCGATGTCGTCGATTCGTCCAGCAAACCCCTCCACAGGTTCACTGATGCGTCACCGCGTTCACTCGTGGCCATCCGTTGCCGGTATTCAAGCTTCTGCTTTACCGTTCCTGATTCTGCGATGGAGATATGGCTTTGAGTGGGTTTGGAACATGAAAACGCCGTGGTGGGCAGTAATAGACTACTCTCTTGCGTTTGCATACATGACTGTCATATCCCTTGCAAGGATGGCGAACGGGGACTCACCCGCAAATGTTCAAGGTGGGATAGTCGTTGGAGCAATACTACTACGCTGCCTCCTCCCACATGTCGAGTGGGCGACGAATGGTTTGGAAGCATCTACTGTGATGAGTAGTCAGGGGTATGTACTTGTTGGCATTGTCCTCGCGTGCGTGTGTTTATATCCCATGCCATTAAATGCGCACGGGGAAGTGTTATACGCCGCGAGCACGTGTTATCGTCGGATGTGGAGGACGTTTTCTTACATGCTCTTCTTTGCCGCTGGTTCAGTTTGGAGACCACAGTCGACGTCCTTACCTATAACACGCGATGGTGCCAATGCTTTTCTGATGCCAAGCGCACTCTCATGGCTGAGTCACCTGCCCCTTGTTCTGAAGAACGATTTTCCGGTTGGAGCGAGGGTGGTGAATCGGTCTGCAGCCGTTGTGAATAGGGCATCGTATTTCGAAGTGATCAAGATTATCACGGTGAAATATATAATCGGTCACGCTGCATCTCAGTTCAGCGTGTGGGCGATTTCATATGTTGCGCAAGCATTCGTAGAGTGCTGTCTACGTGGGTACGTATCACACTACAAAAAGGCTGGCGGCACACGTGTGGGCAAAGGTGTTTTTGGCGGAGGACGTGGTGGCGACGTCAAGGCGGAGAGTGAGGCACAGGCGGATGTCGCGCAAGGCACTGTGCACATGCGTTTAGCCGCGATAACCGTTGTCGAGCTTGCTCAGGATGTGACGGGGGCCTTGGTGTGTGCACATGGGGTGCCTCGGTTGTTTGACGCCATCGGTATCTGATGAGGTGCGATCGTGTGTGTGTGTGTATGCGTTCATGTGTGTGTGTGTGTGTATGCGTGCATGTGTGTGTGTGTGTGCGAGTGCGAGTGTGTGTGAATGTTAACGATCTTCAGGGTCACCAAATTCTTCCTCCCGCCTATCGACCAATCGACAAACGGGCAGCAAGTATGTTTCCCCCCACCAGTATCTCCTGTCTACCCCACACCAAATCGACTCACTTCTTGAATCTATCCTCATCTTTTCAAACTGCGTTTTGAAACCTATTCTCGCGAGCTCTGCCTCGGCCAACCTACAGTATACGATGTGAAAGAACCCGTTGTCTGGAGCCATGCCGTTGAAGTAAGAGTACACTCCACCTTTACGCATTATCTTGGGTAACAAGGCGTGGAAGTCTCGTAAGTCATCATAATCCTCACCATACGTGTCAAAAAAAACACCATCAAAGAGACGCGCATCTGGATTCGTTCGACCCCCAGGTAAGGCATCGTTTTCAGTAATAATCGCGTCTACGACATCCTGCCAACGACCAAACTCGACTCTCACGTTGGAAAGTGATCCCCACCCTTCTCGTATCAAGTACGAATGCACGTCCGGATGCGCCTCTATGATTGTGTGCGAAACAACAGGGTGCTCTCGAACGCACCTGTCAAATATTCCCATGCCAAAACCGACGTTCAACACGTCTCCTCCGCCAGCGCAAATCGCCTCAGCATGTCGTTTCATGAGAGGCGTCTCCCAGTCCATCATCACAGCGTCACGGTTGGTATCGAGGAGCTTATCACCGCCATCATACGTCACAGGTTTGGAAAGGTACGAGAAGTTGGGCACTTTCGACGCTCGTTCTGCTCGACCGAGGACGCCGAGGACGAGCTCAGCTTGAACCGCGTGCTCGATAAGCGCGGCGACGAGGTCATGCTGTCCGCCCGCGGATGCGTACTCGCCTGCGCAGTGACCTTCGAAATCAAGTTCATTCCACGGCGCGCCGTGTGCAAGCAAGGCACGAACGCATTCAATATGCCCCTGGTGACACGATTTCATCAGTGGTGTTATCCCGTGGCGGTCTCCATGACTGGGGTCGACGTCGTCGGCGAGAAGGGCTTCGACGGTTTTTATGTCACCAGACTCTGCCGCGCGAGCCAGCCGCCGTTCAGCGCCGCGAGATGCCATCCCGACACGGCACGCTAGCGGAGAATGGTATCTGGAGAATCTTCAGCACCTCCCCCTTAGCCCTCGAACGAGCGAGGTTATTTACAGGGCTGGGCCAACCAAGAGCTTCCCGAACGATGGTTTTTGACCCTGACGATCCGTTGATCGGTCATTTTCAACGATCGACCCACTTTTGAGCTCCTGACGAGATTCCTCTTCTGTCGCCGCGCTCGGTTGATCGATTCGAGAATCGAAAATGCCGATGAAGCGCGATTCAAAAAAAAAAACAAAAAAAAACTGGTTTTTCCCAGCTTTTCATACAGTATTTTTGTGTATTTTACACAAAATACTCATACGAAAATAGTCTTGAGGAAAATCCGAATGTTGCGGAGCGTGAGCGGCAATATTGCCACGGGTCCCAGTCTGAAAACTCGACGGATTTGGACTCCTCTCGTCGTGCTTTCAACAGGCCCGGGCTGGCCAGGGTGAAATCGACGCTCCTCGCGATGAAAAACCGTACTGAGTTGTTTTTTCGCGTACTACATCAAACTACTTTACATAGGGAACCACGATTCGGGAAGCTCTTGGTTGGCCCAGCGCCTCCGCTGCGAGTCGGTAGTTGGGAGAAGGGGGCAGGGCGCGGCAGGGTATTTAGTCTGAAAAGTACGAAAGTTCGTGTATTGGTTTGAAAATGGTTTTCATCGGAAGAGTTCATCGTCAGGTCCTGTGCCACGTTTTTGCATACGGGGCGCCAAACGCATTTGATAGGCTGAAATTTTCGTACGTAGGTCCGGAAATACCCCTAGCTAGCCCTACAACGTTGTAGCCCTATCTAGTAGATGGGAGAAGGTAAACCTTCCCCCCAATAATTCCGGAGGTCTACAGTAGGGCCACACGTACTGTACGCGTACAACTACAGTACGTGTACGTGTACAAATGTACCTTCGGGTACGTGTACTTTTGCTCACAGCGCCAAGGTCCTCCTGTCGAATTCGTGGTCTTACCTCGAAGTTCCGGCACGAGGAGCAGCATGACTGAAGTCGTTGCTCTTGCAACTGTGGCGTCGTGCACGCTCTTTTTCCTTATTGTTTTGCTTATCAGTTCTATTAGTGCACTCGGACGACAAAACTCTAGCACCGGGCGAGATACTACGAAGGGTGGCACGGTAAGTCTCGTATTTTCCACAGTTTTTTGGCTCCAACTGAGAATCATGTTGCTTGTGTTTCCAACCCTACAGCGAAATATCAAGGGTCGCCCTCTCAGCGTGACACGCCTGCGACCTGCTGGAAATCTCAGGTAGCCCACCGACGCTTACTTTGCCGAGAGCCTCGTTTCTGAGAACTCACGTGTTGCGTGTACTTGCAGGCGACTAAGAGTTCGCCGAGGCGATGGAAGCTTCGCGATTGCTGGTAACGGGGACGAGAATCTTACAGAAGCTGACCATGCAGTGTTTAGAAGAGAAGTACTGCAAACAAAGCAGCGAGAAATGGAAGCAAGCCGCACAAATTACTCTTCTAAGGAAAAGAGGTACCACTTGAAAATGGTAGAACAGGACGAACGCGAAAAAGCGAAAAGAGATGCCAGCGATGCTCTATGCGCAGAGCAAGAAATCAGGGAAAACACAGAATTTGACTCATGGAAAGACCTCTTCACTCTTGAAAGCAAGGGCGCAGCAGAGACCCTGATACGAGAAGAGTCTTGCGACTTACTGCAGGAGTTTATCGACCACATCATGGCGAGTAAAGTAACTGTTCTGGAAGAGCTAGCTGCCGATTTCGGGCTTCGAACCCAAGACGCGGTGTGTCGAGTGCAAGCGCTGGAATATATGGGGCGTATCACTGGAGTGTTGGATGACAGGGGTAAGTTTATTTTTGTTTCACACAAAGAATTGAGACAGGTTGCAGACTATATGAAAAGGAGAGGCCGCACTCCCATTTCGGATCTAGCGAAACAGTCAAATGACTTTGTAGAAATACGAAAGATTTGAATTGAAACATACAGGAGGGCCCTGTGCCAGTTCAGTAATTCAGGCTTTGCAGGAAATAGGGCTTAACAATAAAACACGACTGCTATGTTTGGCTGACAAGCTGACTTTACCGAAGCAACAACTTGCCCTTTTTGCTTGTTGCCTACTTGAGCACAAAGTTGACCAGTGTTATGAAGATAATGAGCAGAATGAGAGCGTTCCAGACCGCGCCCTGCACGCTCCACATAGTTATATTCGCGACGATATTTCCGACCTCCGATTTCTCCTTTTCGCTAAGACCAGCGGCATTGTCAATGATTGGCGACACTATCTGTCCGTCCCGCTCAGCCCAAAAAAGCTCCTCCTCTGCCTTATTCAACCGAAGAGAATTCAGATCGAGCAGCACCAACTCAAGCCTCGTCCAGTCGTCCTCGTCTACCGGTTCGATGCCGTCCAGCGCCTCCTGGTACACTTTCAGTGCCTTGAGGTCGTTTTTCACTCCAGCGACGTTTCGCCGGATCAGTGGCATCGTCAGACCCAACTCTGTCAGGTCGCTGGTGTAGCGCTTGGCGCGCTCAAGTATCTCGGATGCACTTCTCGAGCGGTTAGCTATAGATGCACAGAAAAAAAGCTTGTTTCGGCGGTTCCGTGCTCGAGGAGTCCCGCGGCAGTGCCAGGAAGCCACTACTTCATGTTCGCGACGCCGCGTCAAAATCCTGGCAACCCCAAGGTTAGTTCGTAACCTCGCGTAGGTTGATGTGCAAAAAATGTCACGACATGGCACGGATACAGCTGGGGTAGGTACCATCTGACGTGTAGGAGTGACGCAAAGTACAAAATCTCGACGGCTGGTCCGAGCACAGCGTAGAGTAGTAGCGTTTGGTGTGATGAGACTCCATTGTTTTTTCTTTGAGTTCCGGAAGTTCGTACACGTACACGTACACGTGTACGTGTAGCCCTACAGGTACTACCTTCGTACGAAAGTACGAAGGTACCTTCGTACGAAGGTACACGTGTACACGTACGTGTAGTGTACGTGTACGTGTAAGTGTACAACGGTGAAGTTGTCAACTATTGCGTGTACTGTACGTGTCCGTGTACTCGTACAGTTCACGTAGTGGTGCACGTGTACCGTTGGGCCAGTGTTGGGCCTACAGTACAGATAAAGTAAAATAGTCTAGCTAGTGCCTCCGGCGCTTCCTTTCGGTCGTCGGTCAGTCGGGAGAAGTGCGGGTCAAATTGAAGTACCAAAATATATAGAGATAAGAGACTGTCGGGCTTCACCCGACAGCTCACTATTCAATACACATAACACGCACAAGGAACTTACCGACGTATCCTCGATAGGCGACTGTCCATTAGGAACACTGGACTGGGATAAGTACTACGAAAGTACTTTCGTACAAACTAAACAGTACGCAGCCCACTTTAAGGGCTACTACCTTCGAAGGTAGCTAGCTAGCTAGCTAGTAGATAGCTAGCTATGATAGCTAGCTACCTCCAAGTACAACATGAGTGTAAAAATACATACGAAGGTACCTTCGTACACGTACTCTTTTTTTCGACAACGACGAATTTCCCGCGAATGCCCACATCTGTCCGCTTACACCCTTCGGACTAGACGCCCACCCCCGAGCGGCCCCGTTTCGCCCCCTCGCGGCTAGGGTCCTCAGCGACGACGAGCGAGCGGAGATGCGAACGTGCAACCGTGAACCTAGCTAGGGTTCGAGCACCCTAGTCGCGAGGGTGGCGAAACGGTGGCCGCGAGTTTTAGGATACTGAAAAACGTAGTTCCACCGGGGGGGTATGATAAGACTATCACACTATCTCACGATCTCACTATGCCACTATCCCACAACTGTAACGCGTACCCAACTACCCACTACCCCAACTATCCCACTATCCCACTATCTCACTACCACCCCGAGGGACCTATTCGGCGCATAACAACTTGTATGAGTATTTATTATTTACAACAACAACAATGTTAGCATCATCACATCTGATCGAAGGCCACGCGGGCACCTTCGTACAGTACTAGTAGCCCTACTGTATCATATGCAGTTCTGTGATCTTTCCTACCTGTACCTTCGTACGAAGGTACACACATACACGTAATACTGCCGGAAGTACGGAAATAGATACTTCCGGAAGTGTCTTCCGTAGTTTCGTACAGTACGGAAGTACGTCGTTTATTGTAGCACTATTGTAGGGTCTATCGTAGGGCCCTACTTTCGAAAGTACTTTCGTACTTTCGTACTTTCGTACGAAAGTACAACGGGTACAGTACAACTACAACGTACGTGTACACGGTTTATCCAATAATAGCAACTTTTTTTTTGTACGTCCCATCGGTCGACGATTTCGACCGACCGCGCGTCCTCGCGCGTACTCGCGCGTACTCGCGCGCGCGCTGCCGCGCCGTCGCCGCGCCTTTCGACTTCAAATTGTGCACGGACGTTTGCACCGCCAACGCGCGTCGGCACGTGAGTTTTCGCGAAATTTTACGCACGGACCGTGGCAGGAGCTGGGGCGACGTGTCTCTCCTGCGGTGGACGGAAATCCACCGCAGTGGCAAACAGGCTGAGTACGAGTAGTACCCAGTGCCTGTCGAGACAATGTCTCAGAGGTCGGCGACCTGAGCGTCACGAGCACGGACAGCGCGCAGGTGAAGCACTTCGCGAAGCGAATTGCGACGCGGCATCGGCATTTCGCGAAGCGAATTGCGACGCGGCACTCCGCGAAGCGAATTGCGACGCGGCATCGGCACTTCGCGAATCGAATTGCGACGCGTCGCGCGTCGCATGGACGACCGTCGCGCCACCGCGGGAGACGACGCGTCGCGAGGTCTCGAGCATGACCGCGGCCGCGCACACGAACTACGACGACGCGCGCGACCTGGCGTTCCCCGAGACAACGCGCAGGTGAAGCACTTCGCGAAGCGAATTGTTGAATCGTCGATCGCTCGCGCGGTTTCGTCTCACCATGGCCTTCGATGACATCCCCGTCGAACTCGCTGCCGAAGTGTTCAAGAACCTCGACTATGGGGTCGACTCAATTCAATCGCTCGACCGTCGTCTGTCACGCTCGGCACGATCGAGCGCGGACTGGTGCACGACTGTCCGGTCGAAGTCGCATCGCCGCGACCGTGTCTTCCGGTTACTCTGTTCACGACCGACGAAGGAAGGCACTTTCCTCCAGTACAGTTCCAGAGGAGGGGCTTACCCCACGCTCACCTGATCTTGACGATCCCCCCGCCTTTGCCTCCCTCGGGGGCGATTGCTCAGCTCTACGTCGCTCTCAGTCGCTGCACGACTTAGCTTACATGCGTTGGTGTTGAAGCATATGATTCACGGACCGTGTGGCGCTGAAGCGGGCAATCGGTGGAAGCACACGGAGTCTGGGCGCACGACCACGCGAAGAGCATACCGGCGGTCCACTATGTAGGCGTTACAGTATCACATCGTGCACGACCTCGGCCGCCGACAATACCGCCGAGTCGGGGCTTTTGAAAACACGGCGGCGAAAATACAGACCGAGAACGAACGCCTCAAACGTCTCAGCGCTCACCACGGGACGACGACGACGACGTACGCGGCGACGGCGACGCGAGATATGTGTAATCAAATTAAAACGTACTACCCCACCGCGCCGTTTTGCCATCGCGCGCAAATTACCCTATCTCGATTTTTTCATACCGCTGTCTCGATCGAGACCGCCGATCAACCTGGCCCGATCGAGACCCTCACGCCGGAGGCGCTGATTCGAAACCACGAATCCTTTCAACGCAACTCGCCGGCGCGGGAGGGGCGCAGCCCCGAGCCCCAGTAATAAAAATAAATACTTTAGGTACACGTGTACAGTAGGGCCCTACGAGTACGAGATTCGTAACTTCGCACGAAGGTACTTTCGTACCTTCGGAAGGTACAAAGTACGTGTACAACTAGGGCTACGTACTTTCGTACGAAAGTACGAAAGTAACTTGTAAAGGTTGTACGAAGGTACCTCGAAAGTACGAAAGTACCTTCGAAGGTACACGTAGGGCTACACGTGTACAACGTTGTACTTTCGTACCTTCGAAGGTACTTTCGTACTTTCGTACTTTCGAAAGTATTCTATCTATTTTCGTAATACTTTCGTACGAAAGTACTTTCGTACGAAAGTACAACGGTAGTTGTACATGTACAGTACAACGTAACTGTACGTGTACTTCCGGAAGTACTTTCGTACTGTACTTAGTTGTTACCTTCGTAAAAATACTGACAGAGGAGACCTGCCTGCGGTACCCCAGCACTCTCAACTATTGCGATGACGAAACCGCAACCTCAAGATAAGAGAAAAGTGCTTGCTTTATTTGACGTTGATGGGACACTCACCGTTCCCCGCAAGGTACGACTTGCACGTTCTGTACCGTCGGGAAAGAACTTCGCTCTTTGATGATCGTTCGGTCTGTCGTCTTACCACTTCCCGCTTCTGTCTCGATATATAACGTTCACTTCTTCGATGCAACCCATCTAATCTGCAGCGAGCCGACGATGAAATGATTGCCTTCATGGCGGCGCTGCGAGAAAAGGTCGCTGTAGGGATAGTCGGCGGTAGCGACCTGGCTAAGATCAAAGAGCAGCTAGGGGAAGCAGGTGCGAGCACGCACACACCTTAACGTTCTTTGTCACCTTCTCCACAAAAACAAATTCTTTGACAAGTTTTCCCAACTATGGAAATTCCCACGAGCAGCGGACACAGAGTACGACTACTTGTTCTCTGAAAATGGTCTGATGGCATTCAAGAATGGAGAGTTACTGAAAGCAACGAGCTTCAAGGAACACTTAGGCGAGGCGAAAATCAAGGAACTCGTGAATTTTATTCTTGTCTACATTGCCAATCTTGACATTCCGATCAAGCGTGGTACTTTCGTGGAGTTTCGAAATGGCATGCTTAACGTAAGCCCAATTGGCCGCAATTGCAGCCAGGAAGAGAGAGATGACTTCGAGAAGTTTGACAAGGTGGCAGGTGTTCGTGAAAGGATGGTCAAAGTTCTTCAGGTGCAGTTCAGAGAGTTTGACCTCACTTATTCTGTCGGTGGTCAGATCTCGTTTGATGTTTTCCCGAGAGGTTGGGATAAGACATACTGTCTACAGTTTGTGGAGAATGACTTCGAAGAAATCCACTTTTTTGGTGATAAGACATACAGTGGTGGGAATGATCATGAGATTTTTGTGAGTCCCAAGACGATTGGTCACACCGTGACTAGCCCAGCAGACACACGCAGACTAGTTGTCGAGCACATTATCGACAAGCTCTGATGGGCTGCAGGGTTCGTGAGCACAGTGCGAAGTGCATAGGAGTGAGTGTAAAACGCCAGTTCTCGTGATGAGACTTGAGTGCGAAGATACAAGCCCTAGAGTCATTTAGGTCTGCCGTGGGTGCCCACGAGGTACGTGCACTCTTTGACGGGTAACATCAATCACGCTTGTATTTTTTGGCGAGCCTACAGCGATAGACCGCCAGAACGCGTGTTGGACTACTGGATTATACTACTCAATTATACTTAGCGAAATGACCCTGCTTTATGTCATCCTCAATGCAGCAAATGCCTGCAAAGTTCATGGGACATTTTGCCTTGACCCTGAAGCTATTCATTCACGTCTGCGTAGACAACCGTGATGGCATTGATTCTACCATATTTTAGCTATTTTTCCCTCTTGCAATGCACCTGATTTGGCCTTCCTTCACACTATATTTTTTAGCTTGGTTCGAGCCGCGATTAGTTGTGATGGCTCTGGCTCCGAGTGCCACGCGTGGTCCATGTCAATCTTGTCACTCTGTGTACACACCGCGATATCATTTCCGACACTCTGCTCTTCTAGTGACTTCAGCCGCATTTTAGTATTCTTCCTAAGATTCGTCATGAACTCAACGTGGCGTCTGGAATTGGCATCTGCAATGTCTTTATGTAGCTCGCGTGCTGTCCTCTCTGCAGTCAACCCACCGATAGCCCATGCCTCGGCACACGTGCGCTCAAGACTGAATACGGGGCGGTCGTCGAGATATGTCAGGGTTGGAATCGCAGCGATCATTCGCTTACGATATTGGTGCATAGATGAAACCACTGGGTTCCCCTGCATGTAGAGGCATGCCAAAGACTGCATAGAGGAAAACAGTCTCACCATATCTTCTGGACTACCATCGATCATATTTTGTTGAAGATCAACACACGAAAGCATTTTACACTTTGTCAACTCTCGAATGGAACTCAGGTCATGCAGCTTGCAATGTGATGCCTGTGGAGAAGGATAAAGAAGCGTGAGGCGTGTGGTCGCGTATTCGCTGTGGATGATAATACATGCACCCGACATGCTCGTTCAGTTGAGATTTGTTGGGAGCAAGTTTGAACAAGATTACGCATGCGATCCCTATTTGTCAGAAGCGAGTCAAACCTGGAGTGTCTGTAGTACAGGTAGCCGACCGAGATTTTCCAGCTTGCGGACGTTGTTATTGGATACGTTTAAAGTGGATAGTGAAGTGGGGAGAGTACGCGGGATGGCGAATATCATATTCTGCTGCGCGTATAAACAACGCAGATTTTTGCAACGCTCGAGCCCGAAGAGGTCTTCGAGCCCGTTCCCCTCCAGGAAAATAGACCGCAGGCCGGTGTACTCCTCCAGATGCTGAATACGGCCGAAGCCCTGGAAGTGCAAGAAGATTTTGTCGTTGAGAGACGGTGTGGAATACATGCCATGTTTCTTGCAATGGGCTTTCAGCCACTCTTCCGTCATTTCCAGCATGACTCAGAAGTCTGTGCAAACTCGAGTTGGTTGCTCACCCCAAGTACGAGGCGGAGGTACCTTCGTAGAATACTGTACAAGTGTGTAATAGCTGTGTACACGTGACGAGTTGTGCGAGTCGATGAACCAGCCTAGGTTCAAAATTTGCCGAGCCGATGAAACTTCTGTTCTCCCGGTTTCAACAAACAATTTACGTTTCAACTCCCTTTCAAGAATGTTTTCACCCGCCGCGATTCATCCGCCTCATTCGAAAAAACCAAAACCGCCCCGCATTCTTCGTCTTCTCGTTCTGTCCGTCGCGCACCGCACCGCAGCGCCCGTCGCGTCGTCGTCGTCGTCGTCCGCGGGTGCTTCGCGCCCGCGTCGAGGATCCTACGTCGCTCGAGGAGGAGCTCATGACGACGACGACGCGTTTGCTCGCGCTACAGGACGCCGCTCGCGGTCTCGAAGAGCGCGAAGCCGCGCGCGAGCCACTCCTGGAGCGGCTCGCCGCGGACGCGCGCGACGTCTTCGTCGGGAACGTGCTCCCGCGGCTCGACGACGGCGACCTCGCGGTGCTCGCGACGGTGAACCGAAAGATGCGCGACGTCGTCTTCGATTCGCCAGTCGGAGACGTGAGGGACGTCGCGGCGGTGAGGAGAGAGCTCGCGAGGGTTCCTAACTTCGTCGGGTCGATCAGCAGGCTGGCGTGGGCGAAGGAGCGAGGGTGCCCGTGGTACGAGAAGACGTTCACGTGCATCGCGAGGGGTGGGAACGTGGATGTCGCGAAGTGGGCGAAGGAACGAGGATGCCCGTGGGTCGAAGTGGCTGACGCCCACGTTGTGTTAGACACCGCGGAAGGCGACCACCTGGAGGTTTGCGCCAGCGCCGCGGCAGGCGGCCACCTGGAGATGCTGCAGTGGGCGCGGGCGAACGGCGCTCCATGGGGTGAGAAGACTTTCGCCGATGCCGCGTTTGGCGGCCACATGGAGGTGCTGCGGTGGTTGCGAGCGAACGACTGTCCGTGGGACGAGGAGACTTGCCGCGACGCCGCGGAAGGCGGCCACCTGGCGGTACTACAGTGGGCGCGCGCGAACGGCGCTCCGTGGAACGAGGGTACTTGCGACAGTGCCGCGTTTGGCGGCCACCTGGAGGTGTTGCAGTGGGCGCGCGCGAACGGCGCTCTGTGGGACGAGGACACTTGCGCCTACGCCGCGCTTCGAGGCCACCTGGAGGTGCTGCAGTGGGCGCGAGCGAACGGCGCTCCGTGTGACAAGGAGACTTGTCGCGATGCCGCGGGTGGCGGCCACCTGGAGGTGTTGCAGTGGGCGCGAGCGAACGGCTGTCCGTGGAATCCGGAGCTATGCGAATCCCTAGCCCGAATGAGGGGGCACAAGGATGTCCTGCAGTGGATAGTAGCTGCGGAGGTAGGAGAGGGGGCGTAGTCGCGAGGCGACGGTGCGCGGCGCGGCGGGGCGTTTGTTTTTTTTCACCGCGCCACGCTCAGTCGGCGACGGCGCGGCGGGTGCGTGTGCGAGTAGCTCTAGTAGTAGACCGTGTCGTGGCGATGCGCTTCGCGTCCCTCGCTCGCTCCTCCGCGACCGCGCCGGTCTCCTCTCTTCGTTCTCTCCCGCGCGTCGTCGTTCGTTCAGTTGCTTTCTTGCTCTGGTCAACGATAAGCTCTTCACCAGGAGTATATACTCGTATCGTTCAGACTTTTACTACGAGTACGTTTTACTGCTGTCCACCGTGCAGTAGTCACTCCCGTAGACGTATTCTCAGCAACCTCGACGTCGAGAGCGCGCCCCGGGTCTTCTTCCGTCGATGATACAGGCTGGGCCGGGCGAGGCGCTGATGATGAGCCAACGTCTGAAGGTGGGGGCGCGACCAATACGTTGTTTGTAGGAAAGAGTCGGCACACTCTGTTGTTTCTACAGCCCGCACACCATAAGTCGCGGTCTTTTCCGCTTTCACTTTTGCAGGACTGCTTCTTCGGCCTTCCCCCAGGGCGAGGAACACCTAAGAGGGAAGTCGCGGCGGCTTGTGCGGCCTCCTGGGCGACGAAAGCGGAGTCGTCCATAACTTCTCACTGTTTGCTCATACAAAACGACCTTCGATGTTTGCGCCGTCGCCGCCTCTGCGGAAAAGTACACGCGCCGCGCCGACGAAGAACGTCACAGTGACGTAGGCTACACGTACAGTATACTAAAAATACGTTCGCCATGGTTTTCCGCAGCATGTACGCGCGCGCACGAGCGTTTACAGATATTCACAGGCAAACAGTCTGAAATTGGCAGATTTGGCGAAAATTAGACAAATTGCTCATACAAAATGTACTACGGCAAAAATTTTGCTCATCGACTCGCACAACTCGTCACGTACACGTACCCGAAGGGAGCTGTGTACACGTACAACGTACGTGTACAGCTGTTAAGCTGTACACGTACACGTACGTGTACAGTACATGTACTTTCGTACAATAAAAACAATGATTATCATACACGTGTAACGTTGTACACCTGGGCCTTTTTATCCTTTCTAAGCTCATATCCAAACGCTGATAGCCACTACAACGTTGTACTGTACTCTGCTACAGGTACAACACTATTCTTATCAGTAAACGCTACCTGTACGCGTCACGTGTACGTTGTACACGTGTACGAAAGTATGAATACTTTCGTACCGAAAGTACTTTCGAAAGTCGTGTAGTTGTAGTTGTACTTTCGAAAATACAGTTGTAAAACTTACGAAAGTACTTTCGAAAGTATCTATCTTCGTAGACGAGTCTACACGTACTGCACAGTACGTGTAGCATGACTATGACTACGTGTACGTGTAGCTACCTTCATAGAATACTTTCGTACCTTGAAGGTAGGTACCTTCGTATGTCCTATGACCGGCTACCCTGTATTTTTCACTCTCAGGGGGATCTCGCCAAGGAGCGCGGTGTTTCCTCGCGCACCTTCTTCGCCGTGTCACGCGCGATGTCGTTCGGGTTCGGAACAACACCGCAGAACTCCATGTTCGGCGTGAATCGTCCGCCCGCGACGAGCCCGATCCCGTTTGGTGCGACCGCGGGGCCCGCGGGGAGTCCGTTCGGAGGAGGAATCGCCTCGTCCCCAACACAAGGGGGCGCGTCTCCATTCGGCGCGCCCACGCCTGGCGCGTTCGGCGCGGCTCCATCTCCTTTCGGCGGCGGCGCGCCGAACCCCGCGCCCGCGCTTGGAGGTTTCGGCGGCAGCGGCGCACCCGCGCCGTCGCCGTTCGGGGGGGCAGCCGCGCCGGGCGCGAGCCCGTGGGGTGCCCCGAACGCGCCCGCGCAGTCGTCATTTCAAACGAGCACGCCTTGGGGCGCGTCTTCGTCGACGCCCTCGCCAGGAATCAGCGGCTCGGTGCAAAACGCGTGCGCACACTGGAACCGGAGTAATTGCAGGTACAGCGGGCGATGCCGCTCAAGACACGTGTGCTCGACGTGCGGGGACAGCTCGCACAAAGCGCCCCAGTGCCCCCGAGGACCGGGGTCGCTCGCGGGCGGAGGTGGGGGGTTCACCCCGACGCGGGTCACAGATCCATCGCTTGTGCCCGCGAATTCACGACATGCAATCATGCAGCACATATGCGCGATGTCATCGAACGTCGGGACGTCCGTGGAAGAGCTCCGTCTCCAGAGCAGGGAAAACCCTCCTGGTGCGGTGGCGGGCACGGGCGCGTTTGGGTTAAGCCCGAACGCGAGTGGCAGCGGGACAGGTACCGCGGTCGGCGTGTTCGGCAACATCGGCGGTGCGTTCGGGGGAGGTTCCACGATACCTTCCACGTTTGGTCATTCGGGCCCAGGATCGATCGTCCCGCCGGCGGGGTCGATGTTCACAGGCGGCGGCGCCGGGGGATTCGGTGGCGGTTCAGGCGGGTTTAATGCAGGTGCTGGATTTGGCGGTGCGACGGGCGGTTTTGGCGCGTCCAGCGCCGTGCCGAATGCTTTCGGGACCATGTCTTCGCCGCATACAGGCACGTCTTTCGCTATGACGCTGCCACCGGCAAACGCATCAGGGACCGTGCCAACGCCGGCGGTCGCTTTCGGCGGTGCGGTGGGCTTTAGCACCGGCACTGGCGGTTTTGGCGGTGCTAGTTTTGGTGGGACCAGCAGTGGATTTGGCGGGGCGACGCCCAGCATCGGCGGTAGTTTTGGAGCGGGAGTCGGTCGCGGCAGCGCGAGCACGTTTCCGGCGTCTTCCCCGTCCCCCGCCGCCTTCCCTGCAGCGACAGCATCGACGCCTTCGCTCGTCGGATCTGCGTGTCCCACACCAACTGCAGTGGGTGGGTTCCAATCGGGCACTATCGTGGGGTCGAGCCCGGGTCTCACATTCGGCGGCGGTCAAGGAGGCTTCGGTGGCGCTTCGATCACGCCCGCCTCAGGCGCGTTGCCGGTCTTGGCGTCTGTTTGCGGCGCGGCCACGGATGCTGCTCCGACAGTGAGAGCCCTCGGCGGCACATTCGGTCCGCAGTCCTCCGCAGGCCATGTGACGTTACCGTACACCGCGCAGGCGCTTCCTTTCTTCGGTGGGTCCTCATATTCTGCGCCCACGATGAAGATGGGTGGGACCTTATCTCCGTCGATGACGGCACCGACGTCTTTGGGGATGTTTCCGCTCAACCCAGTCAGCAGTGCCAGCACGCTCGGGCGAGCACATACGCCTGTGCCGATCTCGCCGACGCCATCAACAGCGCCGACATTCTCGTTTTCGAACACCGCTCTGACGGCATCTGCCATGTCAAACACGTTAACTACCGCGCATTCGTTGAAGGGGGTCCAAGATTTGGCGCAACCGGCGGAAAATGTATCGCCGTACGGCGCTGCGCTTGAGCTGCCGCCGAAAATTCACGACGAAACGACGCACTCGACTTTACGCACGCACGGTTCTGCCGCGGCGGTTTTTCTGGCTGCAGCGTGGACTCCACGATTGAAACCGCACTTGTGGATGACGGGACGTGGTTCGCTCGCGCTGAAACCAAGAGGTAGTGTGTTGGCGTCGCAACCAAGCCGAGGCGCGACAGTGAAAAGTGCCGCGAGCGAGTGGTTGTTGACACCGCGGTCGAACCCGAGGGATTTATTCATAAAGCCAACGGACACTTCGAACGAGAGCATTCGCGAGGTCGAACCTCCGTTATCCCTCGCGACTTTGACGGGAGGAGGTGCGGTCATCTATGACGAAAGCGCGATCATACTCAGCGAGAACGCGAAGAAGGCGGGGTACTCTTTTGACTGGGCTGTCGTAGAAAGTCCGTCGACCATCGGTAGTGTCTCCGGCACATTGACGCGCATGCTGCGCGGATTCAGGGTGACTCGAAAAGATTTCGGTTCCGTACGTTGGATTGATCCCGTGGACATATCGCATCTCACGAGATGCAGCCTCGATCGTTTGGTTCGCATCGAACGCGGTGCAGTGTACGTATATGGCGACAGCGACACAAAAGACAACAGGTCGCCGATTCCTGTGCCGCCCCCTGGGGAAGGTTTAAAGAAGCGAGCCGCGGTCGTTTTGCTCGGTGTGAAGCCGACGAAAAGTTCGCAAACCGGGGGCACGTTCGCGAAGAGGGTCGTCAAGCGTACGCGAGCGATGGGCGCTGAGTTGGTCGAGTACGATGAGGGAAATGGAGTATGGCGCTTCGAGCTCGAGCTGTAATCGCAGTCGAGGAAGCAGAGCATCTGGAACGTGCGAGTAATAAGAATGAGATAGAAATGTTTAAATACACGAGATGTCTCGTTAGGCTTGTCGACTCATCGTCTCCCTTTCTTCACCTTCTGAACACAAAGTTGCAACATTTCCAGTCATAAGAAGTGCCTTCGAGACTTACATTCGAGGGTACTTCCTGTGCGCGCGTCTGGCGCGCGCGTAAGCGCCTATCATCGACCAATTAGAAGCCTCACGGCGGCTTCTGATTGGCTCACGCGGCGCGTGTAGTGTTTTAATGGCCACATGCATGTGCATGCGGGCGTGCGGGCGATGCGACGACGTACCGGCGCCGATCCGGGTGCCGTGAAAGAAGGTACGTGTACGTGTGGGGCCCGTGTACGAGTACAACTACAGGGTAGAATGTTTTACAACTAGGGCCTACTGT
>JACLAB010016172.1_pt1 | contig 22142 bp, 14 predicted proteins | sample 8027921 | NCBI WGS metagenome assembly JACLAB01 (sample SAMN15725117, study PRJNA655200) | protist metagenome | isolation source: fluorescence activated cell sorting (FACS) single amplified genomes of... | place: USA: West Boothbay Harbor, Gulf of Maine | collected 2000-07-19
TCACTTGGCAATGAGTCAGGTTGTGGCGGCGCTCACTTTGCTATGTATTCATGGGTAAAACAAAATGACAAAACCCGTCCAATTCAATATGAAGGCGGTGGCTACAAGACAGAATGTACCGATATTATTTGTCCCATGTATGCAACACCTAAGATTTGCCAAGATCTTGCATCGCAGATGGATGATCGACCAGTCATTTTGTGTGAGTATTCTCATGCCATGGGAAATAGCAATGGTGGTCTTGCCAAATATTGGGAAGTGTTTCGGAGCAACAATAGTGCGCAAGGAGGGTTCATATGGGACCTTATCGATCAAGGATTAGACTGTTCTACAAACGGGAGAGTTCATTGGGGCTATGGGGGAGATTTCGGAGATTCACCAAACGATAAGCAGTTTTGTATCAACGGGTTGGTCTTCCCAGACCGTTCGCCTCATCCTGCCATGGAAGAAGTGAAGTATCTCCAACAACCTGTGATGATACGCGCACAAGGTGATAAGATTCTCGTTGAAAATCGATATCACTTTACGAATCTCGAGTGTATGAAGTTCGACTGGTGCGTGATTCTCGATAGTGGCTTCATACTTAAGAAAGGCCAATTTAGCAAACTTCACATTCAACCCGGAGCAGAAACTTCTTACGATTGGTCCCAGTTATTCCCATCACTATCATCTCTCGCGCAGCTTGTCCAGAGGAAGCAGTTTGTGTTTGGAGAATGGTGGATTGACGTATCTGCTTCGTTTATCAAACATCAGTCTTGGATACCTGAAGGTGTGAGTATTGCAAAGTGTCAACTTATGTTACCGCAACAAAAAGTTCCTGTTCCAGGAAGCTTGAATAGTGAAGCTACAATTCATGTAGAGCATTTAAGTGATGCGATTTTGGTCACTTCGCAAGATAGCACATACGTTTTCAATGTAGTTTCCGGTAGATTATTGAAGTTTCAATTTCGCGGCGAAATGTTGATTCAATCAGGCCCGACAGCGAGTTTATGGCGAGCTCCAACAGACAACGACAGTGGTGGTTGGATTTTTTCTTTTGCCGAGCGATGGGCCAAAGCAGGACTGGACACTTTGCACGAGCACGAAGAGGCCGTCAAAACTTTCGTGGACAACTTCGGAAGATTTCATGTAGTTAGTAAGCTTGTGCTTCGAACTGCTCAAAAGAAAACTGTATGTCGTCTTTGCTCTCATTACACGGTCTTGGCGTCTGGTCATCTAAATGTTACTTGTACATTCGATTTATCACCTCATCTACCACCTCTTCCTCGAATTGGAGTTCTGATGCAATGTGCAGCAACCATGCAACAAGTTGAGTGGCTTGGACTTGGTCCACATGAAAATTATTTAGATAGAAAGTCCTCTGCGTTTCTGGGTCGCCACACAGCAACTGTTGACGATCTTCACGTTCCATATATAGTACCAAGTGAGAATGGTGCTCGGCAAGAAGTGCGTTGGCTGGCGTTAGAATCTTCCGCAAGTAGAAATAAGTGCTTTTTCACGGGCAAAGACAATTTCAATTTCAATGCGTCAAATTTCTCTGATGCTGAACTGGCACGAGCTAACCATCAGCATGATCTTCAGCGAAGTGACAGTATTCACGTACATTTAGATGCATTCCAAATGGGTTTAGGAGGAGACTGCAGTTGGTTTCCATGTGTACACTCTGAATTTCTTGCACCTGCTCGGAAGCATTTCACTTTTAGTTTTGTCATTGCAGGAGTTGGAGGTAACGAAAACCCAAGTGATGTTTTTCAAGGACTGCGATTTTCGCGTGAAACAGTCGAACTCACTTCATCGTGAATCAATGTGGTGATCAATACGAGAATGAAGTCCTTCCGGAAACGACAGTCTCTTCAGAAGCTCGCGAGCAGTTTTCCACGCAAACACTAAAGCACTAGATCCTTAGTCCTGTAGACAAGTGGACTTACTGTAGGCTGACATCTTCCTAACGACCGTCGGCCGATGACACCTATTCGTTCGGAGGAAATGAGGAAATATATTGACTCGAAATTCTTTCGTTGTACGAAAACGCGCCTCGCGAAAGCGAGGAAAGCGGGAGACCTCTTACTCGAGTATGCCTCGAGCTCAGTCGGTGACATAGCTCAGTTGGGAGAGCGTTAGACTGAAGATCTAAAGGTCCCGCGTTCGATCCGCGGTGTCGCCACTTTTTTTAAACCCCATCGAATCGCAAGTGATATCATACATACTGTTCGTTAATGCAAACATCCAATACATTAGGATAAAAACAATTAATAAAATCGCGCGCGAGCGAACTTGTGACGACCCGGGCGGGGCGGCGGCTCCACGATGCCGGCAAGTGATGTCGTGAAGCCAAGACACGCTTGAAGTATGAAAATGGACAGAAGACAGCATCAGAAGATTTGTAAAGGTGACTTTTACGAAGTTGACTCGTGTAAGAACTTTCTCCTTGTACAAAAAAACGGTTTGCGACAAAGTTGCGGGAACTGTTTGCGTCTTTTCGGTAACTGCGACGATGATAAGGCAAGTTTTACTAGATGTGACTGTGAAGACATCTTCTGTAGACGAGATTGTGCACCGCATGCAATGCGGGAATTAGGCTGGCATTCAATTTTATGCTCAAATAGAAGTGAACCATTGTTGGAATTCTACGAGTATTGCCGCAGGTCGAGCGAAAGTTTCACTTTTGCTGCTAAGGTACTTGCTCAACTTTTATCATCAATGTCGGAGTGTGAAACAAGCTTATCAAAAATGCAATTCAGTTGGTCGGAGCAATTCGATCCGCGTCATAAGTGGTCCGAACTTGCCGCACGCGCCGACTGGGAGTGTGCGGACTTCTATGAGTTTGTGCGACGAGTGTGTATTTTAGAACATCAAATAGCAGATGCATGGGACTTATTGAAAGCACATTTCAACAATAGATTTGATTTAGAAACAAACACACGATTCGCCGAGCTTTTAGACTTTGAGATGTACGGAGATATAGTGGCTTCCATTCAGCGGTTTGCTGTAGCTATTGATACAGAGAAGACAACAATTCCACAGACACGCCGAAAACATCCTTCCCAAAATAGTGATACTCATCCTGCATTAGCTCATTACGGCTCAAAGTTTGATGTTCATCCGCAAGTTTCATACTGTTGTGCAATTATGAATGAACAGAGATTGCCAGATTACTGCGGTTTTTTATTGGCACCAACTCTGACCAAATTCCAACACAGCTGCAATCCAAATGTGCAAATTGAAGCTAATTCAACCCTTTCACGGGTGAAATATGGATATATAGCGCTCAGAGAAATTGACGAGATGGAGCCGATCTCTTCGACAACTATACCTCTTCATCCTAGTGTAAGTGCCAGAGAAGCCTCACTGTTGAGGCATCTTGGTAAAGTTTGCGTTTGCTCGCGTTGTTCGTGGGAACGAGAAGATTTTGATAGAGTTTCCTCCGAACAAATGAAGCAATTGGCTCTTCAAGCGCAGGAAGAGGGGCGATACTCAGAGGCAGAGCTCTTATTTCACTGCACACTTCTTCAAAATCCACACGACACAGATGTACTTCATGCGTATGGTGTGACGCTCCTTAGTCAAGGCAAATGGAAACTTGCCCACAGTATCTGGCAACTCGCTTTCAAGGTTGACAAAGCTCATCCATGGCTATCGAAACAATTCTACAAAGATGTCTCATACGCAGCGTATTTGTGTAGAAAATCTCCCGAATACTATGTGTCTTTTCAGACTATTTCAATTGATGAAATTTATTTGACAACAAATGGTGCAATATCATCAACAGCTTGTTCTAGCTGGATTAACACCGCCGAAGCTCATGCAAGAAATAGAGGGGGCTGGGACGCAGATCGTCACAAATCTGTAGCCACAACTGATTTGCCTATACACGAAATTCCCTCTATCTTGCGAGAGTGGAATTTGATCTTCAGGCAAATCATAGGTCCCTTCATTCAAGAACGTTTCAGAATCGGCGTTGGTGACACGAATCTTAGGGTTCACGACGCATTTATAGTAAAATACGATGCCAGTGCTGGACAGTGTCAGCTACCAGTACACACCGATCAAGGTCACTTCTCCATAACTCTATCTCTAAATGATCCTATACAATACAATGGTGGCGGTACGATTTTCCCGGAGCATGAGTTCATCGTTCGACCAAAGTGTGGAGATTTCGTCGCTTTCAGAAGTTGCCTGGCGCATGGTGGCGTGCCAATCACATCTGGAGTCAGATACATAGTCGTGGCTTTTCTCTACTTGAGTTGAGTGAGGGATCATGATCGATCATGATGGGCTTCTGAAGAGCTTGTCTTAAAATTTGTGCTTTTGTTACTCCGACACCAGGGCAATCAGATAAGCTCCGCGCATTCGATTTGCACAAATCAGAAAATGAACAGTAATTGTGGCACAAAGCATGAACATCAACTTTATTTATGCCGCGAATAGAAGAGAGAATGGAGCATACATCACTGATCATTGTAGTAGTAGTATCCTTCCTGGCTGTTGCATCACACAATGCGTGAACATAGCTGATTGCCTCCCTTAAAGTGTAAACACAAACAAGAACACAATTCGATGCCGCACAAACTCTATTCAACGAGATCAACGCTTGAAAGCTGTCTTCTGAGTCGACGAGACATAGAACAACCACATTCGCCAGAACGCTTGAAGCTTTCTTCAGGCGTTGCGTTGTTAGGTCCGCATTGAGTGTGTGGAGGCGAAGCGTACAGTATACAATACCGGTGTGTTCGTAAATGAAGTCGCAATCAATGTTCTCGAGCCTGTACCCGACTTCCAGAAGAGCCAATAACGGATGTGTCTTGTGTAGGACATTCACCAAGAGCGTGCTGAGGGGTGGTCGTTTCATCCTCGCTCGTTCGTTTCTCTACTCTTTCAAGTTTGGAACAGTTGGCTCAAAGCAATTTGTTAGCGTGCACGCCGAAACATTGCAGCTAACTCCCAGTCTCGTTTGTGCGAGGCCTTTTACGCAGTCTTCTCGGAAACGTAGCGGACTGTTGGACAGCTATATCTTTGGCTTGCGCAGCGCTGTGCTCGTCGGCACATCTGTTCGTCTTAAGTCAGTAGATGAGCATGTGCAGTAGGCAATATAATATGATATAAACGCCTGGATGAGGTTACAAAAATGCGAACGTAATAAGTAAAAAATGACAAAAAACAAGCCGTCAGCGGGATCGTGCTGCTTGTAGCCATGTCTGCGCCACAACGGATCTATTGTCTCGCGACAGCTTGCGCTTCGCTTTCATCGTTTTTAAACAGTCATCTGTGGTCAGAACCGTCACGCAAAATGGTACGTGACGCGCGTGAAGCGAAGACTGTACGCTGAAACCCACCGGAATCTTCCTCCCGGAAAAGTGCGCGACCCGGCGTGCTCCGGCGTGACAAATCGTGGATACTGACGATCAGTAACTTTGATCATACAAACAGGACGTCATAAAAAAGTGAGTTTCATTCTAACGCATTACTTGCGTTGCGTGTGTACAGCGCGCCCGCTTGGTTGTTTGATTCCTAGAAACCCTAAACTTACTTCTTCGGTAGAGCAATCGTGATGAAGGTCATCGGTCGTACGGGCTCTCGTGGCCAGGTAACACGGTAGTTTATACGTCGAGCGTTATGTTCAATTTCCGCGTTAGGTGACACAAGTTCGTGTTAAATTCTTAGACGACCAAAATAGACAGATTATGCGAAACGTGAAGGGCCCGGTGCGAGAAGGTACGTGGACAAAAATACAAGCTTCACAACTTGTTTCTAAGTCTATCGGTCTAGGCGACATATTGACGTTGATGGAATCTGAACGCGAGGCTCGACGGTTACGATAAATATCGCTTTGTTGAAGTCTGAGCACGAGGCTGGATGGTCACGATGAATAGCCAGGTGCTGCAACGTGTGCCCACGGAGTACAAGTCTAGGAAGCTTTTCGTGAAATATGAATTTCGAGTAAAACAATAAAACACGCAACTCTTTCATAATTTGTACTGGCGGTAGTACGACTAAAAAAATCTAAATAATCGAGCCTTGAATCTCTGTTGAAAGGAGTATTGGGATGTTGCGCTGAACTCGTTTTATGAAAGTTTGTGCTTCACCTGCCGTCGAACAAATCGTGATACATTTGCCCGTTTTGCCTGCCCTCGCCGTTCTTCCAGCTCGATGCAGATACGTCTCAAAATGCTCAGGAGCGTCCAAAGATATCACAACCGATACTGCATCGATGTGTAATCCTCGTGCAGCGGCATCTGAAGCAACAAGGACACCTCCATGGCAGCGCTGGAAGTTTTGAAGCGTAGATGCTCGTCCTCGATGAGTTGCATCACTGCTATACTCGAAACAGGCCAAATTCTCCAACTTATTCAACCGCTGTAGTATATGTCCAGTACGATATACCGAAGCAGAGAAGACAATAACTTTTTCACCCTTGAAAAATTCAAGTAGCGAGACAAGAGCACCAAACTTATCAGTATGTTCTGCAACAATCGCATACTCAGACAGCGTAATAGGCAGATATGGACAGATGCTATAATAAGCATTGATTTGATCAAGTGCGAAAACTCCAACCCTTTGTAGACAAGAACTTTGCAATGTTGCTGAACAAAATAGAAGTTGCAGTCTTTCAGAGTTTCGTTCACCCACAGTGAGACGCCAGCACTGACGTGTTCGCGCGCACATTTCATAGTCCAGCGTCACGAGCCAGTTTTGATATGATTGTTGAAGCATTCTGTCCGCCTCATCGATGACTAACAATTTCAATTTCTTGAGAATACTCGTCCGATGTGCAGCAAACCTTCCAGGAGACGCTACAAGTATTTGTGAAGGCACACCCAGCGAATTATGTCGCGCAAACTGGCGCGTGATACAACACTGATACATTCGCCGTCTACTTTGAGCCAATAGCCGTCGATATCGCTTATTCACGAGGCTAGATGAATTGGTTATATTGCGACTTTTCCCGACAATAGAAATCTGTACGTGCAGTGCTTTGCAGAGTTCACTAGCGGCGACGCATACCTGTGCGCAAAGATCGCCACTCGGTACAAGAATTAGGCACACTGTTTCGCCTTTCGATACTCGCTTTGAAAGTATCTGTAACACAGGTAGCAAATAGGAAAGAGTTTTACCGCTCCCGGTAGGAGCTGTGACGCACAAGTCCCTCTCGAAGCTCCCCGCAAGAGCGCGCCATAGCGTCTGCTTCTGTACCGGTAAAAGAGAATGAAGCTGACCACGCGCAAGAGTAGCGCAAAGACGATGATCAAGAGGTGAAACTGGTGTAATTTGATGTAGACATTCGCCGTTCATATCGTGCTCATTTCGTTTCCTTAGCTTCTTGCCGCTCGCGAAAGCACGCATGCCGCGTGTGCGAAAAGAGACGGAATATTCGTGAAAAATAAAGAATCACCGACGACTGTCTTCGAATGTATTTTACTCTGCATCGCCAGTCAGAGTCTGCGGCAGTCCGGCGACATTTGGGGACCGACCGGTGCTGCCGTAATTTTTGTACCGGTAGGTCTGTAGGTCAGTAGGTGACTGTACAAGGGATTTCGAAAAAAAGTATGAAAAACGTTAATTTTCGTGTTTGCGCGCGTTTGGCGTCGCAACGCGAAAGCCGATCGCGCTCATTCGCGATGTACGTTAGAACAACTTACGATCTTTCCAACGAGCTATCGCTCGTCGTCTCTCGTTGAGTTTCGCGACGTCGAGGCTCCGACGAAAATCTTGCATTTGTGTGTTAATTTTCTGAAAAATACTGATTCGAGAAAACGTGCAATTAATTCAAGTTTTTTCGGCACATATATTATTTTCGAAATCCCTAGTACTGATATGATATATGATCTTGTAAGTGTGTGAAGATATCCCTTTGGGAAGGCTATAGTCCCATATTACAGAATGGAAGACCCTAACAACGCCGGGCATAAAAAGCGTAGCCCAGATGAGCCGTCGCACCGTCGTCGCAGCGCCACGAACAAACCCTAGAGTTCGGCATAGCGTGCCGTTCACCGATCAAGCTACGAAGCAGAATCTTGTACCATGGTTTCATTAAAGCTGCAAAAGCGCCTCGCCGCATCCGTGTTGAATTGCGGTGCGCGCAAGATCTGGATGGACCCTAACGAGGTGCGCGAAACAGCTTCCAGGCCGATCTGTAGTAGGCTCTGTAGACGATCACGTATACGCCCACGTGTATTCTACATCCCGCATTGCGACGCCCCGGGGAGCAAACACTCTAACCCTTTAATTTTGCGCTTCTTAGGTCAACGAGATCGCCGCCGCGAACTCGCGACAAAATATCCGTAAGCTCGTGAAAGATGGCTTCGTGATCCGAAAACCTACGAAGGTACGTTGTGCGAGTAGTTGCGTGATCGCGTCCCTTTGGCTAAGAACGCCCACACTGACCTATAAATATTTTGTCATTATAGATTCACTCGCGCGCTCGTACAACGAGGGAGCAGGCCGCCAAGCGCCTAGGCCGACACACCGGTTACGGTAAAAGACGCGGTACTCGGGAGGCCAGACTTCCCACCAAAGTACTTTGGCTTCGTCGCCACCGAGTGCTGCGCAGACTATTGTCAAAGTACAGAGATGCAAAGAAAATCGACAAGCACATGTACCACTCCATGTACCTCAAATGTAAGGGGAATGTGTTCAAGAACAAGCGGGTCTTGATGGAAGCCATCCACAAGGCCAAGGCAGAGAAGGCCAGAGAGAAGTCCTTAGCCGACCAGTTTGAGGCACGAAGAGCGAAAAATAAGTCTGTTAGAACTCGTAAAATCGCGCGACGAGAGGAGCGTATCGCTGCAGGCATAGCCGGTCTGAACACTGAAAAGTAGGAGAAACCGGCGTGGGCACAACTCGACGCTGTGGACGCATCGACAATAGTTTAGTCTACAAAATGTAACAAGCTGTCCCTGATCTCTGCTCGGACTACTATTGCCTCTACGTGAAATTGAGCAGTCACGAACGAATATAACCTCTCCTAAACTTGCCTTCGGCAGCTGCCAAACTTTCACGTGTTAGTGGCGTTGCGTCAAAGGAAGGGTAGCATGAAGTATTCACAGTAGAACATCTAAACGGATTGGGGAGCATCAATAGATGAGAACAGCGTCAAAATTACCTTCCAAATGAACATGTAAAATGAGTAAAGTGAACTCGATGACGCATGCTCAGTTTTCGAATATTTGACAAAAATCAGAATAAGGCAAAGCGAATGCCCCAAGGTCTTCGGTGCCAAACACTTTTAAGAACGGATGCATTTGAAAACTAATTGACGCACCAACACAATCAGTTGAATACACGAATCTGAACGGCTAAGTCCAACTAAAACCCCACTGTCAATTGAAGGGATAATCAGATGACAACTCTCGTTCAATTTGAAGTGCAATACCTTGCATAAGCCAAAAACAAGAGGAAACAGCACAGCCTCAAGACTGGTTTAACCTTTTGAACGTTGAGACGAGCGATGACAATTGTACATTCAACTCACGCCGAGTCGCACTGCCAGCGTTCGCATTCCAGATTGCGAATCACCAACCAAATCTGGGGTATCCTATTTTACAACGTGAGTGAAAGATGGGAATAGTTGTAGATCTATTACCTTCAACAACGCAATCACTATGGAGTAAACGCCCATAAAAAATATCGAAAAGGCCAAATTTTCTGGCATTGCCCAATAAGGACTATAACTTGACCTAAACAGGCATCATCAGGAAAGGACGTCAAAAATTGTTCCACGCACGACATGAAGTGCCCGAAGAAACCCCACTGCACTAAGATGGCCCTCACGCTGAGTATGCACACAATTGCAAGCGCAGGAACCCGCTAATGAACTCAGATTTTGTCGTATTTTTGCAAGCGACGAGCATACCTTCCAGCGAAGTAACCTAAAGTCTGTAGAGTAGATGACTCCGAGTAACAAACTATTTCATGCGTTAAATGTGCCAGTGTTATGAGGTAGATCGATCAAATACCTCAAAACAAGAGTAGTCATAAGGTGAAAAGATCGTGTCGACGTTCCTGAAACGAAGATTTACAAGCTTCATGTCGGAAATCCAAAACCTTACCGTAGATGACAGAACTCGAACAGCATACAGCGATGGTTGTTAGTGCTGTGTCTGTTGTAAAGCCGCCTGACACGAGTGGCAAATAAGGTTTATTGATCTGTGATAATAGTGAGGTCGTTTTGATAAAAATACTTCACGTGTGAACCTTGTCCATCTTCTTGTCGTATATTTGATTGAGCCCCACAATAGTGACATTCATCGCCAATGCACAAAATATCACCTACAAAAACTTGCATACAGTGTTGGTAGGTAAAATGATGTAAAAAGTACCTGCCAGAGCTTCCAAAATAAAGTGTTGTATGGCGATGAATCTAAGGAGGCGGCCATGAGACTCATCGATACTATGCTTATCTACGGAAACAATCAAGTTTGACGAGACCAAACAAGTCAAAAGTACCAGTGTTCCATAAATCGTATGAGGTCGCATAAAGCCAAAAAGACTTTGAGAAAAGTTAAGAATTTTTCTGGAATCGTCGATGAATCCGGAACGTTGCGAGAAACCAGAGTTTCGATGGACGGCCGTCGACTCAACAAATCGAGAGGCTCTCAGCACCTCCGAAAGTCTCCCGGAACCACCAGGCAACACACTCGTGCGCTGAGCCTTACGGTTCGTGCACATCACTGTTGAACACTGCCTGGAGTATGTTGCGCGGTCGTCGACCTGCATCTTTGCCGAGAGAAAGCTTCCATGAAGGGCCAACGATGCGAAGGTCGGCGTCATTTTTTAACTGGAGGCAACGGTGGCGAAGTAAACTCAAACAGCGTAAGTTCGATCACGGATGAAAGTTCACAGTTAGAAGAAGATGCGCACGAGTGATTTCTACTCGCGTGTTTCCAGTGCTTACGGCGAACTCAAATCTATGCCTTCCTGTCCTTGCGACGTTCCCTGTCCTTGCGCTGTTCTGCAGGTCCGCGCGCAAGTTGCGCGAGGTCGCGACAATTCTGCCGGTCGTATTGTAGATATTAATGTACTAATAAAACATGGCGGAAAATCTAGTTAAAGCTGTCAAGAAAACACAAAACCATTTCAAAAATCCGTTTGACTGCACGGTCACTCGCACTCGCGCTTGGCGCTCACGGTGCCGTACAGTTTCACTTTCAGTAGATCATGCCGCGGTGAGACTGCCTCAAGTATTCGCATAAGCTTCTTAATCCACATTTAGAGAGATCGTGACGATACAGATAGGTCAGTGTGGCAACCAAGTTGGCGCAGAGTTCTGGAACCAGGTTCGTTCGCTCAGTTTTGGTGCAAGTGGTGTCTAATTTATTGCAAGTTATGCACTGAGCATGGTATATCAATGGATGGCACGTGTCGCATCGATGGGGCCTCTGTAAATATGTTCTCCGATCGGAAGGATGTTTTCTTCTACCAAGCAGATGATGAACACTATGTACCAAGAGCGCTGGTAAGGATGCTATGTGAGGGATATACGGACGTCATTAAAACTTGAATAGCTACTTGATCTTGAACCGCGTGTCATCAACTCTATTCAAACTTCAACACAGCGCTCTCTATTCAACACTGAAAACTTTTTCACATCTGTACATGGTGGGGGTGCGGGAAATAATTGGGCAAACGGGTACACCCAAGCTGAGGCTGTTCACGTAAGTTCGAAAATTTTGCCATCCCGCAGGCAAGCTAACGTATATTAGGAGGAGTTAATGGAAATGATCGATAGAGAGGTCGACGGTAGCGATAGTCTTGCGGGTTTTGTCATTTGCCACTCGATAGCTGGCGGGACTGGGTCTGGTATGGGATCATATCTATTGGAGGTGGGTTGTAGTGTCGCGTAGCGAATGCATTCTCACATGATAACTAGGCTTTGAGCGATCGGTATGGAAAAAAACTTCTGCAAACGTACAGTGTTTTCCCAAATCAAAGCGAGTCGAGTGGTAAGCACGGAAGGCTTTATTATTTTATTGCTGCTCACGTCGTAGTACAGATGTCGTTGTACAGCCGTATAATTCTCTCTTGACTCTGAAACGTCTGACAAACCACGCGGATTGCGTAGTCGTTTTGGATAACGCGGCTTTGAATCGAATCGCAATGGACCACCTCCATGTTGCCTCACCTGATTTCTCCCATACAAACTCCCTTGTATCCAAGGTCATGGCGGCGAGTACCACAACTCTCAGATATCCTGGTTACATGAACAACGACCTTGTTGGTCTCATAGCGGTAAGTTCGTGGGACTTTAATGTCCTTTTCTAAACAGGTTTGAAACAGTCCCTGATTCCCATTCCACGTTGCAATTTTCTCATGGCTGGGCTTACACCTCTCGCTGGCGTTTCGGCAATGGAAAGCAGGTCTATGTGGTACAACTTCAATGTGAATATGTTCTCATGCATTTATTGTACAGTATACGCAAAACTTCTACCCTTGATGTCATGCGAAGACTTCTGCAAAGCAAAAATGTGATGTGTTCCTCGTATGCGGGCACAGGTGTCAAAGAGGTCCATCCCTGTCCGTGCTTCCCGCCTATCTTTTGTTTTAAGCCGCAACTTTAGGGCAAATTCATATCCATTTTGAACATCTTACAAGGAAATATTGAACCCATGCAGGTAGTCATATTCCAAGGTGTTGTGCACTTGTGCACTGACATTAAAACAGATACACAAAAGCTTACAGCGTATACGAGAACGGAAACTGGCAAATTTTATCACTTGGGCCCCTGTCAACTATCAAGTTGCTTTAGCGAGGAGTTCTCCTTATATCGCAAAAACGGCAAGTCTGAACGGACTTATGCTCGCAAATCACACAAGGTAAGCTATAGTACAACTCTTCGCGTCGTCCTGCTGACACCTCTCACACCAGCATACGTCATTGGTTCACACGAAGTTTGGAGCAGTACGATAAGCTAATAAGGCGCCGGGCATTCCTTGATCAGTATGAACAGTTTGAGTTATTTTCGGTGAGTCGCGTTTCCTCGATTTGATGATTTAGAGTCACCATGGTATCAGGACTCGGGAGAATTCGCTGATAGTCAGGAAGCCGTTGAGAATCTCGTGGAGGAGTATAGGGTGTGCGAAGCAGGACCAAGTCGAGATTAAAACGAAGTTGAGAATTGTGTGGCTGACTTATCGAACATGTAGCCTTAGACGACGCGGTGTTATCGAAGCGGTACCACTTAAAAAATATAACCGCCCTGAGTCAGTGCACAGTCATCCACACACTGTCAGCTGCTCGACGTTATCCCTTTTTTTTCCATGCACGGAAAATCGTTCTCCCTTTCAGAGAGTCCCCAAGTATGACTAGTCGTGAACCGTCGATAAATGTATGATGACATCGTAGAAAAAGAAAAAAAAAGGAAACAGGAAAGCGATCCGTGCACCATCCGGGAGTCGAACCCGGGTCTCGAGCTTGGAAGGCTCATATCCTAACCGTTGGACTAATGGTGCATTCAGAGCGCGTGACGTGCTACGCGTATATGTGACCGTGTCAAGCAAGGTGGTACACGATCGCTTGCGCGAAAACCGCGCGCTAAAAAACGTGCGGCGTACCCGTCCGACGCTCAGAGAAGTGCACGTCTTCGACGATTCGGCATGCGGACGAGCGTGTTGACGCATAGAAAGTTCATCTCACGTGTACAAAACTACAAACAAGTCTCTTTCGCGCAACGAAAGCAAACAAGCAAACCCGGTAGACGGTTGACGATGAGCCACGTACGTTGAATATGCCCTTAAAGCATGCGACTAAGCCAATAGAACAGAGTTATACGATAATCGCAGCTGATATTGGTGGCACGAATGCTCGGTTTCAGGTTTGTCGTTTTGGAAGTGCTTTACACTGAGAAGGACGTTTCAACCAACAGGCTTGGGCAATATCTGTGGACGGCGTCGACGATGAGTTACTGTTCGAGAAGGTACTTTTTAGTCGTATAATTGGCAATGCGCTGCCTTACATCGCGATATTAGACGTACAGCACTAATTCATTCGACGCATTCGACAAATGTTTGAATGTATTCTGTCACGTACGGCGACAGACTGCTCTTTTTGTCGTAAGCTCACTACGCATTCACAGGACTCTGGACTTGACCACTTCGACTCTTCTTGTTTCGCCGTTGCGGGTCCAGTAGAAAACAACTGCTGCGAGGTAAATTGAGTCCAAATATCAACCAGTTTCGTCTAAGTAGCTTCGTCATAGATGACAAATTTGAAGTGGCGAGTGGACGGTGCTCAAGTACAGCAGTCGTTTAATATTCCAAAAGTTTCTGTTCTGAACGACTTTGCCGCGGTTGGTCACGGAATCACAGGCTTAGGCCCGTCCGAGCTTGTGAAGTTGAACAACATCGAACCAGTGTACGATGCGGTGCTACAGTCGCATAAAGAAGTTCATGACAATCTTACAGACAACACGGGCCCATAGCCATCGTAGGACCAGGTACAGGTCTAGGAGTGAGTGTTGTACCTTTTCAGCACAGATGAAAATACCAACGTTTATCTCGAAGGAGGCTTTTCTTATCTGGAACGACGCAAATGAAGCGTATTCTATTATTTCAACTGAAGTGCGTCTCTAAAAAGTTCGAAGAGGGACTCACTTACTCGTGTTCAGGGTTCACATGCACCGTTTGCACCAAAAAATGAAGTTCAAATCGAGGTTTGCGCACGATGACAATGGTGATTATCCCATGCTGATCATGTCGCAGCTTCTCAAGTATATGTGGGCAAAAAATTACAAGGTACGAACATTCGAAAGTACGCTTCAAGCTTTGCGTTTGTATCTGAGTGTCTGCATAGGTCTGTGAAGTAGAACAAGTTTGCAGTGGTCCAGGATTAAGAAGGATTTACGAGTTTCTTTGCAAATCAACTGATACGAAACCTGAAGACATAGAACCTGCGGAGGTGAAGTTTCTTTTGCATCTTTGATGTACAATCATGCTGAACACTGCTGAAGATTGCAACAAGGGCACTTGCAAATAGTTGCAAAACTTGCCGCACGAGTTTGAAAATGTTTCTTGAAATCCTGGTAAGCGATAAGCTCCATCAATTTGACTTGACCTGACTCTATTCAGGGTTCGGAGTGTTCAAGTGCTGCTTTGCACGTTCTCGCAACTGGTGGAGTGTACATAGCTGGTGGTATTCCCCCCAAGATTTTACCTCTGCTCATGGATGGTTCACTAACTACTGCGTTCGAAAGCTGTAATCCCTCCATGCGCAATGTCGTCGCCTCATTCCCCTTGATCGCCGTAAAAAATCCAAATGTTGGTCTTCTTGGTGCCAAGGTATGTTGCTACGGTAGTCGTGCTCTCGCGCCTAATACACACCAATTGAAGGTGCTGGCAAAACGTCAGCTGGGTGATTGATAGTGTTATATTTCGCAAGGGCGCTAACTTTCGTATACATCTAAGCTAAAAATATTTTGTAAGTTTCTAAACGATATCCACTCTAACGACGGCACAACCATGTTTGCACCGCTCAACTCCCAGGTAGAGTCGGTGCTATTGACAATTACACACTTCATTCCTATTTCAGTCGTAGCTTCAATTGCGAGGTGGTGGTCACTTATGACAATACATTTGGAGATCGGTCGTAAAAGCGCACATGCTGCAACTAAATAGTATTCAGTATCTGGTAAGCCACTTTGTACGTCGTCACGACCAATCACTGATTCAGTCTTGAAGTACCCTGTCAGTTGCAAACGATGCAACAAAACTTTCAGCTCTTCGCTCGAGAGCTGTGAAGAATAAACAGCGCAGGGCACGTCGAAGCCATTGAGTAGCCGTAAAAATGCTAGAACATGCTCATGGGCTCTATGATCAGTGGTTTCCGTTCTTTTGCAGAAAAGTGCGCTTTTGCGCTGAGTCAAGAACCGCACTCGCTGTGGCTCGGATGCCCAGTTGAATACTCGAGAGACCGCATGATCTGTCTTCTTGCGAAGAGCCGCTCGAAGTTGATACTCAGCAGGTTGCTCGAGGCCTTCCTCACGCGCTATCTGTTGCCATTCTTCTCGGTCTGCTTTTGCACAACTGGGCACTAGAATACCTTCAAGTTCAAAGATGACACCAAAACGTCGAGTTCCGAGTTCTTCCAAGCGCTCCAGTGGGCTGAGCACTCTGCATACACACCGACCACGTTTTGAAAGTTTCAAAGGTCGATATTTTGTCCAGTATTGCGAAAAGCCGTCCTTCCCAAACGGCGGTTTCGAAAGTGGCTGGGAGGAGCGAGGCTGCATGTTTACGCGCTCCACTTCGGCGAGCTCGGTGCACGTCAGGGGTAGCTTTGAAGCGATTACCGGAGAGTATGGTGCTCTTTAGAGTATACCATTCGGAGCATCGCGGATGCGCGTTCGGACGGATTGTAGCGTGGCTCGTGTTCGGAAAGCACGGTCTTTGCGAATAAAGACTGGAACCAGTCTTTCAGTCTTTCCAGAACTGCAAAAGATAGAAAGATTCAGATTTTTATGCCAAGATATCGTATCATATCATGTACTCAGTGGAAGTTAAATACGGCGATGAGATAAAAGTGATGGATGGCTGCTTCTGCGCTTGTTCGAAAATGATAGCGCTGGCGATAGGCTTGCTCACGACACGAGCGCACGTTTGCACACGACGACGTCGCGGGAAGTCGGGCAGTCGTGTGGGCGACGAGCCTCCGGTGATCAGTCGTCGTGTGGCACCGTGGTAAACAAGTCCTTGGATCTTCAAACTTGCGGCACGTTCGAAGCCCGAGCGGTGACTGTTTGCATCTTATCACTTTTGTCGGTCTCTTTTGTCGGCCATTCATAGATTATCGCGTGAGCTGGGATCCAAGATTTGGCGTGATTGTCTCAATCTACGAAGCGCCCGGTATAACCTGTTCGCTCAGACTGTCTCTCGAAAAACTTTGGAACACGTGGATCGTGCATCTTGCATCTCAAGATACTGACTGACTGACTGCTCTCTGTGCACTGATAATCACGTAAAAAACGTCCATAACGTTTGACTACTGCCTGCATCAGGTGACAGCGCAATATGGGCTCACTATCGGCACACAACGCTCCTATACGCCACTATGAAACATACCACCGTAAGAGCTGTCGTCTTAGTTTGCAGAGAAGGCGTGTATCCCCTATACTTCGAGTACAAACGGAAGCGGATTTGTCTACGAGAACGATCCAAGAAATAGATTCAATTCAGTTTTCGAGTGATGAGGATTCAGGCTATATTACCCCCGCCACTTCTACGTCTTATCAAGTACTGGATCCAGCGGATTATGGCGAACATGGTGCCGCTTTTCTTTCTGGAAACTATTATCCGGTAGGACAGGAAGTCACGGCCTGTTGCGGTTATGATGCGCAAGCTAGTGATGATTCTTCGACGATGAAAATTAACGGTAAAATTCCAAGCGATTTTCCACTCGGTCAGTACGCGTACATAGGCCCCAATCCAAAGTTCGCTGTTGATCACTACAAGCGTTGGGGTTCAGGTCCAGGGCAAGTAGATTTTGGTTTGGGATCAGGCTGGCATCATTGGTTCGAGGGTGATGGTATGATCTACGCCGTAGACTTTTGCACTGGCAACAAAGTTAAATTTAGAAATCGATTTATTCGGACGTCTAGCTGGAAGCGTGAGATTAAAAGCGGAAAACGCATATTTAGACCACTCATGAATGCTGACGGTGGAACATTTCTGGCTAATGCACTTTCCAATCTCATCATGGGTGGAATGTTTATGAAGGATAGTGCAAATACGGCGCTTCTCCATTTTGCTGGTAGGACGTTCGCGCTACAGGATACGTGTCCGCCTTGGGAACTTGATCCAGAAACCCTCGAAACAATTTCAGCATGTACGTTTGATGGCAAACTACCTCCTTACGTTCCGTTCACTGCACATCCAAAAGTTGTACCGTCAACCGGTGAGCTCATTTTCTTTGGTTTCAATCCAGTCTCACCGCCACATTGCTCTGTGGGTACGTTGAAGCCAGATGGTACAATCTCCAGCATCAACTCGCTTTGGTCTATCCCGTTTGTTGGTAGCATTTTCATGCACGATTTCTGTGTAACTGAGCATTTTACGATTCTATTTGAAGGTAGCATGGATATTAAGCCTGTTCGACAGTTGCTAGGAAAACACCCTCTTCAATATAACGAAGACAAGCGGGCGCGTTTTGGAGTGTTGAATAGAGATACACAGTCAACAAGCGTGACTTGGTTTAATTGTAGCTCGTCACAAATGGTTTACCACTTCATCAATTCGTGGGAGGAAAAAAATGAAAAGAATGAGCAGTTGATAGTCATTACTGGAATTCGTGAAGACGGCTTTTTCCAAGAGGCGATGCGCTCTAACGGTTCAAGTGAGTGGATCAAAGACGCCGTGCGAGTTAACAAGATTCCAAAAGTTCATGAATGGAGAATAAATCTTGTCACTGGAAAGGTCACAGAAAGATATCTATTTAGTACTCCTTTAGAAACCCCACGCATCAACGACGCATTTGTTGGAAGGCGAAACAGGTACGCCTACGCCGGACGAATCCTTTTGTCAGAGTTGGAATCGACCACTCAGCTCAAGTTTGACGCAGTCGTGAAAATTGATATGCAAGAGCAGAAGACTGTCACTTATGAGCACGGTCCAAACCGTTACGGTATGGAAGCCCAGTTTGTTGGAAGACCAGGAGGTGTAGATGAAGATGATGGCTGGTTAGTTATGTATGTTCATGATGAGAGCTATACAGCAACAGACGTTAATGGGCGCACCGAGTGCGTCATAATTGATGCACAAGATATAGAGGCTGGTCCCATAGCAACAATTCTTCTACCCGAAAGAGTGCCATATGGGGCTCATTGCATGTGGCGGGCGGATCTAAAATACCCAGGTAAAACATTTGAAGATACAGCAGTAGAATGTGAAGCACTCAGTGCGAATTTTCAAGTCAATGAGCCAAAGATGTTTGCTTTCAAACAGTCGCAGCGAGGAGAGCTTCTCGAGGCTGTTTGGAAAGGTCTCTCTCGGCTCGCTTTGGGTCTGTTTGTACACGGTTGGTCCCCACGCATTGCGCGTGAAAACATCACAGAGTATGCTTTCGTGAGAGGTGCTGGACTACGGTTTTTGGAGGTCAGCAAGCTTGGTAGCCACCGTATGAGAGAGGCAGTCAAAGAACGTTCTGACGCCTCACCAGCTCCACCGTCGTTGACACTTTATGACGTCGAGGATGATGACTCCTGTCGGCTTGTACGAGAGGTTTTAAGCATTTGTGACGTGAGTTACTTGTGCAAACCTTGTCCTACTGCGTCGTGTTCGAACAGCTCCGAGTTGGCGATTCTACAGGGTGTCGAACGTGGGTCTGGAGTAGTCCCTTTCCTACGAGATAATCGAAGCGACGACATCGCCGTGAATGGTGCTGACGCCATCGTTCAGTATCTCTATCAAGAATATCTGGATGGTGAAGAACCAGCTTCTCTTGTCTCATTGCTTCAGAGGTTTGCTCAAGCGTCAAAGATTCATGATGTCTCGCATCTGCGTATTTCACGCGTATGTGAGCAGCCTTTGATTTTTTGGGGTTACGAAGCTTCTCCATTTTGCGCTCTCGTGCGAAAAGCTCTGAACGAGCGGGCAATTTCCTATGTATTTCATCCATGTGCACGTGGTAGCCCAAGAAGGAGTTTGCTTCTCAATCGCACCGGTATATTTCAAGTACCTTATCTGGAAGACCCGAACACCGGGATCTCGTTATTCGAGAGTGTTGATATCATCAGCTATCTCAAGAAGACCTACGACTAGATGGCACTACGTGGTATACTACATAGTGCAAAACGAACACACTAAATCATTTTCCTCGCAAACAAGATGCTTCCTAAGGCATGCACGCATCATAAAAGTTCCGCTAGCTTATTTACTTCCTAAGTACTTCCTATCAAGTAGCCTCGTTGTCACATCGTTAACTACACAAGCACAAGAAACGTACTATGCGCGCCAGATCGCATCGCACCATATCGCGTCGCTTGCGTAAAAGACAATTGCTACGATTATCAACTGGCTGTGATGCGACTCCCAAACGTCTCAGTGCGTACGTATTTCCCGGGTCAAGGGTTCCCATACCTTGAGCTATGTACGAGTAATTCGGCGTCGGAACAGTTGTGTGGACACAAGAAAATAACCCATCATTTCACGAGCGCATTCGATCGGCTGTACTGGGGCGTTTTCGATGAGCTTTTTAGTGTTCATACTGACGCATTCGATCATGACGTTGATTTGAGCTCCTTCTATTACTTTGCTTCAATGCAAAGTTATGGAAAGTGCCCTGAGGAAACCTTGCATACTGCAAAACTATTTCAACAGGCGCGGAGTAGGAGACGGTTTGATCCGACAGTTTATCGACATGGATCTCTGCTTCTTCGCAGACCGCACTTTTCGTATAATGTTTCGAAGTCTGCGCCACGGTCAACGGAGTATGCATTCAATTTCGCTGGCCAAGGTCTCAGTGCGTTGGATGAAACCTCGATCGATAATTCAGATGCGTATCACATTCGAATGCAATGTTATTCAAAATCACTTCCAAGGAAAGTAAGATCAATTGATAAATTTGCGGAGTCGTCGATATCGTCTTCACTGACCTACATATTACACTTCAGTACGTTTCTCAAAAGCTCCAAGTTGCTCTTTCGAAAGATTCGACCTTTCTACCATGGTATCGGGCACTCGCAAGGCTGGATCTCACAAGAAGCATCTTCAAACATTTTTTCGACTGGTGCAAAGTTCACTTACTCTTGGATGCACTGGGCCTATCCTGTATTAATTGCAAAGTTTCTTCTGTGGTTATCCATTCGGGCAAAGTCCACGGTCAGGCATATGACTGTATTTTGTGACAACGATTTCAGAAATCAGCCACTTCGCAATTGCGTGCACATGCTCGCATTTCGTGGATGGACTCTTGCAAAAGTGACTGAATTCGTGGAGAGATTGAACACACGGCTTTATCCAGCTGAGCGCATACGACTTCTCCTCGAGAATGATAGTGATAGTTTCATACTGGGAGGGTCATCGACTGGTATTTCGATATTTTTTCTCGTCGCAGAGGCTGAAGCAGAGAGGCAAAGTGACTTGATTGATACGAAAACCAAAATCAATAAACTATGCCCAATACTTGTCACTCTTCCATTTCATTACGGTAAAATGCTAGTGGCTTCCAAGTTTGCATTAATGCGAGACTTTCAACAGAGGACGGATTTTTTCAACTGTTTGGGAACTCCATACCAACTCGTAAAACATGATTCACGAGATGTCACTAACATGCACGATACTTTCGATGGCACGATGCTATACCCGTGTGCTCGGCTTGCTGAACAAAGATATCGAAGCGATATAGACCTCGCACCAACTATTGAAAATGACGAGATTGCAAAAGAGCAGGTCACGGATCTTTGCGACGTGCTTCTGTTTGGAATGCCATCGTCACATCGGCTGTCTTTGAATCAAAATAACCGGACATACGCTTTCTCCAGCAAAAGTCTAAAAAATCATGCTAATAAACACGATAAATGGCTCATTCCACAGGCTTTGCAAAGCTGCGTACATTCACTTTCGCCACTTGAATGTGTATACGAGCCAATTATACATTCACTCGGACTTTCTTCAGCACAGGCAGTAGCAATAATCGCTGAAATTAGTGAGTATTTTCAGATTGACTTACCGACAACATTTCTGTATGACTATCCTACGCTCAATGACATCACAGCGTTTATTGCGAACACAAATCAGTCAATGTATAGACAGTCTATGGAGACAAAACAGAACGCAAGAGTTGAACACAAATCGCGTCAACAGCACTCTGAGAAACATCTATTTTTGCTAGCTACGCAAACATACGTGTTGGTTTCTACTAAATTGACCCAGCTTATCGAAACGAATCAATATTATCATTTTGATGAAAACTTCTTGTGTGCGATGTGGAAACTGACAAACGTGTCCAACTTCGACTGGCAAGGTTTCCGAATTGGAAAAGCAGAGGCGATCAGCATGGACCCACAGCAGCGTCTGCTACTACACTGCGTGAGCTCGCTATCTCTACCGAAATACACAATATCTGACACTTCTGTGTTCATTGGAATCGCTTGGATGGAGTATGGCGAGGTCATGCGCACAACCACAAGTGTCCCCGCAAGTGCACTAGATGCTACATCG
>JACLAB010008450.1_pt1 | contig 22124 bp, 12 predicted proteins | sample 8027921 | NCBI WGS metagenome assembly JACLAB01 (sample SAMN15725117, study PRJNA655200) | protist metagenome | isolation source: fluorescence activated cell sorting (FACS) single amplified genomes of... | place: USA: West Boothbay Harbor, Gulf of Maine | collected 2000-07-19
TCCGATGATGGTCGTGGTAGCGGTAGTAGTAGTGAGGGCGATGATGATGCGTTGTTTGCGGAGCGTCGATCGCGCGCGATCGCGGATGTGCTCGCGGAGGAGTCGGTGGATGACCGACGGAGAGCGGCGCGGTCGTCGGCGAGTCGAAACGCGGTGGTCAAGGCGCGGAGAAGCGCCGCGCGATGGCTCAGTGCGTACGTCGCAGATGAGTACGCGGATGATGGAGGTGATGATGGACGTGGTCATCGTCACCAGCGCCGTCGCGGTTCGGAGGATGCCAAGGCGTGGCGCGCGTTGGGATTGGCGAGGAGGTACGGGTTGGTTGACGGCGACATGAACGAACGCCTCGCGATGGAGTGCTTTGCAAAAGCTGCAGCGCGAGGGGACGTGGTGGCGCACGAAGAGTTAGGATTTGCGTACGCCTCTGGATGGGATGGTACCCCGCGCGATGCCGCGCGATCGGTGTTGCATTACTATTTCGCCGCGAATGGTGGAAGCGTGACGGCGTCGATGGCGCTCGGGTACAGACACAAGCACGGATTTGACGTCCCCGAGTCGTGCGAAACCGCGGTGATGTATTACCACGAAGCCGCAAAGTTAGTCGTAGATGAAGCCGCAAAACGTACGCCTGGGATGCTGCCGTTTCAGATTGAAAAGCATCGGTTGAGTGCGGAAATGGCGGGGTCAAATATTGCGGCGCGGCGCGAGCGCGACTTGGTGCAGTACTATCGGTACAGCGCCGACATGGGCAACGTTGACGCGCAAGTGACCATGGGACGATTGTATTCTCTCGGTGCGCGTGGATTACCGAAAGACATCGATGTCGCGCGCAAGTACCTCGAAGATGCTGCGAACGCGGGCGATGCCAACGCCATGGCGCATTTGGGACACATGTACGCCAACGGATTTGGCGTCCGAGCCGACAACGCCACGGCGTTGCGTTGGTTTAGTGACTCTGTGAGCAAAGGGAACGCCATGGGGCGTTATGGTTTAGGATACATGACATTAGCCGGACATGGCATCGAGCAAAATCATGCCACAGCGGTGGCGTACTTGAATCAAGCAGCGGAGCAAGGTTTGGCGGATGCGCGCTTTTTCCTCGGCGTTTTGAGCTTGCGCGGCATCGGCACAAAACAAGACCTCACGAAGGCGTACAATCATTTCAACATTGCCTCTTTAGCAGGACATGAAGTTGCGACATATAACTTGGCGATGATGCAGCTCAACGGCATGGGGTTCCCGTCGTCGTGCGCCTCGGCGAGCGCATTGTTGAAACAACTCGCCGAACGCGGAACGTGGGTTACGCCGATGGAGCACGCCTACGCGGCGTACATGCGCCGCGACTATCGCGGCGCGCTGTTGCGTTACATGAAAATGGCTGAAATGGGTCTCGAAGTCGCCCAAGCCAACGCTGCATTTTTGCTCGAGCACAAGCTCGGCGATGGTGGGCGATTTAGAGAGGACACGCAGGTGAATCCGCTGGCGTCGAGCACGGCGACGCGAGCGTTGCACTATCACCGTCTCGCCGCTACGCAAGGAAACGTCAGGTCCTTGCTTCGCATCGGTGACGCGTATTATTACGGTCGTGGCGCACCCGTGTCGCTCGTGAAATCCGTCGCTGCCTATCGTCAAGCGAGCGAGCAGCGCAACGCGCACGCCATGTTCAATTTAGCCCACATGCACGAGCACGGCATCGGCATGCAAAAGGATTTACACCTTGCCAAGCGCTATTACGACATGATTCTCACGTCTTCACCAGAAGCTACGATGATTGTCAAAATAGCCTTGCACAAGCTCGCCATCCATCGATGGATTACCAACCATCGTGATGAATTGTTGGCGTTTGCGCGCGAGCTCAAGGAGAACCCGACAGCGCAAATGGTCGACTTTGTCATTCTCGTCGGTGCCACGTCGTTGCTACTCTTCGTCATGGGCTTGCGCATGATGTTAGTGTGACGGCAATCACTCTGGCTCGATCGCTTTCGCATGTGACTTGTGTTTGTAATGATGGATTCATTGTTTTTTGCTTGTTTGAATGAAAAAAAAAAAAAGTCTACAGTAACCGCCGCCGTCCCGTCGTCACTTAACGACGCTTTGAATCTCACGCGCCCCTCACGCGCGCGTGCGCTGGACATATGTCTGCGCTTTTTGATTTCAAATCGTTCATTACCACTGTCTTATTGTTCATCTGTACGTGCACGTACGTAAAGCTTCGCGCTCCGACGCTTCTCGACGCGCACCGCACTGGTTTCAGAGGCGTCTTTTGGAAAGCCTCGCGCATCGGCGAACGTCTCAGTCCCTGGGTTGGCGTGGCGTGCATGTACATGGCAGCGCAGACGTTGTTTGGGTTTTAACGCGCGCGCACGATGAGCGGGAAATCGTCCGTCATGGCGCTGTTAAAGGCGGCGAACGAGGCGCTCAAGGTTGGGGACGTCGACCGCGCGCGTGAGTCGAGCGCTCAGGCGATCGATGCCGGCGCCGATGTGTACGAGGCGTGGGTCATGCATGGTAAAGTGCTCGCGGCGTGCGGTGACGGGAATGGGGCGATTGAAGCGTATGAGAAGGCGGTGGGGATGCGGGCTGATCATCCGGCGGCGTACCGAGGGTTGCGCGAAGCGTTTTCAGCCGCGGGGGACATTCCTGGGCTTTCGCGCACCCTCGAGCGTTTGATCGAGATTTACACCGCTACTGGGGATCAAGAAAAAGTTGTTGAGTTTTTACGCGAGGCGCATGATGTGGCGTACGAGGCGAAGGATTGGACCCGGGCGTATTCGACGGCGTCGGCGTTGAGAGCCGAGCCAAGCGCTGGCGATGATGTTCAAAGCTTTGCGCTCGGTAGGGCATGCGAGGCGGCGCTAGAGATACGCGATGCACGCGCAAGAATCGCTGGCCAAGCAGCGGTGGATGCGCTTCGGGCGACGACGATCGCGTCCAAGGCGGATGAAGATGTCGCTCGCGCCTCTGGCGAACGCGCTGCGTTAGGCGTGGATGATGATTTCACCACAAATTTGTTCGACACCTTGCGTGCGTGGTCGAGCGCGAATGGTACGAGTGTATCTTTTGATGCTCGTGCGCACATGGCTATTTTCGCGCGATTAGATGCGCGATTAAATGCGGCATTGTCGATTACGTCTTCCGGAGCGCTCAACGTCAAGACGTGCGCTCGTGAGCTGTTGGTGGAAGCTAACTCGTTATTAGAACGATTTGGCGACGACGTGATGAATTTCGTGGCGCCCGTGGCGCTAGAAATCGTCGGCGCGCTTGAACTCGGCTTGGATGTCGAAGAAGAAGGTTGGGATGCGGATGTCGACGAAAAGGACGTGGACGACGACGTGGCGACGGAATTAGTCCGTCGATGCCACGCGTTTAAAGCGAACGCCATCGCCAATGCTTGGCTCGCGTTGCGTGATACCCGAAGAAGCGGCGCATTCGCCTATTCATGCCGACCACCGAATCCTCCTCAGGATGCTAAAGGTTTGTTAGCGGAGGATGTTCGGGACGCGTTGATTGCGGCGCTAACAGCCAATGACGCGAGCGTCGGCGGCAAAGCGTCGTTAGCGCTCGGGTGGCTCGCTCTCGCCGAGTCTATGCTCGTTGGCGGCGAACGCGTAGACATGCACGCTTCGCACGCTTCGTCAACGGCGATTAAGATTGTTGCGGGGGACTTAGATTCCACCGCTCTACCAAAGACGTCGAGGCGGTGCGCTATAGTCAATGCAGAAGCCATGATGCTTTCGGGCGCATTCAAGGCGGCCGCCTCGGCATTTGAAACGCTCGAAGGCCCTCGTGCGATGCGCGGTACGGCGACGTGCGCAGAGTACGCGCATCCTCCCGACTATGCTCGAGCTCTAGACGTTCTCGCGAGTGCAGCTGAAGCGTTTCCAAATTGCCCGCGCGTCCGCGTCGAACTCGGCTGGCTCTTGATGATTGCCGGCCCGATAGAGCAACGATGCGAGGCGCTGAGTATTCTCGAACGGGCTTGTGGCGCGGTCACAGACGAAGCGCTGTCGACGTCGACACCTGCTGATGCTTGCGCGCGACTAGGGATCGCCCGATGGCGAGCCTCGAGCGCGCCCGCCGCAAAGGGTCCTGGAAGCGCACATGAAGCACTATTGATCGGCGCCGCCGGGGAGTCAGCGCATCGCGCCGCAGCGTTTGCACATTTGGGCTTAGTATGCGGCGCGAATGGCGACGAGGCGCGCGCACGCAAGTGTCGCACTCGAGCGCTTCAGCTCAATCCCGCTGATCCCACTGCGGGACCGGCGGCGTTCGCCGACGCTTTGAGTGACGGCGATGACGCACATGCGACATCCATCTGCCGACGCGCGCTAGATATAGATTCAAGGTGTTTCTGGGCGGCGAATAGATTAGCTCCAATGTGTGCGCGTGCGAATGATCACGATGGCGCCGTCGTAGCTTTACACGCGGTGCTCCGCGTGACTCCCGACAACGCGAGCGCGTGGGAAGCCTTAGGGGCCTCGTACAACGCCCTTGGTCGACACTCTGCCGCACTCAAGGCGTTTGATCACGCTCTACGATTGAGTGACAGCACGGGCGAGGGCGTGCGCGCGTACGCTGCGGCACAAACTGGATTTATTCAGCTCGCGCTCGGTTCGTCTACGGATGCCATCGAAGCCTACACCAAAGCGTTGAGTGATGGCGTCGATCGCGTCGCCGCATTATGCGGGCTTGCCAGCGCGCACGTGTATTACGCCAAAGGTGCCTTACGTTGGGGTGCACCTGGGCGCGCAGCGGTGTCGATTCGTGACGCTGAAGACGCGGCGTCCCGGGCGCTGTCGGCGATGGGTGAACGCGCCACAGAGACGGCGTGGAAACTTCTCGGTGATGCGCGATCGTTAGCGGCGCGCATCAACGACCCAAATCTCGCACCTGACATGAACGCCATGTTAGACGTTCGTCGTGTCGCCGCCAAGGGCGCGGTGGATGCGTATGAAAAGGCGCTGTCGCTGAAACGCGACGGCGCCGCTCGATGGCGAGACGTTTCGGCTGCGCTCAAGCTCCACGCTGATGTCCTGCGTCTATGCGGCGACGTCGAAGGAGCACGCGCGTGCGAAGCGAAAGCGTTCGAATACGCGCTTGGGTACGTGCGGTGCGATCCAGCTGATCCTCACGCCTGGCTCGCGTTGGCGTTTACAAATGATCCAAGCGCGTCGGCGGCGACGGATGAGCGTAAAATTACCGCGCTCTCACGCGCCGTCGCCCTCGATCCCACGTTTGCCGATGCCTGGACCGCGCTCGGACGCGTACACCTCGCCAATGGCGAAATCGCCAACGCCACGCGTGCGCTCGATAGCGCACGCATTGCAGATCCCAGTAGCGGCGCCGCCTGGACCGCCACCGCGGCGGCGCATCTCGCCCGCGGGCTCGTAGACGAAAGCCGCGGGGCATTTCGCATGGCTGCCGCCCTCGGCGCGGGCGTCGAGGCCGACGTTGGATGTGCACTCACCGCATGTGCCGCTGGATGCGCCAAGGATGCGCGAGATGCGTATGCGGCGGCGAGGCGCGCCGCGGAGCGCGCGCCTCGGGACGCCGTCGCCGCCGTAGCCCTGGGCTTGTGCGCCGAATCCAGAGGCTTATTCGACGACGCACGCCACGCCATGCGCGATGCGATGGCGTTTTCAGAATCCGCGCTAGTAGAACCACACGGTGATGCATCGGTGACGTGCGCGCTCGGCGCTGACGCGCGCGTTGTGCGAGACATTGCGCGCTCGAGTTTGGAACGACTGGACGACGTCATCGAGCGCGCCGCCGACGTCGACATACTATCGCCCGGAGAAGACATCGAAGGCGCCATCGACCGTCTCACGACGCTTGTCGACGAAAATCCCGACGACGACGCGTCGCGTGTCGCGCTCGCACGCGTCTCATCGCGCTCGAGAGTTCACGCGCGCGCGCTCGCGGGTGCCGAGCAATGTCCCGTCGCTCGCGCGGCTGGGGATCATCGCGCGCAATCCGCCCGTGCGCTCAGTGCCGCCGCGTGTTTGCTCAACGCCACGCCCGTCATTCACGTCGATAATGATGTCGTTGACGATGACGATGGATTATCGACAATGTCGCTCGGGACGCGAGCGATGCGTCTCGTCGCTCGAGCGGCGATGTTCAATCCCGCCGACGCCGAATGCGTCCGAGCGCTCGATATCGCTCGATGTCGTCGTCAAGGCGTCGTCATCGCACGCGCTGACGCCGACGCCGATGACAATACGCAACGTCATCGTGCGCTCAAAGCGGCGCTGGCGGCGCACGCGCGAGGCGAATTCGCGGATGCCGAACGATTCGCCAGAGACGTCGTCAACGACGTCGATTGTCCCACATCGGCGGCGTCCGCCGCGCGGATCTTACTCGCATCGCTTTTACTCGCACGCGCTGCGCGCGACGACGATAAAAATCCCAAAAAAGAAGCGGGCAAGGTGTTGGCAAAGATTGCGCTCGACGATGCGTCGTCGAGCGTGATTGAGCTGACGCGCGCGTTGTCGTCGTCAGTCGCCGCTGGGTGAACGCGCGAGACGCGTCATTGACGCGCGCGCATACCGTCACTCTGACCGTTCTCCATGCGTGCCATCACATCGCGGTCGCAGTCATTGTTATTCGTTCGCGTCACCGCGCGCGAATCGCGTCGTGTGCGCTCACGAATCCGCAACCATTCGCAAAGATGTCAACATCGAATGCAGTCCCGAGACGACGAGGACGTCGACGTCGGATTGACATGTGCCGGCGCTCTCGACGTCGACGCCTTGGCGTCCGCATTCAACAGCGATTGCTTCGCCGGTATCACGTCTCACGCGCAGGTTGACGCAAACCGCGAACGATTCGGTGCAAACACCACGCCAGCCGCGAAGACGTACACCGCCTACGATTTCATAGCCCGAGCGCTCGACGACGTCACGCTCCGCTTGCTCATCGTCAGCGGCGCGCTTTCTCTGATACTCGAAGGCTCATTCGGCGCCGGTGATCGCACGAGCGTATCATGGTTGAACGGTGCCGCCATCTTACTCGCCGTTGCCGTCGTCGTCGGCGTGGAGACGTGGAATAATTTGAGCAAGCAGCGTTCGTTTGCGGCGCTCAACGCTCGAAGCGACGCCGAATCCGTCGTCAGCGTCACTCGGTTTGGCTCGCCTAGGTTACTCCCTCGCGCCGAAGTCGTCGTCGGGGACGTGTTAAATCTCGATACGGGTGATGTAGCGTGCGTGGATGCGCGCGTGATTGATTCATCGGCGTTTATGTGCGATATGAGTCACATCACGGGTGAAAGCGAGGAGTGTCCCGCTTCGCGGGACGATGTCGTCTACGCCGGGTCACGGGTGACGAGCGGGAAGGGCACCGCGCTTGTCATTGCCGTGGGCACAAATTCTACGCAAGGGAAGATTTTGCAACTCACGCGCGAGGGCGGCGGCGTGGGCGACGGCGATGCCGTGAATGTGGAGACGCCGTTGCAAGCGCGATTGGCGCGTTTAGCCGTCTCCATCGGTCGCGTTGGGATCGGTGCCGCCGCGCTCGTGGGGACGATACTCGCGACCTCGCTGACGTGGGAGTATTACGTCACGACTGGTGATTTCATTCCGCCGATTGAGTCGGCAGTGGAGTATCTCGATGTGGTCGTCACGGCGATTACCATCGCCGTCGTATCCGTTCCAGAGGTGCGTTTGATGCGCGAACGGCTCGAAAGATTTCTTTGGCTGATTGATTGATCGCGTTGTTTTTGTGATGCGTTCGCGTGTTTTGTTCCGAATTGCGTAAAGCCGCGCGATCGACGACGATGATTAAACATTCCTTTGCTGATTCTTACGTGAGGATTCTGAATGGTCTTTGCCGACTTCCCAATGATGTCGAACAATCGTCGCGGCTTTACGCGTTATTTTTTTCGACGTTTTGTTTGCGCCGGGGACGACGCGCACGGTTTCAGTGACGAAACATTCCTAATCCGATTGTCTGTGACGATTTTGAATGGTCTTTGCCGACTTCCTTCTGAGAAACTAGTGACTCGTCATCGAGCTCGATGTGATGGGTTTCGTCTTACTGACGCGCGCTTTTGTGTTCCAAATCGCAGGGTCTTCCTCTCGCCGTGACGCTCGCGCTCGCGTATAGCGTTCGTCAAATGTTAACATTAGACATGCTCGTGCGCGTGTTGAGCTCGGCGGAAACCGCGGGCGAGGTGACGACAGTGTTGACGGATAAAACCGGGACGCTGACGCGAAACGAACAACGCGCGCGTCGAGCATGGATCGCAGGCGTTGACGTCGGCCCGCTCGCAGATGATGACACCGATCGCACTTGGGTGTCCGCAACGACTGCATCGCTCTCCCCGCGCGTGTCAATCTCCCCGCGCGTGTCAAAGTTGCTCTCCGTCGCCTTGAGTTTGAACAGTACGGTGCAATTTGACAACCAAGGCCGCGTCATTCGCGGAAGCAAGAGCGAAATCGCACTGTTGCGTTTCGTCAACGAACTCAACGACGGTGAAGATTTTGTGCATTTAGTACGAAAACACTTTCCTTTGCTTCGTTTGTACCCGTTTTCAGCCGAACGCAAGCGCATGTGCAGCGTGTACACGCTGAGCGACGCGGTCGAAGACGCCGAAATGTCAGACGTGGTCATACGCGCCTGCGTCAAGGGTGCGTCGCAGGACGTCCTCGCGCTGTGCGCGGAAACGCTCAATCCCGACGGTTCGCGCGCGATGTTGTCGACATCCATGCGCGCGGCGCTCGCGGATAAGTTTTTAGATTGGCAGCGGGACGCCGAACGCGTTCTGCTCGTCGCTTACCGGGACGTCGAAATGGATGTGGTGTCGAGCAGAGACGCCCGGGACATGTGTCAGAGATTATCTGTCATGGATGCCGAGTCGAATTTGTGCCTCGTCGCGGCGATAGGGTTATCAGATCCCTTACGCGTCGAGGCGCGGGCGTGCGTCGCCCGCGCTCGCGCCGCCGGCGTGGATGTCAAGATGGTCACGGGCGATAGTCTGACGACGGCGGTCGCCGTGGCCAAGCGTTGTGGAATCTTAGACGAGAACACTGACGATGACGGCGACGCGCACGCGCACGCACTGGCGATGACTGGCGAGGAATTTCGCGCGCGCGTACTCACCGAAGACGGCGAGCTTGACCAAGGAAAAATCGACGCTGTGTGGCCAAAGCTCCGCGTCCTCGCGCGCGCTTCGCCAAAGGATAAGTACGCGTTGACGGATGGTATTCGTAACTCGACGTCATCGCGGCAAGTCGTCGCCGTCGTCGGTGACGGGTCAAACGACGCCCCGGCGTTACGACGCGCCAACGTTGGCTTTGCTCTCGGTTCTGGCACCGACATGGCGAAAGAAGCGAGCGATATTGTGATTCTACGCGACGACTTTACGAGCGTCATTGACGCCATTCGCTATGGACGAAACGTGTTTCAAAACATTCAAAAGTTTGTCGTATTTCAGCTCACAGCAAACATTTCAACGTGCGTGGTGTCCACGGGCGGTGCGCTGGCGTACGCCGTCTCGCCGTTTTCGGCGATTCAACTGTTATTCGTCAATTTAGTGATTGACAGCCTCGCGTCGTTGGCGCTCGCCACCGACGCGCCGACAGAAGACGACGCGTTGCACGACGCTCCCGCCGACGCCTCAGCGCTCATCACGCCAAACATGAAGCTCCAAATTGCCACGCAAGTCGCATATCAATGCACATGTATGACTTGGCTCATTAACGCCTACGGTCCGACCGATACCATCGTGTACAACGCCTTCGTGTTGATGCAGCTCGCCAATCAGCTCAACTGTCGCAAGGTGTCGACAGAGGCGAATGTCTTCAAGGGTGTCGGCTCCAACGCGCTCTTCGTCGCGCTCACATCCGCCGAGCTCGCGCTTCACATCGTCATCGTACAACGCGGTGGTGACGTGTTCCAAACGTCACCGCTTGAGTGGCACGAATGGCTTTTGGCGCTCGCGTGCGCCGCGGGTGCCATTCCGCTGCGCGTCTTTGTCGTCACCTTTGTCGCGAGTTTTTGGGCATCCGCGCGAGGCACGAGTAGAATCTTCTAGTTGTTGTTACATTTTACGCTGCATGTACAGTAAACGCCGGTGCGGCGGTGGCGCGCCAGTTATCTTCCCAGGTCCTCGCTCCTGACGATTCGGCGCCGCGTTTCAACGTCGACGTAAACGCTTTGGCGCCCGGGCGCGCGAAACATCGCTCGAGCGCATCCGCGAGCGCACCCGCGTCGCGAAACAACACCCCGTTCACGCCGTCATCGACGAGCTCATCACGAATGACGTCGTATTCTAACGCGAGCACGGGGAGTGAGGCGCCAAACATGTCGCACACCTTCATGGGGAGGTCCAATCCGCTGCTCGAGGCGTGAAGGCTGACGCCGACGTCGGCGTTGGCGAGCGCGCGCGGATAGTCGGCGAATTCGAGCCAGACGGTACGAAACGCCACATGCGTGAGCGTCGACGCCATGGCGTTTATTTTATCCTCGAACATACGCTTTTGTGGGCCCTTACCGGTGACGATGATGGCGAGCGGCGGCGGCGGTTTCGACGTCGACGTCCGTCTGGAGGATGATTTCGTCCCGAGTCGCGTCGCGCGCGCGTCGTACTCCACCGCTGCGTCGAGTAAGAGTTGGAAATCTTCATCCGGCGTCCAAGACGTGGACGTCACGACAAACCGTAGGTTGTCCTCGCGACTATCGGTGCGATCGCCACGGCGCGCGTAGTACGCGTCCACGACGTCGCCCGCGCCGCGCGAACATCTCGACGCCTCCATCGCTCGCTCCACGCGCGCGTCCCTCCAAAACGCCTCTCGCCCTCGCGCCGCCGCCTCTCGCGCCGCCGCTCGAAAGCACTCTGGTGCTTGATCACGCACCACGCGCACGCGGCGTATGCACCACTTTAGGCGTAAGAAATCCTCCATCGCGCGCGTCACGCACAAGTGCTCGGCGGCCCAAAATGTCCCGCTCCGCCGCTCGTACCTCTCTAATAGTCGCGTCATCCACCCCCGTGCACCGCCGTATTTCATCGCAAACAGCGTGTACGCAAAATTATGCCAGTCTATAATTAACCGCATGCGACGCAACGCGCAGGCGATGCCGACGATGGTGAACGTCGGCGCGCACGGAGGCGTTTGGACGAGGACGTCGTCGGCTCGAGCGCCGCGCGCGCAAAGAATCCAAAACAAGTGCAGCGCTTGCACCAACGCGCGCACAGCCAGTCGCACGGGGTGCGGCAATACGCGACGCAGCGCTGCGTGTTCGCCCGAGGTGACGGCGGTGAAGGAGATGCGCGCGTGGTCGGTGAGCTCGCGCGCGGGTGCTGAGCCTTTGTACGCGACGACGCGAACGTTTCGACCATCGTTGGCGAGAGACAGCGCGTGGTATTGCATGCGCGGCGAGCGTCCAAAGTCGCCTAAGACGACGATGATGACGGATCGCTCGCGAGGCATGGTGCGCGGGCGGCGTCGCGTCGAGGTGTGCGGATTGATTGACGCGTTTGGTTGTGTCGTTCGGTTACGTGCGCGTTAAAATATGGATTCAACGTCGTCCACCGCGGCCGCCTCGTCCACCTGGCGAGCGTCCACCGCGACCTCCACGACCGCCGCGACCGGCTGGGGAGCGTCCACCGCGGCCTCGGCCGGCGCCGCGGCCTGGTGAGCGACCGCCGCGTTTGGCGTCTCGCGCGTCGTCTATGCGGGACTCTTTGAGCGCGTCGGCGGAAGATTTACGCTTGCTTCCGGGTAACGCGCCCTCGTCCGAGGCATCACTGGAAGAAGAACTATCGTCGGAATCGGAATCTGATTCGTCGGCGTCCTCATCGGAGGCGTCTTCGTCGGATTCAGACGTCGCGGGTCGCTTTTTGAGCGCCGGCGGCTCGTCTGAATCTGATTCCTCCTCTTCGTCCTCTGACTCGTCCTCCTCGTCCTCGTCCTCGTCCTCGTCCTCGTCCTCATCACTGTCTTCATCACTGTCGCTATCTCCATCCTCCTCCTCGTCGTCATTCGCATCCGTGTACGCCCGAGCCGCGTCCGCCGCCAACTTTCGCGTCCGCGCCTCCGAGTCGCTCTCCGAGTCGCTCTCCGAGTCGCTCTCCTCGTCCTCCTCCAACCCGTCGTCCTCGCTATCACTCATATCCACGCTCGTGGCCTCGATGCGTCCAGTCAAGCATACGCACGCCGTCTTGCCGTTATGCTTGACTTCCACGCGCGAGGCGTCGCTAAAGCACAACCCTGAGCCGCCGATTGAAAACTGCTCGTTCCCTCCGCTCGCGCGCACGCTCCCGAGCGCGATGGGCGACGTGGAGTTGTTGGATGACACCGTGACCGTGATGCGGTCGTTCGGATCCACCGCTGGGTCGTCGCTGGATGTGCAGAGGGCGACGTGGGTGAGGACGACCATGGAGCCGCGGGACGGCGTAAACGCGCGTCCAGAGCCCGGCTCGATGCGCAACTGGAATAGTTCCATGTATGGTTTAGATGAAGTTACGTAATAATCGTGCACGCGCGTGTTCGCCAGGCGGTGTGTGATTGCGTTGGCGTCGCGCGCGTGTGCGTGTGGTGAGAGGAGTCGCGCTGTGAGGCGACGCAGCCGTCGTTTTCGTGTTCATTTCTTCTCTATCGTCTACGCGCCAGAAATCCAAGCACGAACGCCCCGAGTGGTACGAGAACGTTTTTAATTTTATCATTTAACGCATTGTCGTGGTCGTCGCCGTGTGCGTGATCGGTGGTGTTGGTTTGCGTCGTCGTCGTCTCGACGGATTTCCCGCCGACGAGCGCGTACGTCATGGCCCAATCCGCGCCGTACGCGTCCAACATGATGGCTTGCGTCAACCTGAACAAATCATGCGCGGCTTGAATCTCATTTTTGAAGATGCTCACGGATTCTACGGATACCCCGAGCGGGACATTCGATGCCTTGGTCTCGTCGATGATCTTTTGACACATCGCCGTGAGAATGCTCACCGATTTTTGCACCGGGGCGTCGGATTCGAGAATGTCGCGTTCGACGTCTTCGGGCACGCTCACACCGAGCCATTTGATGAAACGCATGGTTTTCTCGCGTCCACACGGGGCAAAGGTTAAAATGACCTTCTTTGCGGCGACGCCGCGCTTGGCGCACTCGGCACCGTAGTCATTGATGAGTTTAATCGTCGCGTCGGCGTCGTAAATGGCTTGCGAAATGAACCACTCGGCTCCGGCGTCCATCTTGGCGCATAACGTTTCATGTTCGTTACCCTTCTTCACGTGACGCTCAGCGATCGTTACTCCACCAAACGCGCATCCTTTATCGATCGCTTTCACCATCTCTGCCGCGCGGGCAATGGTTGGTCCGGAATAGTCTTGACTCGAACTCGCGCCGCCGACGAGGTTATACGCCCGCGTCGCTCTCGACGCGTCATCCAACCAAGATCCGAATTCTTCTTCGCTCTTCGTTTCCGCAACGCACTTGTATACTACGCTCTCTATGCCTTTACTGGCGCGTTTGAGACTCGCGGCGTACACGCCTGGATCGCCGAGCTTGCGGAAAGGAAACGGACGCGGCTCTGGCGTTCGTCCCGCTTCCTCTTGAATGTCATACACAATGTACCCATCCACGGCTAAACCGCGCGATTTCGACACGAAATTACGCGCGGCGTCGTCGTAGGCGGCGGCATCAGCGCCATCGAGCGGTGGAGTCACGCCTGTGCGTGCGTAGTCGCGCGGTCGCGGTCGCGTACACTCGTTAGTGGCTGAAAAAGTGAACGCGTTGATCGAGTGCGCTCGGGCTCTTTGCGGTGCGCGCGCGACGCGACGCGCGACGCGCCAGGGACGTACCGAATAAAAACACCGGACGCGATGGGTCTTTGAGGGCGTCGACGAGGGACATGGTGGCGACGCGTGCGGGGTGAGATGGGCGAGCTGAGGTGTGAGGGAAGTGGATAAAATGGCGCGCTTTTCGCGACGCCGTGTGAGTGTGCGTGCAATAACAAGATTAATGGGACTAAAAATACGCGCAGTGCGTGTGTGGACTAGTGGTAAATTGTTCGCGTGTGATATCGCCGGGGCTTAGGATCACGCGGTGGCGACCGGCGGGGATGTGTCATCCCGGGTGGGCGGAGCGAGACGGCGCTTGACGTTGGCTACGGCGCCTTGGAACGCGCCGGTGATGGCAGCCCAGACGAACAACAAGGCGATGGATATGAAACTAAAGAATCCAGTGGGGTTGGTTAGCTTTGAGCGCAGCAAAAGCATGGCGATGGATCGTCGACGCTTTTCCAAGGCGGCGTTGCACGCCGAACGCTCGGCGCCTTCATAAATTTCACACACCACGGATTCTCTTTCGTTGCGCAAAATTGCGCGCGCGGTTTTGAACGCCGCGGCAAAAAATGCGCGGAAAGAAAATGTCGCTATCGAACGCGCAAAGGATGCTTGGGCAATCTTGACGAGTTCTTTGCGCAATGGCGGTGGCGGCATTAAACCAGAAGGACTGGCTTTGAGCGCCACGCGACGCAACGCCGAGCCCGCAGAAGAATCGAAAAGTTCGTTCATCAGTCGCGTCACGGCTTCCTTAGCGTGGGCATCAGTGCTATCAAACTTCTCATCGCCCTCAGGGGCATCCGCGGCGTTGTTTGCTTGCTCGGACAACGCCACGAGCTTGTTCCATTTTAATCCACCATCCTTTTCCAACAACATTTCTTCCAACGCCCGCTTACCTCGAGGCGTTCGAGGAGACAACGCGCGGAAGATAGCTGTCGGTGCAGCAACTTCATACATGTTACAGTTTGTTCTCGCGGCGGCGAAATCAAGCGTCGTGAGTGATCGGATGACGAACACCATGTACGGAGGCAAGTTGAATCGGTACGCCGTTGAAATCTTTGTCAAGTCAAGCACGAGCTCGGTAAAGTTCGATCGCACCTTTGGGTTGTCGTCTTCACCATCCATGCACGTCTTGAATGCTTGTCTGAATTCATCATCTGAAATTACCTTCCACGAACCCGGGCCGCCTTGGGTGTAATCCGCCTGGTTTCCATTTTCGTCAATCCACATTTGCGGTTCAGCGGGCAACATGTCCATGATACGTAAGTTATCAATCAGCTCACCCCATTGAGAGTTGAGAATGTTTAAAATACAGTTTGCCATCGCCTCTTGCTGATCATCATCGACGCGGCAGATTAAGCCAAAGTCCAACAACGCGAGCTTACCGTCGTCGGTGAACAACATGTTTCCTTCGTGTGGGTCGGCGTGCACTAAACCAGTACGGAACATTTGCGCACTGGAGCACTCTACACCCATTTGTACCATAAGTTTTTGCTCTTCGAGCGATAACTTCTTCATCGGTCGGCCGGTGATCCATTCCTGGGTCAGTACCTTTGTCGATGTCATTTTCTCAAAGTGCCTAGGCACAAAGAGATAGTTGAGAAACCGAAGCGAACGTCTAAACTCATCCGCGTTGCGCGCTTCTACGGTGTAATCGAGTTCCTGGAAGATCCCAGCCCCGACTTGATCAACAATTTGCGGCAAGTCTTCCGAACCGTTCACTCCGGATTCTTCAACCCAACCAAAACCGAGGCGAATGATGTGCAAGTCGCGCGCGATGCGTCGCACCATCCCGGGTCGCTGCACCTTGACTGCCACCTTGCTTCCATCGTGCAACACGCCCTCGTACACTTGTCCAATACTCGCCGCAGCGATTGGCTCAGCACTCAACTCTTTGTACAAGCTATATTTCGGACCAGGGGCCGGAGCGTCGCGCTCGCGCACCGCTCCCGACCATCCCAACTCGCTCTTAATGATTTCATCCGCCACGGCGCTCGAAAACGGCCCAACTTGGTCCTGCAACACCATCAACGAGTCTGCCGCTTCCTCACCGATGATATCCGGTCTCGTACTCAACGTCTGTGCGAGCTTAATGAACACTGGTCCTAACTTTGCGATGCCGTCTCTCAACGCCTTGCCTCGTTTCCTCTTCTCCAGAGGAATACCCATTCGTTCTTCGTACATCCACGTCGCGTACACCCCGCCAATCACGGATAACACCTCAGCGATTCTTCCCGCTAACTCCGTGGGAGAGTTCTTAAAAAAATCACCAACCGCGAGCATTTTATCCGTAAAGCCGTAACTCGGCGAAAAGTTCAACACAATGCCTTCCAGCGTAACCTCTTCCGCGCTCTTTGACGTCTTCAGCGCCGCGTCCAACATCAAGTCATCCGTCGAGCGCTTCACATTCCCTTCCTGGGCGTCGCTCACGTCCGTCTCGGGCGACGCCACGGACGTGAGACGCGAGTGTCGCTCGCGGCGCGGCGCGCGCGCTGAGGTTATCCACTCGCGAGGGCGCGTGTGCGGCGGTCTCGCACCCGGTGCGCGCGCGCGCGCGCGTGCGGGGGACGAGCGCGAAGCGAACGCCATGCCGCGGGTGTGTGCGACGTGGGCGCGCATCGTCCGCGGCGTGTGCGAGGGCGGAACTGGCGACGATGGGCGAATTCGACTGCAACGTCACGCAAAAATGACTGAATTTCAGCGCGCGCAGACATTTACGCGTTTTGAGCGTCGAGAGGCGCACGGGGTGCGGATATAAACGCTAAGTATACGAACAAATTATTACAATGGGAGATATTATGCGCGCGTTCGCGCGGGGGAGCCAAAATCTTCGGCGGGCGGGAGCGTCTCGGGCGGTTTCGGCTCGTCTTTGATTTTGAGCTTCTTCGCGGCTTTCGACGCAGAACCGGGCGTTGCGCGCCGCGGCGTACGAAGCTCTTCTGGGAGAGATTCCTTGATTGACTTGAGTTCGGCGATGAACATGGCGTTGTGCGCCCAGCCCGCGTATGGGCCGAAAATGTCAAACATTTTATCTTCAACGGCGCGCATGATTTTTGGCGTCACAGACTTGGCCTCGCGGAGTTCCGGCATGTAGTGCTCCACGGCGAATTGCCACACATGTGTATCCACGGGAATAGCCTCGTGCTTGTCAAGAGAAAAGAGACACGCACACGCGGAGACTTTGGGGCCGATGCCCGGGCACGCCATGAGCGCTTCGTGCGCTTCGGCGTACGTCTTTTCGTCTCGAAGAGACGCCAAATACGCCTCTGGAGATTTCCCATCGGGATTTTCCGCCAACACTTTTGCCGCACCGACGATGAATTTGGCGCGGTAGCCAAAACCTAATTCACGCAAGCGTTCTTCCGTGGCTTTCGCTAATATCTGTGAAACGCTCGGAAACGTATAAAACGCTTCGTCGCCCTTTACAGCCGCCGCCTCCTCGGGCTCAATTTTCTCATCTACGTCATCTATCGCTACATCCGCAGCCGTCACTGGCAACGCATCTCCATAATGCACACACATCTTCTCCACCATCCCATGTATTCTCGAAATATGATTGTTACTCGAGCATATAAAACTAAACAAACATTCGCTCGCGTCTTGCCTCAACATGCGCGAGCCTCCGACGTACGGAGCCAACGCCCGAAACCTCGCATCATTCGCCGCGAACCCAGCGTGCATGTCCACTAAAGATACATCCGCATTAAAATAATCCCTCACCACGCGATCGTCGTCGTCATCGCTCTCGCTCGCTGGTCGGCAATACACTTTATACTCCGCGTCCCCGCTCGCGGTTTCTCGCACGCGCACGACTCTAGCACCGATCACTCCGACGTAATCGCTCTCGCTCGACCCTCGCGGGCGCCACCGAAAGCTCTGCCCTGTCGGTAGCGTGTATTTCAACCGCAATTCGCCCGCGTGCATGTCGCGTAAAGGCACCCAATTCGCATCAGTGCTCGTCACTGCGCTGTGTGCGTGCGCCTTGGTCATGACGCGCGAATGTGCGCCGCGCCGCGACGCCACCGATGCGTGCGCGATCGCACGCGCGCGTAATGAATGCAACGCGCGTTGGTGCGTCGATGCGATGCGTGACAACGCGCGAGGCATGCACGCGTCGAGGTGTGGTGACGCGCGTGTTGGTACCTGTTGAAACGCACTGACGGTTACGAGTGTCCCGAGCGTCAAATGTGAAGCATAATTCGACGCAGCGCGCGTGACGACGGACACGGACGCGAGATGCCGGTGGCAGAAATTAAGGTGCGTGCGGTGTCCGTAGAGTTTGGATGCGCGGGTGCGCGCGCGATGACGCAGAGTCGATTTGAATGTGACTTTTGGACTGACGCGCGCGCCTCGCTTGTGTTCCTCGTCGCGACGAAAGATGGTGCATAACGGCCCTTGGGGTAAAGCAGGGGCTGTAATACACGTCAATGTGGAGGAATCTGATCGTAAGAGCGATTTGAAGCGCCGGGTGAGTTCGGCGACGGGTATTCCGATTCCTGAGTTGAAGCTCATCATGGTGAGTCCGGCGCAAATCGCCGCCGGGAGTAAAAAGTGTCCAGGTCTCGCGTACGGTAATTGTGGCATCGTCGAGCAGGTGGGTATGGCTGTGGTGCAAGCAGCGACGGGGGAGTCGCCGTTTAAACCTCGGCTGTCGCCCAATCGCGTTGATAATAAGGGAAATTGGACATTTGCTGATTGAGACGCGCCTCGCGTCGAGACGCCGGCGCGTCTCGGTTTCGTCATGCTAGTATGTAACAGTGGTGTATTCAATCATTCGTCTATTCGTGATCGTACGCGTATTGTTCGTAATCGTTGTAAACCTTGTTGCCCTGCGCATCGCAGTGCACGGTGTCGTAGCAAATCTTGCAAAAAAATGCAGGAGATTCCGAAGCCATGCGGTCGCTGTACGTGACAAAGGCGCTGTCAAACACGCCGCACACGCCGCATCCTCTTCTGAACACCCGACCTTCGCGTAAAACGAGCGGAAACATGTCATGCGCGGTATCGTCTTCGTTATGTGGCAAACGCACGTCGCGAACGCGCCACTTGTGTTCGCATTTACCTTGGTGCGTCATCACGTAGCTCTTTCCGATGTGCAAGGGGACGTCGGCAAATTTCACTCCGTGCATGTCTTGGGCGGTAAACCCCTTACCGGACATGTTCATCTCTACTGGTGCCCCGGGTGCGGTTAAAGCATCTTTCTTTTGATAGTCCAACAGCGGTTCGGAGTAATCTACGGCGTCGGGCGAGCGCATGTCGTTGTAAAATACGCCCTCGATGAACAAGAAACCATTCTTCGAAGGCGCGTGTCCCTCACGTTTCGCCTGCACGTCTCGTAAACAATAGATCATATCCTTGAAGCACACGATTGGGGTAGATCCGCGCACGATGACATCCATCACTAAGTACCCTTGCTTGACGGGATGGAACAGTTCAATCCAAATCATCACGTCTTGTCCGTTGGGCGGCGCGGCGACGGCGTTCTCGTCGCGCGCGCGCTTCTCTCCAGCTGGTGCAAACAGCGGCGAAGCTCGTTCAAATTCAATCAATTCCCGCGGTTTCCATGCCACGCACTGTATGTCAATCTCTTTACGCAGCAACGCTCGCTTATACGCTCTTTGTTGCAGTTGTTTCATTTCCAACTCGACTTCTCGCATGGACGCCAACGGCGCGGTTTTCGTCGCCGTAGTCAACTCCTTACTCACCTCCACCGCCTTCTTCGCCTTCTCCTCCTCCTCCTGCGTCGCCGCCTTCTGATGCTTCGCCCCTTGTCCCCGATGCTTCACCTGATTCGTCTCGCTCGGTAACTGCACGCTCGGCATGAGCGAATCCAACGCCTTTTCCAGCGTCACCGCGCGCAAATCACTCATATCAATATCCTCCACACCACCACCGCTCGTCTCCACCGACGCCCCAGCCAACGAACCCTTCGTCTTCTTCCCTTTCGATGGCCCCGCCCTCGCCGACGCGCCTTCACGCCCTGACGTCTCCGCCCACGCGTCCAACGCCTCGCGCGCGTCTCGCGCGCTCTCCCACGCCCGCATCGCGAACGCATCCATCACCTACGCATCGCACACCCGACGCCACCGCGCCGAAAGATACACCCGGTCAGTCTCCCAATCGCACACGTTTTCGCCCCCGCATCATCGCCAACGCGCGCCATAATCGCGCGATAATCGTCGAATCATCGAATCGAATTTCGCGCGCACGCACCACGCGCTCGCCCGGCTTATGATTCGGCGTCTCGGGCGGACAGTGCCGCACCACGCGCATCTGACACGTGCATTCCGCGCGCAGCGTGTCCACGGCGGTGATCGTCACCGCCGAGGACGACGCCATCGTCGTTCGTCGTCGTCGCGCGTCGGCAAATGTCGTCGTCATTCGCGTAACGGATACTCCGTATCGATCGATGACGAGCCGCGCGTCGACCCACGCGCGTGTCGATGGATTTTAAAATCCATCGATGCGTGCGCGGTTTCGGGTTCGACGGCGTTCGCGATCGATCGCATCGACCGCGGGTGGATGGGGTGTGTGTGTGTACCGGGTAAATACTTATGTGCCTGATCATGATTCGTCAAAGGCCACGTCAGATCTGCGTGGGTTTGTGCGTGTGTACTCCATCACACTGCGCCTGGTCATGATTCGGCAAAGTTCGGTACGCGTTCCGGAGTTTGGTGTGCGAACCGTCGGCGATGCGTCGGCCACACCGCGACGCGCTCGACGCGATCGACCGGTCCGCGACGCGATCGATCGACGCGTGCGCGTTCGAGTGTTATCTTCGCGTTCCGGGTTCGGCGCGGAGGACGGCGTCGCGCGCGCGCTCGCGTGGTGATTGCGTAATTGTTCAAGGGGGTTGATGATGGAGAAGAAGCAGCGGGTGATTGTGATTACGGTGTGCGCGGTGAGCGCGATCGCGTTGGGGTTAGGCCTCGGGCTTGGTCTTGGGTTGAAGTCGTCGTCGTCGTCTTCGGCTTCGGCGGTGAGTTTGGCGTCGGCGTTGGCGGCGTCGTCGTATACGCCTGTGGCGCCGTTGCCGACGCCGGGCGCAACGAGCAAGCGTCGGCGCTCGTTATTGACCACGTTGTCGGACGTGTCCAACAATGAGGTCATTGAAGACCCCGTGGCGGATGTCATGAATTTCCCGAATAACATTTTGTGTGCTTTGATTGAGAAAAGTGGCTTGTTTTCATCCGACGCCCTTGACGGGTGGACGACGACTGGGGAAACCGCTAAGACGATTAAGTCGAGTTACAGCGTAACGAGTTGCCCGTATGAAGATTACGATGCTCCCGATCAAAGTGTGGTTGCGCAGGTGTCGTATGTTCAAGGCGCTGTTGCGAGCGCGGGCACGACCACGTACGATTTCAGCGCTAAAATCTGGCTTCAACGCAAGGGTAACAACAACTTGAACACCATCAACGTGGAATGCACGTTGACTATGCAAGCCTTTTACCGCGCCGATGGTTCCATGTATCCGGTATCTATTGATTTGCAATTCGACAGCTCGGACACGGATTCGACCAGTGGTGTTACTGCCCCTGAAACTCACACAGGTTACATCAAACAAACTACCACGTATGACAGTACCAATCTTGACAGCGCCAGCGTTTCAACGCAAACGACATCGTACCTTCACAACTGGCAGTTTGGTGGCTTGACTGGTATGTCCGACTACGCCACCATCGTCGAAGACGAAAGCGCTTCGACGTTGCAATCGAAGGGCAACTACTATGCTAAAGGCATTAGTGCGGTGAGTGGTACTGTTGTCGCCGGCGCCGTAACGTCTGCGTTCACCGTTGACTTGGCCGGTGGCTACGCGAGAGTCGAGGAGGTTTACACGGACATCAGCAACGCTGGCACCGAATCGCCAACCGCCGCATGCATGGACATGTCATCGTACGAAGTCACTGGTTATGCGTACAAATTGTTCGACACGGACGACGGAAAGGAATACTCCACTGGTACGGATTTATATGACATGGCATTGGGCAGCTGGACGTCGACGACGTCGCTCGACGGCACCACGGTGCTCTCCACGGCTCCGAGTCCTTTGACATTCCAATCATCCAACCGTTACTACGGATCTGGCATGACGTTCTACTGTCAAAATTTGCGAACTCGCGCCGTTGCCGCGTCTGGTAGTACTTGCACGAATTCCGCCAACGGCGGATACGACGCAGAGTACCTCCACGGATTTCTCATCCCGACGCCAAATACCGTCACACTCACCAAGTCTGGTTCAACCACGCTCACGAAAACGTTGCAGTCGGTGGCGAAGAAAATCGTCTACACGCCCGCCGCATCCTCGAGTAGTTGCTCAGCCTTGACGGCGAACACCATAGCGGCTCC
>JACLAB010015670.1_pt1 | contig 22040 bp, 19 predicted proteins | sample 8027921 | NCBI WGS metagenome assembly JACLAB01 (sample SAMN15725117, study PRJNA655200) | protist metagenome | isolation source: fluorescence activated cell sorting (FACS) single amplified genomes of... | place: USA: West Boothbay Harbor, Gulf of Maine | collected 2000-07-19
AACCTACGACGACGCCCGATTCACGGAACCCCCCGACGCGCGGCGTAAATCCCGAGCGATCCGTTAACGAACCCTTCGGTTCGTCCCTCGTTCGCGCGCTTCGTCGAGCGTCGTCGAGCGGCGTCGAGTGCCGGGTCGCCGTCGTCGAAAATCGTCGTCAATAAAGTGCCTCTCTTCCCACCCTCGTTCGCGTAAAAAGACCCGATGGATTGGATCGGAATGTGTGCGATACTTTTGTGATTTTGGTTGTTGTTGCCTCGGATCGTCACGAATTTTCTACTTCTATAGGATTAAAATGGCTCGACTATGGGTGGTGGTGGTGGTTGGGCGGCTCGTCTGGTTGTTGTTCCGGTGCCGGTTCTGGTTCCGGTTCCGGTCGTTCGTGTACTTCGTTTCGGTCCTCGCCGACGGCGTCGATGGCGATGGAACACGGGACGCCGAGCGATGAGGAACGATGTCGAGCGATGAGACTGACGACGGCGCGCACGGCGTCGATGAGACGGTCGCGGACGCGAGGGTTTCGCGCGGCGAAAACTCGGGGCGAAACGTTCGCGGAAACCGAGTGCAGGACGGCGTAGGCGAAAGCCGAGGGTAGAGATAGGTCTTCCATGGGTTCGATGGATGCGATGGTGTCGATGGGGATGTCCACGGGGATTTTCGTCGTCGTCGTCGTCGTCGTCGCCTCCGTGGGGTGGGTTTTGAGAGACTTTGCGTCGAGGACGAGGCGGACGGTGACAAAGTCGTCCAATCGGAGCGAAGGCGCGTCCTCCGCGGCGTACTCGAGCGTTTCATCCAAGATGAAGGGTGCCGGGAGCAAGTGCTTGACGATGGAGAAGGAACTGGAGTATACCGAGTTTGATGGGGTGTTGGCGAGCGCCAGGGCGACGTAGAGCGCGCTGGCGATGCCGTAATCTCTGGAGAGCGGCGCGAGCGTCTCGTCTTGCGGATACAGCCTCGCCATGGACGCGTACTCCACGCTGAGCGCATACACCGCCGTCCCGAGGTTATACGTCGCCCTGTCGAACCCTGGATCCATTCTCATCGCGCGTCTAAACTTTCTCACCGCCGAACTCAGGTATTTCACCCGTTCCTCCCGAGCCTTTTGAGTCGCCTCGAGACTCGACGCGCGCGACGCGTAATCCACGCACGCCGCTCTGCTCTGATACGCCAATCCTAAATTGTTCAATCCCTGCGTCGCCTGTTGCGTCGACACCCTGGCCATCTCCTCACTTCGCTCCGCTCGCTCGTACTTATCGATCGCTTCGTCCCACAACCGCCTCGCTTTTTCATCCTCTCCGTTTGTTCGCAGCGCTCGCTCGGCTCGGTCGCCCAACGCGATTCCCCAATTGTACAACACCGCGTGCGCCCCGGGCTCGATCGCCGCCGCCCGCGCGTACGCATCGCACGCCCGCAAAATTAATTCATCTCTCAGCGACGCCGAAGACGCATCGGCGCACTCCCCGTGCGCATCACCGCACCGTTCCGCTTGTTCTTGCAACACGCTCGCGTACTCGTACAAGCGCGCGAACGTCGTTCCTTCCGCGGTTCGGTGCTCGTCGGGATGGACATCCCCCGATAACGACAACGCCCGACGAAGGGATTCCGCGCGGTTACTCAGCGCTCTGTCTCGCGCGTGTTCGTCCCGTCCGACGCGCGTGCGAACGCCACCGGGAACGACGGATGCGTACCTCTGGGCGTTGGCGGTTCGAGACGATCTCAGCGAGTCTTCGTCGAGCGCCGACTTACCGACGACGGCGGTCGTCGGCGACGACGACGCGCGGACGGCGGTGGGTGATTCGGGGGGCGATGCCGACGCGACGGCGGTCATGATCAACGCGCGCGTCCGAGTGCGGAGGAAGGACGCGAGTGAAGTGTGCGCTACGGAATGAATCTTTCAGTTGCAACGATATAATTTTGCTAAAGTTGTCTTCTCAACCTCTTTCCTCCTGCTCTTCGTCGTCCTCGTTTTTTTTGTTTTTTTGTTGTTGTACTCGGTCGCGCGCGCGCGATAATAATTGCATTTACAGCCCGGGCCAAGACCGTCTCGGCATGGGAAGATCGTAAATCTCCTCCCCACCGGCGATGTGGAAGAGCTGACGCGGCGTCGGCGGATCGATGGACAAGACGTCCATGTCGTTGCGAACGCCATCCTTGACGACGTACATGGACGTCGGGGAGATGAATTCGAGGGCGGGATGCCAGGTACGGTTCGTCGCCGTTGTGCTATGAATTTGAATCCCGGTGACGACGGCGTAATCCGCCTTGCTGACGTCGACAGTCTTTTCGATGAGCTTGTCCAAATCGCGACGAATGACTCTATCCGCCAAACGCGTGACATCCGCCAAGGGTAAACCGTTCGCCGGAATGGCCTCCTTTTCGATGGACGTCATCAATCGTCTCGTGAGAATGGAAAACTCCGGATCGAGCGGGTCGTGTCCGCCTTCTTCCATGTTCATCTCGAGTTTACCCTCGCGGTACTTCTTGAAGAGCGGTTGCATCTTCACCAAAGCCCCGCACGCGCACGACTGACCTTGTCTACCCGCACGCAAAATGGACCCAACGCGACCTTCAGCATCGATGGCGATGTGCGGAAGCGCAAACAACACGTAACGCTCCTTACCGGTGGCGTAATCCGTCGGTGAGTGGCTCAGACCCGCCGCAAGTCCAGTCGTACCCGCCGTGATGACCCCGCCCAAACCGTCGACGTCGAGCGAGTACCCAAAAATGTCGTGAATCGCATTCTTGAGCGGAAACGTAATCTCGTCTCGACACAGCGACGTCAACGCGATCGAGTTATCCGCCGTAAACCCAAACCGACGAAGCATCACCTCGGTTCGAAACAAGAAATCATCCATACCGATCGCGTTCGGAAACTCCTTCGTCACCGCTTCGCACCGCTCTCGAATGTAACTCACTCGGTTGTGTTGAAGCTCGGGATCGATATCGAACCCGCCGTACTCGTGGAACCGCGGTCCGTGCGGCGTCGCCGGGTGTTGCGCCGTGAATTCCCGGCTCATGCGGCGCGCTTGCGCGCGAGCGACGACGGCGACGCGTCGGATGCGGCGTTCGTTTCTCTTTTCGTGCGCAAACGAACTCGACGGCGCCGTCGCGTACGACGACGACGACGACGCGGCGGCGGCGGCGGCGGCGTGCATGACTCCACTAAACGACGACTAAGAGGAGGCGGTACCTAGGCGCGCGGTCGTCCCGACGGCCACCGAGCCCCGCGCGACGGCGTGTGCGGGCGCGTCGTGCGCGTCGTCGTCGGGTGGGGGCCCCCTTTTGGGGGGGGTTAACATCATTTTGACGAGTCATGAACCGTCAAAATGTTAGTTAACCCGCGTGGATCCTTTGAATTTTCAAAACTGGCAAAGCGCGCGCGCTCGGTTTGGTTTGACGCCGATTGGTTGTGATGATACAAATGCGATGGGAAAAAGTGACGATCGAAGTGACGATCGATCACCGTTCACTGTTCTAGGACCTGTATACGTGCACGCGACCGCTGGCGGTCCCGGCGGCGACGTAATTGAGGGTTCGGTGACAGGCGAGCCGAGACGCGATGGCTGTCATGTGGTCCGGGGAAGAGTACCTGGCGAAGGATTTACCGCTGGCTGGGTCGAAAATCTCGACGTGGCGTTGCATGGAACCGCAGAGAACGCCGTCGCCGGCGGCGGACCAGACGGCGCGGAATGGGAGGACCCAGCGGCCGGTTTGATTGTTGTGCTTGATGACGACAGGCTCGGCGGGTTTGGTGGAATTTTCATCCGGTTTCCAGACGCGGAGCGCGTCGTCGTAACACGTGGTGAGAAGGGCGCCCGAGCCATCGGGGCACCAGTACGCGGCTTGGGAAGACTTGGCGTGGGCGAGATTGCGAATCGCCTTGGCGTTCTTCTGGAGCTTGCGCACGTCCCAGACGCTGACGAGTTGGTTGGTGGACGTCGCGAATCGATACTCGTTGCCGGGATCGACGTGCACCGTGTTAATCTTCTTTTCGTGAATCGACAGGCTCGGCGAGGTAAATTTGCCGACTCGAAGGTCGAGTTGGTGGAGGTTACCCGCGTTGTCGCACACCAGGGCGTTGTTTCCGTCGGCAAACTGATCGCACGCGGAGAACTCGTCCTCTTCAGAGTAGAGCGTCTCTTGAAATGCCCCCTTTTGCGGATCGAGCACTCGCACGGCACCGTCGTATGCGGACGTCAAGAGCTTGCCGCGAAGGGCGCCGCGACCCCATTTGCAGTGGGAAATGTACGAGCCGTGCGCCTTGTAATACAAGACGCCGTCGTCCTCATCCTCGTCCCGAAACTCTGTCGGTTGCTTATCCACGCGCCACAAACCGATGTGACCCTCCTTGTCGCCCGACGCGACGAGAAGCATGGATTCGTCGTGGCTAAAGTCCAAGTGCGTCACCCCTTTCGGAACGCACTTGGCGACGTCAATGTCGCGCAGTGTGAGTCTATTCTTCACCATGGCGCTCACGCTGGCTGAAATTGGCCGCTCCTTTGTCTCTACAAATTTACCCATCTTTTCCTTGAGTTCGGCGATGAACGCGGCGTCCAGCTTTTCGTTGCCGTTTTCGCTATCCAATTTAACCTCCCCGCTCGGTCTCGTGCGCACTGGCGCCGCGGTGAGCTCACCCGACGCCGGGTGGTACGTCGCCCCGTCGGCTAAAACGACGGTTCCGTCGCGTCGCTCTCTATCCACTCCCGCCGACCATTCCGGGGCAATATTCCGCGCCCGAGACGATCGTCTCAACGGTTCAGACGGCGTCGTCGACGACTTTTTCTCCCGCGTCCTCTTCCCGGCGATCCCTCTCGCGCTCGGCGCCGGGCCTTTTGTTCGGTTTCCGACGTCGGCGCTCAGCGTATTGATATTCAACGCCTCCATCCTCGCCTTGTTCCTCGCAATTCTCGCGTCGCGTTCTCTCTCAAACGCCGTGAGGCCGTCGTCGGAATGTATGCCCACCGCATTTTCTTCTCCCTCTTCTTCGGTTTTCACCGCGGCAGTCTCCGTCAATCTATCGACGAGCTCCTCCTCCTCGTCCTCCTTCTTCACAGCGTCTGCTTTTACCGACGCCGACGCGTCCTCGTCCTCCTTCACCACCACGTTCGCCACGCTCGCGCGGTTCTCCCCGTCGCCATCGTCGTTCCGGCTTTCCAACTTTTGTCTCTTGGACGGTTCCACCGCCCCCGAGCGACGCGCGCGCCGACTGGACGGCGATAACAGATTACTCACGATGGTTCGAAGACCCATCTGTTCAAATCCGTCGCGCGCGCGCGATGAGGAAAACGCGCGTCGTCGCGAGTTTCAAACGAGCGCGCGATCCACCGCCCGCCGGTCGGTCTTCGAAGCGGGTGATCCACCGAGGGAGGGGGGCGCCGCGCGCGTCGGCGTGTGAAGCGCAACGATTTCGAAAACGTCGGGTGACGTCAGCGCAGTGGTCGCGCGCGCGCTTTTTCCAACGATTCCTCACACGCCGACGCGGACGGACGGATGCGCGCGACCGCGGTCGCGACGGCGATCGGAGGACGAAACGCACCGCGCGAGGGCGGTGGTCGCGAACGACCGGCGATGCGGCGAGCGGCGACGTCGATGGTGGGGCGACGCGGTGTTTCTTCGTTTGCCGCCGCCGCCGCAACGACCAACGCGGCGCACCGCGAATGCGTTCGAGGAACGGACGCCGCGCCGCGCGCGTGGCGACGTCGACGGGGACGACGGCTTTTTACGACGACGACGACGACGAGATCGGCGTCCGTGGATGCGGATGGGATGCCGCACGTGAGCGTGATGATGGAGGAAATTCTAGAGTGTTTTAGAGACGTGCAGACGCGGACGCACGTGGACGGAACTTTGGGTGCGGGTGGACACGCGTCGGCGATGATTCGGGAACACCCAGAGATGGAACAGTTTATTGGGTTCGACGTCGATGCGAGCGCGCACGCGTTGGCGAGGCCGAGGTTGGAGGCGGCGAGGGAAAAGTCCAAGTCGGAGTCGTCGTCGACGTTGAAACTGAGCTTGGTGCAGGCGAATTTTAGGCAGATGCGCGAGGCGCTCAAAGCGCTTAAAGTCGAAAACGGCGGCGTCGATAGCATAATGCTCGATTTAGGCGTGAGTTCGATGCACCTCGATCGCGCCGAGCGGGGGTTTTCGTTCATGAATGACGGTCCGCTGGACATGCGCATGGGCGAGAGCGCGGCGACGACGGCGGAGGAAATCGTAAACGCGTGGCCCGAAGAGGAAATCGGACGAATTTTGCGCGATTACGGAGAGGAGCGACACTGGCGTTTGCTCGCCAAGCGCATCTGCGAAGCGCGAGTTGAAAAGGAAATTAAGACGACGCGCGAGCTCGTCGCCGCGTTGGGCAACGTTCCGGGAAAATGGGGTTCGATCCACCCGGCGACGCGCGCGTTTCAAGGCATACGAATCGCCGTCAACGACGAACTCGGCGCGATCGAGGACGTGATTCCAGCCGCGATCGACGCTCTGCGTCCCGGTGGGCGATTGGCAATCATTTCGTTTCACAGTTTGGAGGATTCGATCGTCAAGAAGCGGTTTCGGTACTTTGCGGGCCAAGCCGAGCCGCAAAGCGACGCCGATGTTCTTCTTCGCGGAGGCGCGTACTACGCGCCGCAGGTTGAAAAGCCACCGAAAGTCGTGCGGCTGATTACGCGCAAACCCAAAGTTCCTTCGCAGAAAGAGATTGACGTCAACGTTCGAAGTCGCTCGGCGAAATTGCGCGTGTGCGAAAAGCTCTAACGGACCGTTCCGCCGTTGGGTGTGCTTACTGGGCGTCGTCGTCGTCGTCGTTGTTGTTGTTGTAATTTACCATGTGTATTCGTACGTACTCTCGATGGGTGTGTTGTGGGAAATACTATATATACGCCGTCGTTTCGATCATTGTAATAACAAGTATCGCTCGTTCTTCATGAAATGTCCGGGCGTGGCTCAGTAATCCTCGTCCATCATTCCGTTCGATCCGGCCGCCGGTGCACCTACTTCCTCGTAATCCCGCTCTAGCGCGGCTAGGTCTTCGCGCGCTTCGGAGAACTCGCCTTCTTCCATGCCTTCGCCGACGTACCAGTGGACAAAGGCGCGCTTGGCGTACATCAAGTCAAACTTGTGGTCGAGCCTGGAGAAAACCTCCGCGATGGCTGTGCTGTTGGAAATCATGCACACGGCGCGCTGAACTTTGGCCAAATCACCGCCCGGAACGACGGTCGGCGGTTGGTAGTTGATCCCGCACTTGAAACCGGTCGGACACCAATCGACAAACTGAATGGTGCGTCGCGTCTTGATGCTCGCGACGGCGGCGTTGACATCCTTTGGCACGACGTCGCCGCGGTACATCAAGCAGCACGCCATGTACTTACCGTGACGCGGATCACACTTGGCCATCATCGATGCCGGTTCAAACGCGCTGTTTGTGACTTCAGCGACCGAAAGTTGTTCGTGGTACGCCTTTTCGGCGGAAATCACGGGGGCGTACGACGACAACATAAAGTGAATGCGCGGGTACGGCACCAAGTTGGTTTGGAACTCGGTGACGTCGACATTCAGTGCGCCGTCGAAACGCAAAGACGCGGTGAGACTAGAAATCACTTGCGCGATGAGACGGTTCAGGTTGGTGTACGTCGGGCGCTCAATATCCAGAGAACGTCGGCAAATGTCGTAGACGGCTTCGTTGTCCAACATGACGGCGACGTCGGTGTGCTCGAGGAGCGCGTGGGTGGAGAGGACAGAGTTGTACGGCTCAACCACCGCGGTGGAGACTTGAGGAGACGGGTAAATGGTAAACCCGAGCTTGGACTTTTTGCCGTAATCCACGGAGAGGCGCTCGAGGAGCAAAGAGCCGAGACCAGATCCCGTGCCGCCGCCCACGGCGTTGAAAACCAAAAAGCCTTGAAGACCCGTGCAGTTATCCGCCAACTTGCGAATGCGATCCAACGCGTGGTCGACGATCTCCTTACCGATGGTGTAGTGTCCACGAGCAAAGTTGTTCGCCGCGTCCTCTTTCCCCGAGATGAGTTGTTCCGGGTGGAACAGTTGGCGGTACGCCCCGGTGCGGACTTCGTCGATCACCGTCGGTTCCAAATCCAGAAAGATGCATCGCGGCACGTGTTTCCCAGCGCCGGTTTCGGAGAAGAAGGTGTTGAAGGCATCGTCAGACGCACCGATCGTCTTATCGCTCGGCATTTGACCACTAAGATGTTTGGGAGAACGAACGACATTTGTCAGTCAACCGTCGCGCGATTCGTCGGTCAACGCGGCGCTATTTTGGGAACGCGCGAAAGAAAGCGCGTCGCGTCGCGTCGCGTCCGCCCGCCGCGTCCCACGAAGAAGACGCAAAGAAAACAACCAAAAACAACCAAATCAAGACGCACTCCGGTTGAATCCCGTGTTCGAGGCAGTACAACTCCCAGCACGAGTTTCCGGTTTGCACCCCCGCTTGACCAATGTGAATAGAGATGACTTCACGCATCGTGTCGTCCGCTGTGCGTTTGAGAACAAAAAGCGCGTTTACGAATCCGCCGTCGAGCGAGGTTTCGCTCCGTTCGTTTCTTTCTGAACGCGCGTCGAGCGATGTGAGGTCGCTGCGTCTCGCGTCTGCAAGTGTCGTCGTCGTCGTCGATGATGCGCGTTTTTGTGTCCATTCATATCTTTTTTTGGATTCCGTGTGTCCGATTTATATGTACAAACAGTGTGGAAAAATGCCCTACATTTTCAATCGAAACTTCCTCCTTGGCGACGAACACGATGAATGAAATGAAATGAATGAAATGGATGGATGGATGAACGGATCCAACAACGTCGGCGTCGACACTCAGCGCCCCGACGCCTCCGAACCCGCCCGAGTTGCGATGCACCGACCGACGGCTGGAATGGGACCGCGCGCCGGGACGCCCGGCGGCGGCCTCGCCGGGTCGTCGTCGACCCGAAACTCGAAACTCGGACGGGCGATGCGGTCCGTAGATTTCTATCGCAAGGTCCCGCGCGAGTTCACCGAGGGCACCATGTCTGGGTCGATCGTCTCCGTGTTCAGCGCGGTGTTGATGCTGTACTTGCTCCTCGCCGAGCTCGGGTCGTACGCGCAGAGCTCGTTCGAAACCAAGGTGGTGGTCGATCGGTCCGTGGATGGGGAACTGTTGAGGATTAACTTTAATCTATCCTTTCCGTCGCTCTCGTGCGAGTTCGCGTCGGTGGACGTGGGTGACGCGCTCGGGTTGAACCGGTTTAACCTCACGAAGACGGTGTTTAAGAGGGCGATCGATGGTGACATGAACCCGCTCGGGCCGTTGCAGTGGGATCGGGCCGTCGGGCAGGTGTTGAGCGCGTCGGATGAGGAACACGCCGAGGCGGTGCGCGTCGTGGAGCGGCATAAAAAGGAGCTGGAAATTCTTAAAGAGTCGAATCAAGAAGCGGCGGACGGACACGCGCACCCGGTGTACGAGATAGCGGACCTGAATGAGCTTCAGGCTATGGTGAAGGACCCGACGCACGCGGTGGTTTTGGTAAACTTTTACGCCCCGTGGTGTCCGTGGTGTCAACGGCTCGAGCCCGTCTTTGAAGCGGCGGGCATCGCCGTGCACGAAAAGTACCCGCCGGGAACGAAACAGCGCGTGCTCTTCACAAAGATTGATTGCGTCGTCCATCAGCGCTTTTGCATGCAGCAAGTCGTCACGGGGTATCCGACGATTCGCATTTTTACGCACGGTACCGACATTTTGATGCACGACGGCAAAGCCGAGCACGCCTTTTACAAGGGTCCTCGCACGGTGGACGCCTTCACCAGCTTTGTCGACACCCTCGTGCCACCGCCCGAGCCCGTGTCGCGATCGAGCGTCGAAGAGGCGGCCGAGGAAAACATGCGATTGCGTCTTCCCGCCAGCGTAGACGTCCAACGTCGCGTCCTCGGTCCCGGGTGCGCCATCACGGGTTTCGTCCTCGTCAAAAAGGTTCCCGGTCACCTCTGGATCAGCGCCACCTCCCCGGACCACTCTTTCCACGGCGAATCCATGAACCTCACCCACGTCGTCAATCACTTTTACTTTGGCCACCAGCTCAGCTACGATCGACGCAAGTATTTAGACAAGTTTCACGCCGGCGAAAAAGCCGGCGACTGGCACGATCGACTCGCGGGCGAAACATTCGTCTCTGAAGCCAAGCACGTGTCTCACGAGCACTACCTCCAAACCGTGCTCACCACCATTTCCCCGCGCGGGAGGTTCTCTCTCCCCTTCTCCGTGTACGAGTACACCCAGCACTCGCACGCCGTGAACGAACCGCTTCCAAAGGCGAAATTCCACTACCAACCCAGCCCGATGCAAATCGTCGTGGAGGAAAAGCGCGTTCCGTTTTACTCCTTCATCACCAGTCTCATGGCCATCATCGGCGGCGTGTACTCCGTCATGGGGATCGCCGACGGGGTTTTATTCAATTCCATCGCCGTGATGCGGCGCAAGCTCGATCTCGGAAAGCAGGGCTGACGGATTAGGGAAGGATGTAACGCGTAATTCGTAATCATTAATTCGCAACGCATCGCTCAGAGCCTACACATCATCATCATCGTCACTGCATGACTCGCCCGCGACCCGACGACGGCGACGACCCGCCCGGGAAACGCACCCGCCCCGGGGAAAAACCTCGCGCGGGAACGTGCGCGTTCGCCGATCGCGTCGCGACGTGCGCGATAGACGCCTACGCGCGCGCGAAAGCGACGACGAACGCGTCCTCGCCGCTGCGCACGGTGCTCGCGGCGTTCGTCGCGCACGACGAAGAGACGGACGCGCTGCGGTGCGTGTCGCTCGGCGTGGGTACGAAAACGCGGGGTCGTCGGGAGAAGGACGACGACGACGACGACGATGGGACGAGGATCGTGGACGCGCACGCGGAGGTTTTGGCGCGACGCGGGTTGAAGAGGTTTCTGTTGCGCGAGACGCGCGAACGAACAAGCGCTTTGGCTTCGCCTTTGGCGTTTTTAGAAGTCGAAGAAGAGACGGATTCGTCACGCGGGACGGCTGGAGCGGTGATGCGAGTGAGACCTGGGGTTTCGTTACACTTGTACGTCAGTTCGGCGCCGTGTGGGAACGCGACGGTGAGGCGATGGGCGAAAGGGCGGGGGACGAAACGCAGAGACGATTTGGGCGATTCGGGCGTTCCGCTCGAGCCGCACGAAAAGTTGCAGAGGTCGGCGCTCGACGCGGGACAGGTGGCGCTGTGCGTCAAGGTGATCAAGTCTTCGAAGGATGAAGAGACGCCGGAGGACCTTCGGGGGATGATCGATAGAGGGGAGCTCGCGCCCGGGACGGCGCCGGTGAAGGGGGTCGTCGGAAAGGAAGCGTTGACGTGTAGCGATAAATTGTGCGTGTGGAACGTCGTCGGGTACCAAGGCGCGCTCGTCGGGAGGTTCCTCCGCGATCCGCTGTACGTGGACACGATTACGATCGGGAGAAAGTTTTCGGAACCGCATCTGTGCCGGGCGATGTGTTGTCGGGTGGATGGTTTCGTGTCCGCGTGCGGCGGGTACGCGACGCGACACCCCGCGCTCATGGAGACGCGCGTCGCGTTTGACAAAGTACCGATGGACGCCGTCGAGGGTGCGGTGTTTGAAAACCCGTTCGCGATGACGTGGAGCGCGGGCGACGAAGCGGCGGAGGTGTTGGACGGGAAGACTGGTTGGTTTCTCTCTCAAGTCGAAGAGACTGGTTCGTCGCCGGCGGTGTGCAAGGAGCGACTCTTTCGCGACTTCAACGCGACGGCGGGTAACGACGACGCGCCGTTCACCCGGGAGGCGTACGACGAAGCGAAACGTAACGCGCGACCGACGTACGACGACGCTAAGACGCAGCTCTTCCGCGATTGGAAAATGTTTGCGCCGCGCGCGGGATACCCGGGATGGGACGCGCAAAAGTCAAAGCGTTGGAGCGGGTACGTGCGCGACGTGCGACGCGCGCGAATAGATTAGCGCTTAGAATAGCGAGTGTACTCGTACGGTAGTGGAATAGTTTCTTCTTCGAGTGAGTCGTACCCGTGGGTACTGCGTGTTCTAATTACAAGGCGGATACCCACGCGCCGCGCCGATCGATCACGGCACGGCGGAGAACTGCGTCTCCCCAGTCGCCGGGCAGTACACGAGAAAGCTCCCGTCGGTTGAAAACGAACCCGGATTGGACAAGCACGTCTCCTCAAAGTTTGTCGTCGCCTGGTGCTCGGAACGATCGCCGAGAAATACGGCGTTCGGAGCGGGGTATAACCAAAGCGCGTGGTCGAACTCCCAATAAATTGGCGTCTGCGTGATTGGAAGCGGACACAAGTGCGCCTGCTTGACGAGCGTGGCGGCGAGGTGCTGAAACGTCGGCGCGGCAACCTCAGTCGCGTCGAGCTTGCTGTCATCGGGCGGAATCAAACAGTTTCTGCGCATCTTGGCTTGCAAATCTTCTCTGAAGAAGACCAAGTCTTGAGAGTAGTACCTAATTTTCACCGGGTTTGACGCGAATTGCGCGCGAGGAACCTTTTCCATGAAATCCCCGACCAAGGATGGTTGCAGCGCCGGTCGCGGAAGCGCGCACCCGAGACCTGGATCTCCAGGTCCCGGCACAAAGACGAATCTACTCTCTTGACGCAACCGCGGGAAGTCTTGCAAGAGCTCTGCGAGCTTTACGAAACCGGCAGTGTACGCCTTGAAGTCGTAATGCGTCACCCCAAACGGCGTCGACGTGAAATCACCCATGAAGACGATTAAACCGGGCACGTCGTCTTGCGCGTCGAAAGCGTCAAACATCTTCTCCAACCGATCAAACGTTCGCTGTTGGTCCAACCACACGTCAGAAATGACGATGAATCGCTCACCCACGAGATCCATCTCTTTTTGTTCGAGATCTTCCAATTCGTTTGGCCGCAAAATGTGACCGGCGCCGAAAAAGTCCAACGCGTTTGTCGCCTTGCGCGTCTCATCTCTCGATTCGCTCGGCGGCGACATCAACTGCAAAACCTCAAACACCCCGTCCGAACGCACCTCACCCTCCGCGATGACGATGCAATTCTCCGTGAACAACCCTACATCCTTTTCGCACGCCGTGAGATCCACTCGAACCGTCCCCGTCAAATCCTCCACGTAAAACACGCCATCCTCCAACTGACTCAAGCACCCCATGATGAGCTTGGATTCCTTCACATCTCCCAACAGCGACTGGATCGAGCTCAACGTCAACCCTTGACGCGCCGACGTCGTCAGCGTCGGCTGGCTAAACATTCTCGACCGATTCAAACGCTGCTGCAACAATAGAAATCGGTCTCGGTACAAGTCAATCTTGCTCCCGGCTTCGCGCTCGATCCCGCCCGCCTTGCTCACTTCGTCAAACATCCGTCTCTGTCCATCGTACGCGTACCTCTTCGTCTTGAACGCATCGCACACCGTCAATCCATCCGCCGGCACGGACGCCAACGCGCCGCCGTCCATCATCATCGTCGTCGTCGTCGCTTCAGCCGCCGTCGTCGCCCCGTCCGACGAACCGTCGACGCCGCCCTCCTCGAGAGCGCTCGAGAGCAGCGTCTCGATCGCGCTCTCAACCATCTCCTTGCGCACCACCGAACTCGAGAGCTCGGTGGCGGATAAAACCTTCAACACCGCGTCGATCGCGTCGTGTTCAGACGCCGTCGTGGTTTCGAGGTGCGCGAGAAGCGCGCGCATGGCGTCGCCCATGAGGCTCAGCCCGTGCAGTTTAAAACGGTCATTCACCGCGACGGCGCGCGCGCGCGCGCCGAGCGCCGCCATGACTGACCGCCGCTCGGTGGGCGTTTAAACGGCGAGGAGAGATGTCCGCCGAGGACGGTGTCTCCGCGTCGGCTTCGTCGTCGACGCGTCGGGACGTGGGGAACGCGGGCGAGTCGGAGCGACAGCTGGGTGCGTTTGAATTTTTGTGTCGCTTCAAACCTGGGCGCGATAGAGACGTCCGCGCGCGGGCGATTCGAGCGCGTGCGAGCGCGCGCGCGCGTCTCTCGGGTGCGTGGGGAAAATGGTAGATTACATGCGGGCGTCGGCGACGCGCCATTGTTTGCTCTCCTTGGTTTTCTCGTGCTTGGCGAGCCAGGCGGGAACGTCTTGACCGGCGTCGCGAGCGATTTTGATGAGGGCGGGCGTGCACGCCTTGTCGTAATCCGGGTTCCAAAACGTGACTGCGGCGCCGATTTCGCCGGCGCGACCGGTTCGGCCGATTCTGTGGACGTAGGATTCAACGTCTCGCGCCATGTCGTAGTTTATGACGTGCGTGACACCCTTGATGTCCAAGCCGCGAGCGGCGACGTCGGTGGCCATCATGAGCGGACACTGATTGGCGACGAATTTGCGGAGCGACGCCTCGCGATCCGCCTGAGACTTGTCGCCGTGCACGGAAACGGTACCGAAACCTTCGGCGGAGAAGGTTTTCGCGAGGTTCTCCACGCGACGCTTCGTGTTGGCGAAGATGACGACGCGCGAGTCGTCGGGAAACTCGCAAATGAGATTGTACAAGTGCTCATCCTTTTCGTGATCTCTCGCTTCGATGAAGCGCTGGGAGATGGCCTTGTTCGCCGCGAGCTCGCCGTCGGCGGCGCCTTCTCCGATGAAAATCTCTTGCACGTGTTCCTTGTCTCTTAAATACCCCGCCGCGAGTTTACGCACCGCCTTTGGCCACGTCGCCGAAAAAAGCAACGTTTGCCTCTCCGTCGGAGTGGCGGCGAAAATCGCCTTAATCTGCGGTTCAAACCCCATGTCCAACATTCTATCTGCTTCATCTAAAACAATCACCGAGAGTTGGCTGAGCGACAACACGCCCTCTTGACTCATCAAATCCGTCAACCTTCCCGGCGTACCGATGACTACGCACGGCTTTTTCGTCTTCAAATTATTCTTTTGCTCGTACGCGCTCGCCCCGCCGTACACCACCACGCTCGCAAACCCGTGTTCGGCGCCAAATTTTTCACACTCCGCCTGAATCTGAATCGCGAGCTCTCTCGTCGGCGCCACGACTAATCCTTCGACGCCACCGTGTCTCTTCATCCGGTGAAACATTGGCATTAAAAACGCCAACGTCTTACCGCTCCCCGTCTTGGCCACCGCGATGACATCCTTCCCACCGCACGCCGCGGGCCACGCCGCGGATTGAATCGGACTCGGCGATGGGAACGAGTTTGAAAGTCTCGCCGTGAGCTTCGCATCGAATGGCGCGTCCGCGAACGTGTCGTACGTTTCGTACGCGTTGGCCTCGGCGTCCTTCTCCGTCTTGGAGCGTTTCACTTCCAAAGACACATCAGCAGAAGATTTCTTCGTGGCATCACCGTCGCGCTCGCGCTTCTCCTTCTTCTCCTTCTTCTCCTTCTTTTCCTTCTTCTCCTTCTTTTCCTTCTTCTCCTTACCCATGGCGCTCGTCGTCGTCGTCGTTCTCGTCGACGTCGTTCGTTCGCGCACTCAACCGGCGGCGGCTACCACTCGAACCGTCTCACGCGCTCGTCCGCGCGCGTCGTGCGCGAATGAATGCGCGAATGAATGAATAAAATTCTTCTTCTCCGCGTCGCGTCGACGTCGTGGCGACTCGGTCGTCGCGTCGGTGTCGGCCGCGCGCGCGTGTGAAGCGAAGTGAAGCGAAGTGAAGCGCGTCAAAACGCGACGCTTTTTATCCAGTTCATCATGCTGACTGCGACGACAACCGCCCCATTCGCGCCGACGAAGCCGACGACGACGCGACGACAACACCGACGACGAACATCCGTGCGCGTCGCGGCGGCATCCGCCGGAACGCTCTACGACGTTCCGGTGAGCAATAACGGCGCGCGCGTGCGATTGATTTCTAGATGGAAAAACGTCGATATCGACATCGTCAACCCGAACGAGGCGTTTGAAGGCGGAATCAAAGGCTCGGCGTACGCGGAGATTAACCCGCAGATGAAAATGCCGACGTTTGTCGCCGCGGATGGGCTTCGACTTCCGGAATCGGAGGTTATATCGCAGTATCTGTTGGACGCGTTTGCGGACCGGGCGCCGTCTTTGACGCCCGCTTCGTTGAACGCGCGAGCCTGCGCGTCGCTCGCGGTGCGGATTCACGACGTGTACATCGCGCCGGTGCAAGGGGCGATGTATCGCGGACCGATGGATCGGGCGACGCGGGCGGAAGGGATCAAGGAGATCGCGAGACAGATGGACGCGTTGGAGGAAGTGTGCGCGCGGTGCGAGGGACCCTTCATCGCGGGCGACTCACCGAGTTTTGCCGACGCCGCCGTGTTCCCGACGCTCATCTTCATGGACTTCCTCTTGCCAAAGTATTTCGGGTGGAAGTCTGCGTTCGAAGGGCGTCCGGCGCTCGAACGAGAGTACGCGGCGATGATGAAGGACCCCGCCGGCAAAGCAACGTACGACGAAGTGCGAGGCGGATTGGAAGCGTGGGAAGCCGCGGGTCGGTTTGAAAAGGTTGGCGTCGTCGAGGACGTCGCGGACGCGTCCTTCAAATGGGCGTATTAATCAGTAGCTTTTACGTTGTTCGTTTTTCTAATGCGAATTACACTGTACACAATTTTTCTTCGAGATCATCCGAGCAGACGTTCCCGCTCGCCGCCTTGAACGCTCGCCTTGGCCGACGAAGATTTTGACGAAGATTTCGTCTTCGTCGCCTTGGTTGTGCGTCTAACAGCGCACTGCTGAAAGGTGAGCACGGCGAGCAACGCACCGATGGTCGCCATAGTCCACAGCGTCACGTTCCACCCGTCATCGTCCACAAACAGCCGCGCGCCGATGGTCGGCGACCAGTTGCTCTCCGTCCAGAGCGGGGCGCCAACCTCCACGGCATCCTTCGGCGCTCGCACCTTCCACTTCATATCCTGCTCGGAAAAGCTCAACCTCGTGGAGAGGGCGAGGATGTATCTAGGGGAGGATTCGTGGCACAATCCCGTGTCGCCGTCGGTTCGGCCGACGCAGACGTAGCCGCTCGTCGCGCACTTTCCATCCGCTTCACACATCCTTGGGGACATGGTCATCGACGTTGCGTCGGCTATGAAGTTCCACACGAAGCGCGCGAGGTCGTTTTTATCGCTGTGCTGCGCCCAGTTGTCGCTCAGATGCGTCAGGACGTTTGGATAACGCGTGAACGGCGCCTCACGTGGAGTCAAACCTGGATGCTCCTCGTGACCGTAGACAAATTGTTTTCCCAGAGGACACCTTCGCAAACCGACTTCTTCGTTACCGAGGCATTGTTCGAGCGCGAAAACGGTCGATTTGACGGCGTTCATGTCCGTCGGTGGTGCCGAAGCTTGAGTGTCTTCAGTCGTCATGGATCGCACGAGATTGGCAATGACGTGCACGGCGTTTTCTATGCGATCCTTGTTGAGCGCACGGTGAATTCCAGCGTCGAGGTGGGTTCCGCTCATCTCGTCCAAAGGACCGTCGGGGTTCTCAGAAATGTATGCGTATTCGTAACTTGGCGACTGGAGGTGTTCAAAGGTTGACTCGGAGGATTCGCTCACTTCTTGCACGCCGCGGTCAACCGTCACCTTGTAATCAAACGTCGACGGAATGGCTTCGAGACGATCCAACATTCTCGTCGCATGTCGACCGTGCACGTACAGGGTCGGCGCCGCATCGCCAACGTAAGAGGGCGCAAAGCCGAGCGGACCGAGCTCGATCATCGCTCGCACCTTTCGACCTGCCAATCCGGGGAGACGAGACGCCTCCTTGGCCACCCACTCGCGCATAATTCTATCAGATCCCAATTTGCCAAAGTCTTCGCCACTGAGCGCCATAAAGGCGACGGGGTGCCCGTATTCGTCGTCAGACAAGCCTTGGAAAAAGTGTTTGAGCGCGCGAGAGACGGAGAGCATGGTGATCAAGCCGCTCATGCGATGATTGACAGCGGGCGTCGAGTCTCTGAAGAAACCGTCAGAATCCAATCGCGTGACGACGAGAATGACATCCTTGCCGTCGTTTGCGTTCTTAAGAGGAGGAACCGACGCGACGACGCTGTAACCACCAATGGGAAGACATGTTCCAGCCTCTAAACACTTGATTGAAGACGGAGGATCCGTTCGCGGCTTCAAACCGAGCCCGCTCATCCTCTCGTTAATTTCCGCGCGCCAAATCTGTCCAGACCCTTCCTCGCGTCGCTTCGCGTTATCCAACGCCTTCTTTCTCGCAATCCTGGTCGAATCTTCGTCGAGCAACAACATCGGAACCCCGCGAAGGTCCATTGACCCCGCATCGACACCGCCGTTGAACCCGCCCGCTTTCCCCGACTCGTGCGCTGGTCCCGGCGCGAATCCTTTCGCCCACTCTCGCTCGAGCTCGCTCGACAGGTCCGTCGCCTCAATCAGCACCCCGAGCACTTTCGTTCTCAACTCTTTCGACCTCTCATCGTTCTTCGCGAACGCTTGGCGCATCAAACGCTGCCAAGCCCCCGGCGTCGTGAGTAACACCCTTTCTCCTTCCAGCTCGATCAGCCCGTCGCCGCCCACCGGATCCAACCGTTCGAGCTCTCCGCTCACGCTCTCCGACAGCGTGCTGCATCCACGAACACCCTTCGTGGACAACTGCGTGACGCAAAAGCTTCCCGTGAGCGTCGGGGATTCAACCGCGCGAAGATCCGCGAGACGCTTAAACTGGGTCAGGTTGTGCCCGTCGCAATTTTCCCGCGCGTCGACGCGCGTCGGCGTCGCGAAGACGCACGCGAGGACGCACGCGACGGCGGCGAGCCACCGCGATCGCGATGTCGTCGATGACGACGACGAACGACGCATCTCGGTCGGCGTGCGCGTCGACGTGTGTGGACGAATGGACTTTGGGTGTTGCTCTCGTCTTGAGCGCGAGTCTCTGGGCGAATCGACGACGAGCAAACAAGTTTTGGATTAATTACACTTTGATGACGAGGAATTTCCATCAAGCTTTAGCAACAAATACACCTCAGTGGGAACGAGGGACGAGGAGTCGAACGCGCGCGCGCGTCGTCGGTTCGGTCGCGAGCCAACGCCGCCCGATTTCTTACACAGCCGCTTCGACGCGCTCGTCCGCGACGCGCGATAGTTCCTCCATCTGACGCTCCTCACGCATCGACGCCTGCCTCAGCTTCTCCTCCTCCTCCTCCTTGAGCGCCATTTCAAACGAATACTTTGAATCATCCACGCCGAACCACCTCGAGAGCACGGCTTCGCAGTTCCAAAAGCAATCCTTCGCCGCTTGCACGCGTCGTTCGTACGGCGTCAGCGCGCTCACGTCAACTTTTTCCACGAGGTACTCCGAGTTATCGTCCGGGTCCTCCAACCCTTCTGCCGCCCAATCCACCGCGGGTTTACCCGCGCGTTCCGCGTCTTGCGTCGTCGGTGCCATCGTCGGTGCTTCCGTCATCTGCGTCGTTCGTTCGATTCGTTTCGTTCGTCAGTCTCCACGTGGCTCGATCTTTTCCACCCATCTTCACCCGACATCGTCGTCCGTTCGTCCGTGTACCCATCCATCCGTGCCGCGATCGCGCGCGCGCGCGCGCATCCGTCGTCTTCAGCGTCTCCGGCGTCGTCGTCGTCGTTTCGCACCTCGCCTTCCGTCCGTCCGCGAGCGCCGCGAAGTGGTGCCGTCGCCGTCGCGCTGGGTCTAAGACCCCCTTGTCATACGACGGTTCATCAACCAAAAAACAGCATTCCACATATTGTGCGCATTTTAAGACTGTCTATCTATGCGTCGGTTCACATCCGTCCGAGGCCTCGGACCCGCGAAACGTCTCAGACGCCGACGCGCGCGGACGACGGCGCGCGCGGACGACGGCGGATCGGGTTTCGAAACGCGTCGAGCATGTTTGACGTGTTCGCGTGCGTGAGAGGCGGTGACGACGACGCGCGACAACGGCGGCGGCGGCGGCGGCGGCGTGAGAAGAGGAAGAGTCACGATGACGCGAGCGAAGCGAGGGAGGAGTTTCACGACGCGAGAGAGACGTTCGGGGAACCGGAGACGGCGTCGACGGCGTTGACGAGCGCGCAACCGAGCGCCGGGGTGGACGCGGGCGAGGGTGATGCCCTCCCGGACTCCGACGACGCGTTCGAGGAATTGCGAAGAGCGACGGAGGCGATGGAGCTCGAAACGCGAGGCGCGCGGTCGACGTCGAGGACTCGGGCGGCGGCGTACGCGCGCGCGCTTCGGACGATGATGCGTCTGGCGTTTCGACGGGGTAAAGGGAAAAAGATGGATCTCACGTCGTTTCTCGGGACGCCGATACGATGGTGCGCGAGGATGAGCACGTTGAGAATCGCGGTGGATAGCGAGAGTCCGATGGGCGCCGAAGTTCCGAGTCGGACGATTCGGTTTTTTGAAGTCCTTCGCGGGTTCCGGTACGAAACCTCGGCGTTGGACCGGTTTTTGTGCGTGCTCTTCGCGCTCGTGGCGGAGATGGAACCGCCGAAGAGCCTGAGGAAACCGATGAATCCAGTGTTGGGGGAGACGGCGATGCACTCTGTGGTGTTTCCGGATGGCGACCGCTTCGAGAGCGTGTGGGAGCAAGTCTCGCATCATCCGCCAATAACCGCGCATCACACGCAGGGAGATAAATTGGTCATCACCGGACAATTGCGTCCGCGTCCACATCTCGTCGGTGCGCACGTGGAGGTTGAGATTGAAGGTAAGGTTGAGGTGCGCTCGACGGACCGCGACGAGACGTACGTCACCGGCGGCATTCCGACGTTTGAGTGGCGATTCCTCCCGCGTTGGCACTCTCGAATGAAACCTCGAGAAGTTTGGACGCTCGAGTGCGCAAAGACGGGACTTCGATCCGAGATGGAGTACACGGGTGGAAAAGGGGGATACCACATTCGTGGACGAGTGTACGACGCGCGTCAATCGGAAGCCGCGGTTGCGTGCGAAATCGAAGGCAGATTTGACGACGTCGTCGTGGCAAAAGCCGTCGAATCTGGGGAAGTGCTTCGCGTGTACGACGCGCGCGAGATGCGACAGTCTCGAGGGAAAATTATCAAGCACACAGACGTGCGGGATGATCGCGATACTGAAGTCGTATGGGGCGAATGTTTCAACGCGATGACGGCGCATAATTGGGAAGAAGCGCGCGCGGCAAAGCGTAGGGTAGAAGAGGCTGAACGCGCAGCGAGACGCGTGCGACGCGCAAACGGAGAGACGTGGGTGCCAAGGTACTTCACCTACGACGCCGAGTATGGGTCGTGGAGACGGAACCCGTTCGTCCGGGTTGTTTTACATTGATAGTTGTACAGACGCTACGCCTCTCGCGTCTTTTTGAAGCACTGCGCGACGGACAAAATGCATTGAAACTTTCGTTCGTGCTCTTGAATCGTACACGGCAGCACGTGATACGTTTCACCGCCCGCGGTGTGATACAATAAGCCTTTTGCAGGCTCGACCATGGCGTCAGCAATGACGGCTTTCATGCACACTTCGACAAAGCCGCGTTTGTCCATCTCTGATTTGAGCGCTAAAGGCGAATTGCCCTGGGTCTCCGTGCCACCGATCCACTCTTCTCTCGGCGTGTACTCCTCGGACCAAGAAAACGGAGAGACGATGAGCACCAGTCCGTCTTCCTTGACGAGCTCGGCGAGCGCGTCCAACACTTTCCGCGGCTTGGCAACTCTGCACAATAAATTTGATACGAGAACAGCGTCGAATCGACCACCCAAAGACTCAACCTGTTCCCCCAGCGCACACGCGTCACCGACTCGAAATTCACATCGCGCAGCAACCGCTTCAAATGGATCCGCACCCTCTGACGGCGACGCCCTCGCGACATGTTGGCGTCCTAAATCGCCAAACGCGCGAAGCATATACTTCAACTCGCCGTCGGTTTGCATCTTCTTCGCGACGTCGACGAACATTTCGCTCGCATCGATGCCGATCACCTCAAAAAACGTCTCTGCCAAGCGAAACGCGCTTCCACCGACCGCGCACCCGATATCGAGCGCTCGAGCTGACGCGTCAACGTGAACGGAGACTTCTCTCAACCGTTTCTGAATATCCGCGTCGTCTTCGTCGTCACCCCCGCCGCCCCGCGAATCCTTCCGTCGCAAGACGTCTCTCACCGCGT
>JACLAB010007561.1_pt1 | contig 22034 bp, 17 predicted proteins | sample 8027921 | NCBI WGS metagenome assembly JACLAB01 (sample SAMN15725117, study PRJNA655200) | protist metagenome | isolation source: fluorescence activated cell sorting (FACS) single amplified genomes of... | place: USA: West Boothbay Harbor, Gulf of Maine | collected 2000-07-19
TGTGCAGCCTCCATTTTCCTTCTTGTATCTATATTTCTCCTAGTCTCCCCTCGTGGCTCTACAGCGAAAAGCCCAGTTGAAGGAGAAATATCGGTAAGTTATCATCGTCAGCCATTTAAACTCGGGCTAAAGTTAATATGTTGATTTTGTTTACTCTATACAACCGAAGGGATATGATGAAAGCGTCACACATCGTGCCTTGCTCATGTCATCAATGGCCTTGGCGACAGTAGCCGCAGGAGGGTGCATAGGAACTTTTCATCACTTTGCCCCGAGGTACGCAAAGTCCATCGACCACCAGGCCGATGTTCTGAACTTCAAGGTTGCGGGCGCGGGCGTGATTCAGTGACCATGGCAAAAGTGAAGTAAAGGTGGAAAGTTGCAGTTTTGGGCTAGGCGACTTCAACTCAACAAAATATACATATAATTCGTATGATTTAGAACGGGACATCTACATATCGGCGATGGTAGTCTGGTGTTCTTTTAGTCCCTAGCGGACATTGATATGGATCACATGAAGCAAAGCAATATCAGTCTTTGTCCTCTTCAGAACTTCTGTCTTGATGCGCTTTTTCCAAGGTTTCCTGCATTAAACCATCCTCAGGATTCACCCCAGGAAGGGAAGTAACTATCGAATTGACATAGCTCACATCCGAAAGGTGCTCATTCTCGAAATCTTTACTTTGCGAGGGCACCGGCCGTGTCTTAGGCAGCTCTGAGTCTTCTTCTTGACGCATCACGCTTGAATCGAGGTCACCCATTGAAAGTGCGAACGCGCGTTGAAGAAGAGCGTCTTCGTCCATTATTGTGGTGTTTTCGGTAACAAGTTCACGCGAAAGGGGAAGGGGAAGAGAGCTTTTCGCCACTTTCTCAATATCTGATGAGAGTTGTCCCGGTCCGGCTGATAAAGATGCAGTGGTTACTTTCTTATCATCCAACTCGAATACCTGTGCTTTGGCGTCCGCTTGAGTCTCTTGTCTAGCTCGTTCTTCCTCCAATGATACACGTAGCGCGAGCATGAGGGCAGGATCATCCGATCCATCTCCTGACGTGGCCTCCCCAGCAAAGCCCTGCAGTGCAGCATGGCTTGAAGCTGCTGCCGCTGCTGCAGCAAATCCACTTTGGCTGACTGCGCTGACATCTTCACCCAAAAATATGGGAGTGCTAAGGAGAACATCCGCAATCACAGCACCAGGACGCACGGTGACCAGATTGCTGTTGTTATTTTTGTTCACAGCGCCGATGAACACTTCAAGTTTCTCTGCATTCTCTTCAATGTTGCCAAAGCTTACTATGTCGACTGCAACATTACACTTACGAAGCTTTTTCCCAACTCCAGTTAGCTCGCTTATATCGGCATGTACTGGACTACCGACGAAAAGTACAATGCGCATGCGCTGGTGCTTGTTCTGCCGATGCTTTAATGCGAGGTGTGCCACCTGGGGGTGAAAGAAACGAGTTGAATAGGACCTCAGTTTAAACTGAGATGGCAGCGACCGATGATGAGTGGTTAAGTTGAACGGCTTAGTTCTGAATTGCTGTGGAGACCATACGGCCTACAGTTGTAGTGCGCTAGAGCAAAGGCAAGTTCTCACCTGGACGCCCGTAGGCAGATTCACGGCACCTTCCATGGATATTCCATGAACAGAGTTGAGCACTTGTCCGAGGTCATCGGTGGGCGTGACGAGAACGCGGGGGACTTTTCCGGCAAGACATAGCACACCAACGCTATTTTCTGGATTTGATTGCGTCTTGGCACCGGCGAGAAGGTTGACAGCGTCCGCCTCGGCCTGCACGACAACAATGGGTATCAAGATGCAAGCGAGGTGGTAATCAGAGTATTCACACCTGAAGCCTAGTTGGATGATAATCAGAGTTTCGCACATACTCGCTGTTGTCGATGCAAATGATCGTTGCTTCGAGAACCATTTTGCCGATAAAACCTGCGCAGATATTCTCTGTGTTGTATGGTGTTGTCTTACACACGTTTGCCTCCACTCGTAAAGTTCCGTAATCTATCTTCAAGATTTGGTCTCCAGATTTGGGGTTCTCCTTTTGAAAATTTGTTGTCACAATTGGTTTCTACGTAAACAGACATGGTCCTGACGGGTATACTTGCTTGTATTCGTTCGTTCTGTACCACGAATATATTATGATATCATAGTTATGATATCATAGTATATTATTATTAACTCATACATATATAAAAATGTCATCAAATCGATATTTATTTGGGACTAGTCAGTCAATAGACCATTCCCCCTATCGTTGACTCGCGGTCGGCCCCAATTTTGTTCGGTTGTACTATATTTTAGGTCGCGCATGTTTTTTAAATCAGACACATACATACATGTCCTGTCATCATTTGCTCGAAAGTCACTTCGTTTACACGAGGGTCGCTTTGCAGCTGCGGCTCACCTGCTCTTTATTTCGCGATCCTTCAACGTAATAATACGCACGTACCCACAATTCTATCATGATTTAATAACCATGCGGGGGGCTATGCCGACACACCTGGGAGCGAACCCACGCAATCACGTTAATCACGACTACGCCTGTTCCTCCCTGGAGAATTTTTATTATTATTATTAATAGACACAAATATATTATTGTCAGACACTCACTAGCTAGCTAATAACGTCGTGTATAGATATGTATGATTAAGAAGATAAGAATATTCACATACAGATGAAATAAAGAGGCGGCCAGTTTTTGTGCAAAAATTGTATCGGCGGGTGGCGGCGCGTGGAGATGGACGCTCCCAACCACCCCAAGGAGCATCGTGCCCAACGCGCCGGCTCCAAAATAAAAAAGAAAAAGCAAAATGAAAAGTACAACAAGGATCAAGGCAAGAACCCGCGTGCATTCATATTCAAGTCTTCTGCGAAAGCGAAGAAGGCCAGGACCATCGCAGCGGAGAAACAGCAGCGAAAGCTCCGTGCGCCTATCATCGACAGGCAGACACAGGAACCCCCTCCTTTTGTTGTGCTCGTCCAAGGCCCCCCAAGATGCGGGAAGACTACGGTAATCCGCTCGCTTGTCAAGCATTACACGCGTCACGCACTGTCGGAGGTGAAAGGTCCCGTCACTGTGGTCAGTGGCAAGAGGCGACGAATTCAGTTTCTCGAGGTTGGCAACGATTTGAACGACATGGTTGACGCGGCAAAACTCGCAGATTTAGTTCTTCTTATCATAGATGGTAGCTATGGGTTCGAGATGGAGACATTCGAGTTTCTCAATGTCCTTCAGGTGCATGGATTTCCAAAAGTCCTCGGTGTCCTTACACATCTTGACCACTTCAGCGATCCTAGGAAGTTGAAGAAGCAAAAGAAGACACTCAAGTCTCGCTTCTGGTCGGAGATCTATCACGGCGCAAAGTTATTCTATCTCGGCGGCATACACAATGGACGTTACATTACGCGCGACACCTTGAACCTCGCTCGGTTCATCTCAACTTCAAAGTTCAAACCTCTCACATGGCGCAGCACCCATCCATATGTTGTGGGTGATAGGTTTGAGAACATAACACAAACAGGCCCAAACCGAGACGAAGCAAATTTGGAGTGCGATGTTGCCGTATATGGCTGGTTACATGGATGTAACATGCGATCCGGGCAACTCGTGCATATTGCGGGTGTGGGTGACTGCGCTATTGATGACATACAGGCCCTTCCGGATCCATGCCCTCTTCCAGCATGTGACAAAAAGCAGCGAAAACTTGCTGAGCGGTCCAAGCTTTTGTACGCGCCAATGTCCGACGTTGGAGGGCTACTTTTTGATAAAGATGCGGTGTATTTGAATGTAGATGATAGAAAAGTCAACTTTACCAGACGCGACGAGAAGGCTTTTGGGAAGTTCACTGAGGAAATGGACGACAAAGGGGATTTTTTCGAGAGTCCAGGGGTGGAAATGGTACATGGTTTACACGATGCGCATGTAACACTGGATAAAAAACTGACTTCATCGCGTATACGGTTGCTGACCGGTCGTGGGTTGCTAAAAGAAGATGATAATACGAACGTATTCGGGGACAAAGTTCGTCAGCATGGTACGATTAATGCAGGTGAACAGGGCATGAATAGCAATATCCACTCAAATGTTGCAGCTTCCAGAGCGCGGCGTGCAGTTGACTTCGAGTGTGCTGTCTTGGATCGCAATAGGTCCAAAGTTGTCAACCGTGTGAAAGATATTGGCTGTGCTGGCTCGGGCCGAGATAATACCAGCGGTCATGCTGCGTGTGGATTGGAGTCCACAACAAAATTTGCAGGTGCAGATCGGAAAAGATCTATTATGAATTCAGTTTATGGGGAGGACCCACCTCTAGGAACAAAGGAGAAAATTAGGACCACCGACCACAATGCCCTTTTTACGCAGGCAAGGGAGAACACACATACCTTCATTTATGATTCTTTTGATGCATCAAAAAGTATCTGTACTGTTCATGTGCTAGATTACAGCAACTCTGGATTGCGTAGCCGATTCGTGACTGGTGACTGGACAATCGCTGCAGGCAGACATGAAGGGCTCTCAGCGTGCTCAACATTTGAGAATGAACCGAATGCTGAGAAACATGATGGCCATGATGAAATTTATGGCAACTTTGAAGATCTGGAGACTGGCGAAATGTTTTGCCCTTTCGCAGGGAAGCACGACATACTCACAAACGAGAAAGAGTCTCGTGAAGAGGAGGTCAATATGGAGGAACGTCGACGGGATGAAAAAATCTTGAAGAAAAACGACTTTCTAAGCTCCCCGGATGCTGAGATAGCCAAGGAAAAAGATAGAGATCGAACTAACGCTGGCATTGACATCGATACTAAGGAACCTTTATCATACTTTGATCTTGTTAAGAGTGAGCAGCAGGAACAAATCGAAAAGACGCACAGAGAGCTTGATGGATTAAACGATGTTACGCGTAAAGCTGTTGAAGGTTTCCGTCCAGGGTCTTATCTGAGGCTAGTTCTGAGGCGCGTCCCACGTGAATGGGTCTGTCACTTCAACCCCGCGAGGCCACTCCTCATCGGCGGTTTACTTCCTTCAGAAGACTCTTTCGGATATCAGCATTTACGTTTTAAAAAGCACCGATGGTTCGGAAAAGTGCTTAAAAATCAGGACCCTCTCATTTTCTCCATTGGTTGGCGCAGATTCCAATCAATCCCTATTTATTCTTTGCTCGACGCAAATGGGCGACATCGCATGATCAAGTACACCCCACAGCACATGCATTGCCATGCAACTATTTACGGCCCAATTATTCCACAGAACACTGGTGTTGTGGCTTTTCACTCACTTTCTGGCAAGCTAGCATCATTCAGAATTTCGGCAACAGCAACAGTCCTCGAGTTAGATCACTCCATAAAAATTATGAAAAAGCTAAAACTAACAGGTACACCGATTAAAGTGTACAAGAACACAGCATTCATAAGTGGTATGTTCAACTCAGCCTTGGAGGTAGCAAAATTTGAGGGCGCTGCCCTGCGAACTGTATCAGGGATCCGTGGTCAGGTGAAAAAACCAGTAAAAACTGGTGAAGCCGTGCGAGGATTGTCAAAGCATGGGAACGATAAATCCAGCGTTGCAGAGGAGGGAACATTTAGGGCTTCTTTTGAAGATAAACTTCTTCTCTCTGATATCGTATTTCTCCGGAGCTGGGTACGTGTGGAAGTGCCACGGTACTACAATCCAGTTACATCATTATTGCTGGACTCAAGGCATGTTTGGGCTGGTATGCGGACAGTCGCTCAAATTCGATACGACAGACAACTTGCCATACCAGTCAATGCAGATTCGATCTACAAACCAGTCCCACGAGCTGTGCGGATATTTAACCACCTGCGGGTGCCTAAAACTCTCCAACAAGATCTTCCTTTCAAGTCAAAGCCAAAGCTAGAAACAACTAGAAAGCGGCAGACGCTTGAAAGGAAACGCGGAGTTATTGTGGAACCAACGGAGAGGAGACTAGCCACAGTTATGCAGCAGCTGAACACGATCCGTAATGATCGCGCAGGGATCTCTCGAGAGAAAGCAGCCCTCAAAAGGAAAAAACGCGCAGAAGATCTTTTCAAAGAAGAAGCATGGCGCAAAGAACATGACAAGTTGGAAAGAAAAAAACGTTATCGCGACCAGGGAAAATTAAAAATGCGCCAAGCTCCAAATTGATGAGCTTGTATAATGTATTACACTCTAAAAAAGAGAAACAGCTGAATAGATGTAGGGTTTGTTGAATCTAAATGTGGTACCGGATTGTACGGGTCGGGTTCTGCGTAGTTTTCGAGGATCTACGCGTGGATTATGTCGGTCTGAGGTCGAGGACGTGCGCGGACTCGTCGTCGACGTGTTGGTTGCGCGCTTTTGCGATGGTTCCGATGCACCACTCCATGTTCTGTCTGTGGAGTTGGAGTTGAGCTTCGGCGACGTTGTAGTGGTACTTCTTGATGGCCTCGGGGTTGTATGAGCCTTGCTCGTTGGTGGCGGTCTCGGCGGGGAGGTGAGCTGGGTGTTGACGTTGTTGCTGCTGCTTTGCGACGTCTTTGCACCATTCGAGAGCTGCTTTGCTGAAGCGCCCGGTGGTCTCGACGGCGAAGATGGTGAGCTTGCAGAGGGGCGGCAGTTCGCGGGGGTACTCGGTCTCCTTCCTTTTCTCGGCGATCTTGATGCCGACGCCGGCGCGTCTGTTGGCGTGCTCGAGAGTGTTGTTTCGAGCGCAGCCGACTGTGACGGGCTTGGGCTTTGCGTCGTGGAGCAGTGACTCGCGTGAGTATTCGAGGACGGTGGCCGTGGTGAAGTCGACTGCCTCGGTGGTGCCGCCTTCCCTTTGGACGATGAAGTCGGGGATCTTGCCGTTCTCGCGGGTGAGGTGTGCGGGCATGATGCCGCGCTGCTCGAGGTACACCGCGCGACCCGCGCTCGCCGCGTGCCTCGCGAGAACGGCGTAGGTTCTGTTGTGTGTCCTCGTGCGGCTTCCACCGTTGTTGCCGCCTCTCGTCCTTTGGATGTGGGAGTAGATGTGCGTGGAGTTGGTGATGAGGTGGACTTTGCTTGCCCCGCAGCAGTGGGTCTTGTATCCGCCGTGTCTGAGGTTGATGAAGTCGGGGTGGGGCAGGTTGAGGAGGTAGTGCACGAGATGGCTGAGGATGTCAGCGCGTGGGCGAATTGATGAGTAACGAAATAAACCAAAATGCATATTAAGTGTTGTTATGTCAAATCGCTCCCGCCGGAATAAGAGTAGCAATTTCCCCGATCGAGCGATTAATAACTTGTTTTACTAGTAGATATTCTATCGCTATTTTTACGAAACTACATCCCATGCATGTACCTTGCTTCGAAATTTTACCGAAGAAGTACATTATTATTTATTTTTCTACTAATAATAAGTTTCGTACCGTTATGAATATACCTTCATTCGTACTACGTCCGAAATATATCAATAATGTGATATCGTATCATGTGGGTAATAACATGTATGTGATATCGTATCATGTGGGTAATAACATGTATGCATGTAATAATAACCGTAAACATTATTTGGAAAAAGTTAAATGAGAAAATCATAGAAAATCCTTATAACTTAAAGTGTGCGCGGGTGGTTGAAATCCAGAATACAAAATAAGGGTGGTTCGATATTCGTAACGCGTTACGTAACTAATTTATTTAGAGATCATAGAGTAATAAAAATTTTCCAGGGAGGAACAGGAGTAGTGTTTAACGTGATTGCGTGGGTTCGCTCCCAGGTGTGTCGGCATAGCCCCCCGCATGGTTATTAAATCATGATAGAATTGCGGATACGTACGCACTACATACGTACACGTTTACATGTATGTCATATATATGTTGATTATTATTATTGGTTGTTTGGTGGTTGGTATGATTCGATATCGACATGTTACTATGATCTCATGATATATACACTAGCCTACTAGCTAGCTATCTAGTAGTTGTGTGATTTAACAAATGTGAAATTAATGGTTTATATAATATATAAATGCCCTCACGTATGGCAAACACCATCGGACAAATCTTTCATACGTGACTCAAGAAAATTGGTTTATTCCGTCCAATGAAGGGACCAACTGTAAGGAACGCTAAACCAACGATTCTGAGTTCCACGATGTCAAAATTTATGACAATGTATGGGGAAATAAACCTTCGACCTTGATTAACGATACCAGGTGCGAACTAATTTTTTTCGTGAAAATCCCGTAAGATCGGCTTATGCCGTAAATACTGCTAAAAGTTTATAATAACTTGATCGCTTTTTCGGTTATGGAATCGCACCCAAAAGACTTTTCTTGACTATTGATCAAAACTCGACGCGCGGCGCTCTCGACCGCCCTACAGAATGTTGACGACATTGACGATCACACACACAAAAGAACTTTCATTGGGCGATGGAGCAAAATGTGGTAGATGTTATGGTACTTGTTTCATCACGGTTGCGGAGTCCAATCGTTCTTCCAAAACAAGACGTGCGCACGTTTTTCAACACGCAGGGCGACCTTCGAAACTATTCCGACCTAAAACTTGCGGCGCACAGTCTTCGGAGGGGAAAAACAATTCAGACGCCTGGCGAGTAAACAAGTTGACCTGCCGTTGCTCACGAAAGCACCGCGCATATGTGCGCGATAAGACCACGGCAGAGAGTCTCGAGAAAAAAAGGCTTCAGGGCGAGCTGCACTCCACTAGTTTGGAACAAAAGGCCAATGGACTGCCGGAATTCAAGATTGGTAAGGACCCGCATCAGCTAGATGTATTGCGGGTGAAAGAATCGGAACCGTTTTCCCCTGGGAGGTGGGCAGCAAATAACAATTGGACGGAGTATCAAGAAGGCTTCCACGGAACACCAAGCGCACCGGAGCTATACGATTCATTTCCAACGGGTTTGATCACTAGTCAAGGTGATCATATAAAATCCCTCTTTGACGAACTTGAGCGTGCAGCCGACCGTCGCAACGTTCGATGTGCCCTGGATACATTACAAAGTCTCAAACATATAATTGATCCAGCATCCTCAGAGCAATGCCTGATTATTTTTAACCTGGCACTCCGTGCATGTAAGCGATGCCGACCACCTGCTCACCTTGAGGCACGTCGTTTGTTATTGCACATGCGTGATAACGGCATCTGTCCAGATATCTCCACATATCATGAAGTGATAGCCACGCTGGCACGGGCGCACGAATGGCGTCTTGCAGAAAGAACATTTGCTGAGATGCAACGGGAATTGCCACATGTTAGTCCCTCCTTGAAGATCTACACCAGCCTTATTTCTGCCTATGGCAAAGGCGGGCAGTGGGATAAAGCCAAGCTTACTTTTGAAGCGCTGACAGAGGAATGTCACGAAGTGGACACGGGTGTATACAACGCGTTGCTTAACGCTGCAGTAAGCGCTGCCCGCTACAATGAAGTTTCCTTCATATTCAAATCAATGCCATTCAGAGGTATTAGACGCAACATCACAACGTACAACACGTTGCTGACTTCATATGGACGACAACGGCGACTTCATGATATGGAAGCAACATGGAAAGAAATGCGCAGGAACAGCGTGGAACCGAATGAGACTACGTTCAGTGTGCTTATTACTGCTTATGGTAATGCAGAGCAATCTGATCGCGCAAAACAACTGCTAGATGAGGCATGTAAGATGTCATCGGTGGATAAATCAGCTGTAATATTCAACTCTGTACTCGGGGCATGCGTAAAGGCTGGTAAAATGAAGTCTGCTCGGCGGATTGTTCGCCGGATGCAAGAACATGAAGTTGATCCAACAATTGTGACGTACAACACAATGCTGATGGGTGCTTCTGCTGAACGAGACTGGGATGATGTCGTACGTATTTTTCGTGAAGTGCTCAAAAGTGGACTCGTTCCAGATGCAATAACATTCGACTGTCTTTGCGGGATCGAGAGACTACAGGCGGCAGCAGATTCACGAGCTGCAGCTAAAGCAGCGGGTGATGGTGTGGAACGAGATCTGCAGTACAATGTAAAATGTAAAAAAATCCATGGGCGCGCTACTCCAGATCGTCCCAATGAGCTCTTTTCAGATGGACTACTCGGTGAACTTCCATGCCTACTCCGGGGTTTACTTGAAGAAGAACTCAAGACGAGTGCTGAGATTTTTCAACAATCTGATTTCACTATTGATGATCAAGGCATTCGGGTAAAATACGAGGGGGAGAACATCATCCCTGAACTCTCCCCAAGAAGATCCTTGACGCATTGCTATGATGCGTTAATCCGTGTTCTTCACGTATCGGGCGATGGTGCAATGCTTGACGTAACTTTCACAGAAATGGTAAGCAAAAATATCAGGCGAACGGTTCATACATACAACTCTCTTATCGCTTCATTCGAAGCTAGGATGCAATGGCGACATGCAGGAGCAGCCATGTACCGCATGCAGAAAGAGGGCATAGTGCCAGATGCTCTTACTTTTGACGCGCTCATAGATGTATGTGAAGAGACGGGCCAATGGGATCGTGCAACTGCGTGGTTAGAGCAGGCACAGGAGCAAGGTCACCTCAGGTGCGAAGATGAGCTCGGAGTATTGGACCTTCATCGGGTGAGATCACCAGGCACAGCCCAAACAGTTTTACGATGGTGGTTACGGCGTATGCGTTCACGCGCTCTAGCACCACTTGACGTTCGTGCTGCGGGTCAAGGGACGCGAATAATTATTGAAAATGCCGCGAGAGGAACGCAGGTTCACGAAGCGCAACAATCAGACAGGTTCGATGTTTGTGTTTCGCCACGTCCATCTGTACCGATCCAGATTCGGGATCTGCCTGAAGAGATCCAAATTATTACTGGCTGGGGCAAGCACAGCACTGTGTTTGGATATAGTCCTGTCAAAGAACGAGTAATTGCGCTTCTAGATGGGTTGAATTCTCCTTTCGAAGTGCCTGACCACAATATTGGCTGTGTAACTGCAGACAGAGGTGAGGTTAGGGCATGGCTTGTAAAGGACGAGATGCTCAGTTTGGTGCGGTTCCTAGGAGGTAACAAGGATGCCTTGAGGCGAAATTTCAATCCTCTCAGTGTAGGGATAAGGCGCGAGAGACCAGCGTCTTCTAGAGAAATGTATGAGTGATGCTTGCATGTCGCACATACTTGAATGTTTTCAAGCCTCATCTTGCAGCGAGCGAGCAAGCCGCAACTTCACCGTTCCCCGCAAACGTCCGGCTCGTCGCGTCGTCACATGCACACCGTCACGCGATTCTTCGCGTGTACATCGTCGCGTCCGTGTGCGCGGATCGCAGGGCTAGGCCGTCTCACCTGAGTCTGTTAGCACGCTCGCGCGTCGTTATTATTACTCTCTGATCAAAGTTTTATAGACTGCATGTGTACTTGATTATTTCTACTAAGCTAGCTAGCTAGTATACCTAGAGCCTATTGGAACTCAATATGATCAGGGATTGGACCTATTCAGGAGGCGCGTGAGACGACTGCGCGATTCGAAGTGTTTCCCGTTACAGATACTACGACGAGACTATGGACGTAAGCCTCTTAACTACCTTCGAAGGTACCTTGCTTCGTACCTTCGAAGGTACGAAGGTAGCTATTTATTAGTCTATTCTTTTTATGTCGATACCATAAACTGCAAAAATGTAACACTCACCTGGTGTTTCGTTAATCAGAATCACGGTCTATCTGTTTCATACAATGACGACATGACCTGGTATCTTCAACCCTGAATTACGGCCTATTCACTTCGTACAATGATGACATGTGTTTGCTCATACGTCGGCTGTTAATTGTAGTTAAGAGTGTTATGTGATTAATTAATTAACCACGTCAATCGAGGCCATGCCGACCCACCTGGAGCGAACCCAACAAATCAGACATTCAATCACGCGTTCGCCCCTGGATGATTTTTCTTATTATCATATTTTCAAAGAAGATCTTAAATAATAATAACCAAACAAGCAACGCATGCATGTAAATTTCGAATATTCAAAAAACACAAGCGCCCGTTTCGAAGGTATTATTCAATATTTCTGTTTCCTTTCGTTGGTGAAAAAACTCATTGTGTACTTTTTGTCGCTTTGTCATGAAATACGAGAGGCTCATCGCAAGTGAAAATATAGAGCAAACAAACGAGGAAGATTTCAGGAATGTCATCCGTGCCCAAGATCAATCGAAGGCTCGCCGACTCCTACGGGACAAAGTGGAAAGACTCTTGTGGTTCGGAGCCTTCATTGCAGTTGTCTGGCTCGGAGATGGTTCGAACAACATTTGGGTCGTTCTTTTGCGAGACAGTGAAACTAAGAGGTGATGGTCATGTGTGCATCCGGCGGAAACTCTCACTGATTCAACTATTTACAGATCGTGGTTCATTCTGGCTCTGTCATCACTTGCGATCAACTTCGGTATATTATGTTACCTAATCTTTTATCACGACTTTCATCGGCGAGGTTCGAAGTGGGAGACAAGAGCAAAATGGGCTTTACCAGTGTCATGCTTCTTTGGCGCAGTAACTTTCATCGGGTTCGTCATGTGTTGCCTATGTCGAAAACTTAACGCGAGCCCATGTATTCTTTTTGCAGCTTTTGTTTGATTCTATGGCCGACGTATGGTTGGTCAACTCCCGCTGTAGAGGTATTTAACTGCTTTGTGTGTTCTTTGGCAAACACATTCAGATTTTGATTTTGTTACCGTATTAAGGTTGTGATTTTCATTGGTATGCTGATGCTATCTTACTTAGTGCCACATGCAAAGACGAAGTCAAAGAAGCAAGCTTTTAAGAATATATAGGATGATAATGCACTGTGTTTGACGCGCAGCGTCTTGAACTTAATCTGCGCGGCACATCATCAGAACACGAATTGTAAAGATGAGAAGGGAATGCGTACTATCTTTTAAATCTGCTACCATGTGAACTCCCCGCCAGCTTTCCCAAATAGCGAGTCCTTGCCTTTCAGGGTCATGGTCCCCTCTTTCAAGATGCACTTCCACTTGCTTTTAGCACGGGTAACTTTCTCGAACTGTGCCAAAACAAGGTTCTGCACGTCCATCTCTTCATCATTTTGTAAGTCTAGCGCGTGTAGGTGGTAAACTTATGATTGCTGAGAAAATATGGGAAATATATTTACCTGAATGGGCATCACCATCATCATCATCACTATCAGAGCTCAGGATCTCATCTGTATTGCATACAGGCGCTTGAAGCTTGCCACTTAGGGGACCACCTTCACATTCAGAAAAAATATGTATCCCGGGTTAGCAGTGCCGGTTTGAATGGAAATGCGATGAGTGATTTTCCAACCGAAATACCTTGAGTACTGGGTGAGGACTTCACCTTGCCTGGAAGCTCCGAGGCACGTTTCTGCTTCTCTTCTTGTTTATCAACATTTGGCGTGCCCTGATATCACAAAGCAAGTTCCCTGGATATCAGTTTTCGCATAAAGCAAACGACAACGGCAACGACTCGCCTCAGAAGGTTCACGATCAATTTCTTTGAGCAGGGTCCGCGTCTCGAGTACTTTTTTTTCCCAAAGCTATCAAAAACATCGTGAGAAAAGGTTGTTTTCTCCGTTTTCCTGGTGAAAAGAACCTTAGCCAAAGCAGTTAGGGCTGCCTCGTCGAGCTGTTCTGTGCTAAAATCGGCCTGTTGTCATTCGAGCAGCGTGAGTATCGTGAGAGGGTAGAGCAGTGATTAACTTGCCCGCACGCCGTCGATTACACTTCGCATCACTTGCAAATAAACAGCTGCGACGTCCATGGCGTTGCACAATCAGTGCTGTTTGTGAACGTATCTCTGTTAGGGCAAGGACTAGTGCTGTTTGTGCACGTTTCTCCGTTCGGGCAAGAAACCTGTAGAGCGCTGCTTGTAAACGGCTGAGGCCCTGGCCAGTGGAGCGACGCGACTCGGCACGCTGTGTATGGAGGGTTGTTCGGAATTAGATCCACATGAATGTAACAATATCTATAAAATATGTTGCTTCGATAAAAATTAATGAGATATACCCGCTGCGCCCGCCCGTTGACCCGTACGTTGTCATAATATATGATCACGAAGGTATTATATATACAGTATCTACAATTCCAAATAAAATTCTAAATATAATACTCGCTCAATACATTGTCCCATTTTTTGACTCCGCCGGAATTGGTCCGGTACGTGACATACATTATTACGTATTTAATATGTATATATAATACCTTATTATTATTAGCTTCGAAATAAACTTATTATTACATATATATTTATACGAACGAAGCAAGATAATAATTTAAAAGATCATAATAATATATGATAGTTTAATAAATAAATATGGATAATATATATATGGCGGGGAAAATGGATAAGTGTACAAGCAAGTGTAGATCGACATCAAAGACTGGATTACACGGCGGGGAACAATCAAGAACTTCCTCGTGGGACCCATGTCAAATGTAGCCAAAGCGGCGTTACCAGTACGGCACGATCGCGCGACTTCTCAGGCTTTGCGGCGCCACGACACTTCTTTTCGAGCATCGCGTCTTGCTCTACATCGTGTCAACTATTGCAACCGAGCTGCTCGACACTATAAATGCATCTCGAAAATGACAAAGACGGAAAACCACGGAAAACGTATCGGGCTTTTGTTAGCATGGAGGCGCGGCGCGCTCCTCGTCGTGACTGCATGCGATCGGGGATCTAAGCAACAGGTCAGCTCTACCCTTCTGCCGGAGCCTCAGACTGCAGCACTTGCAGATAATCGAAGCTCTGTTGTGGCAAAGCATCATTCACTTTCCTCAAACGACTTGCCTGAAGACTATTCGGCCAATTTCCGATGCACATCTTACCCTGGAGTGGATGTTTTTGTCGCCGAAGAAGTGGTAGATTTCAAGGTTGCTGCAGACTTACGGGCTGTAGCCTTTTACGAAGACCTTGAGGAACGTCAGGCTCTACCTTTCCCGTCTCGTTTCGTCTCGACATTCACACGAGAGTTCGCCCAGAGGGAGCTACGCGCTTTACAAGATCGTACCTCCGTTGAAACTAATAATCATCAACGATGCGTATGCCTTGTTGCAGCAATAGCAAAAGGGGGATTAGCTGGATGTTTGGACTTGTCCGAGCGTATCGGACCTTGTGCGTCTCAAGTGAACGGTGTTTGCGTTGGAGTTGATGAAGAATACGTATACATAGATAATGTTGCGGTTGATCGAAAGTCTCGCCGACAAGGTATCGCATCTGCATTGCTCGAGACATCCTCTAACCTCGCAGTTGCTTGGGGCGCCAACTGTGTATATACGCATGTTCATGCAGACAACGTGGCAGCCAGGCGATTGTATCATTCATATGGTTTCCGAGCACCGAAGGGGAAGGCATTATCAGAAGTATCGGGGGCTAAGGGGGTGCAATGGACATCTCCTAGGCTTGCTGGCTTAGTCTTGTTACGCGCAGAACTACCGCTGGTGCATAAACACGATAGAGAGAATGCGAAAAACTACTTCAGGGAGTGCACTTGCGGGGCTAATTACTTTGCATGCGAAGAGTGCATCTGTCTCTTGGCGGCCTGCGAGAGGTTTTGACCCCATGCATTCATAACGAGTATTGAAGCCTGGTATATTTTTCCCATTTATCTCCTTGAAATTCTCTCAAGACAACAGTTGGCTAGCCACTACCTGATAACAGATTATTTTGGCTGGGTTTTTAGGCATCCGCAAATAGTTCCCTTCGAAGGTATTTAATGTATCCACCATTGACTCATCCATCTTGGGACTTTTTGAACGTAGCAGAGAAACTGTAAACAAATGGAGAGTTAACCATGTAACTATGTATAATAATAAGACATCAATCTCCAACAACTGCAAACATGTTCATATTAAGTGGTATGCCTGCAGTTGCAAGTCGATATCGCGATATCAGGTGAGCAGGACCCACTTACTTGGGCAGTAACAGCCGGGTGCAGCAGTTTTCTATTGTGTTCATTGGATAGAAATCACTCAATCAAAATGCGGACAGCTTCACTTTCTCGAAAGCTCAAAAGCGTCGACGGACATTGCCTAGTCTTATCTCAGAAGATTTCGAACGATATAAAGGTGTCTGGCAACATAAACTTAACCACGCAGGTGCTAATTGCTGCTGCAAGGCATATTTTTGAGATACAACGCGTATCAAAGATTATCAGCGTCCGTGAAAGAGAATTTCTTCGGCACGTTTCTTAATTTATCCGATCTGACGCAACAAAAATATATTGGTTGGCGCCTTAAAATCCAAAACCTGCGCTTAAAAAAAAAAAAGAGTTTACACCCATGCAGCACTCTTCAAACCTGTTGCAAAGTTTGCTAAGAGTGTTTCGGGCCAGGTTCAGGTCTCACGTTCAGCTCTCAGTGATGCGCGTAGTTTGGCGTCGCCTCGAAGCATTTGCCTCGCAATACGACTGTGTGTACACCCGACTCTCCGCGAATCAGCTCTGTCGTTCACTCTAACAAAGTTCTGAGAACCCTTAAAAGCCAAAATTGCAGCTGAACTATACGCTCTTGAAGCCAGAACAACTTCGTGAAAAGCAGAAGGAATTCTATTTTGAGGCAGATATCGTAAGGCATTATTCTCAATTGTGTGAAGTTCTGGGCAGCCAGTACGAAAAATGGCCACTTGCTCACCAACCTTCTTACTCTTGCTCGAGAAATACGAATCTTCAATGCCATGGTCAGAAATCTGAGCGGCCATCAGAACCCCTGGAGAATCACCTTTACTGCCGGATTTTCGGTGGACTCTATCATGTGCATCCCGTCGGGGCAACCTCTCTAAATGGATCCCCACTGAGAACGCTTTATTCTTTATCAGGAGTCTCAAAACATGGATGACGTCAAACAATGAGCTTTTCTTTGCAACCTGCGCCAACTCGCAGAGCTGCTTCAATTCTTTTAGGCTCGTGTAAATTCTAACCCTAGGCGACGCCTGCTGCGTAAAGTACAGCATGTAGATGACATATATCGCCATAATTCGTTTAGTTGCGGATGCGGTATCCCCCGTGATCAGAGATATCGCGGCGCTGTACAATGTTTGCTCGTGTTCACCTTCAAGACTCTCGAGAAGTCGAGCGTTTTGTATGAACGAGAAAGAATACGCAGTCCACGATCTACGAAAGGTATGGAGAGAGCGGTCGCCGACATACTTATGCATATGAGCGCAGATAAGACTATCGACATCTGAAGTACAACGCATTGCCCAACTCCGTTCCGAGTTACAACGGCGTGCTCTTAGAACGTGTCGTGTTACATAATAATATCACGAGGCTTGCTTGCTTGCTTGATTGGTTCGATATCGATATTATATTATTATAATGATCCGTTTTATTCCGTTTTAGATGCCTCAGAAACGATAGAATTGGAGTTCGCGGGAGGCTTGTTTGTGACTAGTCTGGTATGGATCGAGATTGTAATTAGGGTTAATTGCAATATCGATGGAGCTTCGGTGAAACGAGGTCTTTTGGAACGATGGTTTGAAACTGAAATTTCACCGATACATCGGTCAACTTCGACCGTCCACTACCGCGTCGTCAGAAGACGGCTTGGCGTCGTTTCATCGTTCACAGGTGTCGTACGTGTATGAACGACGACTATGTGCACGCCAAGCGCAATGGTAAGGCCGTCCCGCTGAACAGCAGTCGTCCAAAGAACGAAAATACGTCGCACATAGTTGTTAGTCAGAGATAAAGTATCACTCACCGACCGTACGGTGATTTAGTCTATGACCTTTAAAAATGATCGAGCTCTCCACCAATCAAAAGACGAATAAACCAGGACAAGATTGGAAAAAACCGGGGGTCGGAACGTTGGACTAAATGTGAAGTCCCAAATATATTTAATATGATTATTAAATATTATTAATAGAACAAGGGTAGTGCCTGTGGCTACGCCCACATTATTCTAACACGAAGAGTTAATCGTAATTCGTTTTTAATCCGAGTCTATTTGCATGTGCTTCGCCGAACACGTTTTTTGCTCGACTTGGCGCGCGTTCAGTTTCTCCCCAGCGCCGCGGCTTCACGCGAAGAGCCGCGCAACGCCGTGTACAATGCACACGGTACGTGCATAACGTTTTCACTGAGCCGACAGGCCGAAAATATGTCCCCGCGAGGGCGAACAGAAGAAGAACACGAACGCGCATCGCACTTTGACGGTTCATAACTCGTCGAGTAGATTTCTTTGCCCGTGACATCGCGCCTGCTCGGCTTCGCCATGCTTACCGCGCCCTGCTTTGAAACTGTTTGCGTACATTCCCGCGTGATATCATGTATATATCGTGTATATCAGCCCATATACGAGGGTATATGCGCGGATATCCACGGGACGGACTCTCATCGTGATGAAATCTTTCTCATCACTTACTGTACGGCCGCCGGTTATGTTTTATTGTAATTCCTATTACATAAAAATGGAATTAAATTATGGAAACCTCATCAACTAAGTGATTGTTGTTTTTACGGGGGAAAATGGAGTGAAAATGAGTCAATAAACAATTCCATCCAGCAGCGACTAAAACCACTCGAATATATATATGCTACCGATAACGGTACCCTTAAATTATTCCGGAAAACACCTCTTATCGTGTCTTATCCAGCCGATCAAGTCGGGACAACGCGAACGACTCATGGTACTCCCGATGTTCGCCCATCAAACTACCATAAATACAACTCCGTGTACCAAAATAACGCGAACCCGCTTCTTACGGAGAGCGATGGTGGCCAAGGCGAGTTCGAGCAACGCCGAACCAAACTGCGCTTTCGAGTCGTTAACCGGGGCCGCAAAAATTTTCGGCACAGGATTGCTTGCATCAGCTATCATCGCAAATCCATCTGCGGCCTCCCAAATTGAGATGAATCCAGTAATTGGTGACCTTGCTGGCCTGGAAGCAAATCCGGTGACAAACGCACGAGCACTCCTTCGTAACGCACTTCCGATAGACAACAAACAAATTCGTGAGATCCAAAGAAAACTTGAGTCCATCTCGGATGACCTCCGTGTACCAGGTGTTCGTTTTTCCGGAGTAGAGTCTTCTGTGAGCGGTGCTTATAAGATCGTGAACAATGACGCCACGAAAATACTTGCGTCGGTCGCGCCTGAAAAGATGAATGATGGAAAGGCTGCTCTTGCGCAACTCCAGCTAGAACTTGAGGATTTCAAAGTAATAGTGAACAACAAGGACAAACAGGAAGTTCCATATGCTCAGCAGCGTGCACTAATTTTGGTTGGTCGCATCGAAGAGGATATGGTCAAAGGGTTCCCATTCGATATCCCTTCGCCTTATGACTCCGTCCCTGCTCTAAAGGGCCGTGCTACAGTTGAGGTGGAGGTCAAGGTGAAAGACAGTGCGAATGTGGAGACAGGCATTATGACTATCATCTTGGACGGCTACAATGCTCCTGTGACTGCAGGCAACTTTGTTGATCTAGTGCAGCGCGGATTTTATGATGGCATGGACATTCAGCGTTCCGATGGATTCGTCATACAGTCTGGTAAACCAAGTGCAAAGGGACAGGATGGCTTCATTGACCCAATATCGCGAAAGGAGCGCACAATCCCATTGGAAATTATGCCTAAATTGAAGGATAAAGACGGCGTGCCTGTCTACGACTTCACTTTTGAAGATGTCGGAAAGTACAGGGACGAGCCGGTGCTCCCGTTTAATGCTTTTGGAACTTTGGCGATGGCGCGACGAGAAGCCGAGCCCAATTCGGCAAGTTCTCAGTTCTTCTTTTTGCTGAAAGAGTCTGAACTCACACCTTCAGGCACAAATATTCTTGATGGACGATATAGTGTGTTTGGCTATGTGGTCGATGGCCAAGAGTTGCTGCGAGAGCTCAAAGCGGGTGATGCGATACAGAGTATGAAAGTTGTCGACGGAGCTGAAAACCTCGTCAACAGTTCTCGTGACAGTTTGTCTGCTTCAGAGTCTTCCACATAAGTGTCAATATTTTTTTCACAGAAACAAGTGAGAATAAAAAATGGTATTCAATAATCAATCAGTTCAATCATCATTCGTATTTATGCTGTAATGAATGGTGTTGCCGTGTACGCCTCACCAGCTGCTCCAAAGTTAGTGATACTTAGTCTTACATAAGATATCATAGCAATCAATGGATATCTTGCACATTCCTTCCCATCTCAAAGTCGCGGATCGTTACCTTTAATTTCTCCGAGTGAGCTTCCAATTGAAGTGCCCGTATCACAGGATCAGCTGATAAAATCATATTGTTGATCGAATTCAAATTACTGTTAATTTCTCGATAGTCATGATGGTCATCAGATGCTATGGGCTGACAATTTGTGTCTAGCGGCATACTATCTGAGAATTCGGAAGGCAGACATTCAGCCGATGCTCCAATCTGTGATTCTTGACGTTTTAAAAAGGTCTCACGTTCCACTGTTCTCTGTCCGTTTCTTGCATGTAGTTCAACTACATTTCTGACTGCTTCGTCCACCAACACGGTCACCTGGTTCAGGTCAGCATTCAAACGAATTACGGAAAGGTGTCCGCGCAAGTCGTCTGCTCTGCTTTTCAAGTCATTCAGATCTTTGTCCTTACGGTGAGTTTCGAGTCCGCTGTTGCTGTTGGTAACTCTTCTAAAATCTACACCTGAAAGTTTTGAATTCACCCTCATACCAGTCTCAACTACTCGCGTTCCTTCTTCAAACGTAGATGCCTCAGTATCGCACTGTGCTCCAGAAGGGGCTCGAAAGGAGGAAAGTCTTGGGCTGTCAGTTTCTAAGGCCGAAAAGACCTTTGCCATCACACCTTTAGGCTCATCCTCATTCGCTCGTAACGTCCACTCGCGCTCAGATAATGTAAGCTCACGCTTTGCAAGTGCCTTTTCTCGTTTTTCCATGAGACATTCAAGTACATCATGCCGCGCTATAATAGAGGTCTCGTGGGTTCTGACGCGCTCCAGCTCGAGAGCTAGCTCGTGTGTAAGTTCAGCAGCAATCGCATTTTTTCTCGCTATCAAGGCCGACTCGCGTTTCTCCAAATCCTTTAGATGCAACGCAAGATCAAGCTCGCGTTGCTTGATTTCAAGGTCAAGCTCTTTGAGATTCAACAATCGCTCATTCCGATGAAGCTCTTCGTCGTCCGTAATCGACAGCATTCTTTGATAATCTTCTATGCAACCATGTAGAGAGTCGGCGCCTTCGTGATTTGCTTCTCAAGGATCGAACGAATACCACCGTCCAGCTGTCTGAAATATAAAGCTTTTAAGAGTCTTAGGTGTATCGAACGAATCGAAGACGGGCTCGAATCTGCAATTTGTATTGATCGATGGTGCTTCGGTGAAAGAAGGGCTACTTAGTCACGTTTTGAAGCTGAATCTTCATCGATACATCGGTCAAATTCGACGTCCACTACCGCGTCTACAGAAGACGCCTTGGCGTCATTTCTTCATTCACAAGTGGCGTGCGTGTGAGGACGACGACTACGCGCACGCCAAGCGCAACGATAAGGACGCCCCGCTGAACGGTCGTCGTCCAAAGACCGGAAAGGCTTCGCATAACGTTGTTAGTCATAAATAAAGCAACAAACGATGTCCATACGGTGATTAAGTAATTGCAATGTATGACACGAATAGACCGTGATGTTTGGTGAAGCCGAATACGTGTGGAAGAGCTGAGAGTCGACATCCGTGCTGACGGCCTACGCGCCAACTCCACAACCCTCCTGCTCGACACCTCGATCACACACATCATCGACAAGGCTAAGGACCCGGCGAGCCAACCCCAGGCCCGCCAAGGCAAGAGCCGCCCCAAAGCCAACCCCATCAAAGCCGCGGAGACGATCAAAGATGGCAAGTACAAGGAGGCCGCACTCAGAGCGCACAAGGAATTCATTCCACTCGTGATGGACACCTACGGCCGCATGGGTAAACCGTTCCTCAAGCTGCTAAAAGACACCGCCGACCATCAAGCTCACCGCACATCCGGAGCTATCAACGCACACACACAGGGCGTACACACCGAGGAGCCTCCACCCCTCGAGTTCCGGAACAAGGCGTACCTCCACAACATCGCCCTCGTCCACGTCTCCATCATCAGCACCATCATGCATA
>JACLAB010003525.1_pt1 | contig 22011 bp, 15 predicted proteins | sample 8027921 | NCBI WGS metagenome assembly JACLAB01 (sample SAMN15725117, study PRJNA655200) | protist metagenome | isolation source: fluorescence activated cell sorting (FACS) single amplified genomes of... | place: USA: West Boothbay Harbor, Gulf of Maine | collected 2000-07-19
GTCTTTTCCGTCCACAACGAAATCGGGTAGGAAATAAACTCCGAGTGCTTCTTCACCAAATCCTTCAATCGTCTCTCCTCCAAATACTCCATCTGATCGTCCTTCAAGTGCAAAACGATCTTCGTCCCTCTCCCCAAAGCGTCCGCGTCGGCGTCTTTGGTCACCGTAAACGACCCGCCAGCTTGGGATTCCCACCTGTACCCATCGTCGTCGTTATGCTTGGTATACACGACAACCTTCTCCGCGACTAAATACGAGGAGTAAAAACCAACGCCGAATTGGCCAATCATGGAAATATCCGCGCCGGCGGTCAACGCTTCCATAAACGCCTTCGTCCCGGATCGCGCGATCGTCCCCAAGTTGTTCACCAAATCCGCTTTCGTCATCCCAACCCCGGAGTCGATGATTGAGATGGTGTTGTTCGTCTTGTCCGGGATTAAATGGATGAATAATTCCGGCTGTTATGTCGTTGAACGTCATTCGTATCGCGTAAGAGAGAAAGAGAACGAAAATGTCAGCAAAAATGGTCCGAATTTTTAGGAAAAAAAAAGAAGCAAAAAGAAGGAAAAAGAAGCTTTTGGAAGAATGTTTTAATTGATTTCTGCGTAGTCGTACCTGCGACTCTAACTTGCTCTTATCGGTCAAGCCTTCGAATCGGATCTTATCCAACGCGTCCGAGGAGTTGCTGTAATAATTTTATTGTTTTAATAACAATAGAATAGGAGTTGAGAGGTATTATTAAGCGTTAGTTTTCTTCGCAATCATCATCAGAAGAGAGACAATCCAATCCGCCGCCGATCGGGAAACGAACGACGAACCGTCGCGTCAACGAAACTTTCGCTTCTCTCTTTCGTTTGCTGTTTTCGAAAGAAGAACACACAAACATAAACGTACCTGATCAATTCTCGCAAAAAGATCTCTTTGTTCGAGTAGAACGTCTGTGTATGCGAGCGTTAAAGAGAGAAAAGGGTCAGTGTCATCGCGCAGAAGAAGAGACGAGAAAAAACGCTCGTCCCGATGAAAAGATTTGCGCGGGAAAAGAAAGAATACACTGCGCGCTCTCTGGAAGAGGTACATCGCATACAAAACAAGGGCACTTTTAAAACGCACGTTGATGATCAAACTCAACAGTTGGTTGATTTCCGCTTGGAACGCGAACGTTTCGGTTTCTTCTTCTCCCGCCATGATGATATAGTAGTATAACAGTGCGTGTGTCTTGTGCGCTTCGTAATGGAGTGAAAATATCTCCGCGAGAGAGAGAAGGTGAAAAGACAATCATTTAGGGTGTAAGTCTGTAGAGGGTACTCCGGGCTTACTCTTCTTAGTACAAAAAAGGGGCGGTTTCTGTACTGCGAAGAGTACTACGCTTTTTCGTGTGTTGCGCTGCGAAGAGTACTACGCTTTTTCGTGTGTTGCGCTGCGAAGAGACACGCCTTCGTGTTCGTTTCTTTTCGTACAACATACAGGACGTGTGTTGAAAGTGATTGGAGGAAAACAAAATCTCTCCATTAATTAGTACGTATTCATTACGAGTACATAAAGCAAAGAAAGAGAGAGGAGGAGAAGAGGAGCGCGGCTCGAAGAGGAGCGTGTACTGTCGTTGTGTTCGTGTTTGAGGAGACCGCGAGAGAGAACAGAGAGAGAGAACAGAGAGAGAACAGAGAGAGAGATTTTGTGCGTTTGGAGCCGCAACGCATAAAACAAGAAAGGATTGCAAGAGTTCAGAGCGTTACGAAGAGAACGCACGCGCACTAAAACACGCGTTATACTAAGTAATATAAAAAGATATCGTTATGGTGGCAGCAGCGCGAGGAGGAGCGGCAGACGCGGAAGCGTCGTCGTTGATCAAATACGAAGCGATGTTCGAAACTATCGACGTGGATCCAGACGGGAAAAAATTCGACCGAGTGAGTCGATTCGTCTGCCGATCGACGCCGTACGGGGACAGCGAACTCACTTTAGACGTGAACGTGGACGTGTACCCGATCGAAGTCGGGACGAAGTTTACCTTGGTGTTAGCGTCGACGTTGAATACGGACGGAAGTCCGGAAGATCCAACCACGTTCGATCAATCGAGAAACAAAGAAACCTTAGCCGACGAGTACGAATACGTCACGCACGGGAAGTGCTATAAAAAGACGGAACCGAACGAAGACGTTTCAAACGGAACAGAGAAGACGGCGACGTACATTTCTTTCGGAGGGTTGTTGGCGTGCGTGAAAACGGACGCGAAGGCGATGAGCGAAGTGGACGTTGACGATCGCGTGTATTGCTTGATGAGGAAGATTGCTTAATACTATATAGTAGAGACGAAGACGAAGAGAGTTACAGAGAGAGAGTAAGAGAGAGAGAGAGAGAGAGACGTAGAGATTAAATATATAAAAAGAAAGAAAAGCTCATCATCACGCGCAACAACAAAAGCTCCTTCATCATCTTCGTCGTTTTTTCTTCCCAAAGAAGCGCGTTATACGTCGAGCGCGTCTCGAACGTAAATATGAGCACCAAACAGCTTCTCCATTACGTGAGAATTCTCATCAGAATTTCAGCGCACACATAACTGTTTCTCTTGAAAGACAACACCACAAAAACAGACCTTCATTCCGAAAATGAGCGAGAAGAAAAGCGATCAATCGATAATCAAACCTCTGGAAAACAACGCCGTGTTCTTGTGCGGCGATTTAGACGATCTCGCCGTCGAATCGTTGTGGAATAAGTTTGGCATCCAATCGTGGTTGTATCTGAACCCCGAGAGGAACGAATGGAATCCTCGAGCGAAAGTCCGTTCGTTCGAACAGAAGGAAGGACGAGAAGAGAAGACTCACTTTAAAGTCATCCCAATCGACGGGACGAATTTAAACGAAAATTTGAAAAAAGAGCTCCTGGAGTACATGCGAACGGAGTTTAAAACGCCCGCGGTGATTCAGTGTTCGACAGCCACACGAGCGGGCATTCCGTACGTGTTATATTTGGCGGAGAAGTTCTCGCTCTCGTTCGAGACGGCGATGCGGGTGGCGAGAGATATGGAATTGAACGTGACGACGAGAGAGAATTTCGTGCAGTTTTTAAAACGAAGCATCGAGAAGAAGAGCCTCTCGGATTCGGAGGTGATATTTCGACAGTTGTTTGAGAAAGAGAGCTCGACGTATACGTACCTTCTCGGGTGCGCGGAGACGCGCGAGTGTTTACTCATCGATCCGGTTTTAGAGACCGTGGAGAGGGATTTGAGGGTGGTTGATGAGTTAGGACTGAAGCTGAAGCTCTGCGTGAACACGCACTGTCACGCGGACCACATCACCGGGTCCGGGGAGATTAAGAAAATGAGGAAAGAGGTGAAGAGCGTGATTAGTAAAAGAGCCGGGGCGATGGCGGACGTGCTCATCGACGAAGGCGACGTGGTCCAAGTCGGGACGTCGGTCAAGTTGAAGTGCTTGGCCACGCCTGGGCACACGGACGGGTGCGTGAGCTTTGTTTTAGGAGACAACACGGACGTGTTCACCGGCGACGCGTTGATAATTCGCGGGTGCGGGAGGACGGATTTTCAAGGCGGGTCCTCCGAGACGTTATTCGACGGCGTCACCGGGAAGTTGTTCGGCGGGTTGCCGGATACTTGCAAAGTTTGGCCAGCGCACGATTATAAAGGGAGGATGGTGTCTACAATTGGAGAAGAGAAACGGTTGAACCCGAGGTTAGGCGCGGGGAAGACGAAGGAGGAGTTTGTCCAAATTATGAAAGATTTAAATTTACCGTATCCGAAGAAAATAGACGCTTCGTTGCCGAGAAATTTGAAGTGCGGCGCGGAAGAATGACTGAACGCGAGTCGATTGTAACACAAACTACCACACTACTACCCGTAGTACTAGCTACTTAATTTTCGTCATCTCCTACGATACACAGCAGTTTTTGGTACTTTTGTACGCACTACTTTACATTTATTAGTACACAATCTCAAAATCGAGCGGCTCGAAATCGTTTCTCGCGTCGTAACACTCGAAACGACACTCCGAACCGAACGAAGAGACTAAACTATCGAGCTGAACAAACACGAAAGGATGATGAACGCCTTCGATGACGTCGTTCGCGTCCACGCGCAGACGCACTTCGTTTCGAAACTCCGGGGTATCTTCAAATTTGACGCCCAAGCCGGTAGAAGACGCGTCGACACATCCGACGACGACGACATCGCTCTCTTCGTCGGCGTCGGAATAACCTTGCACGCGATCTATGTGCACCTCAACCATCGTCGTCCCTTTCTTTTTCTCGTCGCTCTTCGCGACGCGCCCGTACAGTTTCCTCAATCGTCTTTCGCCAAACGCACGCTCGATGTTCCCGTCTCGCGATTCTATTCTTTCAAACGATTTCATCGCGTGACGAGAGAACACGCGTTCGCCTTTAAGCATTACTTTCACCGTCGAGATAGTAGCCATTTTGCCGTCAACATCGATTCCTTTCTTCTTCTTCTTCTTTAACTTCTTTTTCTTCTTCTTCTTCTTCGCCTCGTCCACGGTGCGTTTCAACATCATCTTCAACCGTTCCATCTCCTTCGCGTCCTTCGCGAACTCAGCTTCCGTCGCCCACAAAGACGACGTCGACGACGACATTTTTTCCTTCTTCATCTCCTCCTCCTCTGTCTCCTCCGTCGAAAAGGGGCTGTTTCTTCTTTCATCGCCGATCTCGTTCTCGTTCTTTTCCTCGTCAAAAGCACCAAAAGCGGTTAAGAATGGAAACGACGACGACGAAATCTTCTTCTTCTCTTCTTCTCCACGGGGAAGACAACTTTGATGATTCCGACGATGAAACGCATCGGAAAGGAAAAGGAGACGTCCGTCGCAATGGTGGTGGTTATTTTTTGCGGCGGTTTTCATCGTCGGCGTCGTCGTACCGAAAGGCGTTTCATTAGAAATTCGCGAGTGTGTGTCGTTTTAGGTAAAATGTGAAGAATATACAGCGCGCGAATATGTTAAATGTTCTCTCTTTACAACAACAACGAACAACGCCACAAAACGTTCAATTCTTTTTCTCGTGCTCTCGTTCTCTCTTTCTCTCTCTCTCTGACTTTCTGAACTCTTTAACAACAGCTGTACGTGGAATTTTCTAAACACGTCTCCTCCGCTTCCCTTTCCGCTAACGCTCTCTCGGTCGGAACGACCCATTTCACGCCGATATCGTTCGGTAAGGTGCTATCGATGCACACGGTTCGTTTCAAGTTCATGAAAGCGCCGTGACATCCAGTTCCGTAAGTAAACGGGCTCCTCGTAAACTCTCGATGATGATTTTGTTGGTGTCGTCCTCCTCCTCCTCCTCCTCCTCCTCCTCCTCCTCGTTGCGGCAAGTACCAAACCTTGCGTCTCGGCGCGAGTAACTCGTACGTCGTTCGCGCGGAGAGGATCAGATACCAATGCGTGAAGAACAACGCGCCGACAAAGACGGTGAGGATGAAGAACACGAGCGTCGCGAAGCAGCTCCATCCGTTGTTGGCGACGAGTTCTGCCATACTCGAAGGTTTCCGATGGCTTCTACTACTACTACTACTACTACTACTACTACTGCTATAATACTCGAACGTTCGCGTACACGCCAACAATCCCCACGCGACGACGATAAACTGCGTCGTCAAAAACACCAAAAACTTCCCGTGATTCTTCTCCCCGACGCAGTTGCTAATCCAGTGACAGTGATGATCGAACTTGCGCACGCACCGGTTGCACGCGAAGCAATGTTTCGCTCGGATCGGTTGGAACACCGGCGGTTGGCAGTGCACGCATTCTCGGTTGACGGTCGTCGTATCGTTGCCACCACCGTTTTCTTCATCCTCCGCGTCTTCTGCCTCGTCTCTTTCTGGCGAGAAAAGCCGAATTGAATTGTCCTCCTCCTTCGCCTTCTCCTTCTCGCTCAAAGCTCTTGTGCTGCTTGTGCTGCTCCTCGCAAACATCTTCATCAACGACGACGAAGACAAAGAAGACGAAGGAAACGCCCCCATAATCGGCTGCATCACGAACCCTGGCGAACTAAACGACACCACAAAATACGCCAGCGCGGTCAATACGATCGCGGATAAGAAGAGCGTTTGTTCTTTCGCGCTCGGGAACGGCACATTTGCGTTCGTTTTATTCCCGAAAGAAAGAAGGAAGTGGAGTAAAAATAAATGCAACAAAGACCAGATGACTCTCGCTTTGGTGATGAGCGCACCGCGTTGATGCTGATGTTCGTGCGAGTGAGAGTTTGGATGAGGGTGTTTTTTGGTGGTAAACAGCCACTCGGGACCTTCCGAGCACGCGAAGAAAAAATCCCGGAGGATGGACATGGGAGGTTTCAGAGTGAGGGAAATTCCATCTCAATATTCATTAAATACGCGAGGTACCACAGCATCGATACTATTACATAAACTATTATTACGCGACTTTTCTGAGCGGCGTTCGAGTCCAAGTCGGTCCACCTCGCGTGACGCTGGGCGTCATTAAAGTCTGACCGTTCGTCGGCGTCTTGATCCAAGCGTCGATCGAAGGCGAGGCGGCTTCCTCCGTGATGGAAAATTTTCCTCCTAAACCGGTATTCATGGTGGACATTTTGTTGTTGGTGGTGATTTCAACCAACTTCTTCTCCGCGAGTTCCGCGCGACGCATCGTCAGTTCTTGCACTTCGACCATTTTCCACGCGTGTTCTTTGGCTTTTTCGAGTTCAGAGGACATGGCGCGTAACTCGCGTTCGCAAATGTTTAGCCGTTGTTCGCTGAGTTCTCTCAGACGGAAAGCTTCGCGCTCTTTCGCCTTTAACGCGTCCAGGATGCTTTCGGCGGCAGAGACGCGTTTTGAGGCGTCGAGCGCGGAATCTCTGTGCCTTTTGCAGACGGTTTCGATGGAGGCGTTCCGTTCGTTGACTTCATTCAAGAGAGCGGAAAGACGTTCGCACTCTTTTCGCGCGGACGATTGGTCCGATTCTTTGGTCGCATTTTCAGCTTCTAACCGCGCGATGGTCGCTTTCGTTATCTTCAGTTCATCGAGTAGCTTTACGTTTTTTAATTGCTCGTCCACGAGCTTGGCGTTTATTGCTTTTACGTTTCGTTCGAGCTGTTCGCGATGGTTTTCTGCTCGCGTCGCGCGTTCGCGCCACGAGTGGGCAATTTCTTGACCAAACGCTTTTACGTGACGGAATGCGTCTCGCAACTCGTCGTCGTTGTTCCTTCTATTATTGTTGTTGATGATATTAGTATTGGGAGGCGACGAAGTCGAACGTTGCGCGGTACTACTCGACATCGGCGTGTCCGGGAACGCAATCGGACGCATCATCGACGACGCAGGCGCGCCTCCCCTATTCGCGCTCGCGTGGAACGAATCGTCCCACGGCGGTCGCTCACCAGTAGTAGTAGTAGTAGTAGTAGTAGTAGCATACGCATTGTCGTGTGATGATGGCGTTGATGATGTCGTCGCTAATGTTAACGATGGCGTCGACGTGGTATTTGCCGCCGCCGGACTACTCCCGTTACTAAAACCACCATTTTTCCGCGTCTGCCTCCTCCCTCTCAACTCCCCTTCCAAGCGCGCGCACTTCTTCTTCGTCTCTCTCAACGCGTGTTCCACGTCCTCTTGCGTCTTCCGTCTCTCCAACAAAGCCTCTTTCAACCTTCCAACGTCTTCTTCTAAACCCGTGACTTTCTCCTCCTTCTCCTTCGTTTCCGTCTCTTTCGAATCCAGTCGCCCGCGCAGCCTCTCCGCCTCCGCTTTCGCCTCGCGCTCGCTCGCTTTCGCCCGTCTCATCTCGCCTTCACATTCAACTCTCTCGAGTTCCATCGACGCCATCGCTCTTTGCGTCTCTTCCGCGTTCGTTTCGAATTTTTGTTTCAGTTCATCCACTTTTGTGCGCACGGTACGCGTTTCGGATTCCTTTTCCGCGCGCCAGGTATTTTCCTGATTTCGAGCCGTTTCCAACGCGTCTTTGAGCCGTTCGAGTTGCTCTTTTTTCGATTCCAATTCTTTCGCCAAAAGTTCTTTCTCCGTCGTCTCTCTTTTCACGTCTCGTTCGCTTTCCTGGAGTTTTCGTTGAAGTTGCTCGAACGCGTTCGCGTGCGTTTGGAGTACCGCGACGGTCGCGCGATATTTCAGTTCTAACGACGACGACGACGACGTCTTCTTTTGTCCGTTGTTCTTCGTCGTTTCCTCCTTTTCCTCCTCGTTCGGGGTGTTGTTCGAATGCGTATTCGTCACTTCTCGCAAAAACGACTTCTTCTTCTTCGAAGACGACGGCGAGAAGTGCAACCCCAAATCATCTCGTCGTGCGAATCTCCTCCTTGAATTCGTCGTCGTCGTCATCCTTTTCCTCCTCCGCAACGCGACGAGCAAACGAGACCAACTTTTGACGGAAATTTGAAAATTCGCGAGAGCGAAAAGGACACGCACTTCTATTAGGGTTGGAAACCCTAAGCAATAGAAGCGGCAACACGCAAGACCACGCTTCTTTTCCCGCACATCATCAGAAAGCATTAGAGAGAAACGCAAGGAATGCTTTCGGCTGAATTCCACGGTTTATGCCACGAAACGTCGTCGGACCACCCGGGTCCTCGATGCGGGCACACGTTAACCGCGTTACAGTGGGACGGCGTGCACAGATTGGTCGCGTTTGGAGGCGCGACGGCGTTGGAAAATGCACATTCAAATGCGACGACGACAACGGACAAAAACGCGAACGCGAATGCGAATGCGAATACGAACAGCAGTAGTTCTTCGGGGGTACGTTTAGCCGGAGCGACGAACGACGTGCACGTGTTCGACGTGAAGTCTGGGACGTGGCAAAAATTGCGCCCGAGCGGGGATCCTCCGAGTCCGAGAGCCGCGCACGCGTCCGCCAACGTCGGGGGCATGTTGGTCGTCCACGGAGGCATAGGTCCGAGCGGGTTGAGCGGACCGGATTTACACGTCCTCGATTTGGCGAATTATCACGCCGCGAATAACAACAACAAGAACGAGAACGAGAACGCGACAAATAGTTCCTCGTCGAAACCTGCGAAAGAGCTGAAGTGGCAGCGCGTGGTTGTGTCCGGGGAAGGACCGGTGCCGAGGTACGCGCACTCGCTGGCGTTTGTCGCCGGACGATATTTGGTGTGCTGTTGCGGCAACGACGGGTCGAAGTGTTTGGACGACGGGTGGGTTTTGGATACCGCGGCGAAACCGTACGCGTGGAAACGATTAGAGGCGACTGGTGATGTGCCGAGTCCGAGGATGTACGCGAGCGCGTGCGCCAGGAGCGATGGTTTGTTGCTGCTCACGGGAGGGAGGAACGCGAAAGGCGAAGCGGTGGCGGACGCGAGGGGATTGGCGAGACACAGAGACGGGACGTGGGAGTGGGCAGCCGCGCCTGGGCAAGCACCTTGCGCGAGGTATCAACACGCGAGCGCGTTCGTAGAGGCGAGGTTACACGTGATTGGCGGGACGAATGGGGGTGGGACAACCGTGCCCGAGGATTGCGCGGTGGCGGCGTTGGATACGAGCGCGAGCGGAAGAGCCGGGTGGCGGAAGATTACGAACGGTGGTGGGGAAGAATTCGACGCTTTGAAAGATGCGAAGAGATGCAGACACGCGACGGCCGCGGTTGGTCCGCTATTAATTACCTACGGTGGGTTGCGTGGCGGCGAATTGTTAGGCGACGTCATCATCGCGGAGGAACCGCCGGAGCTTTCTGGAAAGAGCCGAGAAAGCGACGCGGACTCCATCGGTGGCATTAGCAGTCCAGGTAGCCCGGGAAGTTCGAATGGTAGCGGTACGAGTACTCGAGCGAGAGAGTTACGATTACACATCGACCACAGAAGTCCGAGTTGGGCGAGATGGCTCGCGGATGTTAAATTGACCCGAGAAGTTGCCGGTCCGAATGCGAGCCCGTTCGCGGGGCTGAACAACAATCAACCGTCTCACCACATGATGAACGGTTCGGACGAAGAAGACGAGGAAGAATACATGCGAAATAGAGGTGGCGTCTTGCGCGTCGGTGGTCGAACGTTATCGAGCGAAGATTTGAGAGATTTGGCCGCGAAAGAGAACGCGAAAGATGTCGTCACCGCGTTTGGGTCTCCCGCGGAAGTCGCCGGAGGGTTTCGAAACCGAGTGAGTCGTGAGAGCGACAACGACGGCAACACGGACTCGCCGGGTTCCCCGGATCAAGTGATGAACGAAACCGCGCAGCTTCGATTAGCGACGAATGCAACCGCGGAAGCCGCAGCGGCTATGGAATTAGTTTCTCAAAGACGATTACAATCTCTCGCGGCGGATAGTTCGGACCAAGACTCGCCGACGGATTCGCGAGACTCCAAAGGAAGTCTTCGAACGCCGCAAAATAGACGCATGACGCCAGGATCGAATCCGCGATTGAGAGACTCGAGCGTTCGCTTGCACCACCGCGCGGTGGTAGTTGCAGCCATGGGGGATAGCGGTGGACCTTTTTCCAGTTCAGGTAACGGAGGATCGGGAGGATACAACAGTAGCTTTGGTAATAACAACGACGCGAGTGGCGGGATGGACTCTGCCGGCGGATCCAATTCCAAGCGATTGGGGAGCTTAGTAAGACAATTAAGCATAGACCAGTTTGAAAACGAAGCGAGACGGATAGGCACACCAGAGTTTGGCAACGGCGGCGGCACGAACTCGCCGGGCTACGCCAACGGCGGCACGCCGCAACGGTTCGCCCGGGAACAACGAGCCTCGAATTTAGGCCACGTGCCGGCGCACAAAACCGTCTTGTCTGCGTTGTTAAACCCAACCTCGTGGGAAGCGCCACCGAACAGGGCATTTTTCATGAACGCGGCGCAAATTGACGAGCTTTGCGACGCCGCCGAAGCGGTTTTCAAAAGCGAAAACACGGTGTTGCGCATCAACGCGCCGGTGAAAATTTTTGGAGATTTGCACGGTCAATTTTACGATCTCATGCGTTTATTTGCCGAATACGGAAGTCCGTCCACGGCGGGCGATATCGCTTACATCGATTACTTGTTCCTTGGCGATTACGTCGATCGAGGGGCGCACTCGTTAGAAACCATCGCGTTGTTGTTGGCGTTGAAAATCGAACACCCAGAAAACGTGCACTTGCTGAGAGGGAACCACGAAGAGGCGGATATCAACGCGTTGTTTGGTTTCCGCATCGAGTGCGTGGAACGGCTCGGTGAGCGCGTCGGCGAACACGCTTGGCGCAGATTCAACGCACTTTTCGAATGGCTCCCGTTAGCGGCGGTCATCGAAGACAAGGTGTGTTGCATGCACGGCGGCATCGGTCGTTCGATTGAAACCATCGAACAAATCGACCAGCTCGAACGCCCGTGTTCTATGGAATCCGGAGGATTAGAACTCATGGATTTGCTCTGGTCGGATCCGACTGAAAACGATTCCGTGGAAGGCTTGCGACCGAACGCGAGAGGTCCCGGCTTAGTGACGTTCGGCCCGGACCGCGTCAAACAGTTTTGCGAAAATAACGGTTTACAAATGATTGTTCGAGCGCACGAGTGCGTCATGGACGGCTTTGAACGCTTCGCGCAAGGCCAACTGTTGACGTTATTTTCCGCGACGAACTACTGCGGGACGGCAAATAACGCGGGTGCAATTTTAGTTTTAGGACGCGATTTAACGCTCTACCCGAAACTCATCCACCCGTTACCGCCGGAAGCGATGGATTCGGCTTCGCCCGGAGAATTCGACCACGCGTTGTGGATGCAAGAAATCAACCGCGAACGTCCGCCGACGCCGCCGAGGAAAAATAGCTTTTTTGGTAACTGATGAGAGATGTTGTTGCGATACATAACATTTTCTCTCATAAGCTTATTCTACTATACAACTACTGCTTTGCTACTACTAAACTCTACTACTAAACTCAAAAGTCTCTTTTTTACCGCCGCCTGGGCGCGGCAAACGGCGCCGCGTATTCTTCCTCTTCCCCGTACAGCGTCTTCGCCATCTCCCTGTATTCCAATTGCACTCGCTCTTGAATCTCTCTCTCCGTGTACGGCACGAAATCTATTCGTAACGTCTCCACGTGTTTATGTCCTAAATCCTCGAGACACGCCAAGGTCCCCATGCCGTCTGTTCCGCTCATGGTAAACACCATCACGTTCGCGCTTTCTCTCGTTTTGCAAGAGACAAGACTCTCCTTAAAGGCGAGATAGAATCCGTTTAAGTTCACCGATAAGTTTTGTTTCTGTTTCATGGTTTCGAACTGCATTTCGTCGATTTCGCAGTAGTATCGGAAAAACGGATTCGAAGGGATGGAGACATCGATCGCGAATGCTTTCTCGCTCGAGCAGTCGCCGGAAAACCTTCTCCTTCGCACTCGAAAATCCTCCGTCCAATCGCTTTCCGATTCCATCGAATCCATCATCCCGCGCGAGGTAAACGTAAACGTGGCGTGCACTCTTGACCCTAAATCGTGGATAACTTTTCTCACGCGACGACCCGAACCTTGGTGGTCGTCTTCTTCTTCCGCGACGCCTCGAAGTTCCAGCGGGGCGGAAAGTATCGCTGAATCATCATCCGTCTTCGTACACGTGTGCTTTCGAAACATGATTTTACTTAATTGTGCAGAGACTGTCGAAAAGAAAATCTCCAAAATTCTTCACTTCTAGAGGAGTGCGCTCAAAGAACAGAGCATCATGAGGCCATCGGCGGCCCGAACGTCGTCGTCGTCGCCCAATATTGTTCCTTTGTTAACGGACGACGATTCAGACGACGAGAACAAACGCTTAGACAGGGAGTTGCACAAAGATTTAGTCAACAGTTTAAGAGATACGGTGAGCGCTTGCTTTTATAGGGGGGAATTTCAATTGTACTCTCTGACGTGATGCGTAGTCTCGTCGCGCGTGAGCGCTTTGCTTTTCTCTACGTTTTGCGTTTTTTATCACGCGCGGGCAGTAAACTGACCGATGATGTTTTTCTTTATCGATGCGTTTTAGGGAGTGTACGACTTTGCGAACGAGTTCGACATCTTGCCCCAGTCCTCCTCTCCCAACGACAACAACAACAAAGGAGGAGAAAGAGGACACGGAGGAGCGGATGTATCGTCACCTTTGAAAGGGATGGTGGTAGAGGGCAATCGGAGCAGCCAAGCGCATCAATATCACAGACGTGGTGGTAATGAAAGCGGTTTCAGTCCTCCGTCTTCGTCGATGATTGACCACGACGCGGGTGGACGACACCGGCCGTTAACCGGTTTAGCTCGGGACGGGTCTCCCGCGACGGTGTTTGGCGGGAAGATGGGCACGAGTCCGCCGATGAGCGCGAGGCGGAACGCGAATAATCTCTCGTCGTTGTCGAAGGGGATGACGAATAATACTAATAGCGGTGGTAGAGGCGACGATCGTCGAGTGCGGCCACCGTTGTTTGCAACAAATACTGTAACAGCGAGTACCAACGACGCTTTGACGAAAGAAAATGACGCAATAATAGGAGCTAAACAACAAGTAGAACAAAAAGACCCGTACGATGAGAAAGAAGCGAACGAGGCTCGAGACGCGAGCACGAAGTTATTGGTACAGATTGCGGAGTATTTAGAGAGCACGAAGACGGAGGAGGAAAGAGAGCTCGAGGAAAAGAGAAAGGAAGCAGCCTCTGGGAGGAAAAGAAAGACGCCGGTGAAAAAGAGCGGCGCTGCCGTGAAAAAAGAAGAAGAAGAAAACGACGTCGTTGGAAATAACGCGATGATGATGTCGACGCCGCCGCCATCGTTGTCGAGGAAAGGTTCCAACGCCGCGGCGACGACGACGCCAAACGTGAACGCGACGCCGCAACAAATCAAAGGTGGATTGAAATCTTTCGCCATGAAAGTGTGCGAAAAAGTGAAGGAAAGAGGCACGACCACGTACGATGAAGTTTCCGATGCGCTCGTGGCAGACGTGTTAGCCGAACGAGAAAAGGAAGGAATTCCTTTATCCATAGGTGGCGGATCGAACAGAAAGAAAGTAAATAAGAAGAAGGAAGATGAAGATGAAGAAGAAGAAGAAGAAGAAGAAGGAAACGAGGACGAGGCGATGACGGAAGGCGATGGATTATCGTCGCCAATTAGGAGGAACAAAGTTGAAGTGAAAGTGAAGGTGAAAGACGACGATGATACAAAAGAGGCAACGATAGAAGACGACGGAAAGAAGAAGAAGGCGAATAAAACGCCGCCATCAAAATCGGGAACGACAACCCCGCAGGGAACGAAAGAGAAGAAGAAATCGAAGCGCGCGAATGAAACCGTCGACGAGAAAAATATTCGACGGAGAGTGTACGACGCACTCAACGTGCTCATCGCCATCAACGTTGTTTCGAGAGATAAGAACGAAGAGAAGAAGAAGACAATCACCTGGAACGGGATCGGGGAAGAGTTTGGCGAGGCGTTCTTATACGGCGACCTCGCGGCGCCACCGAGGGATAAAAACGAAAAACAAGACGATGCAAAACGAGAAAAGGATGTAATAATGAAGAAGAAGAAAGAAGAAGAAGAAGAAGAAGAAGAAGAAGAACAAATGATCATGAAAAAAGAAGAGCTGACGGTTGAAGAGCAAGAAGAGAATGAAACGGAAAACAGAGAAACGCGCGAGCGCATTCGAAAGAAAGCGCTGTATCTCGCGGAATTAACCGAACAATTCGATGCTCTGTTATCGTTAGTCCAACGAAACGAACGGAACGAGATTGAAGCGCAGAAGAAAGTGGCAACGCCGAAAAAAGAATCGTCGACAATGGCAGAGGGCGCGACGACGAAGAAAGGTGGTGCATCTGCGTCGGCGAAGAAAAAGAGCGCTAAAAAAGACAACGTGGAGACAACGACGACAGTCGCGGAAGACGACGACGTTCCATCCGTGCCAGACGGCATCCAGTTGCCATTCATTCTCGTGCAAACCCACCAAAAAGCAACGGTAGAGGTGGAAATTAGTGAAGACCAACGCGTGGTACACTTTGATTTCAACGAGTCGCCGTTTCAAGTCTACGACGGCAACTACGTTCTGAAGCACACCGAAGGCATACAAACGGAAATGGCCAAAATGAAGAAAGAACGCATGCAACGTCTAGGCGTGAAGAAATACGACGAGAGCATATTTCAATCTCCCGAGGAGGAAAAGGAAGAAGAAGAAGAAGAGGCGCCGCAAGCGACGACGCCGAAGAAAGCGAAGAGGACGAAGAAAACACCACCGTAACGAGAGGAGGAAAAATGTATTTGAACTGTCGCCATCTTGGATGCAAAAACGTGTACACAATATAAGAATAATGAAAGCATAGCTATACACACACACAAATGCGCGTTTTATAAACAACCTTGAAAATAAAATCACCACTAACTAAACAATTGACGACTACTCGCGCATACGCACGCTCATCACGCCGCCCGATCGATGATCTCCTGAATCTTCTTCGCGTCGTACACCTGGAACTTCGGGCTCTTCAAAACCGCAAAATCCACATTTTTTACGTTCACCTTCTCCTCCATGACCGCTTTCAACGTGCTCATCGCCATCGTCTCCGCCTCCTCCAGCGTCAAATCCTCCCTATACTCCTCGTTCAAACTCGTCTGCGCGCCTTCGCTCCCGCTCCCGATGGATTTCGCCCGACACTTCGTCTTCGTTCCGCTCGGATCCACGTGGTACAACGTGTACCCGCCAACGTCGTTTCCTTTATCTTCCTCGTCGAACCCGGCGACTAACAAAGCCACCCCAAACGGTCGACTCATGCTCTTCTCGCCTTCCCCTCCAAAGGACATCGCCAATCGGCACAGCGTCTGGCACAAACTCTCCACCGGCATGGGTTCGTTAAACGTGAAATAATGGTTCTGACTTTCCACTCGTCCGTGTTCCACCATCGTCTTCGCGTCCGCGGTTAACCCGCTCACCGCGCACGCGCAGTGCGAATCAATCTCCATGATTTTGTCCATCGAAGAAGGTTCCATTAAAGGTGAGGTGATTCGTTTCTCCACCGCCAAGACGATCCCGTGTTTCGTCGATATCGCGAGCGCAGTCGAGCCGAGTTTAATCGCCTCGATGGCGTATTCCACTTGGAACAAACGGCCCTCCGGGGAGAACGTGTTCACGCCTCGATCGTATTCCGATCGCGTTTGGAACATTATTTTCTTGTTCTTCTTCTGCGAATATATTTCCTCCTCCTCCTCTTAAAAGGCTCGTTTTCTTTGGGTTGGTGTCGCGAAAAGTTCGCTCGATAAAAGTCTGACGACTCAGATCTGGTTTCCAATCATCCGTTTTCGGGGAAGAAATCGAAGTCGATGTGTCCTCACTTTTATCATCCTCAGACAGACCGACGACGACGATTCAGAAGACGTTAAAAAATGGGAGGAGGCAGTCCGACGCCGGGAGGATCGTTCGACACGTCGCAAGTGTGGACCTCGTACGGCGGGTGGTTCGCGGACCCGAAACACTGGCGAAGAAACACCGCGATTGGATTTGGCATCGTGTTCGTCGCCTCGGCGTTCGTGTTTAACCAATCGAGGAAGATGGAGAAAAGGCCGCAGTTTCCGCACCACGGGATTCCCAGCCAGATGTGGGCGCCAGAAGGGACGTTTGTTAAGAAGGAGTGATGGCGATGAGATGATTTCGATGAGAGAAAGCGCGACAGGTGTATTTATAGTTTAGAGAGAGAGAGAGAGAGATCACATGCATCACCAAACCACCCGTGGGGATGATGAAAGAGTAGAGAGAGAGAGAGAGAGAAAGAGAAAGGTTTTGGGACCGCGAGAGCTTTGCGACGACGACGCGAAAGAGAGTCGAGAGAGAGTATAGTCGGTTGTATTACGCGATGAATGAGTAAGAATAAGAATATGTACACAGGAGTGCGTTTAATGTTTTTCACATCGTTTACGATGATAAAGCGCGAGCGAGCGTATAGAACCGCTTAATCTCTTTTCTTCTTATTCGTTGAGCGCGGCGACGACCATGTTGTTTACGCCGCAGTTACCTTTATCTTTGCATATGCGATAGTAGCCTTCCTCGCCCCAGCCCATGCCCCAGGAGTTTTTGATGACCCAATACGGTTCTTTGTGTAAACGCGCAGGGGCGAAACCTTCTTCGCCGTAGCCGACGATCAACACGCCGTGGTCGAGCGCGTCTTTGTTACAGAGCCACGGACACGCGACGCCGCCGACGTAGGACTGCATCCACGCGGCGTTAATGCCGATGGAGAGTGGGCCGTATTTTACTAAAGCGTGCGCCATGTGCGTTTCGTTTTTACCGACGAAGGTATAGTTGGATATCGTCGCGCCGAGTTTGCCTTCCTTCGCGCGGCACGTATCTTCCTTGTAAGCTTTGTACGGATACGATTTTTCCGTGTCTAATCCGCCGTGCTCGACGATGTATTCCATCGCGTTGGACGGCAAACCACCGTTACAGCCACTATCACACGCGTTCGGTATATCTGGGGCGCACCCAACGTCGCAATCTAACAGCTGTTGCTCCGATAAGGAGACCAGTTTACCGGTTTTGATAAAATTGGCGCCTTCGATCGCTCCGGTGGTTGAAAACGTCCAGCACGAGCCGCACTGACCTTGGTCCTTCACCGGCGTCACCGCGCCTCTCGCTCTCCAATCGTAATATTGCGGTAACTTTTCCAAATCCTCCTCCGATGGCGCTTCCATCTGGTGTTTTCTAAACGCATCTTTTGAAGCAGAAGAAGACGTAGAAGTCGAGAGCAACCCCAAATACTGCTCTCGAAACTCCTCCTCGCTCAAATCGAAAAACTTTGTCACGCCGTGTTTCGCCGAACCGCCGCCTTTGCGATCGTCAATCTCGCGCTCTATCGCTCTTTTCCAATTCTCTTGGAAAATCTCCATGCGTTTCTCGTACTCTTCTTCCGTTTTCCTTTCGTATTCTTTCTTCTTCTCCGGAAATTGCACGGATACGAAGTGACGAAACTTTTCTCGCAACTCCGCTCGCGATTCGATCGCTTTCAAGGACGACGATACTAACGAGGACAACGACGTAAACGACGACGACGACGAATGCCTTCTCGTCTCCTTTTCCTTTTCCTCCTCCTCCAAATCGGTTTCTTTTTTATTCAATTTTCCTCCAAGGCTTTTGAGGACAAACTCTTTCGCTCTCGTCAGGAGGAGAGAAGAAGCACGTAATTGTTGTTGTTGTTGTTGTTGTTGTTGTTGTTGTTGTTGCTGCTGCTGCTGCTGCTGCCCCTCCTCCGAGGCAGTCGTCTGAATCGTCGTTTCCAAAGAAGAACCACCTCCAAAAGAAGCTCTTCTGTGCTCAAACTCTCGTCCGTCCACGAACACTCCCAACGAGACGAAGACAGTTACCACGATGACGTAAAAGATAATAACGGAAGAGAAAGATGACGATGCGCTTTTCATTCTTCTCGTCCTCCTCGTTTTAGAAGACTCCTCCTCGGCCACGAACGCGCGAAACATTTTGAGTCTCAGTAGTACTAACTGTTACGCTCTCTCTCCTCTGCGTGTTTATTTAATAACGCGTTTAAAGAGTGAGACTATATAAATCAGAGAGAAAAGACAACTTTGAGATGTGACGTGCGTGTGGACCAAGAAGAATATTTTTACGAAGCACAGCACAAAAAAACAGTCAATTAAACACAAATGAACCCCTCTGGCACTTTTTTTTTTTGAATCCGCACTTTTTTCTTTCTTCCGCCAAGTCTGATGTCCTCAGATATTTAACCTCTCTCGAGATTCATTCCGCACGAATAAAGTTATCTTTCTTCTTTACCTTCTACTCCTCTTCTTCGGTCCGAAAAGAAAGAGAGTGAGAAGAGAAAAGCTTTATATGTAAAGGCGGAGGAACGGCAGAGAGAAGAGAGACGTTGTAATACGCTCTTTATTTATTATCGTTCTTCTGTATTTTTATATATCTATTCTGTGTATAATTTGTTTTTCATCGCGTCGTCGTTCAAACGGATTTGAAGGAATTTGAAGGAATTTTTGTTACATCAATTCTCTCGTGTGTGCGTGTGCGTGTGCGCGGCATCTTTGGATGTATACGTCGTTTGAAGAACAAAAACACTCCTCCTCTTTCTCACCACCGTTGGCGAAAAGAACACCACCACCACGCGCAAAAACGAGGAGGAGGATGATGACGACGACGATTTTGCTGCGAAGGACCAAAAAAGACTGGATTTTGAACCACGTTTTGTTCGCGTTGCTGTGCGCGATGTTGTTGATGGCTTCTTCGCCGCCGGGAGGAGAACAACGAAATCAATTTCATTGCGACGAGCGGTACCGAGCAGCGGGGATGATGGAAGGAGGAGGAGCGATCTCGTCGAGGACGAGTTTCGGATTCTTCTTATTCGCGGACGCGGCTTCGGCGTGCGTGTGCAAAGCCGGGACCTGCAATTGGGACGACTTGGTGCCGGAAAACGCGGCGGCTGGGGATACGTGCGATATCGAACCGGTGGACGGAGTGATTACGGCGAATATCTTGTGCGAAGATTCAGAAACGAACGCGAATAGCGTGCAGCCGACGGAAATCTTCTTGACGAGCCGAAATTTCGACAGGTTCTCTGGAGATATTATTTTATACAAGTGTTCGACGCTGACGACTTTCGAAATGTCGGACGGTTCGCCGTATAACCTTACGGGAAAGATTGAGATAACTCAAAACGATGCTCTCGAAAGCGTTTATATATATCAATTGGAAGAAATCATCGGGCTTTTTGATCTGTCCGCGAATCCGGTTCTGGAGCGAGTCTATTTGCAGAGTCTTTTGGGGGTGAGCCAGTTTATCAAAATTGTTGATAATGGCGGAAGTAGCCCAAACGGTGGTATAGAGTATTGCGAATTCAACGAACTCGGTAGAGTTGGCGAAAACGGTCCGGAGACTTTTTATTTCGACTCCATTTCTGATGCGTACGTTACTTCAAATAACAACGCGTGGAGTCTCGCGAACACTTCTTACGCGTACACGTCCGGTGCCGCTGAGGTTGCGATCGAAATCAAGGGGAATACATTTCGCGGAGATTATTATGTCGGATTGTATTTCTCTTCTCTAACAAACGTCAGGGGTGACTTGAAATTCGTAAATAATGTGAATTTGCATTGGATTAGCTTGCAATCGTTGCGAGCGGTATGGGGACAAATGCTTATCGAGGGCAACACTCGATGGGGTAACTCAGAAGAGTATACGTACATAAACAGTTTCTGTAAATATGAAACCGAATCCGATCTTGGCGATACCTCGGGCGTAAAATCGGTTTTGATCGACGCGTATGTTCCCACCCCCTATTATTACACGGATTGGAGCATGGGTAATAACGGCGTAACAACAGACATGATTGATTATATTGAATTTACGTGGACGCCTATTAATCAAGTGGTCGCTTCGTACCAAACTACTTCGACAGTCTTGGGAACTCATGGAGGGGGTTGCTCTGCTACCAATGCATTTGACACTCTATGTACTTCACACGCGAGCTGCGGATACTCTCACGTGATGGAACAAGAGATGTTTTGTGGGTCGAAACTTGACTCGTACGAGTCAGGTTCTTACTCTTACGAATGTTCTCCGTGCATCCAATGCGTTCGGAATCAAGATTTATTTTCGCAAGCCGAAGATGTGTCGAATCCGAACATGTGGTACTATGCCATCGACGGTTCGTGTCCAGGGAAGTGCGTGTACGTGCCGCCATCGCCGCCGCCAGCGGAAAGCCCTCCTCCGTATAATTCTATCACGGATAATACTTTTAGTTCCGCCATTACTTCGTGCTTGGAGATTGATCCGGTGTATGGAAATTGCGAAGAAAGTGAATACGGGCCAATCTCATACTGGGACGTCAGCGCCGTGACAACTATGACGTCCGCGTTTTCTGAGAAATCTTCATTTAATGGAGACTTGAAGAATTGGGATACCTCGTCCGTGACAGACATGACGAGTATGTTTTATAATGCTTTCGCTTTCAGGGGCACTTTGATATATACTTGGAACGTATCTAACGTTGAAAGTATGGCGGATATGTTCAACGGCGCCGTTTTGTTCAATGGGCGCCTCAAGGAGTGGGATGTGTCGAGCGTAACGACTATGGAGGGCATGTTCGGCAACTGCAATTCTTTCGACGGGGATTTGACTGGGTGGTCAACGGGGAACGTGGTAAAAATGAATGGTATGTTTTACAACACGGCATCGTTTGGAAGCTATTTCGAGTCGCTTCGTTTCGAAACGGATCCGGATATCGTGTGGGACACGTCGAGTGTGAATGACATGTCAAGCATGTTCGAATCTGCCAGGAGCCTAACCAGTGTCCCATTTTATTGGGATGTGTCCAGCGTCACGTCGATGAATCGCATGTTCCAAGGGGCGGACAATTATAGGCCCGAAGCTTTTTCAGACTGGAATACTGCGAACGTGAAGGATTTTTCGTTCACATTCGCGATGTTGGATCCGTACTCTAGTGAATGGTGGGGTATCGGAGGTCACCAGCAAGGGTCTGAACGATATATAAATGTACACAATTGGGACACATCTTCCGCGACGACAATGGAGGGAATGTTTGCGAACGATCCTTTCTTGTATATAAACTCGCGAGAATTTGAGAATTGGGACGTATCGAATGTTCAAAATATGGATTCCATGTTTGCTGGGTGCTCAAACTTTAATGGAACAAATTCGGGCATGGAAGTCTGGAATACGTCTCAGGTGACGAGCATGAACGCCACGTTTGGAAACGCGGTGAATTTTGCCGGAAACCTAGCATCCTGGGACGTTTCGCGAGTTACATCGATGATAGGTATGTTTAATAACGCGACGACGTACAACGAAGATATCACCGGCTGGGACGTCTCTTCCGTGAGCATGATGTCGTTCATGTTTGAAGATGCGATTTCGTTTGAACACAACATTGGCAGATATTGGGATTTTACTTCCCTTTACAATTTTGACAACAACATTTACTCAGAATTCATAGAACCGACTTATTTTATGTTTTCTGGAGCGACGTTGTTTAACATGATGTTCACGTGTGAAAGTGGCGTCGCGAATCTTAACTTCGATTATGGTGACGGGACGTTACTTGAAATGGAAGTTACTTACCTGGACCTCCCGTCGTGTAAGTATAC
>JACLAB010008451.1_pt1 | contig 22006 bp, 15 predicted proteins | sample 8027921 | NCBI WGS metagenome assembly JACLAB01 (sample SAMN15725117, study PRJNA655200) | protist metagenome | isolation source: fluorescence activated cell sorting (FACS) single amplified genomes of... | place: USA: West Boothbay Harbor, Gulf of Maine | collected 2000-07-19
CGCACCTCGCACCTGTTCGATTCCGTGGCGCTACCGCGCCGAAATACGGACAGCGCGCGCTCTCTGTCGTTTATCGATCGCGACATGCTCGTCGTCGGCGGCGGGCACGGCACGATTGCTCTGTTTGACATTCGCACGCGTCGGTGGCTGATGACGTCCGTACCCATGGGCAATGGCTTGACGCGATGTGCGGCAGAGTTTGAGCTCGTGCATGACGCGCCGTGTGTACCATTCGATGAGGAGCGCTTGACGGCGGCGTTGTGGGCAGATGACGACGCGCGGTCGTTGTTGGTTCCAGCCATTTTCTGCCACGCGTTCGACGAGACGTTCGCGCGCCTATTCGTAGGTGGCGGTCCATTACACACATCGCTTTTCGGGTCGTTTGCGGGCGTGTGGTCTTAAAAGCACACACGCTCTTAATAAGCACAGTACACATTTTTTATGAGGAACAGTGTACAGCGTCGGTTACTTTTACTCCGCGTGGTTGCGCGTGAACTTCACTTGCGCGCGCGCTCATGTCGTCTCGCCGGGTGGGCATATCGCCCGTGAAACGCCCACTCCGTGATGATGACGATGACGTCGCCGTGCCGTCGTCGCCCGTGCGGTGTCCTATTTGCGGTTTGGACTTGAGCGGGACGTTTGAGGCGGACCGAGACGCGCACGCCGACGCGTGCGCCAGCGCGCTCTCACAGCGTGCGAATGACGGTAATGATACGAGTAGCGTTCACAATGCTGTCGCTGTTACCGTCGCCGATGATGATGATGATGATGACGACGACTTAATTGTGGTGCACGACGACTTTGAACGACTCACAGAGAGGCGCGCTGAGACAGCGAGCTCGAGCTCGAGCGCGCGCATCTTAGGCTCAGAAACCATCGAGGCCTGGCTGACGCGCATCGGTATGGTCAAGTACTTTGCGCTATACGTCAGTGAAGATTTGCTGGATGTTGAAATAGCGCGTGAGTGCACAGAAGAGGATTTAGTCGGTATCGGCGTGCGCAAAGAAGACGCGCGCGTCTTGGCGCGGTGCGGCGGCGCTTTGGCTTCGTCCGCGAAACGACACCAGCCTACAGCGGCTGCATCGACGCTCCCACTTATTGTGTGTCGTACCGCGCGTGAAGCGCTCGCGGCGGCAAAGTTACGTGCGGAAACGAACGCAGATCGCCTATGGGACGTCGCAAAAGGCGCCGAGGACGCGCCGAGAGGCCGAGGCGAGTCGCTGCCGCACATTTCTCGGTTACTTCCGAAGCCGACATGACACCATAGCCACACTAGACCTCGATGCAGTAGCTTTAATGACCCATTGTTTGATTGATTTGTACAACGCGTCGCGTCGTTCTCGCTACTATATCGTACGCTCGATGAAGATGCAACGCGAGCACGTATTTGCTCCACTACACGCCTCGCTCGCCGTTGGTCAACGCCAAAGATGGCGCAAGAAATGCGCGCCATGCTCGACCAGCTCATGGGCACAGAACGTGATGTACCGTTAGAACACAGAACCGGTCGCGAACGCACGTATACGGTGCGTCATTTGGATGGATTACTTTTGACTTTTGCGTGTGACAATTCAACGAGACGGCGCACTGACCTTCCATCTTTACGCGCGCGCAGGACGATGACGTGTGCAAGTACTACTTGTGCGGCCTAGACATTACGTGCTTTAAAAACACGCGCAGCGATGGCGACGTCGCGCGTTGGGTGCCGGCGCAGAGCTTTACAAAACTCAGGGACGACGACGTCAAGGCGGCGTTTCAAGCGTTGAGCGACGAAGCTAAAGCCAAGCTCGGATATGAACGCGACACGAAAGCTGTATTGGACAATCTCGTGCGAGACTGCGATCGACGAGTTGAACGCGGACTCGCCAGAGCTCGCGTCGAACGCGAGCGGGCGCAGGTGATGATTAGTACTAGCGCCGATAACGACGTATTGGAGTTGCTCAAAGTAAAGATGAAGGAGAGCACGGAAAAGGCGGAAAAGCTCGGCGAAGATGGCGACGTGGACGGCGCAGAGAAAGAATTGGAGCATTTAGAAACGCTGAAGCAGCGGGCGGATGAGGTCAAGCTAAAGATGGAAAACATGCAGCACGTCAAGTTGACGGAGACGTGTCGGGTGAGCGGGACGTTGATGAGCACGACGGATAACGACCAACGACGACAAGATCACTTCACGGGCAAACAGTACCAAGGGTGGTTGCATATTCGTACGTTGCGAGACGATTTGGAGAAGCGATTGAAAATGTACGAAGAGGCGGGATATGACTCGGGCCACCCGCGCGCGAGCGACGACGCGAGAGACAGACGCGGAAGCGGCGGGCGAGGATACGACCGCGGGCGTGGAAGCGATCGAAGATCTCGTTCGCGTTCTCGTTCGCGCGAGCGTTATGACCGCAATTGCACCAATCGTTTCGGCCGTGATCGTGACCGATCGAGATCGCGGGATAGAGACCGAGGCTACCGACAAGAGCCGTATCGGCGCAACGAAGACAGATTTAGAGACGACCGCCGTCGCGACGATAGACATAGAGACGACCGCCGTCGCGACGATAGATACACTAGATGAGAGAGTAGTACAGTATTTGCGTAATTCGATTTATGCACACGCAGTCTAAGTCCGCGCTTCTACACTTCTGTAACGCGCTTCTTGCGATGGATGTAAATCTCGGGCTTTGTTTTGATGAGCTCGAGCGGCGACTTTGCGCGAAGGTTCAAGCCACCGTAACCATGTACGACGTGCACAGCCTCGTAACCGGGGACGTAATCGTACGCATTTACCAAATAATCAACGTCCATGGATTCAAATGCCTCGATGGGGAGTTCTTCTTCTTTTGCGTACGTCCAACCGCTTCCCGGCTGAGCTTCACCGAAGAGACTTACTCCCGTCATCTTCGCCGGAACGTCGATATGGACAATCCCCGGCACGGGAGCAATCGTTCTGTCGTGATGTAAACGGCTGAACGCTATGCCTCCCGGGTAATTCACCGCAGAAGCTGCCGTGAACACGCACACGAGCGCGGCGCTTGCACACAACATTCCAAACGCCGCGAGGGTGACGAATTTACGCCCGGCTCCCGGCTTCGAGCGTCCGTTCCAAATTCTCGCCAACACCGTCGCCGCGGATACGTTAAATAATGGCAACACAGGAAAAATAAACCGCAATTCCTTGTGCTCTAAAATGCTAATCAACGCGACATAGAATAATCCGACAAACATGAGCGGTCGCGTGCGTCGCTCGACGAACACCGACGCCATCGCGAGCGGATACGCGCACATCAAACTCTTCGGTAACGCCACGGTAAAATACCAATGCCAAGGCGACGTGCCCCATTCAACGCTTTTATTCAGCACCGCACTGAAATAAAACCCCGAAAACTCTGGCCAGACCCAATATCGATAAAACCAAGAATCCACGAGAACGGAAGCCGCGATGGTGAGCGCCGCGCACGTCCCGCCAACCCAAACAGCTCGAGGCACGCTTATCAATCCTGTGGCGAGCATGTGCAAGCCCATACCACCTAATAACAGCAACACATCGCAACGCAACAAAAACGCAGCCACGGTGACGAGCCTCACGGCTCGAAATGTCAACCTCGAATCTCTCGTCGCCGTCGCTCGCGCCCACGCCCCGACGCCCGTCATCGTCAACACCATCGCAAACACATTCATCAACGGCCTCGACGCATAAAACAACAAATGAAACTCACACAACGCTAATATCCCCGTAAACGCGCTCGTCGTCGCTCCGAATACATCCGAAATTGACCTCCGCAACGACGCGTGCGACGCGACCCACGCGCACCCGAGCGTCATTCGACACACCACCTGCTCCACATGCCCCGTCGTCATCCTCCCCAGCGCGCTGCGCGCGATGGCAATCCAAGGCGCGCTCGCCATGGCGAGCGCGAACGACGCGATGCTCGTGCGTGGCACGGGGCACGGGAACACATGATGATCGTACGCATCAATGTCCAAGCCGTGCGCGAGCGCGCCGTGGAGCGCCTGTATCGGGAACGTTTCCTCAATCTTCGTGTACGGCGCGATGAGGACGTGCGCGATGACGACGGCGGCGATGGCGCCGTCGATGGCGTCCACGCGCGGCGCCATGAATGACGCGCGCGTTGATGTGATGTGCGGTTGTTGTGAGCACGAGCGCATGAGCTCAGTGCGTGACGCGCGACGTCGGCATCGCTCGACGCGCGTTATTTCGCTCGGACGCGATACGCGCAGTGGTCATCGCCGCACTCGTCATGCCCCCGCGCGTCGGCGCGTCGTCCAAGGTGGACGTGTTGGACGTCAAGGATGTCACGAATGAAGCCGCCAGTTTGCCCACGCTGGAAGAATGCATCGCGCTCGCGTCGAGCGACGTGCGAGAGAAGAAACTCGTGGGCATGCTGCTCGCGACAAAGGTCTTAGACGATCAGACGCCGGTGGAGGCGTTCGATCGCGTGGCTAAGGCGCTCGGGAGTAAGTTTTTGGATTCTTTGTTGAAGCCAAAGACGAGCGCGAGCGCCGACGCGGAAGAATTAGAAGACGCGATGATGAGCGCGACGCTTGGGCTTTCAGTGTGTCGAGCGTTTTGTAGGAGTTCGCGTTTTGCGGCGAGTAAGACGATGGAGTATTGGCTGGGGACGTTCGTTGATGCTGGGGCGCGACGGGGCAAGTACGCGGGACTGAGCGACGAAGCGGCGGCGGATGCGTTGACGTGCGTATTCGCGTTTTCGCTCGCCAAGGTGAATGCAAACGTGAGCAAAGGTCGAGGAGGATTTCAACTCGTTGATGGCGCGTTTGAAGCTGCGATTGGGGCGCTGGTGCGGAGTAAAGGCGAACAGCCGTTGGCGAGCGCGGCGGTTGGAATTATTGATTTGACGTTTGCGCTCACAGAGGTGTTAGATGACGCCGTACGCGCAGCGGCGGTGTGTATTCCAGCGCTGTGCGCGGTGTTGCACAAGGCAGTAGGCGAGGACGTGCAATTACGCGTGTTATCATTGCTCTACACGTTATTTTACGAGGCATTTTTGGGTGGGCTGGAAGCGCCTCCAGGGGTGGATTTACCGCGACCGGAATCCGCCAACGCGACGTGGCAGAACGATTGCTTGTCGGGTTTATGGATTGTGTTAAGTTCTCGAACTCCACGAGAGGTGCGATTCATGGCCATGGCGCTCGTATCAGCTGTGGCGACGTATTCCGGTGCAAAATGGCTTACGGCGGAGAAGCTCACGCCGCCACCCGTCGTGCTCGCCGGCGCCGTGAGCGGCGGCGCGCAAAAGAAAGTCCCGAGTTTTCTCGCGCTCGTCACGCAACTCACCCGAGTGGAAATCAACGTAGCTCTACATGAGTTATTAAACGGAGATCACGCGAGCAAACCTAATCGTGAAGAAATCATGCAAGCCGCAAAGCGGGACGCGTCGACGTCGCTGTGTTTGTACGAAACGCTCATCGATGCCGTGTCCGACATCGCAACGCTCGTGGACGATGAACAGTTTGAACTAAACGACGCTATGGGTAGAATAAGTGCCACTGAACTAGGGAAAACATTGGAGACGTTGGAGGATGTATTTCGTTCGATTTTGTCTGTGCTCGAAGACGACGTGGAATGGCATTCGCTGGATCCATTTCTCGTCATCGGCCTCTTGCGTTGCGTGAGCTGCCACATTGCGGAGAATCCATTACTCGAAGCACAACGCGTCGAAAGACTACTACCATATCTGTTCAATGGAAAGTTTACGGGGGAATGGATGAGTAACGTTATGGAAAGTTTGGGATGCACCTCACGCGAAGCAGAGCCGCATCTCGTAATGTGCCAAGAATCCCTCATACGTTTCTTCGCCGCGTACTTTATGTTAATTGCCGACGATCCAGCGGGCGTGGAAACGTGCGTTAACAGTGAATGGCTCTCTCTCACGTGCAGTATGTTGGTGAAAAAGCATGAATCTGACGACGCCATGGATGCGATGTTTCTCGATATGGTGTCTGGCGTCCTGCGACGATTGATGGAGAAATTTGCCACCCACGAGGCTCAATTGTCCGTCGAAGTGAAGAGTAAGATCATGCAAGTGGTCACCACGACGTCAAAAGATCTCGGAATAGATTCACTTCGAGTTATGCCCGATGACGACGATGAATCTGATGACTTGACGTGCTTGTTTGGTCGTGTGAGCTTGGAGTCGTCGGCGAACGACGTCGACGTCTCGGATGCGTTTGCGGCTTTTTCCCAACGTCTTCGACGTCTTCAGCCAGAATAGCAGCGAATTTTGTGAAAATGAAAGTGATCTTTACAAGGAATGGTACACAAGAGTTTAAAAGTGAACGAAAGTAAGTGAATGGCGCGTAAAGAATGTATCCATTTTGTACTATGTCGTCGTTTTCAATCCGCGCCAAACACCGGCGCGTGCGAGCGCTGCGCAGACTTCCCCTTTGGTTTCGATCGCACCGTCTTGTAAAACTCCCGCATCGCATCCTTATCCTCTCCGACCGGTGCCACGACCTCACCACCACCCAGCGCACGTCCACGCATCGCCCCTCCACCCGCTTTATTCTCCTCCGCCCACTTTTCGAGCATCGCCAGCCGCTTGGCCACCTTGGCTTCGCGTCGTCGCACATCCTCCACCGATGGCCCATCCTCAGGTTTCAGCGCCAAGTACGCATTCTTCCAGCTCTTCTTATCCTTTGGCGCTTTCCCAGGACACGCTGGCGCCTGCCCGGGCTCGTACCACGCCGCCGCGCATCGAGGCCACCACAACTCGTCGCAGTCGACGTACTTGCGAAACTTGCACGTCTTCGCGCACGTGCACAAATTCGACGTCCTCGCGAGCTCCGACGCCGATTGCGCCTCGAGCAACGCGATGACGGATGACTTCGTCACCGCCCCGGTGAGTTCCGGGTCGAGCAGCGTTTCCAGCGGACACGTCGTGTAGTCGTCGCTGTCCGAGCCGGCGTCGTCCGAGCTCATGGTGTCCCGAGCGCCGATGATGCGCGCGAACGACGAGAATCGGCGAGAAAGACGAGCGAGTGCGATAGAACGCGATGTCGTCGCGCGCGCTGTGGCGTTCGCGCGCGCGCGGTCGATGCGACGGCGATGAAGCGCGCGTGTCCCGTTGTGCGGCTGGAAGCTGACGCGGACGCAACGAACACCGTTCAAAACACGATAGTGTTGTTTGATAAGTATAGTACGAGTCATATGTCCGAGTTTGATATTTATGTCTGCGGAGGGTTGTGGCCGCCGTCGACGTCGACGACCGCGACAGCTCGACGCGCGATCGATCGCGACGCGCCGACGAAGGCGCGGGAAAGCTCACGCAACGTGCGTTGATTGGTTCTCACGCATCACTCGCGGTGTGCGCGGGGTGAGAGAGCGAGAGAACGCGCGTTGAGCTCGAACGATGGTGATCGCCTGCGCAGGCTCGAGCGTCGCCGCGCGTGCATTATCTTCAAAGCACGCGTCAACCAGGCGCGGCGCGGCGAATGTGGGGCACGAGAGCGATGGGAAACATAGTTTTGAGACGCGACGGCGCGTTCGAGGGCGCGCGAGAGGAGATTCGCACGTGATACACGCGTTTGGGGGGATTGAGTTGGTCACCATCGCGAGCGACGCGGCGTCGTACGCGTCGGCTCATTTTCCATCATTCAGCGATGCGCATGCGGTTATAGATGCAGTGCATGTAAAGTTTCCGGCATTTTTAGGTGATCAGACGGCGAGGAGTTTCGAGATGGTGTCGCCGAGGATTACGGATGGGAACGGCGTGACGCCGTTGTCGTTTGTCAAACGCGGGGTGGAGTTGGGACAAGAGATGATGGGACTACTCAACGGTGCGCGCGAAGAGACGGCGTTACCCACGGGCAAGCTTGTAGAGGCGGTGGAGGACCCTGGATTGTTTGTGGAATCGATTGTCGACGCTACGCGCCGGGAAGCGGGCGCCGGAGCGCTGTTGGATGAAAATGAATGGACCAAGGTGTTGAAATCTGTGGATATCGACATCGGACTGTTGCTCGCGTCAGTGGTGGTCATCGTGCCGTTATTTAAAAAACTTGCGTTGAGTCCGGTGCTTGGATTCTTAGGAATAGGGTTGCTGCTTCATCGGTTCGGGCTTTTTGTCGAAAATCAAGAGGTCGATCAATTTTGTGAGCTCGGGATTCAATTTCTATTATTTGAGATGGGTTTGGAGCTTTCGGTGAAGCGCTTGACGTCGTTGGCCAAGTATGCGTTTGGATTAGGTTTTACGCAAGTATTGTTTGTGAATCTGGCGTTTGCCGCGGCGCTTTTACCCGCAGGATCAGCCATCGGAACGGCGGTGTTGGAGTACATTCAACCTGGTAACGACGAAATGTTACAAGTGTCGTCTGTGTTGGAAGCTGTGGTGATTGGTTTCGCACTTTCGCTGTCGTCATCAGCGTTTGGATTGCAGCTCTTGGCCGATCGTAAAATGCTCACCACGAAGTTTGGTACCGCGTCTTTGGGTGTATTGTTGTTCCAAGATTTGGCCGTGGTGCCGTTTATCATTTTGCTCCCAGTTTTACAATCCATCGGCAAAGGTGGCGACGCCGTAGACGTTCCGCTTCTCGCCGCAGGTGGGGCAACGTCATTACTCGACCTTGGATTCTTGGCATTCGCTGGTCGATTTATCGCCGTGAGTGGATATAAAGCCATCTCCAAAGCTGACTGCAGCAACGATGTCTTTGTCGCCATGTCGTTATTGGTGCTCTTTGGCTTTAGCTTTGCCACGAGCGCCATTGGTTTTTCAGATTCACTCGGCGCGTTTTTAGCCGGTATCGTCCTTGCCGATACAGTGTACTCGCACACCATCATTCGCGAGCTCCAAGCGTTCAAGGGATTATTTTTGTCGCTCTTCTTTGTCACCATCGGGACGACGATTGATTTACCTCTCGCGCTTCACTTGTGGCCCGTCGTGCTCGTCATGACATTGACGCTCATGGCGAGTAAGACAGCCGTGGTCACCGCGCTCGGACCCGCAGTTGGCTTAACCTGGCGCGAAGCTCTCGTGGCGGGTGCGTTCTTAAGCCAAGGTGGCGAGTTTGCGTTTGTTATTTTCGGCCAGGCGACGTCGGGATCGACTGGGTCGCTCTTCCCGATGGGCCTCGACGAGCTCCTCGTCGTCGTCGTCATCTTATCTATGGCGCTTACGCCGCTCACGGTGGACTTGGCGTTAAAAATCGCCGGTCCGGAGTTCATGAGTCCGTGCGATGATGACGATTGCGATGTGGCGGCGTCGTTTGAGCAGGATATGATGCCGTTGGATTTGCGCGCGCTCGGTAATGGCTCTGTGGATGTCTCGATGGATTTCGCGGATGAAGAAGAGGATCGCGTTTAAGTAACAGTAGTACAGTACAAATCATGATGATAATAATAATAATACAAGTCAGTAGTCTAAACACTTTAAGGCGAAGATGCGGCGCTCAAGGATGCTTCCAACTCGGCGATTTCACGTTCGAGCGCTTCTCTGTCCATCGTCGAGAGCGCGTCGATATCACTCGAAGCTATGGACATGTCGCCCTCATCAGTGATGGAATTGACGTTGTTCTCATCATTGCCGAAGTCTTCGTCTTCTTCTTCGTCGTCGTTCGCGATCAATCCGTTACACACCATAAACGTGCGCATGTCTTTATTTTCCCGAGTCAACGCGTTGATGTCGCGCGCCATTTGCGCCTTTTCACTCATCAAAGCCTCAACTTGCGCCTTGAGTTGCTCCACTAACGTCATAGTTTCGTTCGCCTCGTCATGCTTATTCTCTCGCGCAACTTGCCTCTTTTGTAACGCCAAGTTTTGCTTTTTTAACGACTCAAACTTGCTCGCCATGTCGCGCTCGCGCGCTCGAGCCCCCGCCAACTCGGCCCGCGTCTCCGCCAATTCTCTCTCAATGTCCATCGCATTACTCGCCTGTGGTGCCCCGAACGACTTTACCCCCGGCGGCGTCATCATACCAATATTCTCCTTATCTCGAATCACTTGACGCCGCGCGATGGACGAATACCCGTCGTCGTCGTCATTCTTTTTACTTCCCGCCGAATGTATCACGTCTCCGAGCCACGAGCCCACGACCGACATCGATGACACCGTCGCCCCAATCGCCGCATCAATCGCATCATCAATCGCATCGATAAATTCTCCATTCTTTGCGCGCGTCAACGGCGAAGTATACTTCATTTTACTCGGTGAGCCGGCGCCGTGATACGCGCGCGCGCTGTCCGGCGCCCGACGCGCGGGCGCGTGTTGCACTTTCGGCGTCCCCTTCATCGCCCAGGCCGACCATTCGTCATCGAACGCGCCCGTGACGTCAGAAAATATAGCATGATGCGATTTCTCTCCCTTGACTGCGCGCGCGGCGGCACCGCGCGCGGGTGTGGCATAGTTTCGTTCGATGAGCTCTTCCCCCTCTGCGCCGTGATGATGGTTGACCACCGACGCGGCGCGCGATGACACCGCTGGACGCCTCGCGTGCGTCGACATATCGAACCCGTGCGTTGCGATGCTCTCTTTTACGATCGTCGTGCGGCGCGCGCGACGAAGGATGACGCGCGCGGCGTTGGAGCTCGTGCGGCGGTTTGTGTCGTCGTAACGGTTCGGCAGCTCATCTCGACACTCCGCGCCGCGAGCGCCCCCGTCGACGCCGCGAACGCGCGCGCGCGCGCGGAGCTCGACGCCAACCCTCGCGCCGCGCGCGTTCGCAGCGATGACGACGCGCGCAGACGTCGAAGCCGCGGCGCTGAAGGCGATGATTGACACCAGAGCCTGTGCGCCGCGCGACGTGCCTCGACTGGCGGCACCGCCGAGCGCGCTCGCGTTCGCCACGGAATATCTCGCGAAAAATATGCCATTCGTGTGTGCGCACGCGACGGATGATTGGCGCGCGCACGCGGCGTGGTCGAGCGTGGACAAGGTGGCGGAGCGCGCGCGCGCGAGCGGCTCGAGCGTCATCCGGGTCAACGTCGCGCCCCATGGGCGAGGCGACGCCGCGGTGTATTACACTGGCACACGCGTCGTTGGTTTGGATGATGATGTCGATGTCGTGTTCGATGGCGGAGACGACGACGGTGGCGGTGAGGGGACATGGTTGTTTGTGGAGCCGCGCGCGGTGGATGTCGACGTGGATGATTTTCTTCGCTCGCTCGAGAACGGGGTAGCGGTAGATGAGAGAATCCCACATTATCGCGCGTACGCGTCGATGCAGAATGATAATTTACGTACCGACCCGGCGCTGCGCGCGATGTACGAGGAGGATGTTGGCGAGGCGCCTGCGTTTGCTACGGAGGCGTTCGCGGGCGCGCAGCCAGACGCCGTCAATCTATGGATTGGAAATGACGGCTCACAGACGGCGTATCACAAGGATTACTATGAGAATTTCTACACCGTCGTGACTGGGCTGAAAATATTTACCCTGCGTCCGCCGTGCGATTACGCGATGATGCGATACACGCCGTGCGTGCCGGCGAAATTTGAGATTGTAGACGACGAGCCGAAACCTCGATGGCGCGTTCGCTGCGCGTCTCTCGCCGAGCCGCGCGTATCATGGAGCGTCGTTGACGTCGATAGCCATTACCATCCCGTGTATGAAGGCGGGGAAGAGCGCATGACGTACGCCGCGTTCGCTGGGACGTCGCCGCCGCCGGCATATGAGGTTGAGGTGCGCGCCGGGGAGACGTTGTATTTGCCATCCATGTGGTTCCATCGCGTTCGGCAGCGCGGGTTTACGGTTGCCGTGAATCATTGGTACGACATGCACTTTGGTGATAGGTTTGCGAGTGCAAATTTTATGAGAGAAGTGTGCGAGAGTATTGAATAGCGATAGTGATGAATAGCAAAGTGAATAGAATGCCAGTGTCGGCGTAACGTTCGTAGAGCCGAGGCGATTTCTTTGCAGCCGAGTTCGCCCCACCGAGGACTTCATTTCGAGACATGTCTACGCTCTTTAAATTCCTAAGTCTCGTGACGTTATTCAACGCGAATCGATTCGTCGCTCGCACGGATGGTGCGCGATTGTTGCCGGAAGGAACGACGCGTTTACCTCCGATGAGTTTCATTCCCAAAAGCGTGGAATTAGATGTCGAGAGCGCCGCGTTGGTGCAATGTCGAGACCGTTGCGTCGAAGATGCGTTCGAACCAGTGTGCTTGTATTCTGGAACATACGCAAACGCGTGCTGGGCGAACTGTGCGTTCGAAAAAGCGCTTTTAGGTGCCGCAATGGGTCGCGCAAACGCCGTCGTTCCCGGCGCCTGTCGCGTCGAAGAGGAGAAATTTGGCACCGGGTTCACTTGTGCTTCGGCGTGCATCTTACAATACGATCCAGTTTGCGGCGAGAACGGACTGACGTATTCGAATTCATGCTTCGCAACGTGCTCGAATGTGCGATTTATCCAAGGCGGATGCCACGCTGGTGCGTAGGCGTTCACTACTGACTATATTGTGCTGAATGTAACCTGAAACCAAACTACCGGTATAATTGAAAGAATGTGTCTTTTACGCTACAGCGAACATCCACGTCTTTACGCTTCCATCATCGCTGGATGAAATCAACTCCATCGGATCGTGCGGTGACCACTCGACGTGATTCACGTCATCATCGTGCGCGTTCTCTATGCACGCCACTTGACGCCAGACGCCATCGGCGCCTTCGCCGTACACGCGCACCGAATTATCCCCACCACCCGCGGCGATGAATCCATTCGCCCCCCAATCGCAGCTCAACACCGCCTGATCGTGCCCACACTGGAATCTCACGCCAAACGCGAGCTCAGTGTTACAAAATCCCGACCCATTCCACACCACGAATTCGCCGTCGCCGCTACAGCTCACGCATCGAGCGCCCGCGCCGCCATCCATTCGACGTCTCGGCTCAAAGCTCGCGCGCCACACCGTCCCTCTATGCCCTTCACCCCCATCACCACTCTCTCCACCTAATACCTGCGCGCACGACCAATCATCCCCGTCCTCGTCTTCGCGCCACACGCGAACGCTTTCGTCGTAGCTCGCGCTCACGAGCACATCCTCGCTCGGATGCCACGTCACGCACTTCACATCCCCTCCGTGCCCATGCAGCGCTGCGACGCACTCAAACTCTTCTTCCCCGTGCGCTTCCCACACCCACACCGTTCGGTCGCGCCCGCACGTGGCGAGCAAAGAACCGCTCGGGGACCACGCGCAACTCTTCACCTCGGATTCGTGACCCTCGAGCGCGCACGCCCTCCTCCACGCGTGCTGCGGCGACGCCCGCACGTACACCGCGCACGTGCCGTCAAACGACGCGCTGGCGAGCATTCGCCCGCACGGGGAGACGGCGACGCAGCGCACCGCGCGATCGTGCGCTCGCTCAAGCATCGTCGGTGCGCTCCAGGATGTCGATTCGGACGTCGTTTCAGCGTTCTTTCGCACGCACACGTGCGTGGATCCGTCGGCGGAGGACGCGTAGACGACGCCACGAATGCATGGGTCGTGCGTGACGTGCCACACCGCGTGAGTGTGCGCGAACGCCACGCCTGTCGGGCGCAGAATGTAATCCATGGCGCGCCGAGCAGTGCGGTGACAGCTCGCAAATGTGCACGTCATTCGCCGCCGCGCACCCGTCGACGTCCAATCTCTCGTCGCGATTCGCGCAGAGGTGAAGCACACGCATCGAATTCTATCGCACCGCGCGCGCACACGCTCGTGAGACGCATCGTCGAGCGCGTGAGCTCGCGATTTGTGTGGTTGGATTTGAATTCGAAAATGTCCACAGACCACGGCATGGACGTCGATGACGCCGCACCGCAGCCTGCGACGGGTGGTCCGCGGTTCGTAGAGTTGAAACGATCGTTTGTGAATGCGTTGAAGGCGTGCGTGGAGCCGCCGACGGCACAGGTGCGTGGGAGCTTGGGGGACGTCGCGCGCGCTCGCGCGCTCGCGTCGGTTGGTTCCCCTGGCTCGCGAGATTTACGTTGTATACGTCGCTCGAGCGCGTCGTGTGCGCGCATGCGTGACGGATGCGGATTATGTTCTCATTGCTTTGGTGTTTTATCGATGTCGTAGGAGTTTATTCGTGCGTTTCCGGGGTTAAATCCCGCGCATCACGAACCGTTGTTTGATTTGTACGCAAAGTTGTTGCGCAACGTGTACGACAACGCCGAGGAGGAATTCGATGCGATTTGCGTCGAAGAAGCCGTAGAAGCGCGGCTGAATGCAATTGATGCGTTGTGCGCCGAACGCGGGGTGACAGATTTAGATGTTGCGGCGAATGCGTCGAGAGTGGTGTATTCGGGACGGTCGCCGGATGAAGTGGCGAGGAACACGCGCGCCGAAGCGAAACGAAAAGAGGCGGAAGTTTTACGCGAAGAAGCGGCGGCGTTAGAACGTACAGCCCAGGAAATGATTGAAGAGTTGGAAGCCAAGCGTGAGGCGGTGCGCGCGGCGGCGAATAGCTTAAAGTCAACGCCAGGCGTGGACGCCGTGCACGAGGCTTCATTGCAATGGGCTTCGCGCGCGAGTCAAAAGGCGAGCGTCTAATTTCTGTAATTTCAACATCCATCATCGTATATAATTTACAACAACCATAATCACAAGCAACTACAACCGCAACCACGACAACTATGCTCATAACTTTGAGTCGGGGGCGCCTGAAAAATATTCTTCGACGACGCGCGGCGACGCCGCGGCCCACCCATTCGCCGGCGGCACGCCCGTCTTTTTTATTAACATCGCATCAACACCGCGCCTAAAGTCCTCCCCAGCCAAGAACTTTCGAATGAGCACATTATCTGTGCCTAAGCACCACTCTAAAGATTGCCCACGGGCGCGGCGCATGAGCTCCAAAGACACCGCTAAGCTCGTCGGGGACCCTTTCCGCATGGCGGCGCTCGACGCGTTCCAAAACGCTCGCTCAACATCCGATTCCGCATTCGCCTCGCGCGCATCAATCGCGCACAAAATATCATCCACTGATTTTAATCGGTCATCACCGAACACGCCTTCGATCGCCGCGCGCCCTTCATCGCTCACGGCGTAGCTCACCGCGGTTGCGTCAACCGTCGACTCGCGGCGCCGAATGACATCCGCGACGTCGCGCGCGTCGCATGCACCCCCTAAAACTTCAATCTCCCCTTGCACGTCGCGCTCCCACGTCTCGAGCTCGATATAATGCGTCGCCAAGCCTACTATTTTCGCCTCAATCCCGCGCACGCGCGCACCGGTGAGGCTGAGGTACACCGCGAACGCGTGGCCGACGTCCCGGTGCAAAAACCACCCCGCGCCGACGTCGGGCCATAGCCCGATCGCACACTCTGGCATGGCGAACACCGTGCGCTCAGTGGCGACACGAACTTTACAATAACAACTCACGCCCGCGCCACCACCCATGACGACGCCGTTCCATAGCGCTACAGTGGGTTTGGTTTCAGCGAACGCCGCGAGCTCGGCGTTGAGCATGAATTCGCGCGTGAAAAACTCCGTCGCTCGCGCGAGTTCGCCGGCGATGAGCAACGCGTGAATGGCTCGGACATCACCACCAGCACAGAACGCGCGGTCACCAGCGCCGCGAATGATGACGGTGGTGATGGAAGGATTGTGCAAGGCGTCGGCGAGGCTCGCGCGAAGGGCGTCAACGCACGCGGCGTTCAGCGCGTTCAACGACGCCGGGCGGTTGATGGTGATACACAGCGCATTGGCGCGCTGTGTGGTGAGTATAACGTCATCCATTATGCGCGTGTGTGCGCGCGAGCGGATGGTCGTGCGCTCAACTGTGAGGGGGCGTCGGCTAAAAAGTTAGTTGCTGTATTCTCGTCGAATAGAATGACAAATGTTTGCTATGTGTTGCTAGAGCGTGTTTTCATGTGCGTGGACGTTTGGTTGGTGAGTGGAGATTCGCGAATCTGTTCACCCACCGCTCTTCGTCGTCGTCGTCGTCGCCCAAGGCGTCGAGTGCGGCCAAAGGTGATTTCTTTGACTGCGGCGCGGCGGCGTCAATGTCAGACGATTCGCTCGTCGGATTCTCAGCGTCTTCTTCTTCTTCTTCGTCGTCGTCATCGTCTCGCTCGTCGTCTTCGCTCTCAAAGGCAAAATTCGTATCGTTGGTCACGGGAGCCGTCTCTTTGGACTTTGACGCTTCAATCACCCGCGCGTCTGCAGCCGTAGCGTCTTCAATGTGACGTTTGCGTTTCATGCCACTCGTCGAAGGGCCACCGAACGTCGTCGATGGGTCGGGAGAGAGTCGCTGAACGCGCGCCTTCGCAATCTTTGGACGAATTGTGGTTTCCCGCGGCGAGTCAGCTTTACTCAAAGGCTTCCAGGCCTCGGTGCCCCATTTCATAGATTTAATCTCCCCGTCTTCGCGCATCCACTCGAGACGTATTTTACCTTTTGGCACCGGTGAATCATCGGCGTCGGAGACGTCTAAATTATCGGCCAAAACCCTTGCGAGCGAAAGTCTGCCATTCTTTGTCTTTGGCACGTCTTTCACATCGGGAGACAATAAGACTTCCTTTGTCTTTGGTGCACGCTGAACGCTCGCATCCGTTGGCGCGGCGTGCTGGCGCGGCGACTGGACGACGTGCGGCGACCTGAGATTATTCTGAATGGGCGTATTGTTCCTCGATTTCCTCGTCAGCTTTGGCAAAGTCCATCGCTTATCGAGGTAGTCTCGACACGCCACGCACAACGTTGGTTTAATCGAAGGGCCTTTCTTCCACACGGATGACGACGTGTCGCCGCAATGATTGCATGACTTCGGCGCTTGTGATGAAGGCGCGTGTGATGAATCTAATCTCAGCCTCGTCGCCGGCGTGGGTGTCGCAGTGACATCGGATTTGCCCGACTTTGAAGAAGAATTCTGCTTTGGCGCTTCGACGATATTCGCCTCGGGCTCTGGCGCCACAGCGACCGTCGGCAAATCGGGCAGCTTGTCCTCTGTTTGCACAGCGACCGTCGGCAAATCGGGCAGCTTGTCCTCCGTTTGCACAGCGATCGTCGGCGAATCGGACGGCGTGTCCTCTGTTTGCACAGCGATTTCACGTCGTCCAATGCTTGGTGATCTCAGCGCATTGACAGGCTCAGGAGAAATGATGCGAATATCCAGCTTGATTTGCATAGGCGGCGCCTCGGGAGTGATTTCCTCTGCGACGGGCGGCGACGGATGAGCAACGGCCGCTTCAACTGCAGGTGCGCTTGGAATAACCTGTTGTACAGGTGCCACGACTGGAACTAGTGGTACGTCATCCGTAACTTCCAAATTCGTCCCGTAAATGCGTATGGGGAACTCTGAAAGGTCAATCTTGACGACGTCGTCGGGTGCTCTAAACGCCGGATTCGGCGGCGGCATAGGAACGCTGAACTTGTACAACTGAAGCGGCTCGTCACCCATACGCGAGAGCTCGGCGAGTCGTTTCGCTTTTTCTAGCTGCGAAGGATCACTTTTAGCTTCCGATCCTAACACATCCGCCGTGACTGACATGATCTTTTCTACGTTGGCAATGTCCTCGTTGATTATGGTGAGCATGGATCGTTTCGCCACTCGAGCGCGGAAGTCTGGCATGACTTGCTTCTTGATCAACGGCATGAGACACTGTTGCACGGATTTCATTGCATCTTTGGACCCAGCTGTCATAGCGGGTTGTATCCAAGCTGTGATGCCTTCATGCAGTGCGTCGGTGACTGCATCGGCGACAGTCACTGCGCACGAAGTCACGAGCGTCGTACAATTATTAAAAAAGTTCTCCGTTTCCTCTTCCGTCGCGTACGCGTCGTCCTTGACGTCTTCCACGTCAAACAGTCCTACAATCCCTGCCTTGATAGCTTTGGTTTGCGTCAAAAGTTCTTTGCTCAAGTCTTTGACGAGCTTGGCGTGTAAACCTCGAATGGCTTCTTTCTTCTGTCCGTACGACAAGTACGCCGACTTTGACGCCGGGCTAAGCTTGAATTTCGCCACCGCAATAGACACTATCGCACGTACCATTGCACACTTTGGATCCTCTTCGTCGCCCGTCAGATCCATCAGCGTCTTTTGCGCGAAAGCATGCAAAGACTGTTCGTCTTCGGCGGCGATAGTTTTGTACCAGCCGTTGACAAACGCCGAGCACGCGCAGTAAAGCACATCTGACGAGCTGCGATCGGCGTTTAAGCAGAACGCGTCTCGAAACAGAACCTCAATTACTTGTGTCGCATCTTTTGCAAAGTGATGCATGTCGCTTACGCGCAACGTACGCGGCGCATTTGCAAACGTCGCCTTGAGCATGGCGCGCACCGCGGACGTCTGACACTCCCCCGCGACTCGATCACTGAAAGCCTTAAATTCCTCACTAAACAGCGTTGCGCACGTGCGCCTGATGAAGTACATCGTATCTCGATGAATCACTTTACTCGCATACTCCCCACGCTCGCCGAGCGCTAATTCCAAGCTCTCGTGAAGTCCTCGGAGGGATTCATCCGAGCTTTCAGGGAGGGCATGCATCGGACCCGCGGCGGTACAAAACGCTCTCAGCGCGTCATGCACGCGCTTTGTGACGCGTCGAACGAGCTTGAGTTTTCTCGCTTGTTTCAACACGTCGAGTTCTGCGTACAACGACCCGTGACCCGTGATTTTTTGCACGTCGATCTTTGAAGCGTCCAAGACTCTGGCCCACGATGACCGAATTTCGAGGAATTTCCAAGCCACAACGCCGATGGCGTTCGCCACCTGCGGAAGCTCGTGCACGCTACCATTCGGATCGGTAAGCATGGATAATAGTTCCGTGCGTCGTATATCTGCGAGTACACAAGAATTTTCGCGGATGACGTGATCGACTGCCCATTGGATATCCTCGCGTTTCGGTGGCTGATGCTGCATAAAGTCCTCTAAGCTCATATCTTTGCCGAGCCGTTCTCTTAATAGTTGCTGCGCCGTTCTGAACGTCGTGAGTGTGGAACCCCACACGCGATCACCTTGAATGGCGTTGATAAATCTTCTCGTCGCTGGACGAATGGTGAGTTGCTGAAGGAAACCGCTCTTGTGGAGCGCGCGAACAATGTCTCCCGTGACGTCGCGCGCGTCGCCAAGGCAAATCACCGCGGCAGCGTTACGTAACGCAGCCACTAAATGACGATCACGCGCCGGATCTGAATCACCCGCCCCGGGGGCGTCGATTAAAACCAAACCTCGTTTATGTTCTGGCACAGGAATCTCTACTCTGACTTCGCGCAACAATCCCCAGCACGCCGCTGAAATGTGCGTTTGCGTCACTAATGTTCGCTTCGTCGCCATCAACCCACGTCTAAATGTTTCTTCATCGCTATAATCTACACATTCCTTACCCTCTGGTCGGTATTCGAATGTCACGCGCTTTCCAAGACGTTTGATGTACTCAGCTGGGAGCGCCACTTCTGCTTCTTCCACCGTGTCGAGCGACGACCGGTTCGGGTCGAGTCCAACCATCGCACACGCAACGCGAAGGACTGACGGCAAGCCGTAAGTATCATCATCGTCGTCACTCTCATCACTACTTTTGGGCTTGGATGCGAAATCCAACAGCGTCAGCTCGTTCAAGCCTTGCTGTTGTAATTCGTTCTTTGCAAACTTGTCTGCAAAAAATCCCAAATGTGGACGATGCTCGGCGACGAGCCGGGCTTCTCTCGCGGCGTGATTCAGCGCATGCAAGTGCTTCTTCACAACCTCCTCGGAGAAATAAATCAACGTTACTCTAAACGCATCAGACGTGCTCACCGAAGACGCGACAGATGTCGTGTCTAATATATCGCCCTCGGGAAGAAGAAACGGCGCACGCGACGAATCGCTCAAGAATTCGTCAATGGGAACTAACGGTGGCTTGAACGGGCGATCCCGAACTGGTATCTCGTACTCCGTAATGATGCGCTCATACTCTTCGCGTTTCCGTTGCTCGGCGACTTTCGCGGCGGCTTGGCGCGCCTTTGCTTCCATTTCCTCCTTGTACAGCGCGTAGCTCGGTTTGACTTTTTTCGCATTCTTCTTCGACAATTTTGCTGAAAGCTCCTTAATCCTATCTTTTCGAATCTGAGCTTCATCTGCGAACCTTGCCGCCTCACCAGCAATTGCGCGACCTTTCATATGCCGCGGTACGTACACCACGCGTGATTTATCGCGATCTAAAGGCGGCGGAGGAGCGAATACGCTCGCATCCGCCGCCATGCTCACATGGTTCTCGCCTTCGTCCTCCAACGCGCGCGTTCGGTCCGCCTCGCGCTCTTCTGCCGCCTCATCGTGATCAATCGCCCGAACAATCGTTAATCCATCATCTGCGCTCCCACTTTCTCCATCTACAACCTCACGCCTCGACGCCGACGCCGCGCGCTCATTCGTTCGACTCGCGAGCTCGCTCAACAATTGATTCAACACGTGGCTCTTTCCAACCCCTGATCGACCGAGCGCCACCACGCGCAGCGGTGCGCGCAGCGTCGAATCATACTCTGCTAACGCCTGCGCAATTTCTTGCGCGATGCGCTCGCGCGCCGCGCGCGGTACGACGTACGCGGTTGAGGCTTCCGCGGAGGACGTCTCGCGCCCGTGATTCTCAATCAACGCGAGCGCCGCACGAATATTCGTCAGCAGCGACGCATCCTGCGCACAGCACACACACGCACACACACGGCGAGTACACATTCACGGTCAGTACGCGCGCATGAGCGCCGCGACGCGCGCGAACTCGACGGTCCACCGGAACACACGTCAACTTGCGGAACACATTTCAATGCACACATTCGCGACGGCTCACGCACCTCTACGCGCGCCAACGCGCGTTCGACGACATCGTCGCGCGTCAAGTCCCCGCACGCACTCTCGGCGAACATCTCTGCGTCACGCGAGCGCACGAATGGGCGCGCACATTGACCTTTTGCGCGTCAGTGATTGGCGGCAATCGTTGGCGCGCCATGGTGACGATTGAATCGCATAATGACGTCGACGATGACGTCGCGGCCGCCGCCGGCGCGGCGTCATCGCGCGCATCGCGTGACATCGCATCGCGCGACGGTGACGCGGACGTCGGCACGTCGCGCGCGGCGACGCACGAGGCGGGTGACGCGCAAAAGATGATTGGAAACGAGTGCTTCGCGCGCGGGGCGTACGAAGACGCTATCACGGCGTATACCGCCGCGTTGCGCTGCGTCGGCGCGGTCGACGACGCGGTGGATGCGTCGACATCGCGCGTCGGTGCGGTGACGCGTCAGTGCGGCACAAGCGAGGGCGAGGGCGTTGAGCAAAAGGATGCGCGCGCGGCGACGTACTATGCCAATCGCGCGGCGTGTTTTCTTAAATTACGCGACTACGCTCGCGCCTCCGCGGACGCCACGCGCGCCATAGCGATTGATGGTGCATATACAAAAGCGTATGCGCGACGCGCGGTGGCGAGAGAGGCGTTGGAGGATGTTGAAGGGGCGTTGGATGATTATAAGCGCGTGCTCGAGCGGGCGCCGTCGGATGTCGCGGCGCGCGACGCCGTAGCGCGTTTAACGCCCATCGTCGACGCTAAACGCGAGGAAATGAAAGAAGAAGTCATTACGACGATGAAAAATTTAGGGAATTCATTGCTTGGGAATTTCGGGCTGAGTCTGGATAATTTCAAGGCGGAAAAGGATCCCGCCACGGGGTCGTATTCGATCAATTTCGTCAATCAGAAAGGTTGATTCAGATGCGCGTTCAATCATTCAGATTCATTCGTGCGATCGCGCGCGCGCGCGCGTGCGTTGTCATGGAAATGAATATTGCTATAGATATATTACTGTGTCATAAATGTCGCCCCATGTCGCACCATCGCTCACGTCTTGCGCGCGGCGTTGAGCGCGAGCTGTTTGCACCGCTTTTCAAACGCGTTGATTTGGCTCTTGGCGACGTCGTCAAACACCATACTCACCGCCGCCGCGTGCATGGGATCGCGCACGTGGAAATCAATTTCAAAATCTACAATCACACCACCACCCGTGACTTCACGCGCTTTGGCGTCATCACCTTTCGCATGTCCGCCCTCCTCGTCCTCGTCCTCGTCGCCATCCAAAGGCGTGAACCGCCACGTCGTCGTCATATTT
>JACLAB010000034.1_pt1 | contig 21989 bp, 15 predicted proteins | sample 8027921 | NCBI WGS metagenome assembly JACLAB01 (sample SAMN15725117, study PRJNA655200) | protist metagenome | isolation source: fluorescence activated cell sorting (FACS) single amplified genomes of... | place: USA: West Boothbay Harbor, Gulf of Maine | collected 2000-07-19
CGTAATATATTGGCGTCACAATCGCCGTGTTAAACGCATCCAACGCTTTATTCAAGTAGTTCATCTGCGTCAACACGCAAAAAATCACAAACCCGATCATCACCCACGTCTCGATTTCCCGCATCTGGTTGTTGCCCTCGAACGTCATCTTCAGCGCCAATCCTAAAGTCTTCACGCTCATCACCGATAAACTCCCAACCAACGAACAAATCCCAATCGGTACCAACAATTGCGTCGTCCCGTGAATCGGATAAATCTGCGTGATCAACACAAACGTAAACATTAAAACAAACGCCGCGTACGACAAAAACGTCGGTTGGAGCATTAAACGCACAATCTCTTTGATCGAATCGATTTCCTTCTCCTCCGGTGCGTGCAACACGATATTCGCGGACCCGACGATACACAACGCACAACCCAACCACCCAAACGTGTTCAACTTCTCGTTCAACACGTAATGACTCAACACCGCGGAAATGATAATCGACAACGCGCCTAAAGGCGTGACCACAATCGCCGGCGCGAACGCGTACGCCGCGAAGTTCGCGATTTCCCCCAGCGTCATCGAGAGCATGCCGACCCACCACAAAGGTTCGTGTAAGTACCCGAACCCGCCGTCGCCGGCTCGTTTTGAGTTCGCGCGAGAGCTCGACAGTTTTAACCCTTTCTTTTTTATGATGAACGAGGCGCCTATGCAGAGCGAAGAGCCGATGGCGAGGAGTAAACCTTTCGTGTTCGACGAGAATCCGTTCGTATCAACTGGTTCGTCCCAACCACCCCCGGAGTGATATCTCCCCGTCGAGGAAGAACTCCCCATCATCGCGCTACTCCTCATCGCGCTGCCACCACTCACGATGTTGTTCTCTTCTGCGACGTTGTTCTCTAATAACGAATATTTTAAAGACGGGGACAAAGAAGACGCCATGAATGATATCGCAATACACGTCCGCAGATGTGACGAGCGAATTCTTTACGAAAACGTCTTCTGTCGTTTACGTCATCTCCATAAAGAGACGATTTCACGCGCGAGAAAGAACGCGCGTCATCAATCATCACCGTGGCAGAAGTTTCGATGCTGTTAAGAAGAAGAAGCTTTTTTACGAGTCCTCAAATTCGAAGAAAGGAGGTGGTTTCGAGGAGGAGGAGCAGGAGGCAAGCGTCCGCGTTCGATGAGAATGCTTCCCCAAAAGAGTCGTCGTCGATAAAGAAAGTCGTCGTCCTCGGCGGCGGGTTTGGCGGGCTGTACTGCGCGTTAAAGCTCGATTCTTTGTTCGCGACGAATACACGCGGCGACGATTCGGGCGAAAAGAAGAAACCAACGATGATTGTGACTTTAATCGATACCAACGAGAAGTTTCTCTTTAAGCCGTTGATGTACGAGTTGTTGAATTCAGACATGGAGGAAACGGACGTGGCGCCTTTGTACGAGGAACTGTTGGAGAACACGACGGTACGATTTTTGCAAAAAGAAGCGATGAGAGTGGAACCGGAGAAAGTTTTGAAAACGAAAAGCGGGAGTAAAGTGAGCGGGACCGGTGGGGAGGTTATCGTGCGAGATGTGGAGACGAAGGAAGAGGAACGCGTGAAGTACGATTACTTGGTCGTATCGCTCGGCGCCAAGGTGGATTTCGAGTCCGAGAAAAATTTCGTGAAAGGCGCGAGAGAATTCGCGATGCCATTTAACGGGCTGGATGACGTGAAAAGAATGAGGGAGAAGATTGAACGATTGAAAGAAGATGGTGCAGAGAGGGGCGAGAGGACGGTGGCGGTGGTTGGCGCCGGGTATGCGGGAGTAGAGTTGGCGTTGTGTTTAGCGCGATGGTTCGAAAGAGAAGACGGATTGAAAGACGTGAAAATTAAATTGGTCGCAAAGGATGGGAACGTGCTCAGTAGCGCGACGGTAGGTGGAAAGAACGCGGCGAGGAAGGCGTTGGAGAAAGCCTCGAACGTGGAAATTGTAGACGGAGTGGTCGGCGCGATTGAAAGGAGTAGCAGCGAGAGTAGTAAAGTGAACATTTCTTTGACAAAGGGTGATTCATCTTTGCAAAAGATCGAAAACGTCGACATGTGTTGTTGGACGGTTGGTTTGTCCGCGAAACTTCCAACCAGCGAAAACGACTGGCCGTTTGAGCAAGACCCGCGGACGGGGAAAATCGTCACCGACTCCACCTTAAAAGTCGCCGGGTACGACCGAGTTTTCGCCTTGGGTGATAACAGTATACAGCGCGAATACGAAAAAAAGGACGCCGCAAATCGCGAGGAAGAAAAGCCTGCCACGGCGCAAGTCGCCTTCCAAGCCGCGGACTATTGCGCCTGGAACGTCTGGTCCGCCATCAACAAAAAATCCCTCCTCCCGTTTCGCTACCAACACCTAGGGGACATGATGACCTTAGGCGACAAAGAAGCCGCGGTCCAATTCCCAGTCGGCGAAGAAACCACATTAGACGGTTCCGCCGCGTTCGCTTTGCGTAGATTAGCGTACCTCTACCGCATGCCAACCAACGGTCAGCGATTGAAAATTGGACGGAAATGGTTATCGGCGATAAGCTCGAACCCGTGCGCTTTCGTCGGCGAAGTCATCGAAGGATTGAATTCGTACACTTCTTCGAGGTAACAACAGTACAGGTATAGGTACTCGTGCACTTAACGCCTTTAGAATTTTAGCATAAACATAGAGTTTGAAACACCAACGCGCGCAGAGCGGCAAGAGCACAAACATCTTCTTAAACAACATCTTAAACAATAACGACAACAGTTTTCATTTTTTCTTCTTTCTTGCTCTTTCGTCGTTTCCTTGTCGCTTCACAATTAATTATAATTAAGTTTTGCGTAAAAAAAGAGAGACAGCGAGAGAGAGAGAGAAACGCGACGAATGGCAGCGAGTGGCGGCCGCCGAAAGTGCGCGCTGTGCTTGGTCACCTTTGTCTCCTTCCTCGTGATGACTCTCCTTCTCTCCGCCATGTCCTCCTCCAAAGAGGACTTGCGCGAGAGCCTCTCTAAAATTTCCACTCAAGATATCGGGGAGACTGCGATGCAAGCGATGGAGTTTTTTATGGACAGCTTTAACGTTTTCGACGATGAGGAGGAGGAAAAAGAGGAAGAATCAGCGTTAGACGTCGCCGAGGAGCGCGATTACTTGTTGGGAAACAAACACTCGTTCGCGAACGGGTTTGAAGTCGTCGACGCGGATGTAATCATCGCAGCGGCGAGTCCAACCGAGTATCGACCAAAAGTTCCCAAAGCTGCTTCCAGTGGTGGTAAAAACGAAATCTGCGCCAAAGCGTACCTCGATCGATTACCGTGCACAATAACGAAGAAAATGCCAGAGTGTGTCGGGGACAGTTTTAACTTTGGGAACCACTACTGGACCGTGTCGCAAAAAGCCGTGGAGAAGTATAAAACCGATCGGAATTTGAACTCGATTAGCAAAGCGACCGGCGTGAAGAAACGCTTGCCGAAGGACGGACCTTTCGACGAGAGAAACGTAAAGCCGTATAGGAGCTGTGCGATTGTAGCTTCGAGTAAAGCGCTGAGAGGAAAAAAGTTAGGGGCTAAGATAGATAATCACGAAGTGGTGATGCGCATGAACGGCGCGCCGACGAAAGGATACGAGAAAGATGTCGGTTTTAAGACCACGTTTCGAGTGCAGCACGGGGGGTATTTCGGTTGGCGAGAAAAGCCGGAGGAAGTGTGTTTAGGAAAGTGGGCGGCGGGAAGAGACCGTGGAAGTCACTCAGAGTTGGAGAAGATGGCGAGAACGAAAGTGCACGCGATTAATCCGAACTTTGCGAGGAAGTCAAGGACGGATTGGTTCACGAGGAGAGATCACCTTCCCACGCAAGGATTCAGAGCGCTCCTCATTCTGTTGGCGAGCTGCAAAGAGGTGAGCGCCTTTGGATTTAGCGGCGGCGCTGGATGGTACTTCGATAAAGTGAAAAATCGAGGGCCGGCAGATAAAAGGAAACATGGGCAAGGATTAGCAAAGAACCGATGGTTAGATGCGCCGAAACCGGCGGCAGATAGAGGTAGTAATAGCAAGAAGAAACGGCGACTTCTTTCGTTGTTTAGTAATAGCGAGCGCGAGGGAGAAGAAGAAGTAGAAAAGAACGACGAGAAGTTTAACATCACGTTACCGAAACGATCGTTATTGGCAACGCATCCGAGGAATACGTTGCCGACGACCCACAAGCTTTCTGTCGAGCGCGAGTGCTTCCGAAATCTAATCAAATTGAAATTTCTGCAGAAAGGCGGATAAATTTAATCATGGTACCATTCGCGTGTTGCATCAATATCATTTTATTAATATGACATATATTAATCTAGGGTGCTATATAGTAGTAGTATCGCATCGTATCGCATCAGTTCTTTTCAAATACAAATTTCAGAAACGCCTGAAACGCTCGCGCATCCGTTTCTGGACTACGCGCTTTGACAAATTCGTGTTCCACCATTTCGCTCGCCGTATATCGCGCTTCGGCGTCTTTTTGCAGTCCTTTCTTCACAAATTCGCGAAACGTTTCCGTAAACTTACCGTGCGTTTCTTCGCACAGCTCGCTCTCCGGAGAAGGCCCGTGGACGATTAAATCCATGATATCCCAGAACCCACCGTAACTCCCTCCGGACGTTTGCTTTTGCAAACCGCCTTCGTTGTTTTGTTGTTGTTGTTGCTTCTTTTCGTTGGATGCGACCACGGCGTACGGAAACTTACCAAACGCGAATTCAAGCAGTGTCAACGCTAAGCTCCAACAATCAGTTTTGTAATCGTACCCATCGCCTCGAATTCTTTCTGGCGACATGTACGTCGCCGTGCCTACCCAACTCGTACACTCGGCGCCAGATTCGCCCAAGCGTCCGCTCACGCCGAAGTCGGACAATTTCACCATGCCTGTTTGTAAGCAGCACAAAATATTCGACGGTTTCACGTCTCGGTGCACGACTCGCAAGACATCGTGCAGATAGTGTAAACCTGTGCTCGCTTGACTGGCCACCGCGGCTATATTTTCCTCTTTCCACGGTAAGTTCTTATTCTTCTTACACACGGCGTCCAACGATCCGCCATCCATGAGTTCTAAAACCACGCGAATAGTCGCGCCGTCCGCGAAAAACGCTCCGTAACAATTCACAACGTACGAGCATTTCGATTCGTGCAACGTCCGCAACTCGGTAATCATCGCCTTTCGTCTATCGTCGTCTAAATTCACTCGAAATGATTTCACTGCCACCATCTTCTGCGTCGGTTTGTGCAACGCCGTTTGCACGACGCCAGAGGCTCCCGACCCCAATATCTTCGCGTTCGTAAAATCTAAATCGTCTAAAGTGGATAAGAACGTCCCAAACCTGGGCGTTCCACCTTCTTCGTTCACCAAGGAACTGTTCGAACACGACGTGTTTAAACTTTGATCGAGTGGTGAATTTTTAGCATCCGTTCCTCCTCCTCGGCTGCTCCCCCCAACCGTGTCCGTTTCGATCGAATTATTATTCGTGTTATCTCTCGTCGTCGTCATTGATATCGTGGTGGTGTTACTTCGGCTCGCGTTTCTCCCACCGTCCGTCGTGCTCGACGAAAACGACTGGTCTCCTGTTTTACTATTGTTATTATCATTCGTAGTGTTGCTTTTATCGTAGTTGAATTCGTTTTTTATCGTATTAGTATTAGTAGTAGTAGTAGTAGTACTCGCGCTCGTCGCGTTCGGTCGTTGTCTCGCGCGAATCATCGCCGTCTCTTCCATCTTCCTCGTCAACCCAACCATATCTACCACGGACGCAGTCCGACTCTGGCTCGCGCTTTGCGTCGCGGACACGGACACGGATACCGACCGCGACTCGAATCCTCTGCCGCCGCCCGCGCCCAAAAATCCTTCTTCTAACGAGAGTTGCGAATGCGTCTCTTCGTCCAGTTTGGACAAGTCCGAGGTGGATATTTGCACGCCCAGTTTCCCGATGGAAAAGTCGCCCTCGGTAAACGTCCCCGACCCGGTCCTTTTTTTGTAAAAGTTCGTCAGAAAGAGAGAGAGAGAGAAAGAGATGTCAGCGAAAGCGTCGTATTCTTTGAATCAACACGCTGGCGAGTTGTTTTCTATATCTAAAAACAGAAAGAGAGAGGAAAAACGATACTTACCATCGGTACTGTTGCTCCTTCGCCGCGTCGTCTTCTTTCGGCACGGAGAGCAAGGAAAGATTGGCGGGTTTTTTCCGCGCCGCGTGATTGTTGTTGTTCTTCTTCTCTTTTTTCCTCCTCGTCGTCTTTTCTCCGTTCGACGATGATGATGTCGAGGAGGAGGATGATGACGGTGCCTCGTCGTGAAAAGTCATTTTTTCATCATCATCTTTTGTGTGTTGTTGTGGAGCAAAAGAAAACACGAGAGAAAAACAAAAAAGAGCTCACTGATGAGAAAGCTCTGACTGAAAGATCTCCTCGCTACTGAGATGCGTGGCAAACGGTGTTATTATTGAGCACACCGACGCTAAGGATATGAGAGAAAAATACATCTCCGTGTCCTCGACATTTTCCTGCTTTGAGAAAAAACATTTAGGGTAGCGTATAATGCCCTAAATGAGATTTTTTGTTTTTGGGCGGACACCAAAAAGGAAACGTGCGCGGCCTCATTCGCTTCGTGCACGGGACAGACAGACCCGGTTTAGAATTCCTTCTTCGTTTTGAGAGTACCATTTACGAAGAAAGAGAGGCGTTCGAATACTAACACACCATGCATTGCCTGTCTCTGCAAAAGGAGCGCGCGTTTCGTCTTTGTCCGTCGTCGAGAAGACAGCGTCATCATCGGCGATGATGATGCGGGGGGGAGGTGCGCTCCATCACACAGAAGAAGAAGAATAGTCACAGAGAGTACGCGCGCGCACACACGCTTTGAGAACAGTACTCTCTCGTCACTTTTCTCGTAACAGAGACTCGCGATGACGACTCTCGTAAAACCTACTACTCTTCCGGACGAGACCACCCGTTTACTCCCTCCTTCGACTTTTGAGACGACTAAAGAGACGAGAGGAGGAGGGAAAGGAGGCACAGAAGGAGCGAACGAAAAAAACGAAAAAAAAAGCAATTCGTCGTTCGCCTTAAAATTTTGGCCGCAGAAAAACACAAACACCAACGAGGGAAAACTACGAGAGAAAGACGAAGATCATCATCGTCGTCACGCTCCAAATCATCGCGTAAAGAGAAGGAGCGGCTTTGAAGACGCCTCTCAAATTCATACTCTTTTGAGAAAAGCGATGGGAACAACAACGGTAAAAGACGACGGCGAAATCGAGGATGATTTTGCGAATTCGCAGATGAAACCTTTACGAGAAGAGGATGTACCGGACAAAGATGATGATGTCGTCGGAGGTGATGATGATGATGAAAACGATGATTTTGAGAACGGGAAAGGAACGAGAGGAACGGTGCTTTTGATCGATAGAGATGCAGACCGTGAAAACGAAAACGACGAGAACGAGGATACTTTGAACAATAAAAACGTCTCCACGGCGTACGCGCAAAAGATCATCGATCGAGACACCAAATGGCTGTACATGAAATGCGCGGTGTTAGCGACCCTCTGGTTCGTGTTATCCGCGTCGCTGGCGCTGTATAACAAAGCGATTTTTAGCAAGAAAGGGTTTCCGGCGCCACTTTTGTACACGTCGTGTCAGTTTTTCATGCAGTGGCTTTTAGCGACCTGGGCGTTGCAATGGCCGCAATTGTTTAACGATCGGGATAAACGGTTCGTCACGCGAGGGAGGCCGGTGGTGCCGACGGATTCGTGGATGCGAACGATTTTGCCGGTTGGGTTTTTTATGGGGTTAGATATCGGGTTGAGTAATATTAGTTTAGTGTACATTACGGTGTCGTTTTATACGTTGACGAAGACGACGAGTTTGATATTCACGTTGTTTGTGAGTTTTATAACCGGGATGGAGAAGTTTTCGTGGACGTTAACCGGGATCGTGGTGACGGTGATGTTGGGGGAAGCGGCGGCGGTGATCGGGGAGACGCAGTTTAACGCGATTGGGTTTTTTATTTGTTTGAGCGCGGCGGCGGTGAGTGCGGTCCGGTGGGTGGTGGCACAGAAAGTCATGCATTCCTCGAGCTCGAACAAATACGGTTTACATCATCCGGTTATTTTGTTGTACCACGCGATGCCGGTGATGACGGTGGTGACGTTTTCGTTTAGTTGCGTTCACGAGCAGTGGTGGGAAGCCGAGAAGTGGGACGCGAAACAGTGGAGTTTTCACACCAGCAAAGAGTGGGCGGAGGCGTTCGCGACGGTTTTATTCGGCGCGTGCATGGCGTTCGGCATGACGTTATCGGAGTTTGAGTTGTTAAAAACCACCTCGGCGATTACGGTCATGATCATAGGCACGGCGAAAGATTTAATCACCATCGGCGCCTCGGTCGTGATCTACGGCGACGTCTTGGACGCGTACAACGTCTGCGGATTATTCCTTTGTCTCATGGGTATCATCGGCTATAACAACTTCAAGTTGCAAAAGATGAAAAAAGAAGCGCTCACCGGGAAAACCGGCGATATCGACGACGGTTTACCTCTACCCGTGTTCGTTTCCAAATCATCCGCGTACAACAAAGAGGACGACGACGACGACGAGGACGACATATTCCGTCAAACCTTCGTGAGATGATGACGGAGAGCAAAGTTTAGAGAGAGAGATAGAGAAGAAATAGAATTAGAAGTAACACGTAGTAGTAGTAGTAGTAGTAGTAGTAGTAGTAGTATGATTTGCACAATGTACTGGTCACGCGAAGCGCTTCTTTGTATTCTACAGTAGTATTCGTTTTTAAAAGTCAAAGTCAAGTCGAGCGCGCATACATACGAGCGATCGCAAAGTCAGCACAGAACGCCTCGGTTTCACTCGTTCCACTTTAAACGCCTCCTTCCCTACGTCAGATCATCGCCGTCGCAAAAATCAAACGCGAAATGTGCGATATGCTCATAAAGTCAACACAAACTCGGTTTCACTCGTTCCACCTGTTCTTTCGCGAGTCGAAACTCCTCCTTCCCAGTCACCTCGTCGCGCACATCAAAGTCCTCCTTTCCCTCGACGAGAGTCTCCACGAACTCCTCTAAATCCACGAACGCTTTTTCTAATCGAACGAACGTGTCTCTCACCATCGCTTTCGACTCTTCCAGGCACTGTTTCCGTTGTCTCGCGTTGTTGTTGTTGTTGTCGTTCGTTTCGTCGTCGTCGTCGTTTCGGTCAATCCTCTCGTCTTTTTCTATTCGCGAAGTGAAATCCAAAACTTCTCGTTCGTACATTTCCCTCTCTTTGGAGAGGCGACGGAGGACGCCGGTTTTGATTTTTAGTTCGCGTAAAACTTGCGAGATTCTTTTTTCGTGCCGCGTTTCGTGCTCTTCTTCGTTTGTATTCGCGTCTGTTGATGTCGTCGTCGTCCTCATCTTTGTCGTTTCTGTTGTGGAGATTTTTGAACTTTTCGGGGAAAATTTAACTAACTCGTCGTTTTCCCTCACAAAACACTCTGAAAAGAGTATTAATACACTTTAGAGAATAACACAACGATGACGACGAGCGGTGCGTCGAAGTCGTTCACGTCGTCGTCGTCGCGATTCTTTTTGAAGTCTCGGACTTTGAGTAGTAGTAAAAGGAGGAGTAGTTTTAGGAGGAGGTATAGGAAAACGAGCGGCCAGATTGAATGCTCGACGAAGAAAACATTCACCAGTTTCCAAGAACTCATCGACGAGTCGGAAATACCAGTCCTCGTGGATTTCTACGCCACGTGGTGCGGGCCGTGCAAACTCGCCTCGGAAATGTGCGGTAAATTCGCGAGTCAAACGGAGTTTAAAGATAAGGTGAAGTTCGTGAAAATCGATACGGAGAAATACGTGGAGCTGAGCTCGAAGTGGAAAGTGGAAGGGTTGCCGACCTTTGTGTTGTTTCACAAAGGGAAAGTGCTGGACAGGATCGAAGGATTGCCGACGGAACAGCAGATGAAAGATCGACTGCTGTACTTTTTACAACAAGTGTAGAAGAGACGGTATCGCGAAGGTATCATTTTAATGTAGAAAAGCGGTCGCCCGCGAAGAGAGTTCTTATTCTAACGTAACAACTTTAACGCAACCTTTCGTTCGCCAGAGAGAATTTTACGACGGGCTAGTATTAGCGTTTTCCTTTTTTCGGTTTCTTCCTTGATGCCGGCGGCTCGTCTTCTTCTTCTTCGTCGTCGTCGTCATCGCCAAAGACGATGTCGGGGAGCGCGCCGTCAGAATCGGAGTCATCTTCTGTTTCTTTCGCCGCGGCGGCTCGCTTTTGTGCCGCCGAAGCGGAGGACTTGCCAAACTTTTTCTTCTTCTTCGGTTGTTGTTCGTCTTCTTGTTCTGCGTCTTCCATCCGAGGCGCTTTCGATGGAATCCACGCGTCGTCAGAGGTTCGAAGTTTACTAGAATTCACCGGCACGCCAAACGCGCCAAACTCGTCGTCTTCTTGAACGGCGCCGGCGGCGCCGGAAGGCCGAACCCTTTTTGTTTCAACTTCCTCTTTTTCTCCTTCTCGAGGAGGTAGCATAGGCTTCTGGACGACGGTGTCTTCAACTTCTAGTTCTTGCTCTTCATCGTCGTCATCCATCGCCACTGGCTCTTCTTCTTTGTTTTCTTCTTCTTCTTCTTCTTCTTCTTCTTCTTCCTCCTCTTCTTCCTCACCGTCGTCCCCCCAAGTCGGTTTCGATCCTTCTAATGCGTGCTCGGTGCTATTTTTATCAGTCAACGACCACTTTACTTTTTCTTCTCTCGTCGCAATTTTCAGCGAATTACTCGCGCGCTCCAATAAAGGCGGCGCGCTCGGATGCAACAAACTCTCCAAAGCAACGCGCGCGTGTACGGAGGCTACGTCGCATGTATTTGCGAACGAGGCAAACGTCAACGCGCTGTTCCTCGGTCGATGCGATGTCGGCGCAAGCGTTGAGGCCAACAACGCCTCCGTTTTTGCAGCCTTTAAATCTTCCAACATTCTCTTGCACGTTTCGTCGCGATACAAATTGAAAGGTTCGATAACGCTTGATTCGTACGCAGCGGCAACGACGTCGTCGATGGCACGTCTCGCGCTTCCAGAAATCGAAGCGCCTCCGACGCGCAAAAACGCTGCTAAACATTTTAGCGCCGCGGTTGAAGTCAAAACGCGATTTGATGCGGTCATACCGCCGGCTAAGAGAATGTCGTTATCTACTCTTGCGGCAATTTCGCGAATTACCTCGGGATCTTGTTCGGTTTCAACGCCGTGTGCGCCGTGTTTCTTCCTCTTTCTTTGTTGTTGCGATTGGTGCTGTCTCGCGGACGATGCTCGGATGAACGACACGTTCGTGAACGTCGCCGCCGCATCCTCAATGGCGTGTAACGCTATTGAATCACATATGAAGCTTTTCACCGCACCCGCGCCTAAAGTGTTCGCTAGATTTATGGATACGTCGTACGCCGCGCATCGAACGGATGCGTTCGTGACTTCCCCGGTGCGATCGTTTGCCGCGGTGTTTCGCAAGCAATCGTCCAACATCGTACACGCGAAACCACACGTCGGCGCAAACGTTATTTTCGTAGCTGAAATCGTCGCATTTAACAACATCAAAGCCTTTTCGTGCGTGCATGGAAGTTTTGCACTCAAACGTGGTGACGGTACACCTGGAGGAAGCCCCGGCGATTGAGAAATTGGCGTTCCGTTGCACTTCAAAACTCGTTTCGCGAGCTCGCAGATTGATTGAATAGGCACGCTCACGAATACTGGAAACTCGTTCAATTTCAACATTTCCTCACACACGAGTAGTACGTTGTCCAAGTTATCGTGCGCGCCTTCCCTCGACGCGTCTTGTATGTTCTCGTTCGCGAGAAATTTGGCGGGAAGATCGTATCCAACCGGCGTGAGCATTTTTAATCCTTTTTCAGCCACTTCCAACTTTTCAAAACCATCGAACGCCATTTTCGCGAAATGGTGCGCTTCGACTAAAGCAGCGCGCATGGTCGTTTGCCAAATTCGGGCCAACTCTTTGGTGCCACCCGATGCTCTCAACACGGACGCGAAGCATCTCGCAGCGACCGCGGGAAACGTGTGGCTTCTTTTATAACTCCCGCCTCCCACGTACATTTTAATTGTACTTTGCAAACTCAATACGTGTTGCTTCGCCGATCCAGGATGCGCCGCACAAATCGCATCGATACACTTTAACGCGGCCATTTCCAAAGTTTCGTAAGTTGTTTTCATTTGGTTGACTTTTAATAATCCGAGAAGAGTTCGCAAAATCTTTCCGAAACATTGCGATGCTTCGTGTTTCACCCCGGGCATGTATTCAGATAAAGCCCCGGACCGTTTTGCTATAATTTCTACGCACTTCACTATGGCTAATGTCAACTGCACTATCCCTGTCAACTGCACTTTCGCCTCGTCTTCGATTATGCATTTCACCAACGCCTTGAGGGAACCGTCTAGATTCTGCAACGCGTTCGTGAAAAACTTCGCGAACCGCTCCGTCGACGCGTTCTCCGCCACAAACTGAATCACCGCCACGCCTCGAACCGCTTCGTAAACTTCTCGAAATCCACACCTCTCCTCAGTCCAGCTCGTGTTACCGAACGCCAAAATGCGCTCCATCTCCGTCAAAAAAATCCCGCCCTCCATCTCGCTCGCCAACGACAACAGATTCGATCGAGCCATCACGTGTAACGCGTTTCTCGTCCTCGCAACTAATTCTTCTTCTTCTCCAAAACCATTCTCACCACCATCGTTCTTCGTCGTCGTCGTCATCATTTCCACGCAGTATTTCAGCATCGAACTTCTCGTCGCTTCAGAATTGTTGTTGTTTTCATCACCGCCGCGCTTCTTACTCCTGCTCGTCCCATTCGTGGTGGTGGCGGCTCCTCCTCTGTTCCTCGTTTTGTTGGTGTTGTTTCCCATTTGAATGATGCGAGAAGAAGACGCTCAAAGCAGAGACAACGACGACGTAAACGACAAGGACTCACACGACGACCGCGTCAAGGTGGTATTCTTTCTTTCGCGTGTTCGCCGCTCTCGCGTGTATTACGAGTAGTATTTGTGGCGAAATTCTTCAAAAACTTTCCCTTTTGAGGAAATTGGAAACCTCTGACCATTTCAAACCTTTAAGAAGAAGAAGAAGAAGAAGACGGACGCGCGCGCAGTTGAGTCGGTGGTACGTCTCGTTTCTCCGCAGTACTCTCCGTACGAGATCACCCTTCCAGACTGGGAGTGGGAGTTTTTGGGGCGAGTGTTATACGCTTTGCGTAAACGTAATAAAAACATATCTCATTTGAAAAGAGTAGCCGGGGAAAAGCAAAAGCAATCCGATGGGGGAAGGCGGAGTGAAACTCCCACCTCGCTCGACGCGAGGTCGCCGGATGACGCGCATGCTCGAAGACGAAGACTCCGCGGACGAAGAGTTCTGGAACCAAGACGCGTTCAAAGAGGAACACGAAGACAGCGAGTACGAAAGCGAGGAAGAAGTCGCGGACGTTTTTGATAAAGATTTCGACGAGGAGGAAACGAGCGAAGACGAGGAGGAAGTGGAAGTGCGAACGGAACGACGGAGGAAGACGATGAAAGCGCCGGAAAGAAACGAGGCGACGAAGAAGAAGAAACAAGGTGCGAGTGATACTGCTGCTACCGCTGCTGCTGCTGGTGGTAGTGGTGCGTATCAAGAACAAGAACAACAACGACAAGAACAACAGACGGCGACGACGGAGCCGGCGGTGGTCATACCGCAGGAACTTCGAGTCTCGTCGCGCGCGTCCGCGAAGGAGATTCGGGAAAGGTCCGAGGCGTTGCAAAGAGAGAGAAAGTCGAGACCGCAAATCGTGCGACCGAAGGTGGAGTACGTCGTTCCGACCATGGAGGAGATGATCAAAGAGGCGAAGATTACGGAGAAGAAGAATTTAATCGAGTTGGAGCACTTGTTGCACTTGGAGGAAGAGCAGAAGAAGAAGAATCAGATGATGGATAGGAAAAAGCGGTACGACGGACCGGCGATTCGGCAGAGAAGTTTGAAAGGCGATAAACCCGGGAAGATTGTGTACGAGTTAATCCGAGGCGCGGTGAGTGAGAGAGACGCGCCGGAGTTTTATTTGAGAAGCGAAGATCAAGCGCCGTCGACTTCGGCGAAAGAGGAGAAAATTTGCGCGATTACCGGGTTACCGGCAAAGTATCGCGATCCGAAATCAGGGTTGTATTACGCCACGATTGATGCGTTTAAGCAGTTGCGGTTGCAACAGGAGAAGAAAGAGGCGGAAGAGAAGGAGAACGCGACGATAGATGTAGAGGTAAAAGTAGAAGACGGACAAGAACAAGAACGGGAACAACCACCAACGCGCAGGTCGATTTGGGATCCACCCATTCCAGGGGCGTTGACGCATCGCGAAATCGCGCAAATAGCCAAGAAGAAAGCCGAAAAGGAAGAGCAAGCCGCGATGCAAGCGTTTTTGAAGCAGCAAGAGGAGGCTAAAGCCGCCGCGGCGGCGTTGCGCAGAGAAAAACAAGGCAAACCGGCGAAGGTCGCGCCGCAGGCGAAGCGCACAAAGGCGCAAATCAAGAAAGCGAAGGAGGCGATGAAACGAGAAGAGGAAGAGAACAAAGATTTGCGAGGTCCTGGTCGATGGTTGTCTTTGAAGACTATATTGGCGAGGCCAGAGTTGGACGTCCCAGCAACTGGTCCTCGATACCCTCGACCAGTGCTCGAAGGCTTCTCGAAACCGGGCATCCCGCAGTACGTCGTCCCGACGCCGAAATCGATCGACGAACGACCACTCGACGAAAAAGACATTAAAATCGAACAACCAAACTTCGACAACGGCAATCGTGGTGCTACCATTGCAGTTGTTGGTGGTGAAGATACCGTGGAGATTGAAGGTATTCATTCCCGGGATATGGATCACATCGACGCCTGCGATATCATGGCCATCGAAGACAACGAAGAGGAAGACGACGCGATGACAAACTCGGATGATTTCACCGTCGAAGATGCCTCGGACGACGAAGAAGACGACGAAGGTACGATCGAAGAAGACGAACGCGCGGCTTTAGAGGAGGACGACGAGCGTTTGAATATAACTGCCGAGGAGGAAAAGAACGCGCTCGAGGACGAGGCGAACATCCCAATCGAAGAACTCATGCGCCGATACCAATCGAACAATCGACAGTTTGGGCAAAAAGAACCGTCTCCATCGCCGGAAAACTCCTCTGACTTTGATCGAGACGAAGACGAAGATGATTCTGAAGATAACGAATCGACGTTAGAGGAGGACGAAAAAGCGCTTCAAGAAGACGAAGACATGTTAGATGCGGACGAGGAAAAGAAACGTTTGGAAGACGAAGCGAACATGCCCATCGAAGAGTTGATGGCGAGGTACCAGCAACAGCATAATAAAGGCTAGCGACGACGTCAAAAAGCGAATGTGATAGCACAGATGTATAGCGAATGTAGAATAATAGAAAATTGGTAGTTTTTTGTCATTTGACCGCCTCTCAAAAAGGACGACCAAACGACACTTTTCCTTCATTCTTTACCTCTCATTCATCATCATGCAGCGCGGGAGAAGAAGCCCCGCAACAATATTGCGCCAACTCCTCCTCGTCTCTCGAACGCCCTTCTTCAGTGACAACAAAAACTGCGCGCCGAAAAAACTATACGCGGCAAACCCTCTGCCGTTGTTCGAGGACGAAAACGACGGGAAGACTAAAACCGAATGGAAAAAGTGCAGACAAACGACGGCGGATGAGTTAAAACCACCAACGACGAATACGAATGCGAATCAACAGTTTTCCATGCTCACGGACACGTTTAACCGCCACCACGACTATTTGCGGATATCTCTGACGGAAAGGTGCAACTTGCGATGTCTGTATTGCATGCCAGAGGATGGGATCGATTTAGCGCCGAAAGATGATTTATTAACGACCGAGGAGATTGAACGTTTGGTGAAGTTATTCGCGAAAGAAGGCGGGGTGAGGAAAGTTCGTCTGACGGGTGGAGAACCGACGGTGAGGAAAGATTTAACAGACATAGTGGAACGAATATCGAGGATAGATGGGATAGAACACGTGGCGATGACGACGAATGGCGTCGCGTTGAAGAGTAAACTTGACGCGTTGAAACGGAACGGTTTGAAGTCGATCAACGTGAGTTTAGATTCGTTGGTAAAGGCAAAATTTGAGTTCATGACGAGGCGAGACGGGTTAGAGAAAGTGTTGAAATCAATCGACGAGGCTATTCGGATCGGGATAGAGACGGTTAAAGTAAACGTCGTCGTCGTGAGAGGGCAGAACGACGACGAGTTGTTAGATTTTGTGCAATTCGCGAAAGAGAAACCAGTCAACGTGAGGTTTATTGAGTACATGCCGTTCAACGGGAACAAATGGGAGACGCGAAAAATGGTATCCTACGCGGAAATGTTTGATACCATTCAAAAAAAGTACCCATCGATCGCGCGAATCCCGGATGAAACCAAATCTGAGGTTGGGAAGAACTTCCAAATCGATGATTTTCAAGGCACGGTGTCCTTCGTGACGAGCATGACGAACCATTTTTGCGGCGGGTGTAATCGATTGCGTATATTAGCGGATGGAAATTTGAAAGTGTGTTTGTTTGGTAACGCCGAAGTATCTTTGCGAGACGCCATGCGCGTAGATAACGCGTCCGACGATGATTTGAAGGCCATCGTGGAAGGCGCGGTGAAGAGAAAGAAAGCGAAACATGCGGGCATGGAGAATTTAGCTTTCATGGAAAACCGGTCGATGATACGCATTGGAGGATAATAATACTGATGATAACATTAGAAGAGAGTATTTGTATAGTAGCGCAGTAGCAACCGTTAATGATTTATTTTAGCAGCAGCATCAAAACGGCGAGCTCGCACACATGACAAACTTTGCGTGTTTCTCCTTCCCCGCTCTCGAGTAACATTCAGCCAGTTGAATGACCGTATCTACAATCGCCTTCTCCCCGTTCGCCATCGCGTTCAAGCAATCTTCCGCGTCTTCCTCAGCTTTCACTTTTTCTTTACTCTCGTCCACGAATTGATCTCTACCCGGTCCTTTCCTCGTGTCTAAAATCTTTCTAATCTCAGCCACCGAGCTCGTCTCGCCCCAACCGGCTCTTTCAATCATCCGATCGAGCGATTCTCGGGTTTCAAACGTCGACCAAGGACACTGCACGCCCGATCGCGCGAAATCTCTCGCCTCTTCCATTCGATTCAACGACGCGTACACGTCTGAAATAAACGCGTACACTTCGCCCCAATTTTGAAACTGATTCTTAAACACGTCGCACGCGACCAACGCGGACTCTTCGTCTTTCCTCTCCAAATGCCGCTCGACTAAACCTCTCAAAGAGCTCGGAAACCTCCCAACTTTCATCGTCAAATATTGGTCCAAGGTCAACTTTCCCTTCTTTTCTGAATAGTCGTTTAACTCGTACGCGTTCTTCCCGACTTCCCCGCTGGCGTCAAACAGCGCTCTCTCCGCGCCGTCCGTCGCCGCTTCCTCGACAACAATCTCGCGGTGGATAAACTCCTTTGGATTTCTCGCTAAAAGCGTCAAAAACTTCCCGCACGAGGACACGCGAACGATGGATAACGAGTCCACGTCGTCGTGTGGAATGTAAATCCCAATCGTCGTCGATGTCGCCAACTCTTTCGCGACCGGAACCACCAGCGGGTGCACGTTTCTCCTCTGGTTCGGTTCCACGATTTCCAAACCTTCTTTCGCTTGTAACACTCGCAGCAAAGATTGGATGATCGTTTCCGTGTTTTTCGTTCGCGCGATGGAGGCGGCGTTCTCGATGTATTCCGAATGCGTCGTGGACGACGACGCGGATGCGCGAATTTGGTTTCTTCTTCTTCTCCTACTTAAACTACTTCTTCTCTCGTCGAGGACGATGTCCTCGTCTCCATATCTTCTTTTCTGCCGACGCATCATCGGCTCGCTTTTAAGACAATAATAATAACGACGACGATGATTTCTTCCTTTTGCAACGACACCAATTTCGAAAGACGACGTAAACGACGACGCCAGATGATTTGACGTCATCGTTCTCTCTCTGTCTCGCGCGCAAAGTCTCTCTCTCTCTCTCTCTGTCTCTCTCTCTTATTTGAGGACTTTTGTGGTAAAAATGAGAGAAAGATGAACCCTAAACCCTAGAGAGATCTCGCTCTTTTTCTTCGACAGAAAAGAAAAACCTCCAGAGGTTTTCGGGTGTTCTTCCTTTCTCTGGGAGTAGAGTAGTATTCTGCACAGAAGGAACTCTCTCTCTCTCTCTCTCTCTCTCTCTCTCTCTCTCTCTCTCTCTCTCTCACACACACGCAATACTCGCGCAACGAGAGTCTTTTGTCGCAGTTTTTTTTCAGTCTCATCGTTTGCAACGGCAGAGCGTTAAAAGAAGCGTCCTAAATCTCACTCTCATCGAGAGAGTTTCCAATCGTCGCTTTTTTATTTACACGTCAGCATTCCAAAAAGAACGCTCGATCGAGATGAACGGGTACGCGAGATGCACGGTCCCGCCGATCTTAGTCAACGCGCGACCGAAAAATAACAACAACAACAACAACAACAATGTTATTGGTAACAGCAGCACTTCTCCGACGGCAGCGCCGACGCCGAAGCGAACGAGCGAGGACCGAGACGATGCCAAATTTGGGGGCGTGGTGAGTCAGCAACCACACGCCTCTGTGCACCACGAAAGAGGACAAAGAAGGAAAAAATCGGTTCGGTTTACGGAAACGCCGGATGAAGTCGTCGGGACGGCGGAGGATATCGATCGATCGTCGATTTCAGCGCCGAAGAGGTGCGACGTGTGCAACGTACATCTGGTTGGGTTCGTGTGGGAGTGCGGCGCGTGCTGCGAACAAGAGAAGTCGACGAAAAATGATGGAAGCGGCGAAGATGCGATGTCATCACGCGGAGAACAACATCAAGTACAACATTCACCTTCTTGTCAAGCGTGCGAGGAGTTAGTCGGGGTTGGAAGAATGGCCGTTCGCGAGGAAGAGAGAGTGAAGAATACGATGTTGGAGATTGGGCCGCAGTCGCCGCACCAGAGTCAAGGGACGGTGTTTAATAGTGGGAATACGGCTTCGAGTGGTGGCGATCATGGATTTTCGCCTAGGTCCAGGAACAACAAGAACAATAACAACATAGAAGAAGGAGAAGGTGCTTCAAAAAAAGGGTTCCGACTGTGCGTGAGTTGTTATCAGATGCACGCGAGGTTATCGATGAGTCGAACGAGGTTTTTGGAAGAAAGGAAACGGAAGGAGGAGGAGAATCTCAGAAAGCAGACGATTTCGTCGTCGTCAGATGATACGATTACTATCAAACCTACGACGACAACTACAACTCTTCCCGTGCCAGTTTTGAACAACACGACGGCATCCGTGCCGACGGCAGAGGCGACGCCAGAAGAAAAAGAAACCGTCTTCTCCGCCGGTCAAAACAACTCTTTATGGTTACAACTCGCCGAACAATTACAAATTCACGAGCACGATCCTCAAAACTTCATTCGAACTGGATTAGACGACCAATTGGCGCTGGAAGAAATCATACGCGATCGAGCGACGCTCATGGTCAACGGTGAAGACCGACTGGGAAGAATTTTGAAAGAAGCGACGCGAAGGATGGACGCGGCGAAGCAAAACGACGCGGAAAGTCCCGAAAACGAAAACTCCAACGGTATGCATCAGAACGAAGAGGAACTCGCGCCGGCTTTTTGATATCACAAACAACGAGACCGTGATGACAACTGGTAGAAAATAAACATACTGTACTTGTATTAATGAATTTATGTGTATCAAACTCAACGTTAAACAATTTCTTTTGGATAGATACTTTCATCACTTCTTATTCATGTTCTTTTCTTGCTGCATGAACGCTCTTCTGCCTTCGGAAACCGCCTCCTCGAATCCATTCTTCAGATCTGCGTTATTCTCGTCCAAGCGCAAACCTTCAAAAAACGCCACCGCGGCGCCCTCGAAATCGTTCATCGCCCTCGCCGCTTTGCCTTCACGAAACCAGGCTTTCAGGTAGGTTGGGTCGAGTGATCTCGCAGTGACAGCGTCTTTTCTCGCTTCCAAATAATCGTTCAGTTTTTCTTTACACGCGGACCTGTTCGCCCACACTTTCGCGTTCCACTCGTCGGTTTCCAAACTTTTCGTGTACGCGTCCAAGGCGTCTTGGTATTTACCGCCGACGAACGCTTCGTCGCCGAGGCGTTTATGTTGCTCTGCTTCTTTCATTTCCTCCTCGGATAACTTCTTTTGTGGACCAAGTGTGTGCCTAGTTATGCTAGTTTGTGGTAAATCGTGCAAATTTTGCTCGGGATTGCCTTCCGCTTGGCCGCTGTGTTGTCTGCGAATCTCCATGATCAACTCCTCCACGCGTCGCATCACCGCTTGCGCGTTCCACTCGTCTTCTTCTTTCAAATTTTCATCTTTTTCCGTGTGCGAAAGCAAATACTCAACCACATCCTCTCTTCTACACGCGGCAGCTGCGTGTATCGCTTTCATTCCGTCTTTATCTCGCGCGTTCGCATCGGCTCCATTATTGAGTAAAACGTCAAGCGCTTTCTTTCTCGTTTCCGAGTCTTCCGGATCCGTCCCGGCCCATTTCGGGTGACTGGCGAGCACGTGCAAAGCAGACATCCCACCTTCCGCTCTCTGATTTGCATCTATTTTACAATCTTCTAAAACAAACCGTAAGGTTTCCACGCAGCCACTCGCGGTTGCTAACACCACAGCGCCGACTCCCGACTGCAACGTCTCCTCGCGTATCGTCTCCCGCTTCCCTTCGATGTCGAGTTCCCGAGAAAGCAACTTTGCCACTTCGTGAGACCCGCACCCGACCGCGAACAAAAACGGCGACCCGGTATTCCCTCCACTCGCTTTCTTCTCCAACATTCGTTTCACCTCTTGCACTCTCTCCGGCCCACCACCACATTTCGTCATCAACACGTCCGCCGTCTCTCTCGCCTGCTCTCGCCCGCCGTCCCACTCGGCTAAAAAGTGCCACGCGTTCCTTTCGTCCTTCGATGTCACCAGCGCGTCAGCTTTCCCATCCACTAACAAATACTCCAGAACTAAAGCATTCGCTCTCGACATCGCGATGAGTAAAGCTGTCGCGCCGTCGGCGTCTCTCATCTCCACGTCGCACTTTACATTTCCCACCAAGTGTTTGCAAATATCCACCGCCGCCACGTCTCGCCTCTGCGCTATTAAGTGTAAACACCCTCTTCCTTTCACGTCTCGTGCGCTCAATACCTCCGTTTGGTCGCGGAATGCGAGGCAGGATTTTATGACCTCTTCTAAGGTTCCTTTTTGTATAGATTTTATTAAGGTTTCTATGCGCGAGATGGCTTCCACGGCGCGTTGCGAGGATGCGTTTTCCCTCTTGTCTTTCGCCGCAACCGTCATGTCTTCGTTGTGTGATGTGATGTGATGCGTCTTGTTTCTTTCGTTTACGCAAAAGTAAGAGGTGAAAAAGAAGAGAGTGCACGCAAACGCAGTATAAAGCGCCTCTCTCGATGATCGTGCGCGTGCTCTGATACCGCTCGAGAACAACAACAGCGGGGCTTCGTGTGATGAGCAAAAGGTTCAGTCTTTGGGGGAACTTTTGGAGGATTTTTGAACCAAATTCGTCATTAAAAAACAACCTTTTGGACTACGTTATACGCGCATCAAAAGACGTCGTCTCGAGCGTTTCGTTGGTGTTGTTGGTGTTCTTGCGCGGGGCTCTTTTTTGCGCCCAAGAAGAGACGCGTTTTGTGCGTGTAGCAGAGACGCGAAAGACGAACGCAAACAACAGGGATTTGAATTCGATTTCCTCTCGCTTTCCCGTGGAAACGAATCCTCTTTCTCTCTCTCTTTTCTCGACGTATTGTTATATAATACGAATACTACGAATGGCGTCGTCATCTGAAGTGGACGCGTGGATTGCCACTTTGCGTAAGTGCGAGATAATCGACGAGAACTCGGTGAAAAAGCTCT
>JACLAB010000983.1_pt1 | contig 21979 bp, 2 predicted proteins | sample 8027921 | NCBI WGS metagenome assembly JACLAB01 (sample SAMN15725117, study PRJNA655200) | protist metagenome | isolation source: fluorescence activated cell sorting (FACS) single amplified genomes of... | place: USA: West Boothbay Harbor, Gulf of Maine | collected 2000-07-19
TCTCTGCACCAATTCTTACATAACCTGGGTTTGTAGCACCAACTCCAACACCTTCAAATGTACCAAAGTTAGCAGTGTTTCCAATTGAGATAACGCCAGTTTCAGTCTTCTGATAATCTGATGTAAGTTGTGTTGCAGGAACATCAGTTTCAATATTTTGAATGCTAACCCTGTTAATCTCAGAATACATTCCATGATTTCTCTGGAAGATTTTGAGATGTAATCCATCACTATTCACTCTATAAGGTTGTAGTGGGAATACACTTCCACCAATACCAGCATTGATATCAGTAGCAATGCCTGATGTGTCCATATATTGGAGTCTATTGTTAGGACCAAATGTGCCCTGAACCTTATCAACAATTAGTTCATTAAATCCTTTTAGTTGAGGAACAGAAAGTTGCATTCCAGAACCAAGTTCATCAGTTCCAATACTCAAAGGAGTTAGAACATCACCAATCTGATATCCTTTACCTCCAGCATTGACTGTTGCAGCAATAGCAACACCATTAGTTACAGTGATATCAGCAGTTGCATTGATTCCTCTTCCAGTCACAGATGTCAGAGCAACTCCAGTAAAGGAGAATTGTCCATTTGATGGTGTATACCCTGCACCAACATTAGTAAGTGCAAGAGTACCGGTGATTGATCCAGCAAATCCTACTAGTTCACCAGTTCCATCAGAATCAACCTGTATAATAGTATTACCAAGTTTCAGCTCACCATCAGCAACTGTTGTTCCAATACCAATACTCAGGTTTCTTGGAACTGCTGTGATACCATTTCTGCTAATTCTTTCGAGTTGAGTAGGAAGTTGAGGGTTGAAGAATTCAACATTGCCATTTCCAATAAAATCAGAACGATATAAGTTGAATTTCAAATCTTCATACTGACTAGGTGTCCATACAGAAGCATTCTGTGACTTGAACAATGAACCCAGAATAGGCTGAGAGGTTACTAAGACCTGACCTGATTCTGTTCCCAGAGTTGTAACATCTGCTTCACCTAATCTAGAGATATAAACACTATACTCAGTTGTATTAGTAAGAAGACAAAGAGCATACTCTCTGTTTCCTGCCAGATAAACAGGTGCATCAAATGTGAATGTTGTTTTTGCTGTAGAATCAGTTGATACTACAACCTGATCAGGTGTGAGATCTACTTCTGAATATGGAAGAATCTTGTCATTAGGTACACCAAGTGTAGTTTCACGAAGTTGACATGTTATGGGAAGATTCTCTGCCTTAGTTCTGAAGAATACATCAACCTTAGTGACAAATACACCAGTCTCATCATCAACCTTGAAGGTTTGCGCAAGAGGGTCACCTCTTCTTGGTGGTGCTGGTGGTGGAGGTGGTGGAGGTGTTGGTCTAAAGGTAGTGTCAGTAACTACATCAAATTCAAAGTCATCTGTTAACTGCCTATTATCCTGAAAGTCTGCATTGGTGTCAACTCTAGCATTTCTCAGTGAGAGTGTGACCTCTTGAGTATTGTCAATATCTCCCTGTGAGTAGAAGATTTCTTCAGCAGAGGTTGTTGTTGTGCCTCTAAGAGTGCTATTGATTGGACTGCTAGACAATCTAAAAACATTTCTACCTGTCTCAAACAGAGGATTAGAAACATTAGCACTATCTGGCACAAAGTAAGAACCAATAAGTGTTCCTACATTATCTGTAACCAGTCTTACACTAGTTACAGTAGCCTCTCCACCATTTGTACCTCTTAGGATCATACCTTGCTGAATATAACCACTAAACTGTGGGAATTCTTCAGATTGTAGACTGAATGTATCTACGTTGACCAGTGATGAAGACTGTGTATATCCAGTTGAGACTGCATTTGATCTTGAATATGGATTAGCACTATAAGTGTCAGTTGGAGCATTATATGGGCCATACTTATGGTTTGAATTTGCAACTCTGAATGTTATAGAAGCATTGGATGATGCTGAATTGAGTTGTGAACTCTCAGAAGAAGGCATTACACCAGTTACTGTTTCTCCAACAACAAATGTTCCAGTACTCATACTGATCTGAATCAGTTTAGGAACACTAAATCTTGTAACATCAACACCATCAAAGAATGTATATAATTGTGTGAAAGGTTTTAATTTAGTTCCTGTAAACTGGAGATTGCGAGATCTCATGAAGTGTTGGATTTCTCTATTAACAATCCTATCACCCAGTGATTCAGTGTTAATTACTTCATTGATTGTCTGTTGAACACCAGTTCTATTCTGTTCCAGTGAAATGGAACCATCAATAGTTGTTGACTGAACTGTACTCAGATTGCCATTTGCCCAACCAGGAACATTACCAATTACATTTCTACCACCTAAACGATTTGCTGCAGCATTAAGAGATTCAGTTCTGTTTCCTGATGAAGTAGCATCTAATGTGACTCCTGTGGTTTCCCAGGAATCCCAGATAACAGGAGTAACTCCAATTCTAGATCCATCAGCATTATCAGAGATTTCTGCACCAAGTGCTTCTGCAACACCCTCAAAGGAACCCTCCAGTGTGACATTGCGCATCTCCTGCCTGTTAGTATCAATCCAGACATCAACAGTTGGTTCAAGAGCAATAGAACCTTGATAATAGGTTACAAGGAATCCAGTTACATTCTGTACTCTTGTGGAGAATGGTTGAGTTAACCAAGGAACCTCTTCATAGTCAAGAGTGACCATCTGACCAGATCTTCTGATGCCTGTTCCACTCAGTCCTTCAAATCTGGAATCATTATTGGTGGAAGTTGAATTTAACTGCAGGTTAAATGCTGTTGAATAGTGAGAAGGTCTCAAAACCTTTCTCTTAGTATCAATACTATTCTTAATACCAATACTAGTGTCTTGAGGTTGAGTTGTTGTAAAGTTATCAACAAAAATGCCAGACTTAAATCTGTTCAGACCATTGATATCAGAAACAAATGTATTCAGTGTTGTCTGCTCAAGAAGATTAAGAGAAGTATAATACTCAAGGTTCTTAATCCTTTGCTCAAGTCTAGAAATATCATTCATCTGATATCTCTTATGCTCAACAGTCTTAACTCTTACATCCTCTACATTGTAGAGGTATGCAGGCATAAAGACATTACAAAGATTAAGTGCTCCACTCTCTTCATCTGGTAGAGATGGAATGTCATCAGGGGCACCATATTTTACATTAATTCCACCATCTTTATTCAGATAGATTCTGTCTGCTCTAGCAAGATAATAGTTGTAATCAAGTGTTACTGATTCATCAGATGAGATGATTCTACTTGAACTATGTTGACCACCATCAAACTTTCTACCTGCAAATTCTAGTGGAGAATCTGCACCATCTGTCACAACATAGGGACTTACTCTTGGTCTGGCATCAATAATATCAGTTACTCTTACGCCACCAACTGAAGCAATTTCAGTAGAATAGTCCAGATCATTATATGAGTTTACAGTTGTGATATCACCAGTATCTGCTGCATCATAGTAAGCACTTGAGAAGTAAATAATCAGTTTTTTAGTTGGTAATGCTCTTCCACCTCTTCTTAAAATTCTTCCATAGTCATAGAAACTTTCTCTTTGGCCATTATAGAAGAGGTAGTCACCTGTTACATTGATTGAACCAACTTGGATTTGATTTGCCTGTGCCTGAACACCTGAATCAGAGAATACTAATGTTTCATTGTTCTCAAATACACTCTCATTCTTATAAACAAAACCAATAGTATTATCAGTCTTTCTAGTCAGGTAGATTGCTTTTGCACCACTAATTGTACCTGTAACAGTTTCACCAATGATTAAGTCATTAGTAGAAGCAGATGGTCCATTCATTGATGCAAGAGTCATAAATGGTGACTCAGGATCATTCACATCAGTTGCTTCAAATACACCATATACTGATACAACATCAGGAATATTCAGTGAAATGATTTGGTCCTGAACTCTTGTTCCAAATGGGAAGTCTCCATAGACTAGACCATCATTTAATGTGGTGCCACCAACACCTGACCCAGCAAGAGTTGATTTCTCAACAATTATGCTGTTTGAAACATTCTTTAACTTGGTTTTGGATGTAACATTCTGCTTACGAATAGTAGCAATCAATGTTGAGTTGGGATCAGCACCACTCAAACCATCAATAGTCAGAATTGTAGATCCAGCAGCAAAGTTGAACTTATCAGCAGTAAGAACTTCTGTTTTTCCATCAGATGTTATCAGTGAATATCTTTCCTCATCAAATGGTAGGAATACTTCATTATTTGGATCAGATACATTAATAGCAGCAGAAGAACCAGCAGAATCAATAACAGTAGTAAACTTCTGTCTGAAGACTATATCAGAATCACTAAGGTCTACAGATTCAACATTCTTTCTAGGAAGAGTACTGTAAAGTGATTCATTATTGGCAAAGTTTCCAGAACCATTTGATTTTTGGAGGGTACTGCTAATGATTTTAAGATCACTAGATGTAAAATCAGCACTAGGAAGAGTTCCATCACAAATACCAGCAACACTAGTAACACTTGCAATAGTTAGTGAAGATGTTTTAACATCAGTAATTCTTGCAAAAGAGAAATCATTCAAACCTGGTCTTGAATACCTTACAAGATTGTTAACAGTAGCAATACCAGTAAATGATCTGCCTCCAAGAGCAGGACTAGTAATAGTAGATACTCCCAAACTCTCTGCTGTAATTTGAGCAACCTCAAACGAGAATGTGGGACTTTGAATGATATCTGCTGTGAATGTATTTGCTGTTCCTACAATACCATATACAGACTTAATATCATCAATTTTGAAATTCTTAGCATCTATCAAGAATCTAGCATTATCCAGGACACCATTGAACTTGAGTCTTTCTCCCTGGAAGAACTCACCCTGAACACTATACGCTGTAAGAGCAGTTCCTGAGGTTACATTATACTTTAGGAAACCAGTAGCACCACTGGACTCTCCTTCAATATGAAGAGGTGTAGATAGAGTTGCTGCTACATTGATATCAAGATCTTGATATGTATCAACATCAAACAAAGAAAGATCCCACTGATTAGTAGCAGAATTTGTAGTATTGTATGAACCAGACTCTAAGGAGAAATCATATAGTCTTGCTTGACCAATTTCTTTACCAGGAGCAGTTTCAGATGATAATCCAACTCTCTCACTCCTCAAACTAAGGGTATTTGTAGTGTTGAATCCAATAATTGGAGATCCATATACTCTATTAACACCAAAAGTTGGTCCAAATCCAAAATTAATGCCTTGATTCTTAACAAGTCTAGTAGATCTTGGTTTTGGAACATCAATAAGAGAAGATGAAATCTTTTCTACCTCATATCCCCTCACATATGCCTTACCAGGGGTCATTTTGTAGACCATCAGGTCATCTGTTGGAATTTGACCCTGTGCTGTGATTTGACCAGGCAAATAAATGCCTCTATTTCCTTCTTGGTTATCTAAACTCTCTCTAACAGTGGTTACAAACTCTTTTACATAATAATGACCTGATTCGTCAAAGGTTCTCTTTGCTAATTCATCTCCAAGGACATTATATTTTGTGGTATTGAGAATATCTCTCAAAATACCATTAGAAACCTCAGCAAGTTGAATAAATCCCTGGTCAACATAGTCATCAGAGAGTTTTTTGCTCAAAGTTGCTGTGATTTTGAGTCTATCAGCACCTGGTGCTGTATAATTATTGTATCCTTGAGCATTATCGTTCAGAGTTGGGTCAACATCTGAAGAAACAACCTCTTCATTGACTGTAAGACCAATTCTATAACTAGAATTTGTGCTATATTGGTCAAGAATTAGAATTTGGCTGTCTACATTGACAAAATATCCCCTAAGGTAATAAACTCCTTGATTTAGAGTAAATGCAGACCCAATTGCTGATGCATTAGTGGAGATTGTGTTAGCAAATCCTTCTCCAGCAGCAATAAATGTTGTTGCATATGAAATAGTGGTCTCAGTTACCAGAACTTCATCATCCTGGAAGACATCAGTTGCATTATCTTCACCTGACTCCTCATAATTCAAGTAAAGAGTGTACAATCCTCTTACAGATTGTTGATTTGTGATATATGTTACTACGGTTGCAGTTACTCCTGATGTTCTTCCTGTAATTTTCTTACCAATAAGTTGGTCAAGATACAGAGAAACAGGAATGCCTAGGTATTCTGCTTGAATCTGAACACAAAAGAACCTATCATTGTAGGTCAATTGTCCTGGAATAATTACAGAACCCTCTTTAAAGAGGTTATCTCCCATATCTTCAATCTGGTTCTGAAGAATGGATTGAAGATTATTTAATTCTCTAGCCTGAATTGGATATGCAGGTTTGAATAATACTTTATTATAGTTACTCTCGGGATCAAAGTCATCAAAATAAGGAGCAACGTTGAGGTTTGTTTCCTGTGGCATAATTCTTTAGAACTGCAAGATAATCTTTACGTCTTCTTTCTGGGATGACGACCTTGTGACTGATGGTCTGTTGTCCACATATACAATGTTTCCAGAATACTTTTTAGATTCTGGTTGAGCAACACCTTTAGTAAAGTCCTGACCCAGGTTATATGTCCTATTATTTATTACAGTTGTCAGACCTGTAAATCCAGTGTCAATTCCTAGAGTTGCACTGCCACCAATAATGTCTAAACTTCCATTTACAGATGGAGTAGCAGTAAATCTCAGTTCTTCAAATCCATAAGTAGGACTTGTGTTTTGTGTTCCATCAGAATTAAAACCACAATTGGTTCTATCCTGCCAATACTTCAAAACTCCAGTTGTTTGATCATATGAAACAACTCTGCCAATAGCAGTTGAACCAAGACCAACAGTTTGAGTGATATCAACATCAGCGGTAAATGTTGCTGAACTATATCCAGCACCAATAAGTCTTAAAGCGTATACTGCACTTGCCTTATCAGTATTGAGGACAGCAGATGAATTGTATGCTTGTGGATTCTCAACTAGACCCACTCTTGCAAACTGATTTCCTGTGATAAAATCAGGATTTTCAGTATCATTCTCAAATCTTGCATAAGTTAGGACATTATACGCACCAAGTTCTTTATAAACATCAGCACCATGACCACCAGAGGGTGGAATAATTACATTGAAAGTCGGTGTTGTAGTTCCAGTGGGAACACCACCAGCAGCAAGGTTGACTGTACCAAATGTATAACCAGACCCACCTTTTGAGACTGTTACTGACTCAATTTTAGCATCAGCATTAACTACAACAGTTGCTTCTGCATCTGCTCCATCACCTGTAATAGGAACTTGTGTATAAGTTCTAGAAGTGCCAAGTCCTGCACCACGATTTCTGATGGTTACAATCTTTAATTGTCCACTTGATGAAGCATTCTGTCTGACTGCAGCATTATCAGTGCTAGTATACCAGTCATTAGGGACAGGAATATAGTTTGTTGAGTCAAACTTGATTGCTTGACTTGGTTTGATAGTATAAAGATATTTCCAAATATATCCATCACCACTTGAACCAGCAGATCTTGGTTCTAAATCAGTAAAAGTTGGTTCATCAAGAGATGGACCACCTTGAAAGTTATTCTCAGGAGTTGCATTATTATAGAGACAAACATATACTCTATAATCACTATTCATTACAAAGTAATTTGCAGAATAGATATCAAAAGAACCAGATGGTTGAGAAGCATTACTTCTTGATATATCATTTCTCCACATATCATATGTGATGCCAGACTGCCAGTTGATTTTTCTGACAACTTGACTAATATCACTTGCATTGATCTTTCTCAATGCAATCATAGTATCCCAATAATCATTAGATTGATCTAGATTATCTTTAGGAGATGGTGGATTTGTATCCCAGTCTGCCTGATAATCAGATGCATTAGGAAGACCAATGAATGCATAATAAGAATTTGTGCTGGACTGAACACCAGCGACAAAATTCTTAGCATTCAATATTCTAAGTTGGTCAGTAATTATCGCTGCCATTTTGTTCTGACTTTTTTTTATTTATCAAGTATAATTGTTATATTTTAAAGATACATCCCTAGTAACAAGACTTCCAGTTGAGATTCCTGCATAACCATTTTGAGTGTATGAATTGAAAGAATTTGCAAGTGTTCTGTTTTGAATATCAATTTTGCCCCAGCTAAATTCACCTGTACTTGTGGATCCATAACTTACATCACCAATTGTACCAACATTAGTTACAATTCTTCTGACTGCTGTCATCCCATAACCAGTAACATTAGCCAACTCAGTAGTAACACTCTCAACTTGATATACAGCATCAGAGTACGTTGTAGCAATTGAAACAAGATTGCCACTGGTATCCTGAGTCTCAAGAGTTCCACCAACACTTACATTGATGTTAGTATCAAATATTGTCAAATAATCACCAGTAGAAATTCCACTGATTGTGATACCTGTTCCAATATAAGTTGGATCTCTCATAAATGAACCTTTTGGAATGAAGAGGTCAAAGATAAGTTTGTTTTGTGTCCCTGAATTTGTTGTATTGAATCCAACAATCTCACCATAATCTCCTTCATAAGAAGAAACTCCCATTTCTTCTCTAACAAAAGTAGGAGATTCAATAATGACTAATGGCAAACTTGTTGATGTGTATCCTGTTCCTGCTTCTGAAATAGTAAATGATGTCACAATATCATTAGTTATATTTGCTGTTGCAGTTGCTGTTGTGCCAACATCAGGGTCAGAAATAATTACATTTGCAGAAGAAGTTGTATATCCAGCACCAGGATTTGTGATATTCAATGCTGTGATTGATCCACCAACAGAAACTGTAGCAGTTGCAATTGAACCAACTTTACTATCTTGTGAAACAACCAGAATACTGTTCTGGAATGTTCTATTGGCAGATTCATTATTAGAGTTGAATAATGGTCTTACACTATCAACATAAGCAGTTGTTGTGCTTACACTGAGTGGTTGGATAAGGTATGAAGCAGGATAGATTTGCGATTCATATTCAACTCTATCCTTGCCAACATATTTTCCATTGATAAACTTATCAACAGATTGCTTACACCAAGTAACAGGTCTAAGAATAGATTGGTCACTAGTGATTCCAGGACCAGGATAATTATTGGTTTCAACAGAATCAAGGGTATTGATGCCTGTAACTGTTCTTTGGGTTTGATCTAATGTAATTGGTTGACCCAGATCAGGATTATTATCAATATCCAATATATCACCAATCTTAATAGTCTCTAAAATGTCTGTAAAGACAACATCAACACTACCAGCACCCTTATAGAAGATAACCTTAGAAGTATCACCACTATTTTCAACCCCATCTAGTCCTGCTGCAGGTGCTTCAGCAAATGTAATCACACTACCACCTTCAAACTGGTATGCAACACCAGGTTCCTGGAGGATATCATTGAGGAATACCAACAGGGTCTTATCTACTTCAATGTTTGAACCAGCTTGGGATCTGATTGAGATTGGTTGGTCATTAATTGACAGTTTAAATGACTTCTGAGTACCATCAAACTGACTATCTAATGCATCAAATACTTCAAACTCTCCAACAGTCCAACCATTGAATTGATCACTGTAAGTATCCTCAATTGTAATCTGGAACTCATTAAATGTTGCTCCAGGGTCAGTTGGAATTCCAGTGAGACCGCCAACAGGGACAGTCAAAATCTGTTGAGGTCCAAAGGAGTGACCTGAATTTCTAAATTCAAAATCAATAACACTTGAACCTTGTCCTACAACAATATCAACTGTTGCACTCTGCCCAATACCTGCAGGACTAGAAGAAGAATACTCAAGTGGAATATCAGAGTAACTTAAAGGAGAATCAAATACTACAACAGGTGCATTGGATGCTGTATATCCAGAACCAGGATTGGTGATGTTGATGCTTACAATATGACCACCTTGAATAGTTGCAGTTCCAATATTTTCAATTGAAGGAATAACACCATTAAATGTCTGAACACCAACATTAACAATTTGAGATCCTGGTCTATAACCAGAACCACTATTGCCAATACTAATAGAAGAAACAGTTCCAACACCAGATATAATTGCTGTTGCACCTGCAGATACTAATGGTTGATAAGCAAACCCTCCAGTAGAACCAACAGAAACAATCAGACCACCTATAGGGAAATTAGTCTTGTTGAAATCATATCCTTCTGGAACTCCAGATCCATTGTATCTAATTGAACTAATTCCACTATCTTCAATAATCTGATAATCACCTTGAGTTGCCTGAATTCCTTGTGGTGACTGATAAATGTTATTGGTTAAAATAACTGTATCTGATGTAATGCCAGTGACATTATTGCCAGAAGTTTGAAGTGTGAAGACACTAGATACTCCAGTAAATCCACCAGAGAAGTCATCAAAGACATTGTTAAGATGATAAGCTTCAAGTGTTGTGCCTGCTCCAGCACGCTTCATGAAAGTTCTTCCCTGGAATGTAGAACTGGATGTAATACCAGTCCAATCTCTAGAGTCTGGAGGATTAGTTGTTGAACTTAATGGAATATTTCCATAAGGAGCAGAAGAGAAGAATAATGTATTTCCTACAATGTTGTAATTACCAGAATACTTGGTGATTGTTGCTCCAGCTAAGTGCTTTGTTAGTACAGAACCCAGTACAGGTCTATTTACTGAAATGTTGTTGCTAATACCATAAGTTCCAACTGCAGAAACAGTCATAAATTCATCATCAATCTTAATGATATCACCAGTAACAAAAGATGTAACACCTGTGGTTTCAAAGGTTAATTGGAAATTAATAGTTCCAGTAAGTGTAGAATTGACAGGAGTTATTGCAATTGGAGCCTGGATCATATTATCAATAGCAATCAATCCTTTTGAATTTGCTTTCTTAGCAGTGATTGTGTGTGATGCACCTATACCAACAGAATTAAGAGTCAGAATAGATGGAGGAACTGAAAGAGCATCTTCTGCAGTAGCAGCAAATCTCAATTTACCTTCATCAACCTTGACCACAAAGACATCTTCTGGAAGTAAATCAGTTGAACCAATACCAGGTATAACAGCAGTAACAATGCCAATACCAGCAGTATGACCTACACCTGGTGCTCCATATGTAACACTCTCACCACTTACAAAGAAGTGATTGGGGATTTGAATATAGTCATTTGCCAAATCAACAACAATTGAACTTGAACCATCAAATATTCTTCTGAAAATTGGGTTCCCTCTATGCTTGAGTTCGAAGGAGTCTTTAAGACTTAGTTTTGTACCTTCATAAATCCCAGAATCAGTATTAACAACAACATTATTGAGATCAATATCAGTTGGATTTGCATTTTCAGTAGTAATCTGTAGTTGATTAAAATAAGTTCTGACCTGAACTGCCTTGTTGGCAACTGGTGTGTAGAGAATATCAAGACCGCCAGTGATTGAACTTATGCCAATAGTTCCAATACCTAAACCTGTTGATGTATTAGCATACTCAACACAGAATTCATTAGATGAAGAATTGATAGCGGCAAATTCAAACATCTCATACTCACTATCAGTTGTATTCTCCACAACAACAACACAATATGTTGACTCATAAGGTGTTGTATAAGATGAAATTACATTTGTTGTTGGCGAAGCTGAGGCAGAGATTGATGAATAAGAAGAACCTACTCTAGTAATATCTAAGTCAAAAGAACCAGTAGATGTTCCATTATCAGAAATTGCTATAACAGCAGAGTTGGTTGTAACTGGTGTTGCAGTACTGCTATGGAATTCAACAATAATATTTCCACCACTAATTCTTGCACCAAATGTGCCTATTCCTAAATTATAAGTATTTTTTGACTCATTGATGCTTCCATACTCAAGAAGTGAGACATCTGTGCCATCATGCAGGATGTTAAGTTCAGTTGAGTAGAAAGTATCTGTAGAGACCTCTTCAACCATTGAGAGTACCTTAAGTGCTCTATATGTGGTTCCTACAGAAACAAGTGTGCCTGTGGAACTTGCAGGTATAGTAGATCTTTGACTGAATACACTAGATACATCACCATAACTTCTAGTCCCAGTAGTAGTCTTATCATCTAAGATACTGAAAGCAAAAGATGACACGTCATATATGTTTGTTTCAAACTTGACTGGGAAGAATGTAAGATCCCATCCACCAGCAGTAGCAATGTAATCATAATAACCAAGATATGGATATGTTTCAATAGTTGCATATTGATTCATATAAGCAACACTATCATCCTGAATCATTGTGATAATAGAGAACTGTCTCTCATCAGTAAATACTCTATCTCTTGCATGAGTTAGAATTTTATTGTAGATATAGTTTGATTCAAAAGAAGCAATTGATTCATATGGTTCTGCTCTTTCATTACTATTGAACTGAGAAGAAATATCATCAATACTCAGAACTCTATTGCCAACAGACTGGAAGTAATCAGATAGAATTCTATTATCAAAGATAATTTCATTTGAGAACTCTTGACCATTTACAACAAAACTAGTCTCTGTTACATTATCATAATCATAGAAGCAATTAAGATCTCCATTTCCAATAATATCCACAACTGTCTCAATATTAGAGTCAATTGCAGTGACAGGAACAGATGCCTCACCAACAGGTGCTGCAGCACTCTCAATCTCAAGATCAGCAAACCTCTTAAATCCAGCAGTATGATTTAATGCTCCAACAGAGTTATTCCAAGTATCAAAGTCAACATTAGACTTCAATGAATATGAGAAGTTTTGATAATACTCATTATTAGGAATCCTTTGCAAGCTATCATTCAGGAATCCAGTATTTTGACTCCAACCATTAATGATAGTTGTACCAGCACCAGTTTCAATCTCTGCTTTAAAATCATACTTGGTCTTAATAAAACCTTGAGTATTTGAAGTAAGACCTCTAACTGTATCTCCAACATTAAATTCAAATGGTGTAGATACTTTGAGAATTTCTGTATTCCTATTCCAACTTTCTACATTGCCATTACGCTCACCATTGGTTACTTGCTCATCTAAGAAGAAATCATTCTTCTTAAGAACAATATCAAAGATTGGGAAGTGTGAGACTGGAATAATTCTACCCCTAATGGGTGTAGTTACATTTCCAGGTTCTTGAGTACCACTAATGACCTCAGACATATCATAATCAATGAAAGCACCAGATCCACCTAGATTGGTCTGGACACCAGTTACAGGGAAGTATGCATAATTGTACTGTGAAGAGTTATAACCAGTTCCTGTTGTGCCAAGACCAACATTGATGCCCTCAACTAGAACACTTTCACCAATAACGAACGGGAAGTCTTCTTCATCACTGAATATTGTATTAAAGAATATTCTTACATTCTTAGTTGAATTGGTATAAACCACTGAGTTGATGCCAACTCCATTAGTATTGTTGGTTGGTACAATTCTAGGCAATGTTTCATAAAGTTCAGTTGTATTTTTGATAATAGAAACCTGATTTTCACCAAGAGCATATGAGAGTTCAACATTTGATTTAATCTCATTTGTATACCCATCAACCACTACCAGGTTTGGTGCTAGAAGATAATTAACTCCATTGGATGAAATACCAATTCTTTCAAATGAATTGAGTGGTTCAATTTCAAGGATTTCAGGAAGGTTTGCTACTGTTCTTAATGTGCTATCAGAAGGATAGTCAAAACCAATATTGTTAGATGAATGTGTGTAATTTAAGATTTGACCAATGTTCGTACTTTCAGGATAAAGAATGGCATCAGTTCCAAAACCACTTCTTACTGTGTTAATACCAGGTAGACTCCTATAACCTATACCTGGATTAGAGATTTGTACTTCAGTGATAGATCCATAAGCAGTCAGAGAATTAGTATCATATTCTGGTGCTGCATTGGTTGTTCCATATGAAACAACCTCAGGGACTGTACTGATATTAAATGTGAATGTTGTTGTTCCAATTCCAGAAACTTTTTGTGTACCATCATAATCAGTAGGAACTAGATTGATTTGATTATATGAAGATACTTCTTCATCAATAATCATCTCTCTTTGAACTATAGGCGAAAATGTGGTGTTTACATTACCAAATGAATACCATAGAACTGAAGGTATATGGTCAGAAACAAATACAGACAAGTTTGCTGTGGAATCAATACCAGGTCTACCACTCTTTGTTACTTCAAATTCACTACTCTTACCTGATGTCAGATAAAGTGTTCTGTATGAAGAATCAGAATAGATATTGAGTTCAAAAGCAGAATACTGATTATTGTTTGATACAAAAGAAAGTGATGAGTCTGAAAGATCAAACTTTAAAGTATTGTTCTTACTGACATTGACCAAAGGATTAACCTTAGAAAGTGTTCCAGCAGAAGCACTAGTGATATTGACAAAATTGGGTTCAACTTGAGTAATCTCTGATCTTTCTCTAACAAGTTTGATCTTTATTGGTGTGTAAAGAACAACATAATACATTCCTTCATTTACAAGACCACCTGATGGAGTGGTTGAAGTATAGATGACCTTATCACCAGTCTTAAATGGATTGTTGCTCAAAGAGATAGAATTATCAGAAGTTGTGACATCTCCAGACGCAAATGTCTTGGGATCAAATACCATCCTTCTGTTGAATTCATTATATTTTACAGTTACAACTACTTCATCTCTTGGTTTGAGATCAATATTAACAGAATCCCCAACAAAAAGACCGTGTGTTGATGCAGTAGATACTGTAACTATATTCTTTTGCAATTCTCCAGTAACTACATCAGTGCGTTTTGTTCTCAGGTTATGATAAACACCTGAACCAACACCAGTAAAGTAAAGAAGACCAGCAGTAGTATTCACACCAACATATTGTCCAGTTACAGTAGAGATACCAACTCTATTGGTTGAAAGACCTACAAATCTATTTGTGAGAGGAACAGCATAGAATGTTCCAAGACCTGAGAGAACAACAGTGCTTGCTGCTCCAGTAAGACCATTCCAGGTCTCAATAGAATCACCACCATTGGTTGAATACTCAACAACTTCATTAATCAAAAGACCATGATTTGGATAGTAGATTGATTGAGGTGGGATTACAACAACTGAGGCACCTGCTCCTGGATTGGAGAATGTAACTGCTGTTCCAGTTCCTGTTCCTAATGCAGTTCCAAGACCTAATGCCTCAGCAGGATTGAAATACAATACATTATTAATTTTTAATGTTTGTGTAGTTCTTGCAGTTCCAGAATTAATAGAGAAACTTCTTGGATCTTTGAAGATCTTAGTCAATGCAATATGAGAAGTTCCAATAGTGCCAGATTGCTCTCTTAGAACTTGAAGTCTCTGATTTCTTCTATCAAGAGTGAGAACTTTAACCTTCTCACCATCAACTTGCATAATGTCATCAGGTCTCACAAATGGATACTGAATAGCACCACCAATATTAAAATAGGTTGTCATTCCTGTTACAGATGTATCACCTACACCAGCAAGAAGAACAAATGAACCAGTGTTTATACCAATTGCATAATTGCCATCTAATCCATCATAATATCTTGATAGACCAGATATGGTAACAATATCGCCATCTGACAATCCATGAGGAACAGAACTATAACCAACAAACTGACCTCTTGATGCATAAGGGATGAACTCAATATCAGAAACAATTGTTGATCCTAAACTAACCTCACTTACTTTCTTACCAAATACTCTTTCAACTTTACCTGCAGCATTACTACCACCAGTGAAAGAGTTGTCAAATATAAGTTGATCATTGACTCTATAATCTTTACCACCTGTGAGAATACCAACACCTTGAATTCCACCAGAAGATGCAGATGTGATATCAATTTTTTGTTTTTTATATGTGTTTGAGTTGTAGATATAATCATAACCACTCAATGCAGCATTCATATGGTATGGTGTAGTATTTCTAAACCAACCATAATTTTCAATATCATAATCTACATGATTGGAAGAAGTGCTAAAGTTAAATGTATTTGGTTCTGAGTTAAATGTATTTCCAATTACATATGGAAATACTGGTCTTCTATACCTGTTGAAAGATCCAGAAGTATCTGTGGTTTCACTAATAGTAGCAAAGTACGCATATGTTCCTTCTGGATAATCAGGAGTAACACAATATCTACCATTATTCTTATCTAAGTCTCCAGTTTCTCTGAATGAAAAGTCTTCAACAAAGAAACCCTCCGAATATTGGGAAATAGGTGGTCTATTAGTTGGGTTCTGTGTAATCTCGTAACCAGAGATCATTCTCTTAATATTTCCACCAGAAGCAGAACTATAACCATATGGTCCATAGATTGGATGTCCATCATATGACCAACCAATAATTGGTGAGTGTCTTTCAGAACTGACTTCAGTGTCATTCTGTTTCTTCAGATCACTCTCTGAGTAAATTGTATTACCATTAGCATCAATTACATATGTACTCTCTCTCAAATATCTGGATGGATATAAATGTGAATACTCAAGTGTCTTTCCACTTATTGAGTTTTCAACAATACCATCATCTGCTCCGATATTAGATAAATTCCTAGCAAAGAGGTTAACAGTCCACTGATTAATATTTGTAGTTGTAGTAGCATCAATACCTGCAGGTTTAACTAGAATAGTGGTATCACTAGAGTATCCTGCACCACCACTAATAACTTTAATCTCAGTGATAGCACCATTTGAAATAATAGGTGTCAGTCTTGCAAAGGAACCTATTCCACTAATAGCAAGATCTGGTGGTGAGTTATAATCTTTACCACCTTCATTAACCAGGACTTCTACAATTCTTCCATTAGAAATAATAGGAGTTAGTTGAGCATCACTTCCACTATTGAATGTGATGACTGGTTGTCTATTGAAGTTTAGGACTTCAGAAGCACCATAACCAATTCCTTCATCTGTAATATCAACAGAATCAATAGAACCTCTAAAGATTGGTTGAACCTTACAGGAGAAGTCTTGATTGGTTAATGTATTAACTCCAATAGTTCCTCTAACAGTGACTGTAATTGGGTTATAGTTGAAAGTTCCATTACCCTCAGATTTAATGTTTGTGAGGATATTATTATCATAGAAATAGTCAGACTGAGTTTGCCCAGTTCCTACCTCTGAAAGGGAGAATGTGCTGTCATTAATCTTGACCACATAATATTCAATGGTAGATCCAAGACCAGCAATAGCAGTTGCTCCTGCTGTATATCTAACAATCTCTTTCTCACCATATCCATGATCATTGATAGTGATCTGATTAGATGCTGTATTAACTCCAACAATGAGTCTCTCTTTATTCTTATATCCTGAACCTGCTTGGTCTACAACAATATTAGAAACAATCTTCTTTCTATCATATGACTTAAACTCCTGTCTGCCAACTCCATAACCTGTAAGGTCTACAGTATTAATTCCTGCCTTGGCATCATTGAAGTTATCATGAAGTGTAATAGTCAATGCATCAACTACATTGACATAGTAGTCAGCATCTGTTTTAATACCAACAATACTATCTACACCTTTAGTTACATATACAACTCTCTCATTCTCTCTAAACTTATGATATGTTGTAAACCCAATAGTATTTGTTGCAAGGTTTAACCCACTCTGCGAACCAGGACCAGAATTAAACTGGACTAGATGATCAACAGAAGCAAGATTGACCTTTGCAGATGCACCAGTCCCCTGTCCACCACTAATAATAACAATAGGGTCATCTACATAGTCAAACCCGTTATCAACCACTCTGATCCCTTCTAGGGATCCCTCAACAGCAACTATGCCAGTAGCACCAACCCCAGTGATATCACTGATCTTCATGATTGGAGGATTGATTACATCATATCCTTGACCTCTGTTATCAATATCTAATCCTTTGACGCCACCATAGTAAATGGTGTCAAATGACTTATAGTTGAGAAGTTCAACACCATTAATTAGAACTCCGTTATAACCTGGTTCAGTACTGTATTCTCCAACCTTTGTAGATGGTTCATTGACCTCTCTGTAAATCTTTTGTGGGGAGAGTTCTTTTTGATAGAAGTTATAATATAAGAACTCACTGTCAGTTACAGTTCCTACAGGTAAAATATATCTATTATTGTAGATGTCTGATGTACTTCTAGCAAGTTTAATAGTAGTAGAACTTACTCTCTTAACATAATAAACACCAGCCTTTACATTATCAAAATCGTCAATAGTCTCTGTTGTAAAAGAAATGCCACTAGAGGTAGTTGTAGTAACAATAGTTACTTTTGGTTGATAATATACAGCATCTCCTGTATAGAAACCATGATCAGATGTTGGAGTAATAATTAGATTATCACCAACAGCACTACCACTGAAGATTACTTCTTTGTTATATGGATTGGTTGTTATTGAATTGTAGTTTGGAATAGAGTTGGATGCTACAATAAACTCACCATTGAACTTCTCATATGTGTTGAGAACATTGGCATAGATATTGTTTAGTTCTGGATACTTTGAAGAAGATCCTTTAAGAATCTGATTCTCTAGAGTCCAAGTAAAGGAATATTCTGATGTCTGAATATTTTCAGAAAGAACAGCATTGAACTCAGACTCAGATAGAACTGTGGTCACAGTAAGTGACCTTTCAAGACCAGTACTACTCTTAAGAGACATCCTATAACCAGGTCTTACAAACAGGTTATCAAATGTTTTTATTGTAAATGTTTTCTGACTAGAATCAATCAGAGTAAATGAAGCAACTGTCCAATTTGTCTTGACATTATAATACCAAGATTTGGACTTATTCTGTGTAGACTCTAAACCTATTGACTTAACATTGATAGTATCATCCTTCTTGAAGAAGTAAGTATCACTATTGAGTTTTAAGTTTTTGAGGGTTGTGACAACTCTTACCTGTACCTGACCACTAGGTGTATCAGAATAACTATAATCATTGAGACAGATATCAGTCTTTGAGTTAATTGCAGTTGTAGCAGTAGTAACACCTAAAAACTGTGTTAGTGTCTTTTCAGAATATGTAAGGATATCTTCATCACCATCAATATTAACTACTGATAGTGAACCAGATGCTGGAAAACTTACTGTGGAATCTACATCTAGTACTGTTGATCCAATTGAAACACTATTAAGAATTTTAGTTTTAGGATTTGGTTCAAACTTACCATAGATTGAACCCTCTACATCAATATCTCTCCTATAACCATAGTCAATAGCAATCTGATAGAAGTTGCCTTCATTATAATTAATCTTCTCTACATTGGTTACAGTTCCTCTAGCACCAGTTCTATTCTGATAGAACGTATGATTTTTCAGTTCAAGAGGATTACCAGAATATCCTTCAACCACATAGTCCTGTGTGATTCTATAATCAGCATCAGATGGTTTGATCAGGAACTTGCTGGGTCTAATGACCTCTACATCAGTACCATACAATGCTCTGAACAAAATCTCAAATGATTGATCTGTTCCTTTTGATTTATAAAAACTATCAGCAGTGAATATGAAATTTCTTTGATCCAGCCCAGAATAAAGCGTTCTCTCTGAGAAACCTGGAATGAATTGATTTTTAATTCTCTTGAAAAACTCTTGTAAGAATCTTACATTGAGATTGTAGATAGTAGAACCATCTACATGGTCTGCAGACTCCGTTTGCTTAAATGTGAGTTGATCAGGGGTATTAGTCCCAACATAGGTTGTAATGCCACTGAATCCCCTTGTACACCCCTCAAAAGTGGTTTGTGTCTTGGACTCATATGAAATGATTTCGTCGTCAATTTGAATCAAACCATTTGATTCTGGAAAACCATCAGTAAAGTTACTATCTGAAGAAGTAACGATAGATGTATTCTGGAAGGTAATATCACCCTCCAAGATAGTAGAATTTTTAAGATTGAATAACTCATCAACCTTTACATACTGATCCAGATTCTGAATCAGGTCATATGTTCCACCTTGGTATTCTTGTGAAACATAATACTCCTTTAAAAAGTCTACAAGAAGTGGAAAGTCATCCTTTACATATTGAGGGACTTGACTCGCGATTATATCTTGAAACTTGACTCTATCTACTGCCATTTCTATTAATAGGAGTATGTTGTGGATTGTGTAGAACCAGCATTGCCAGTTGTAACAGTTACTCTAGTTGTAGTATTTGGAACATCTGTAGCAACAGGTTGTGTAATTGTTTGTGTAGATGTAAGAACAGGAGTTCCTCTAACAATACTTCCATTTGAGTAACTGGAGGTAACAATATAGTTACTACCTGAGACATCATCACCAGATGCAATTTGATCTGATACAGTATTGACTACAACATTGTTCGTATCCAATTGAAGATATAGATCCTGAAGTCCTATAACATCATTTGAATATGGAACAGCAGACACTTCAATAAGGGGTGTTGCTCTATTTACGCTAGTAGAAATGATCTTAATTGGGTTCAATTTAATCTCACCCTTTATGTAATCAATAATACCAATGTTCTGTTTGATAACAACTGGTTGAGAAGGTGAATTCAACTGAAACAAGAATATACTACCATTCTTTAGACCAGGATTTGGTTTATCACCTAGGTATACATCACCAGAAATACCACTTACTTTGAAAGCAGATGTCTTGATGTTATATCCAACAACAGTTCCATTAGAAACTGGTGAGTGTCCATGGTTCTTTATATAAAATCTATTACCAAAACATAACTCATATTCAGCAAATGCATTTAGAAGAGGTTCCAGATCTCTTCTCATCTGAACAGTAGTAATGTTAGATGTGATTGAAGCATGAGTATCATCAATAATCTTCTGATACTTACTAAACTTAAACCTAGCACCAAACTTATTCAACTCTGTAGAGTTGGCATAGGCAGTAATATTACTAGTTACAAGTGAACCTACTACACTAGGAGAAGGTGCTTTGTTCTCATTATAATAAACATATGAATCAGTCTCAACATAAAGATACTTCAGATCAACAATCTCATTAACAATACCTCCTACTGAATACTTTCTCAGTTGTCTTGTGATATCATCCTTGATAGTACTAGAAAGATAAACTCCATTCTCAGGTTTTACACTGATAAAGACCTTTCCATACTGTGGAGGAGTGAGTTCTTCACCACCAAATGCTGAAACAGATTCTGCTTCTTGATAGATTCTAGGTACTAATACTTCATAATCTGCTGCAGTTACTGCACGATTCTGTGATGCATAGATCTGAGGAGCATTCTTCTTAACAGATTCAACACTTTCAATAGCAGAACCACCAAAAGACTTATAATCTGTTGTAAGTAATGAGATACCAGATGTAATAGGTGCGTTATTATTATCTACTAACTGACCAGCAAAGGTAAATTGTGAGATATTATTACCATCATCACCACTTGATGTAATATATCCAACCTCTACAATATTAGGTTCCTGTAATTTTAAACCAAATGTACCATCACCAAACATCAATTCATATCTTTCATTCTCAATCTCTTGAATGAAATATACAGGTGAGGTAGAATTTACTTCATATAAACTACTGAACTGCTTAAATGTTCTTGTAATAGTAGATCCAGGACCCTCTCTTACTGATACTGTAATTAAATCAGTATCAATACCACTATTGGTAAGAATATATTTCTGATTAGGTGTCCTTGAACTTACATTAAATGATTGTGTAAGATGTGTTCCTTCATTGATTACAATAGTATCAAACAGTGCTAGTCCTTCACTATTGACTGCAACTGTAATATCATCAGGTATAGAGAACACATAACTGACATTAGCAAATCTATTAGATGAAAGTGCTACAATTCCTTTCTTTAGTGTTACAGATACTGCTGTAGTTGCTGATGTATCAACTGAAAATGATATTCCTGCTTTTGCTGAGTTCCTTGACTTAGGAACATATCCTATATTTCTTGCTAAAGAAACAACATTCTCTCTTAATGTTGCTCCATCAATAAACACCTCATTGGTTACCATATTGGCATTGTATGAGGTGATGTAAGTATTATAGGCAAGTGTGTCTATAATAGTAGAAAGATTAGATCCTTCATAATCA
>JACLAB010012088.1_pt1 | contig 21944 bp, 18 predicted proteins | sample 8027921 | NCBI WGS metagenome assembly JACLAB01 (sample SAMN15725117, study PRJNA655200) | protist metagenome | isolation source: fluorescence activated cell sorting (FACS) single amplified genomes of... | place: USA: West Boothbay Harbor, Gulf of Maine | collected 2000-07-19
AAACCTTTCCTCGGTAACTTTGCCATGGGTTTCATGAAGAAGAAGGCGCACACCGCGATTGGTTTGGATCAAGCGCGCGTATGCCTCACGGGCGCTGCGCCGATCATGAAGCACACGCTCGACTACTTCGGTTCGATCGGTATCCACATTCTTGAAGTGTATGGTATGTCCGAGAACACTGGTCCGCAGAACGTGTGCCAAACGAACTACTTCCAAGCGGGTTCGTGCGGTATTCCCATTCCGGGCGTCGAGTTGAAGCTCGACAACGTCGCTGGCCGCGACAAGGAGGGCGAGGGCGAGATTTGCTTCCGTGGTCGTCACATCATGATGGGATACTTGAACAACTTGGAAAAGACCCAGGAAAGTATCGACTCCGAAGGTTGGTTGCACAGCGGTGACGTTGGGGCGATCGATAAGGACAACAACTTGCTCCGCATCACCGGCCGCATCAAGGAACTCATCATCACCGCCGGCGGCGAGAACATCGCGCCAGTGCCGGTTGAAGACGCCATCAAGGCTAACTGTCCGGCGATTTCTAACGTTATGATGATTGGTGACAAGCGCAAGTACAACACTTTGCTCGTGACGTTGCGCCAAGTCCCCGATAGCGCCGAAGGCTTTACTGAAAAGCTCTTTGGCGCGTCGTTGGAAGTGAATCCAGACGTCAAGACGGTGACGCAAGCGCAAAGCGACGCCAAGTGGAAAGAATACATCCAAAAGGGTATCGACGAGTACAACAAAAACGCCGTATCGAACGCTCAAAAGGTGCAAAAGTTCACAATCTTGAACAGCGACTTCTCCGTCGATGGCGGCGAACTCACGTCCACGCAAAAGCTCAAGCGCAACGTCGTCACGGAAAAATACAAAAAGGAAATTGACTCCATGTACTAAAACGCGCGCGGCACACCTCTCGGGGGCGAAAATGACTATAACCACACAAATTCTCATCGAATACATATATCATTTCATATAATGTTACATTCGTCTACTTCGCACGGCGCTACTAAACTATTTCTAACGGTTGCCTCCGCCCGCCTTGTATTACATTACGACGCAACCGCAACCCGGTTGTTTTACATCGCTCGGCGAAACGCGCGCGCCGACGGCTTCATGGTTCTCAATCGGATCTTCAGAAACCACCCTAGGCGCAGACGACATTGAAGCAATTGCTGTCTCCTCTTCTTCTTCTTCTTCTTCTTCTTCTTCTTCTTCTTCTTCTTCTAGTATTACTTCTTCGTCTGCTTTCTCATCATTGATCGGCGTCGTTTGCACGTCTTGTTCCGACGGCGGAGCGCGAATTTGCACTTCAGCATCTTCAGCAACAGCATCTTCAGCGACATTATCGCTCAACACGCGCTCGATTGTCTCCCTTTGGCTCTCTATGCTCTCAAACGTCCGAGTGTGAGTGTTCAACAACGCCGCCGCGGCTTTAGCGCACGCGACGTATTCCTTTACCACGCGTTCGCCGTTGGGAACCATCCATAGAGGCGTCATGGGCGTCACGTTCTTACCATTCTTTGCATCTTTGATATCTCTCTCATCGGGAAGAAATATTTGTACGCACGAGTACGGCAAATCGCAAACGGCATGTTCGCCGCCGCCGCCCAACATGTCCAAAAAAAGCGTCAAGCGCACGCCTCGGGGTAGAGGCTCGACGAGCGCCTCACGAAGCTCGCGCCGCGTGATTCGATTGGCGTCATTGTCAAGCGGAGTATCTGCCACACACAATGCTGTTTTATCGTTTCCTCTCGGCGCGTTTTTTTGCTTGCGTTGTTCGCCGCCTTCAACTTCGCGACCGGAAAAGTAAAAGAAGAGCGAATCGCCGTCTCGCGCGCCGGCGACGAGCCATCGACACGCGTCCAATACATCCTTCTTGCCGCACGAGCGACTGACCGGATCCGCTTTTGTGCCGACATCAGAATCATCAACTAACACGCGCACGTCATCGTCGTCGTCGTATCCACAGTGTGCCTTCAAGTAGTCGCGCATTCTCGTCGCGTCCCCGCCGCGTCGATGGGCTCGCCATTTGTCTCGTTCGTTCGCCTTGCTTTCATCGCCATCGAAGCACTCGTAATTGATGCCGATGAGTAACGCCCGCTTGCGACCGATTGAACGCACGGGATGACTAAAACTCACTCGTTCTTGCTCCAATCGCAAGTTCCGTGTCGACGCCAGTCGAATCGTACTCGCCGTTCCCGGCGGCAACCGTTGCATCGCGCGTTGTTTACTTCTCAAAAACTGCCCCCACGACGAGCTCGGCGCACCGTGCTTCTTCTGCAACGCATTTAACGCCGCTCGAGTTAATAAACCTCCACACTTTCTCATCTCTCGCATCCGGTCTCGTCGTCGCGTGGCGTTAAACACGCGTCTCGCGCTCACTCCCGCGGGCGACGCCCCCGAGCGCTCCTCGTCAACCACCGCCGCCGCGCGCGCCGCTTGCGCATCCAAGTACGTCTCTCCTCGATCGCGTGACGTGGCTATGAGTACAACCTCACACGCATCGCGCGCGTTCATCGTGTGACGCGTCAAATCACCCGCCATCATCGTCGCCTCCGTCGCGGTCGTTACCGACGACGACGCTCTTGAACCAATCCAATGCGACGTGCGACGCAATCCAATCCAATCCAATCCGATGCAATCAATGGCGACGACGGTTGACGGTGTCACCACGGCGGTGTCAGCACGGTGCGTACGCCCCACGCGTCCCCGCGCGTCGCGTCGCGTCCCCACCCCTCGCGCGCGTCGTGCGACGGTGTGACGTCCCACGCCCGCGGTCGTCCCAGCGCTCGACTGGGGCGCCGAGGCGATAGATCGACGACGACGACGTCATAACGCGCGAGCGTCATCGGGGTGACACAACACGCGGCACTGCGAACGACACGGCGGTAGTGGTGCGCAACACGTCCAAGTCAGCGCTCATGGACGCACCGACGGGCGTTCGAGCGACGACGACGACGACGACGACGACGACCGGAGGAGGTGGGCAAACATCATCATCATCGTCGTCATCGGCTTCCGAGCGCGGTGGGAAGGATGCGACGGTGGCGAGGCAGTGCATGCGCGCGTACTTTTTCGTGGCGGTATGGATGACGATTTCCATGGCGGTTATATTGTTCAACAAGTGGATCTTAGCGTATTCGGGGTTCGGATACCCGGTGGCGTTGACGTGGTGGCACATGGTGTTCTGCACGACGGTGGTGACGGTGTTGGTGAGAGGGTTTAAAATTACCAATAGATTGAAGATGACGAAAAAAGAATACATGAGAAAAGTGATGCCGATTGGGTTCTTTTACGCCGCATCGCTGTGGTTGTCGAATTCAGCGTACTTGCACTTGAGCGTGTCGTTCATCCAAATGACCAAGGCGTTGATGCCTGGATTGGTGTACATTGTTGGGATTTGTTTTCGCACCGAGAAGCTCACGGTTGGGGTTTCTTTTAACATGCTTATCATCGCGATTGGTGTAGCCATCGCTGCGTATGGCGAATTGAACTTTGACACTCTCGGCGTCGCGCAGCAGCTGAGCGCGTTGGTGTTTGAGGCGGTGCGTTTGATGCTCGTGCAAGTCCTCATCACACGACAAGGAATGTCGATGAACCCGTTGCAGTCGTTGTATTATGTCTCGCCGGCGTGCGCGTTCTTTCTCGCATTTCCGTTAGTTTTCATCGAAGGGCCGAAAATGATGGCGGATTACGCGCTCGTCTTTGACTGGCCGATGTTGGTGTTGAACGCGTCGTGCGCCTTTGCGCTCAACCTCGCCGTGTTCTTGTTAATTGGTAAAACCAGTGCGTTGACGATGAACATTGCTGGCGTCATCAAGGATTGGATGCTCATTTTCGCATCACAGCACTTCTTCCATAACCAAGTGACGTTCCTAAACTACGCCGGATACGTCGTGGCGTTTCTCTCCGTCTTCATGTACAACATGCAAAAAATGCGTACGATGAAGCGCGAAATGGCAAAGAAGCAGAGCGAAAAGTCGTCGACGCCGAAGATTTAGCACGCGACGCGTATGCGAGTCACGTGTCACGTAGAAAATAGTAGTGTTTTTAATGAGATTCGTTTCTTGAATTTCAACATTTCAAACAACGCATCATCGTCTTGCGTCTGTTCCAATTGGCCACAGACATCCCCCTCGCGGTTATATTCTAGATTTATCTACACATGAAAGCATCTCCTCCAATGTTTAATTGCCCTTTTGGCGGAACTCGCAGCCTTCGGTGAGGCGCGCCTTACCACCAGTCGGTTGACACAAAACCGCCGAGCACGACCCGCACAACACCACCGTTTGGCTGTGGCTGAAGATGGTCGTGATGGAGAAGCAACCCTGTCGAATTGTTAAAAACGCAACACCGTCAGTACGCACGTTCTCATCGCATGCACACGTAGTACACACTCGCATCGATACGCAGGACCACAGTAACGAGGCGCCCTCGCGTCAGACGACGACGACGACGCCCGCGCGCGACGTCGAAGCGAGCGAGAGTACTCGTACGCACCTGGCACTTGACATCCATGAAGCACGAGTTCGGCGACTGTACGAGACGCTTGAGCTTGTGCTTGCCAGCTTCCAAAGCAGCCGGCGGGTTGAGGAGATCAACGTCTTGCGAAAGAACCTGCGCGCGTCGCGAGCCAAACGTCGGCGTCCGAGGTCAGTTTCTAGGGTCACACACACCATGCACCGATCGATCGTTGGGCGCCGTCCCGCGCGCGCGCGACGCCCACCGACGCCCGCGCGCGCGCACATCGCGCACACACATAACGAATCATCCATCCACTATTCTTCGACCGCCCCACGGACGTCGCATTGGCCTCACCGCGTCGCCATCATCCCACGCCACGCCACTAGGGTCTCTCGCCGATCCCGCCGCGCCCGCGCGCGCATCGCCCCCCACGCGCGCATCCCACGACGCGCCTCCACCGCTCAACACATCACCCATCTACACCACGACTATCGAGGTCGATCGATCGATCGCACACACACACACGCACCATCGTTCGTCTTTGTGTTCTACGTTGCGGCGAGAAAAGGCGGATCGACCCGCGCGCGACGCCGAGACGCCATCGGGCTCGGGGGCGTCTGTAGAGTATTCGGACATTCGGCATGTTTAGACCTCGTCGGCGTGCGCCCATAATCCCCATACACGGCGCGATATCAGGCCCATGATACGATGCACGCATGCAGTCAATCCTCACAATCCATAAGGCACCACATACCGGTACATAGGTCATTCGTGTTATACACTATACGTACGTTGGGCACACACACACACACACACACACAGACGCCATCGGACCTCGACGTCGGCCCTCGAGGCGGTGGCGGCGACAGAACGCGACGGAGGGACGAACACGCACGCACGCACACACACCATGGCTGGTACGTCAAGCGTCAAGCGTCAAGCGACGTTGACATCGCTGCGCGTGCATCGCGAGGTCATCGGTCGTCGGTCGTCAGTCGTCGGTCGTCGTCGTCGTCGCACACGTTGGCGATGGGTGACGACGGTGGCGATGACGAGTGATGATGGTGATCTATCCTCTCGCGCTCGCGTCGTCCGCGGAGGCGACGGAGGGTTGGGTGTGCGACGGATGCGAGCGATCAAAAGTGATGTAGGGGGCGTCATGCGTGATACCCGTGCGCGGTGGAGGCGCGACGGTGATGGGCGCGCGCGCTGTTGAAAACATAGACTAACCATTGTGGACGCTCGCGATTTTTCCCTCACGCAGACGACCTCAAAAAGCTCGGTACGGGCCCGCACGAATTGAAGATTGAAGTCAACTGCTGCAATATTAAGAAGCTTGACTTGAAGTTTTACGGCATTGAGAAGGCGACGTGCAAGGTTGTGCTCAAGTACAAGGACCTCGTCTATGAATCTGCCGAGCTTCCGGGTCTCGACCCGACGTGGGAGGAGGAGTTCATCTTCTGCGTGGATGACCCCGAGAACGACAAGATTTCCGCCGTCTTCTACATCAAGGATCAGCTTTTGGGTGACGAGCAACACTATGCGTTGAACAAGCTCATCAAGGGCAAGGCCACCTTCAAGGGCTTGGTTGTGCCGGGCGGTAAGGCTGACTTTATGTTCACCGCGGTGAACTTTGGCGACGACGCGCCTCCGGATGAGGATGACGCGTTCATGGATTTCTTGTAAACTGTTATTATTTTTTCTCGTTGTTGGCTGTCATCGATCGATCAATCAACAACGCTAATAAATAATGGCTTTACTAGTAGTTTTATGTCATGCGATGAACACGAAGGAAACTAAAAACTCACGAGACGATGCGCGCGCGTCCGCGTCACACCAATCGCTGTCATCCGCGCCCCACTCCATCGCCCGTCTCGTCATTCGTCGTCGCCACCATGGGTTTGTTTTCCTCATCCATCTCCAGCGAAGAACGCGATCGAATTCGTCGCGCGTGCACGCAAAAAGCCACCGCGCTCGTGCAGTGCGAGAAGATTAACGGCGTCGCGGCGTGTGTGAGACTGTCGAGCGATTACGATTATTGTCGAGCGTCGAGGGTGAATGCGTGTGCGGCGAACGCAGATGCGTTTGAAAAGTGTACGAGACGAGTCGTGCAGCACACCGGTGCGCCTGAAGACGTTCCAACGTGTGAGAAGGAGCTTAAAGCCATGCGCAAGTGTCTGCGCGGGCGCGGGGCGTAGAGGCGCGCGTCGGCGTAGGCGTCGGTTGGTTGAAATCTTTTAGAATTATCGCATATCGCGTGTAGCTGTTGTTATTTTTATCTTAATGTTTTCGTATATGTATGTATTCAAACCAAGACGAGTGTGACGGTAAGGCTGTGCGAGTGTACGACAGAAATTTAAATGTCGCCGTAGTCGATGACGACGCGCTCCGCGACGGAGGCGTCCAAGTCGGTGTAGCGCGCCATTCCAGCAATCGCCCGCGCACCGCCGGGGACTTGTATCATTTGTCCATTCCCATCCGGACCCGGTACGGTCATCATCATCATTCCACCGCCAAACATGTTGTTTCTACGGTTCGATCGGCTGCTCTTCTTGTGCTCTTCGTACTTCAAATACTCAATGACGTTCTTCTTGTATTGCTCGTCGAGTAAACGTTCTTGCATGTCAGCGACGTGATGCGCCTGCTTGTTACGAATGTGCTTGAGCACAAACTCTTCGGCAAGGAAAAGCTTGGAGCTGAGCGTGCACCCGAACCTTTGCTCGTCGTGCTTTACCACGCACGATTGGATCCATTCTTCAAGCTTGGCTTCAATTTCCGCCGTCCCGAGCTTTTTAACTTGAGGATCGCCCTCAGCGATACGGCGCTTTACGTGATTATCCGTCGCCATCGCCCACTTAACGGCGTAGGGATTTTCAGACATGTCCCCGACCGCACCTTCGGGCTTAGGGTCGCGCTGCGTCCACGCCGAATCCATGGTGACTCTTTCTAAAAATGTCACTGGATTCATTTCTTGGCACCGGCGATAGTAGTCGATGCCGTGAACGCGCAATAAGTAGCACAGGCGTTCATCCAATCTCGCCACCGTGCTTTCATCCGCGCCCAATGCTTGAAGCGCTGCCACGTCTTCAGCTGTCGCAGCGGCGTCGTCTTCAACATCCATAGACGCCGCGGCTTCGTCGCCGTCCAACAGCGGGTTGCCCTCGATGCCCTTCTCTTTATCGAGCGCGTTGATGAGTCTACCCGCTTGTTTGAAATCAAATCCAAGACGGCGAGGGTTCCAGCACTCAATCGGTGCGGGCGAACGCTTTTTGGGCTGGCGAACACCTGCGGCGGCGTCGTCACCCTTGGCATCGTCGCCGTCCATGTTTGCGTCTTCGTTCTCGTCACCCTCCGCGGCGCCGTACACGACTAAGCTGCCATCAGCACGCGCGGCGAAGAATTCTTGCGCGCGCGTCAACGATAAATCATCCCGCGCCTTCAAAGTTTCCACAAGCACGCGTGGGTCGTTCCGCGCGCGTTCATTCTGGTCGTGTCTATGGTCCCGGAAGTAGCGCTCGAAAAACGCCTCTTGATTCTCCTTTTGGTACTCCTCGTACCGACGCTCAGCTTCCGCTGGCGTCGTGTCATCACGCAAGTACTTGTAGCAAAAATCACGAAAAGACAACGCACCATCATCTCTCGGACCTCGCCCTCCCCGTCCTCCTCGTCCTCCGCCGCCGCGGTGATGATCTCCCCCGCCGCGATCTCCCCCTCGTCCGCCTCCTCGTCCGCGTCGTCCACCCTCCTCATCGTTCCCGTACGGATGATGTCTGTCGCCACCACCATCACCACCATCACGGTTACGTCGTCGCGCTCCTCCGCGATCGTCGTAATAATCCCGTTGTTCGTCCACGTCCATCATGGTAAATTGATTTGATTGCGACGCCGCTCGACGACAAAAGAATGGCGATGAATCACGCGCGCGAAACCGCTCGGTGGTGCGCTCGGTGGTGTCTACGTTTGACTGAACACGCGAGGCGTGTGTTTAGGTGCTTCTATGCGTGTGTGGGTGTGCGTGCACGCGACGACTACGCACGCGAGGCGTCGACGAGTGCGGCTGCGCGCGCGCAGAGAATTCATCTCGAAAACCAGCGCAGCCGCGCAGCGAGAAAACCAGGGTTACAAACACACATATATTACACACATATATGAGTATTTATTATTTTTATAACCATGGATTATATATATTCATACATCTATACCGATGTGTAAAACAATCAACATCGACGATGGGTGGTGTGTTGTGCAGTCGTGTTCATCATGGATGACAAGCACCGGGTCTGGTCAGTTATACATATAATTAAGACGCTGCTGCGTACTGGGCGTTAGATAACCCTAATGATAAAGCGTCGCGCTCGAGCACGACGGCGCGGATGCCTTGGGCGATGGCGGAGAGTTCAGGGATGGCTTCGGCGCGCGCGTAGACGAGCATGTCGGTTTTGGCGCGGGCGACGGCGTCGTCGTACGCTTTGTAGCGATCCTGAGTGGCGGTTGCAGAGCTTGCATCGCGCTCGATGGCAATGAGCTGCTTGTCCAAGGTTACCAAAATGACGTCCAGTCGTTCTTGAGGGGACGGTCCTTTGGGGTAATCGGCCACGGTGATAAAGTTGACCGCGTGCGCCATTTCATTGGCGATGGCGTACAGAGCGTTGATGTGTTGTTCGTCTGTTTCGCCTGACGCCTTCAAATCTGCGACTCTTTTGAGCATGGCTTCACGTGTAGATTCCAAACGCGCGCGTGTTTTGGATCGCAGTTGGATCACGGCTCCTTTAAGAGCGTAGATTCCCACGGTGGAGCCCTCGAGCGCGAGCTCGACGAAACGTTCGGCGAGTTTGTTCATCGTCTCCTCGGGAGTTTTGGCAAAGTCCCATTTAGAAATCCCACCCATCTGGTTTGTGACAGCCACGGTGAATAAAAATCCAGAGCGCACGAAGAGCATACCTATGATGAGCGTGAATAGGATTCCTGTCGCGAGATTCTTCAGCGATGATTCATCCATGTTGGCGCCGATGAGTAAAACCAATCCTTGGCACACGCTGGCGAGGAATTCGACGCGGTTCAGGGCGTTGTTAACCTTTATCGAGCCGAAGCCCAAAGTCACGATACGCCATGGTTGAGCAAAAAAGATGAAAGTCGCCACAAGCACGTGTACAAAAAGGATTCCACCCCATCTGTCTTCGGTACCAGAGGATGCTGTCTCGACGGAGCTCACCATGACGAGCACGAACTTTTGAGCCAACTCGAATGTAAGAAAGTTCACGGCGATGACATCTACCCATCGCATGCGTTGCGCCCTGTCGCGACCCCGTGACGATGCAGAACGTTTCATCATTGACTTAAAGGTGCCAATCTTGCGAACCGATGCCTTTTGCGTCGGCTCAGCGATGACGGTGGCGACTTCTTCTTCTTCTTCTTCTTCGGCTCGCTCTTCTTCGGCAATCTTTTCCACGACGGCTCGTGTTTCCGCATCTAATTCAACTTTGCGCGTAGGAGCTCGAGTAAGAGTCGTCTGAGGGCGAACGGTATCAGCATCCGTTGCGACCGCACTGGCGGCGATATTTTTGATTTCCAAACGCTCGGCGCGAGTAAGCTCTTCACGCCGGTAGATTTCATACAGCGATCCGTAGGTGTCGAGCGTTTGAGCGTCGTCGAGTTTACCAGCCACTCGGATTTTCCGCACTTGGCGGTAAATATATAAAGGAAATCCTCCACCAAACGCCATTACAACGAGTCCTGCATATGCTTGTGTGGCGTAGTGCTGAGGCAGCGAGCAATCCACGTCGACATCGTGTATGAGAATGTCTGATTCTCCAACGCAATCAAATGCCTGAATAGCCGCGCGGACGATTGGAAGATATAACACAGTCAAAACGAGCGTGGCAAATTTGCGCAGCTTTGAACCGAACGCGTACTGCTTCTGCAGGGCTTTGATAATCTTATCACCATTTTCAGAGGCGAGCGCGCGTCGTTCGCCGCCGCAAAAACCGCGACGAGCAATCCAGTATATGGTGCGTTCACCATCTGACTCGCTACGGATAGCCTCGACAGTTTTATCATATTGATGCTGCGCGAAGCGAGCACGCCATGCAAATAGTGCCGTGATAACTACAGGAACGAAGAATGTTGTCGACCAGAATATGGTATACCAAGAAAGTTTCATGCCCGCGCACTCGGGCGCCACGAGTTCAATGTTGAAATTGAACGCAGATACCCACGACGCAAGTTTCTGTATCGGTGTCGGCCACTCAATGTCAATTTCAAAAGAAATGTTGAAAAACTGTAAAGAGTCAACTATTTTCTTAATCATATTCGCTGAAACTGGGCCAAGAACAGCTGCGGCTTTAAAGCCAATGTAACTCGCGAGGACGACGAACACGCCAGCAATGCCGGACATCGCCGCCGAATTATCTGGGCACACAAAGCAACTATCTCCTGACTTGTAATATCCATCCAAACAAGTACCACATAACGTGCCCGTCGAACCTTCGCACGCAACGTTACCTGCGAGACAGCGCTCGGGAAACGGACACGGGCCTTTAGGTACGCAGTCGTCTTCAATCGACGCGTACGTCCCCGCGGCGTTGCTGCACCATTGATACCAATCCGTCGGTGGGCCATCGCGGGATGTCGTTGAATTATCAAGTCGTGAAAATTTGAAATACCACGACATGGGGTCGAATTGCTGGTCATCGGGGCTGTAAAACATGTCCGTGGCGTCTACAACTCTTTGGCAGTTCCAACCGGTAATATCCATGTTGAATGTTCTCGCTCGATAAAACATGCTCGCCATACTAGTGGCGGATGCCGTGTTCCAATCAACGATCCACGGGTTAGCATTGGTTGCTCCCGAAAACATATTATTGAAATTCTGCACACGTGAGACGTCCCACTGAGAAAGAGTTCCTTGGAAGAATTCACAGTTTTCAAACATGAAGCTCATATCCGTCACCGCGCCGGTGTTCCAGGAGTCGACGTTTTGGTTGAAGTTTTGCACCCCAATGAACATATTACTCATGTCTTTCACAGCGGCTGTGTTCCATCTACTGAGATCGCCAAAGAAAGCGAACGCCGATTGAAACATACTCTTCATATTCGTCACCGCGCTCGTGTCCCAATCAGACAAGGCCTTGTTGAACTGACTTGCGCCGTCAAACATGAAACTCATGTCTGTCACGGCACCTGTGTTCCAACCGTTTATGTCTCCGTCAAAAGTGCTCGCATATTGAAACATGGCTTGCATGTCGGTGACACCCGAAGTATCCCACGTGATGAGATCGTGCGTAAAACCCGCGCAGCCTCTGAACATGCCATTCATATTGCGCACGTCGTCGACAACCCAACCGTCTAAATTTTGATCAAAGTTCCCTTCATCTTGAAACAACGACGAAAAATCGTCAATACCTCGAACGTCCCATTGTGGCAAATTGGTAATCCCCGCTTCACCACAGCCGCCAGCGATGTTCGCGCAGATGCACCCCCCCGTCGGGTCGTCGGCCAAGCATACGTTAACGGCGACGTCCAAGGTTGCTCTGCTCGAGAACATGTACGGCCCCCCCTGCGCCGCCACCACACGCGCACCGCACGCCACACCCACGATCGCCACTGCAAACCCACGCTCGAGCACGCCGCGAACTCGCATCGACGACCGCATCTTCACCCCGTCCGTCATCGTCGCGCAATTATAATTCCCACACCACCCCGCGGCTCGCGTCGAACCACCGATGTGTCGATGGCGTGCGCGCGTCAGGTAAACACACGCGTGGGTGTGCCGTCGTCTTCGCGTCGTCGTCGTCTTCGCGTCGTCGTCGTCTTCGCGTCGCACACACGCGCACGCACGCACGCACGAGTGACGTCGTCTCCGTCGCGCGCGTCGGTCGAGGCCACCGACCGGACACCCACGCCACGGACGTGGGCCCACGTCAGCGCGCGCGTGGCGGGCGAGGCGTTAACCTCCATAGTGTGCGACGCACAGCCCCATACGCGCGCGGCGCGTGGACATCACGCGCACATGCATGCATGGATGCATGGGTGGGTATACACTGGCGCATACTACGTCCACACTATGATCACCATGGCACCGTGTCGCGTCGATCGGGTTTTTAGATAAATCCACGCGACGACCGGGTGGGGACCCACATGTCCGAACATGCATGGGCGTGGATAAACAAGCGATGGAGGAGCGGATGATGGATAGTGGATGTCGTCGGGTGGTGGTCGACACACGCACGCACGCGCGTAGTACTAGACATGTCTGCACCAGCGATGATGATTTTACGCACGGCGTCGCGCATGGCGGCGCGCGCGACGATGAAGACGACGACGACGACGACGACGACGACGCAGCGGGCGCCGCTGCGATCGGCGCACCAGTATCGGCAGATTTCGCGCACGCGCGTGGTGTCCGCGGCGGCGTACACGAACGCGCGCACGGGGGATTTCCCGTCGTTGGAGTTCCGTGTGTTTTTTCAGGATGAAAGCGGCGCCAAGGTGTCGCCGTGGCACGACGTTCCGTTGAAGAACGCCGATGGGAGCATGAACTTTATTTGCGAAATCCCAAAGGAAACCAAGGCGAAGATGGAAGTGGCGACGGATGAGAAGTTGACGCCGATCAAGCAAGATACGAAGAAGGGTAAGCTTCGTGACTACCCGTACAACATCAACTGGAACTATGGTATGTTGCCGCAAACGTGGGAAGACCCGAAGCACGAGCACCCGACGATGAAGGTGTCGGGCGATAACGACCCCGTGGACGTCGTAGAGATTGGTTCGGCCGCGCTCGCCATGGGTTCTGTGACGCCGGTGAAGCCGGTTGGCGTGTACGCCATGATTGATGACGGCGAGTTGGACTGGAAGGTGATTGCCATTTCCACCAGCGACCCGAAGGCGAAGGACATTAACGACGTCGCCGACGTCGAAAAGCACTTCCCGGGCGAGCTCGAGAAGATCCGTGTGTGGTTCCGCGACTACAAGACCCCGGATGGTAAGCCGCAAAACAAGTTCGGCTTGGACGACAAGTGCATGGACAAGGCGTACACGATGGGTGTGATTGAAGAGACGCATGAGTTTTACAACGCGTTGAAATCCGGCAAGCGCGCCAACGACGAAGAATTGTCCCTCGAATAGATGCTTTGTCGTCGCATGCGAAGCGCAGGTGTTTATAATTTGATATCACTTCTACTTCTCCTTTTCTTTCGCGGTTCAAGTTCCTTCACATCGTTCTACGATGTGTCGCTCTAATGGCTGTGGCCGTGACCGTGCGAGTGCTCCTTCTTTTCTTCGCCGTGCGCGTGCCCGTGGCACTCGTCGTGGCCGTGGTCGTGCCCGCACGCCTCCTTTTTCTCTTCGCCGTGCGCGTGTCCGTGCCCGTGCGAATGATCTTCCGTCTTCTCCCCGTGTCCGTGGCCGTGATCGTGTCCGTGGCACTCACCACCATCATCTCCATGGTCGTGTCCACACTTTTGCTTCTTTTCTTCCCCGTGCGCGTGTCCGTGCCCGTGCGAATGGTGCGTGCCGTCGCACGGCACGCCGTCGTGCGAGTGCCCGTGCGCCTCCTCCGCGCCCTCCACCTTGGGTTTCTCCTTCATCACCACCTCACCCTCGCACGACATCGCGTCATCAACCTCACACGTCAACGTATACGTCGCTCGCGTCTCACCACTTTGAACATCCACCAACGCCACCGCGACGTCTTTCCCGCCCGTCGCGCTCCGCAACGCCATGTTCCCCGTCGTCCCGTCGATCTCCACGCGCGTCCCCGCCGCGAACGACGTCGCCATCACGTTCACCTCTCGCGCGTTCGCCGGTACCTTCACCACGTACGCATGCGTCGTGCCCGTAAACCCAGGCTCGAGTCGCGCCGCGAGCTTCACGAACCCCTCCTCGTGGTCTCGATGGTCACCCCCATCGTCGTGCCATTCGTGCGCGTGCGCGCGTCCGTGCGTCGTCGCGAGCGGTGCGCGCGCATCCACCTTTAAAAACGCCAACATCGGTGCGTTCGCGGCGGCGGTGGTCGTGTGTATCTAAATCTCTCTATCACTCGCGAGTCGTGCGCTTGCGATCGGGCACCCACCCACCGACGACTGCCGACGACGACTGCCGCCGTCCTCGTCCAGTCGTCCACCCACGAGGGTGGACCGCGATGACGTGTATTATACAAGTGTGCCCAGTATATATCATATACACGGTGTATATGATATATATAATGCCTTACGGGGGTAACCTAGGCGATGACTCTAATAGTTCTATACGTTTTTGAGTATTGTGAACACGCGACAAACTCGTCTGATATCATCATCAACACCTTGTTCATGAATAACAAGGCTTGTTTATATTCAAAATACGAGGAATGGGAAGCTCGTAACGCCGACGACTGAAGCGACGACGGCGAAGATGACGACGTAACGTGTTGACAGTTGCGCTCTGCGCGCCATAAATGTAAAACTACTTGCGTTTCTGGTGGGCAACTCCATCAGCGTAGGGATACTGTGCCAGTGTTGGAACTCACCAAGACAAGTGAGAGATTAACAAGTGTGGGCGAGGCAAGCATTTAACCAGGACTGTCTGTAAAGGTGAAAGATTCTTGTAAAATATAGGTCACCAAGAGCTTCACCACCCCCTCGTGGACGATCGACCGCTTTAAGCATGCCTCGTGATGGCGTTTATGTAAATGAACTTAATAGCGGATGGTTTTATGTCGGAAGTAGTGGGAATATAGACAAACGTATTGAACAACACAAGAATTCCCCTGTAGTTTCTAGACACGGAGGCATCTACAGGTCTTGTGAACCTATAACTGAACGCCAAACAAACCTTAGAAGTTGGGAAAGAGATGAGACTTTGCAACGAATGATGGAACACGGCATAAACCGCGTTCGGGGATGGGAATTCCAGGGCGATACTCTCTCCTTGGATAACTTAAATGCGATAAAACACTTTTTTTTTGGTGACTTCGACCTGTGTCGTAAATGTGGATTTCGTGGGCATTACCAAGGGCGTTGTAGTACTGAATCACGTCGCAAGGCCGCGTGGCTTTGTGAAATTGAACGCCTGCAAATGGAATGGCAGCAAGAAGAGCTTGTTAGCAACATGGCCAACATGTCCATTCCCTCCGCAACAAGTCGACGCGGTTCTAGGTGGTCTGAGCAAGAAGAAAGTCAATTGAGGCAAGAGATTGAAAGTGGAGTGGCGCTCGAGGAAGTCGCAAAAATCCACGGACGCACTTCGGGAGCAATCCAAGAACGTGCAAGCCGTCTTGGACTTGATTGGACTTGAACGCTATAACTTGACGAAAGGCGGAGGCGAAGCCCTGAAAGTTGGTGAGGAATGTTTTGCCTTAACATATCAAGCTGTAAAAACACTATTTTGAAACATACAGACACTGGCCAGAAGTGGAGGCTTTTTATTTCTTGAAGAACTATAAACATATTGCGCAAGATGGTACCGAGCTACGTTGCGCTGTTTGACGCAAAGGTGAACGCGCCACAGTTACAAAATCGTAACAGATGTGAGCCTGGTGAGTGGCTTAGCAAAATTCTCGAAACAGTTAAATCAATTAAATACTCACGAACAGAATCGTGCGTCGCTGTGCGACTCTTACGCAGTATTTTCTCTGTTTAACAGTAAGCCATAGCACTCTTAGAGCGTTGTAGAACACCACACACGCGTCGGCGTACGTTGTCTTTAATAACTGTCAAATTGCGAATGCATGCGTGCTTCGACGCGCACATGAAGTCGAAAATCAAAAATCGGGCTCCAGCTAGTTGTTCACAAACATTGTATCATGCATATTCTCGGTTCCATTGGTCGTGAAAGTCGTCGTCGCGTCCGCGCATTCGCGTCAAAATCACGCATGTCGCCTAATCGTGCCATTTGTAATTTTCAAATGCGAATGCATGAAGTTTTGACGCGCAAATGAAGTCGAAACTCAAAAATCCAAGCCCAACGTATTGTTCAAACCAATTTTATCATGCATGTAAGCGCATCCAATGGCCAAAACGGTCGGCGTCGCGGATGTAAAATCCAGTCAAAATCACGTATGTCGTCGAATCATGACTCAGCACGCAGTCCCTCCACACAGCGTGACGGACGTCATTTTTTGAACGATTTTTGACGACCGAGTGCGCCGTCGACGCGCGCTGCGCGCCGCTGGAAATCGGTGAGTGATGATAAAAACGAGTGTTGAACGGATTTGTCGTGTCATGACCGCATGCGCGGGTCGTGCGCGACCGGTAAAGGGGGTGGTCGCGCCATTTCTGAAAATCAGCTTAATAATGAGTGTGTATGTATATATAAGTATAACCAGTCACTAAAGTGCCTAGGTTACGACTGGGCACACTCGCAGTGTACTCCCGTATGCAGTGTGTCCGAATATGAAGAATGATGGTGTAATACATGTGTTCGAATGTCCGAATGGTGTCCGACGATCCCCGCGCGCCACCTGACGTCGTCAGGTCGTCAGTCAGGTCGTCGTCGTTCGGGACACCGCGACGACGATGCGAACGACGACGACGATGAGGACGAGGACGACGACGATGAGAGCGCGGGTGGATGGTGCGATGACGCGACGGGTCCGCGAGCACCACCACCGCGCAGTCGTCGTCGTGCGTCGACGCGCGAGGGCGAGCGAGGACGACGACGGAAGCGCGAGGATGACGACGACGCGTGATGAGGACGATGGGGCGAACACGTCGTCGCCGTCGTCGCGGTCGTCGCCGGTGCGGAAGGATAAACCCTTGCCCGGGTCCGGGGTGAATTTGTACGATCCCGTGGCCACGGCGTCGAGGTTTTTAACGCGTCGGTTTGGGATTGTCGGCGGTTTGGGCTTGGTCGCGGCGCTCGCGTCGGTGGAGGGGGGGGAGATCGTCAAGGCGTTGCTCGAGCGCGATGTGGAGGCGTCGGGGGAGATTGTTGAGCTCGGTGATTCGGGGTTGAAAATCGCGGACGCGCGCATAGGTGGTGGCGCGTCGCCGAAAAAAGGTGACTTTGTGGGCGTCAACTTGCTCGTCGCCGACGCCGAGACGGGGGCGGAATACTTGAATACCAAGAAGAGTGGACGACCGATTGCGTTTACGTTTGAAAAGAAGCCGTTGTTACCGCCGGTGTGTGAGGCTATCGAAGAGGGTGTGCGCACGATGAAGCGTGGAGGTGTGCGTACGGTGTACGCGCCGAGCGCCAAGGCGTACGGCGAGCGCGGCGTCGTGCTCAACGACGGCACGCGCATCGCGGGCAACCGTGACTTGAAAATCACAATCACCCTCGAAGAAGTGTCGCCGTCGTACGTGTAGTCGAGTCGAGTCGAGTTCAACCGCACGCGCTCGCGCGAACGAACATCGGGGCTCTCGCTCGTCGAGTTTTCTCAAATTAAGGGACGTCAAATTACACAATTCAAGTCCAAAGAAGTATCTAGGTTTGTAAAATATATTACGCGTGTAGCAGCAAGACTAACTCGGCCGTTCCGCAGTACTTACTCCCAAGCCTGGCCATTCTCACCAAAGAAGGATTGAATGTGCGCGAGCGCGGCGGCGTCGACGACAACCTTGTCGGCGTTCAACACGTCGTACACATTCAAGTGCGTAATGTCCGTGTGCACGACGCGAGCAATGTTGCGCGTGCTCAACGTAACATTCGGGTTCGCATCCTTGGTGATGACGTACGCCTTTTCGGTCGCACCAACGCCCCACTTTTGCAAACTCTTGTTGAAATCGTTGGCGCTCGGCTTGGAAATGTTGCCAGAAATGTCATCAATCACAATCATCGCGCTCGCCGCAGATTGCAACGCGGTCGCCATCGCCAAACGACGCTCCTTCTTGTTCATCTTAATCGACCAGTCACGCGGCTTCGGGCCGAACGACACACCCCCGCCCGGCTTGAGCGGAGAGCGCGAAGACCCTTGACGCGCGTTCCCCGTCCCCTTTTGCTTGAACGGCTTTCTGCCCCCACCCCGGACTTCGCTCTTGGTCAACGTGCTCGCCGTACCCTGTTACATCGCAACACACACGCCACTCGGTCAGTACACAGAAACACACACAGCGCGACGTCACCACGCGTTCTCGTCGTCGTTTCGTTCGACGCGGCGCGCGTACGGGCGCGAAAACCAAACCCCTCAGATAAGGGTTTTCACCCCCACCCCACGCGCGCGTCACCCACCGCGGCGGCGACACCGAACGACGTCGAACGCGGCGTTGGATGACGACGACACATTATTCATCATCATCGCTCGCGCCCGTCATCGCCCGCGATCGCCGCGCGATCAATCGCGCGCGCCCATCGTCGTCGTCCACGCGGGCGCCTTTCGGGGTTTCGAGGTCACGCAATCGTCGTCATCGTCATCGTCGATGCGCGCGCGTACGCGATCGCGCGAGCACGCACCCGTCGAGCGTTTTGTCGAACCATGACGACGTATTTATGCACCAAACCCTTCGCCACCTCCGCGCGCGCCGTCTTGAGTTCAAGCGTCGACGACCCGGACTTGGCGCCGTCGAACGTGAGCTGATCGACCGCCGCAGCGAGCGCGTGCACCGAGGTGCGTCGCGCGGCGTGCGCCGGCGTCGTCGTCGTCGCGCGGCGCGGCGCGGTGGTGGATAACTTGACACCGCTCATCGCCGGTGCGGCGCGCATGGTGATGGCTTGCATCGTCGTCGTCGTCGTGCGTCGCGCGGGCGAATGCCGCGCGTCGGGCGACGGCGTGGGGTTTCCCTCCCTCGGTGGTTTTGTTTTTGTGTTTGTGTTTGGGGGGGGACTCGCGACCAATCATGACCAGGCGCGACGTTTCACATGTTGAGAGACAAACGCGTAACATAAATATTACATATGAACGACGATAACGACGACGCCGACGATAACGACGACGACGCAATGTGCGACCTACATCATGGTCATGTTAGATTTGAACGCCTCGTGGAAACGTAGGGTTTTGGGGTACATCTCGTCGTCGATTTTGTATTGCTCGAGGACGAGCGAGACGCGTTCTTTACCCGTGCGCGTGCTGTAGGATTTCACTTGGTGAAACGCGTCGCCGCGAAAGGTGACGAGGGTGTTTTCCTTGGGCGCGATGACCTCGTCGGGCGTGGCCCCAAGCCTAGGGTCGCCGTCGCCGTATGGGAACACTTCGAGCGCGCCGCCACGCATGTCGTTCGGCACCGACGCGTACAACACGCTCACTTGGTGCGCGATGAACATGTGACGAGAATAAATACCAACCGTGGTGTCTAAATGCAATCCAACCGAGAGCTCGTCGGCGTTATATTGATCGTAATCACCGAGTTCGCATAATAATATATTCATCACGAACGCGTTCGCGTCGGGCAATCGAATATCGTCAAACACGTCTCGAAAGCACGCGTACTCCTCCTTCGCCTTGAACTCATCCACGCCCTCGGTGTTGAATTTCACCACAAACCCACGCGTCTTGGAGAACCCATTATCATTCAACCCTCCTTTCACGCGCAGCTTCGGATGCGTCAACGCGCACTGCTTCAATGCCTCAAACTTCCACGGACTCAAATACGCGTCGCGCGTCGTCGTGAGCGGCGCGTCCCACTCCGTCGTGATAAACCTCTTCTCGCTAAAGTTGTAATACCTCTGCGCGAACCTCAACGCAATAAACACCAGCACCGCGTACACCCCGGCGGTTTCATTCGCGCTTCGTCGACCCTCGCGCCCAGGCGTCGGCTTCCCAGCGCCGCCGTCATCGACCGTGGCACCACCAGCCCCGGGCGCGCGCGCGTCTCGATCCTCCGCGCGCTCGCGTCGCCGCACATTCGCCCCATCGCGTCGATGCGACGTCTTGAACCCCATCGCGTCGTGCGCGTCGTGCGCGTCGTGCGCGTCGTGCGCGTACGTCGTCCGACGCGCGTCGCGACGTCGCGCGCGGCAACCGTCCGCGAGGACGCGGAATATACCTCGCCACATGGGTCGTAACATATAATAACACTATAGACCTCTATATAAAACACAAAACCCGTCATTGTATGTATACTTGGCGACCGATACCCATAGTGTGGTTCGTATACACCCATCTAAACAAAACCATGCTGCGCGCATCCTCCTCGTGTATGTCGTTTGAATTCGGTCGCCCCGTCGACGCGTCAGTGGACGACGGGCGCGAGTGGGCGACGGGCGCGACTGGGGGCGCGCGCGCGCGGTGATGTCGTGCGCGATGTCGCGCGCGGCGGCGATGGCGGCGGGGTGCGACGGCGGTGGGGTGGACAGAGCGCTCGCGAGTGGGGCGATGCGAGCGCGGGCGTTGGACGACGCCATGGCTGCGGAAAGCGGCGCGTGCGCGGCGCTCGTGCGTGAAGTCATGGATGCGGCGGTGGCGGCGGATGGTGGTGGTGATGGTTCATCGTCGGCGTCTTCGTCGGCGGCGTTGAAGGCGATGCGCGCGCGGGCGGTGAGCGAGCTGGAGACGCGCGCGAAGACGATGCGCGCGTTGGCGGATGCGCGCGTGGCGACGGCGCAAGGCGCGTACGATGCCGTGGATGAGGCGATAACTAAGCTTGATCGGGATTTAGCGGTGTTTGAGGAAGCCGTGCGCGCGCGTGATAGGTCGTATGATGATTTGGCGGTGCGAAACTCTGGCGCTTTGGGCGACGCCGACGCGGCGTCGCCGGCGTCGGGTGGGTTTGTCGGTTCTGGGGCGTACGATGCGCCGATGGCGAATCCGAACGAGCCTACATATTGCATTTGTCAACAAGTGTCGTTCGGGGAGATGATTGCGTGCGAGAATGACGATTGTCCAATCGAATGGTATCACTTTGCGTGCGTCGGGTTGTCGGTGAAGAACAAGGTGAAAGGGAAGTGGATTTGCCCGACGTGTAAAAAGCGCGAAAGCAGCAGACGATGATAATGTTGATGATAATCATATGAATAGTGACACGCACACGCGCGCACGCGCGCGTGCACAGCCGTAGAAGTAAAATAGATGACGTGATAAACAAAACGACGTATTTTTAGCCATCAGTCGTGCGCCATCAACGCAAACATATTCGTCGATCTTTGCTGTGGCACCATGGCTTTTCCCTGATGCTTGACCTTGGGCTCTATCGCACGCGTGGCTTGGCGACGACTAACGTGCGCGTCGCCGGGTTGGCCCACGCGGCCGCCTAAAATACGATCGGGTTGAGCCCACACGGAGATTGGAAGCAAACGTTCGTCGTCGCGGCGACTTTGACGACTCGAATCGCACGTCGTCCACGACGCGACGGGATCGTAATCGTAACGCGCGCACACATGAGGACAGATATTCGTGGTCGGTGACGTCGCTAACGCGTGTACGAATATGGCATCAGCTGAGTTTGGAGCGTCGCGCTCTCGCTCTGCGCGCCAACGCTCGCTCTGCGCTCTCGCTCTGCGCTCTCGCTCGACCGCCACTTCCCGTGACGCGCGAATCAGCCGCGCGGACGACTCGTCGCCATCTGTGCCATCTATCTGTGCCAAGCACGCCCTGGCGCTGGCACTCAATCCATCGTCGTCGTCGTCGACTT
>JACLAB010010953.1_pt1 | contig 21914 bp, 14 predicted proteins | sample 8027921 | NCBI WGS metagenome assembly JACLAB01 (sample SAMN15725117, study PRJNA655200) | protist metagenome | isolation source: fluorescence activated cell sorting (FACS) single amplified genomes of... | place: USA: West Boothbay Harbor, Gulf of Maine | collected 2000-07-19
TCCTAAGACGACAGAAGAAGAGGAGGTTTTGTCAGAGCCGACTAAATCGACTGAAGTCTCTAGTGCCGAGACTGTCCAGGAGGAGGATGACGTCGCGCGACAGCTCGCCAGCGTCGGCGACGCTACGGAAACCGTGAAGAAGACTCTCAAACAGATGAGCACAAAGCCGACAATGTTGAAGTCGGTGCTTCGATCCGCGAGAAACGTGGTCAAGCCGAACAAGGGTAACGAGAAGAAGCTCATCCAGAAGCCTCGCGTATCGCTACCACCGTATGAGACCGAATTCACACCTGATGTCTCCGGGGCTTGGCGCTTTAGACTGGCTATTCCAGAAGCAGATATTGAAGAAATGCTTCCAGCCCTTCGCGTTATCACTGGTTTGCGCAAGGGTGACACCCCTGAAGAGTACGGTAGAGCGAAACAAGCCTTCCTTGCCGGTGTTGAACGAAGTGGCACTGCTCTCATCGATCTTGCTCGTCAAGTAGAAGACGTCTCCTCCAAGCCCAAGAGCGAACCGGTTGTCGAGTCGGAACTTTCTGAAGGCGAAGAGAAACCGGATTCCAGGACTCAGACGAAGTTGCCAGGGTTACAAGAACTGAAAGGCCGCTGGCACGGTATGATTCAAGCAAACGGAGGCGGGGATGATAAATCTTTAGACTCGCCTCAGCGGACGGAGAGCGTGAGATTTGACATCGCCGGTGGCGATTGGCAGTGGGGTCCTTACAAGGTTGAACGTGTCGAAGCGCAAGGTGACGCTAATTCTACCAAGGGATTGACGCTCAAGAAGATGGAGGTGACGTCCGACGCGGCGAGCCTCTCGATTTCTGGTGCCATCGGCGGCGAGCATCAAGACGCCAACTTTTCAGTCAGAGATTTACCGGCACCCTTGCTCGGATCTTTCATCGGTCCGCTGTTACCCGAGCAAAGCGACGGTGCTTTTCCGCCGGTTGGTGGCGATCTTCTCGTCCAGGGTCATCTCGGAGGATCCGTAAAGGCTCCCGAAGGTGAGTTGATGATGCGTTTGCGTGATGGTAAGATAGGCAGCGTAAAGCTCAAGAGCGCGGAGTTGACGGCAGAATTGAACGAAGCTCGTCGCGCCGAGTTTGAAGGCGAAGCGATGCCCGCCATAGGCACTGGTCTCGTGCGAATCGCTGGCGCTGTGCCTCTTCCCGAGGCGATCGACCAGTCTTTGGCCGTGGATTGGCGCGTTCGAGAGCACGGCATGTCGCTGTTGACGGCCTTTGTTCCAGAGGTTGCGGACTGGCAGAGCGGCGCGGCCGACATTTCCTTGCATGTTCGAGGTACGCCAGCGGCCCCAGTGTACGATGGCGTCATGGAAGTGCGTAAGGGTCGAATCATGTCTCCGCTACTCGCGCGCCCAATCTATCCAGCGAATGCGACGATAAGAATCCAACGCAACACGCTGTATGCAGATGACGTTGAAGCGAGAAGCGGTAAGGGTAGCGTCAGAATCAAGGGCGCCATCCCGGTCCTTAAACCTAGTCGTAGCTCGGGCGGCGAAACGTGGGAAGGACTCGTCGCTCGCGCCGATACGCAGGGTGGCTTGAAATTGAACATTGACGGACTCGATGTGCGCGCGAGAAACGTCTTTAACGGTCAGCTCAACGCCAACATCGTGGCGAAGGGCACCGTGACAGCGCCTGAGCTGGGTGGGGATGTCCGCTTCTCCCGAGGCACCGCTTTCGTTCAGCAACAGCAAGCCGCACCGGAGGAGGCACTAAACCAAATTCGCTCGGGCACTTTCCCAAGTAACGAAGATTCCAGAGGTGTGCTTGCGGGCATCCTCGAACGTGCCGCGCGCGCTAACGATCCAAACCACGGTGAAAGTGGCGTCGAAAGCGATCTGATGAATGAGAGAAACCTCGAAAAGCTGCAAAACATGCGGCTGAAAAATCTCAAGCTCTACGTGGGTCCGGAAATGTCAGTCGTCTATCCGTTCGTGCTCAACTTTGGCGTCAGCGGCGAGTTGATGCTCGATGGTGCGGTGGATAGCGATTACCTTCGACCGAACGGTACGCTTCAGTTTGAGCGTGGTGACGTCAACCTCGTCGCGACACAGATTAGACTGGATCGTGATCACCCGAACAAGGTTGTCTTCACCCCGGAACAAGGTCTTGATCCGTTGATCGATGTCTCCTTTCTCGGAACGGACATTCGAGCCTTGATCCAAGGTCCCGCTTCTCGATGGACCGACAACCTCACGTTGACGTCGTCTGCGCAAGCAACGCCCGGCGAAGGCGATGCTACTCTCTCTCCGAGCGAGGCTGCACGAATCTTCGAGAGCCAGCTTATCGAATCACTGCTGGAACAAGACGGTAAGATAGCGTTTAGTAACCTCGCATCAACCACGTTGGCGTCTTTGATGCCAAAGATTGAGGCGGGCGGCAACGTCGGTAAAGCGAGGTGGAGGCTCACCGCGGCGCCATCTTTACCCGGCCTGTTATCTCTCGACCCCGATTTGGATCCGTTTAGCAACACTGGATCATTCACTCTTGGTTCTGAAGCTGAAATTTCATTCGGCGATTCTTTGCAGGCGACGCTCAGTCGTAACCTCGACGTTGACGAAATGCGCACCGAGCTTTCGCTCATGTACAAACTCACCAGCAAGTTGCGCCTGCAGTTGAAAAGTCTCTCTGCGTCCGCAACTAGGGTCATGTTCGAATTCAGCACGAAGGAGTAGTAGAACAACAATTGTATTATTTTACATTCGCAGCTTAGAAGGCATTTATCTGCGATATCAACGCTCGCGCCTTTTCGTCGCGCATCCAGTAGCTAAGTCCTAAATCTACGCCCAACGGTCCATAAATATTTGGGCAAATTTCGCGTTCGGCATCCATGCACACCGCATGGACGACGGCCCGCGCCGCCTGTGCGGGGCTTTGCATCAGCCCGAGCGACTTGCCGCCGAACCGAAACAACGCTTGCAGAGCGGACGGCCACGCGCGCGTTAGGCGCGTGTCCACCATCCCCGGGTCCACGAGAACCGCGGAGAACTTTTTAGACTCACCTTGTTTCCAAAGTTTGTGCCGCACAGAGGCGTAGACACTGACGCACACCTTGCTCCACATGTACCCGAGAGCCGGGTTGCGATACGCTCGAGCAGCGCCCGGCGTCTCGTGCCAATCTTTGAGCCAATCGTACCCGAGCACCTTGGCGGTCGCACAGCGATGCACAAACGACCCAACGAATACAAATCTCACTGGGTGCGATTCGTTTTTGAGTTTCTCTTGCAGCGTCTCGGTGAGTAAAACGACGTTTCGATAGTTTACGACTGCGGACGGATCCGCGTCCGCATCCGATCTAGCATGGATGTCCAACACGCTAAACACGGCAGCGCAGTGTACGATAGCGCGCAAAACAATACCTCGCGCTCTTAATCGGCTCAAGTCGATCCCGCGCACGTCGCGCTCGTTCTCCAAATCCAGCGGTCCGATAAATTCTATTCGCGCGTTCGGCGCGCCTTCGCGACAGTCGCGCGCAAACGCGTGCGCCGAGTCCAATCCCCCGAGTCGATAGGGCACGACGACCGCGAACCCAGCCTTGGCGAGTTCCATCGCGCTCGCTCGCCCCAACCCAGAGCTCCACCCGGTCATCAAAACCCCATCATCGACGTCCTCGTCTCTCTCTGCCGCTCGCTCGTCCAACCGTTTTCTCGTCTCTTCCACCGCCGCTCGCGCCGTCAAGCGCCCAGCGCACCATCTCGCACGAAACGCAACCCACAAGAGCGTAAAGAGCCAATCCAACATCACGACCAAGACATCCATACGCCACATGATCCAAGGTTTCCAACGCGTCCTCGCTGACTTGTCTTCTGACTTGTCTTCGTGTTCGTCTTCGCATTTTTCCTCTTCACCCATCGGTTCATCCCCCGAAGATCCCCCTACCGCACCCTGTCCGGTCTCGCGCGTGGCCGCGCCGTTCCGAGCATTCGTCCGGCGTCGCCGCACCCGCCCACTCGGAGCCCTCTTGGCTGCGTCGACGCAATACAACGACGACTCGTCGTTCAACGCCAGTGTCGGTGCGCTCGCTGCATCACCCTTCGTCGTGTCTTTCGACGCCATCGGCGACACACGCGAAACGATCGATGGCGCCTACACACGCCGCTTGCGTCGCTATGCTCCTTTCGCGCGCTCGACGTCAGTCTCCACGCGGGGATCCCGCGCGCGAGTCTGTCGACGATTGTAATTCCAAAATCACAAAAAGCGAACCTAACGACGTCACTCCAAGTCGCGCGCACACCCACGGCGACGCGAACGAACGTCGCATGTTATCCAAGGCGGTGGCGCGCGCGATGATGCTCCGCGCACCCACGGACGGTGGGTCGAGAATCGCGCGCATGGCGGCGGCGACGAACCAACGACGAAACGCGACGATGACGACGTCGTGCATTCGTCATCAGTTTGGTGACGACGTCGTGCGCGTCGTGGATTCGCATCGTCGATCGACGATGAGCGGGGGTCGCGGACGCGTCGCGATGCGTTCGATTTCATCCTCCTCTTCGGGGGGGTCCGGTGTGACCGAACCCGACGCGGGGGCGGCGACGGAGAGCAAGCCGGCGAGACGCAAGCGCGTGCTCAGCGGCGTCCAACCCACCGGGTCCATCCACTTGGGAAACTATTTCGGCGCGATTAAAAACTACGTCAAGCTTCAGGATGATTACGACGCGTTTTATTGCGTCGTGGATTTACACGCCATTACGGCGGGTGGACACGACCCGGCGGGGTTGGAGGCGAGCACGAAGACGAGTGCGGCTATTTATCTCGCCGCGGGCGTCGACCCGGACAAGGCGAACGTCTTCGTGCAGAGTCACGTGCCGGCGCACAGCGAATTGTGTTGGTTGCTCAACTGCGTGGCGCCGATCGGGTGGTTGGAAAAGATGATTCAGTTCAAAGAAAAAGCGAGGAAAGCGGGAGAGGAGGTGAGCGTTGGATTGTTGGATTATCCGGTGCTCATGGCTGCGGATATTTTGTTGTACAAGGCGGATTTGGTTCCAGTCGGAGAGGACCAGAGACAACACTTGGAGCTGACGAGAGACATTGCGGGACGAGTCAACTCGCTCTACGGAGGGAAGAAGTGGAAAAAGCGCAAGGGTAAGGCGCCGAGTGGACGTTCGCGCGGTGGGGATGTGTTGTTGGTACCCGAAGCGTTTACGCCGAAGGAGGGCGGACGCGTCATGTCTCTCACCGACGGCGCGTCAAAGATGAGCAAATCGAACCCGGCCGAGGGATCTAGAATTAACGTGTTGGACACCCCGGATGAGATTGCGAAGAAGATTAAGCGATGCAAGACGGATGCGTTTGAAGGTTTGGAGTTCGGTAACGCCGAGCGTCCGGAATCGCAAAACTTGCTCACGATTTATCAGCTTTGCACTGGTATGACGCAAGAGGAAGTGTTGGCCGAGTGCGGTTCGATGCGTTGGGGTGATTTCAAGCCACGTCTCACAGATGCAGTCATTGGACATTTGTCGCCGATTCAAGGTCGATACAACGAGATTATGGCTGATCCGGCGTACCTCGAGGGCGTGTTGAAGCGCGGCGCAGATAACGCAAACGAGGTTGCCAACATCACCCTGCGAGACGTTCGCGACGCTTTGGGTTTCGTTCAGTATTAACGAAACGCGACATCGCGAGTAATGGCGACGGCATTGACGCGCGCTATAACGATGCTGGATTTAATTTCATTTCTTTTGTTGACGCACTGCTAGCAATTCGTACGAATTAATGACACAATGTTTCGATTAAAATCTTCCTACGTACGTGCGTACGGTAATGCATGTGATCGAGCGCGCGTTTCCTCGCGCGCATCAGAGCTCCGTCTTCGGCTCCGCAGCGGGCGGTTCATCCTCGAAATCGTCGCCAACCTCGGCTAAAATCTCGTCGAGGCTCGGAATGACAGTGGCGTTGACCTCCGTCGCGTTTGCCTCCGCCGTGACGTTGGCTTCCAAAGTCGCCGACGTTTCCGCCGCCACCGGGGCGTCCGAATCGCCCGTCGCGTTCGAAGACGTCGCGTTCATCGCGCCACCGAGACTCTTCGGCCCGTCCTTGAGGTTGAACAAATCGAGAATGGAATCGTGCGCACGGTTCAAATTGGCCACCGCGCCTCCCGTTTCCGGCGCCACGCTATACAATCCGTACACGGCGGCGCTCCCAATGCTGAGACCGATGAAACGCTGAAGCAAGCCGATCTTCTTCGCGTGAGGATCAAACCCCCACGGCGGGGTAAACAACTCGTTGATCGGAATCTCGTCATCGGTGAGGTTTGGCAAAATCCAAAAGTGTTCCCCGGTGACGATCCAAACCAAGACAAAGACGATGGCGCGCACCGAAAACACCACCGCAAACGTCCCGAGGATGGACAAGCACACGTACAAAATCACTTTTTTAAACCAAATCGGCGCCAACGGAAACAAACACATCGCCACGACACCGAACGCGAACAACGCGCTGACAAAGATGCTCGTCCAACTCATCGGCGGCGTATACGTCCACGCGTAAAACGCATCCTCCGTAAACGTCTGATCCCTCGTCCGCGACAAATAATGCGGAAACTTGACCAACTTCACCCGCCCCTTTCTCGGATCCTTAAACACGCGTTCACACCGAATCAAATAACCTCGCTGCAACAACGCTTGCCCGCACCTTTGTATCCTCGCATCCGTCACTCTCCTCGCCCGTTCCGCATCCGCGTCGCACGCGCTTCGCTCCTTCCCATCGATCGGCACGAGCTCATCTAACAAATCCGTTCGCCCTCGCAGCGTCGCGTAGAAATCCTTCCCGCGGATGAAATCCACCCGGTTATCCCCGAGTCGCGCGCTTCGAGCTTCCGGTCCTTCGCGTCCTCGCAACGCGAACGCGAGGTGATCTTCACCGCCGTGTCGGTTCGCTTGTCTCGCCCGCGTCGCCGGCTGTTGCGCCGGCTGTTCCTGCGCCCCCGCGCCGCTCATCCCGCGTCGGTATCGTCCACCCCGCGTCGGTACGTGGCGCACGCACGGAGCGATCGTTCGGCGCGGAGAGCGCGCGCGGATCACACGTTCACGCACCCATACGAACAATCGACGAGTCATGACTCATAAAATAAGGGACCTCATTTCGTCAAAGACACACACTTTTCCGAGGAGCGCGAGAGCGAACCTTCACAGTGAGCGACGCCGAAACGACCGAAACGACGATGACGGACGCGGAAACGATCGCTGAAACGCTGGAACGGTTGGAAGAGTGCGGGATCGACCCCGCGGGTGGGTTCGCGGACGACGGGTCGAGGGACGTCGTCGAGTTTTTATCGTCTGCGTCGACCGAGACGCCAGAGCCGCCACGGGCGTTGGTCGAGTTGGGAAAGGTGGTGGACGGTGCGGTGGAGGCGATGGAGCGGTGCGGGGCGTCGAGAGCGGAGTGTGAGGATGTGCGGAGCGCGTACGGGGACTTGGTCGCCGGGATGGGGGGTGCGGATGCGGGGAGGATGCGCGCGGCGGTGGCGGACGCGTTGCGGCGATGCGCGTTTTCGTTGCAGTTGAACGCGGTGGAGCATCACGACGGCGGCGCAGGGGGGGACGCGACGACGGCGACGGCGACGGCGATGACGACGGTCGGGACGGTATCGGGGCGGGACGCGATGGAGGTGGATGAGATTTCTGAGCGAGCGACGCGGGCGTTGGAGCGACTCGCCGCGGCGGCGGCTGGTGGAGCGGAAGCGGCTGGGAGAGCTGGGAACGGTTGCGACGGCGCGGCGGGGGTGCTCGAAGAGGCGGCGGCGCGCGCGGCGCGCGCATTAGAGGTTTTGCCGAGTAACCACACGCACAAGGTTTTGGATGCGACGAGTTGGACACCGGCGCAGAGCGAACTCATCGAAAGCGTCGAACGGGCGTTGCACGACGAATACAAGGCGAGACGGGAGATGGTGGCCAAGCGAGCGCAAGTGACGACGACGTCGTTTTGCTACAGTGCGAGACTGAACTCGCTCAAGGATGTGCGGGAAGATTTCGCCCGGAGGGTGGTGAGCGAGCTGCACGCGGCGCCGACGGTGACGATGGACGATGTGCGAGACGCGAGGTTCGCGGATCTCGCTATGGCGGGCATCAAGGTCAACGCCGGGAGCGCTGGATTACAGAGCGCGGTTAAAAAAGTGCTAATGGGCGCCGTGCCGGATCGTGGTGGACGGACGGATGGGAACGATCGGGCGAACGCGCCCATGCCCAAGTTTACCGAACGCGTCGCAGAGCCGAGCGGCGGTGGAGGTGGTCGCAGTGGTGGACGCGGTGGCGGTGGTGGACGCGGTGGCGGCGGGCGCAGTCAGAAGGAAAAGAAGAAAGGGTGCGTGAGATGGTAGATAGACGCGGCACGTATCAATTTTAACACGCGACTCATCCGTCATTGGACATTTATCGTTTATTCATTACACGTCACGCCTCGAAAAAACTAATTAACGATTGTACAAGCTCAGCTCTCCTTGGCGGTGTCCGCACCCTTGAGCGCTTCCGAAGTAGCCGCAAGCGCGTCGCCGATGCTGTTCAAATCTTTGGTCATCAGACGCGTCACAGCGAGCTGGGCCACTTGCGGCGGAACCATTTCGACGTTGACGAGAGAAATGTTGGCGCCTCTTGTTGGCCATTCATACGGGACGTCCAAGACGGCAACGGCGCCGTTTGGAAGCGCCGCGCGGACGAGCGACTCACCAGAGCTCCATCTGAGGGCAGTTCTCGACGCAGCGGCCGCCAACGCTTCCGCGCGTTGCGCGGTGGCTGCGATGCGAAGGCGAATTTCCGCCAAGGCACGCGCTAACACCGGCATGCCGGCGGCTTCTTCGACAATGTCGAGAATGGGCGTGTCCGAAGGTTCGAGCGTGGCGCCAGCCAGGCGCGCGCTGTCCTTCATCAAATGGAGCGTGACGGTGTGCGTCGTTGAGCTCGGGCCGCGCGGAGTCGCGCCTTCCATGGCAAACTCAGGCGTCGCCGGCAAGTGCGTGTGAATCTTGAGCACGAGGGCGTTCTCCTCGATGGCCATAATCTCCACGCCTTGGAGTGTGACTAATAGCTTGGTTTGCTCGGCAACCGCCTCTTGCGCTTCTGCGATTTGTGCCGACATCTCGGCCTCGCGCGCCGCAGCCTTGGAGATGCCAATCAAATACTTTGCTTGAGCGTTGATTTGATCAATAGCGTTTTCATCCGGAGCGAGCTCAGACTTAATCTTGCTCACGTCGCTCTGGTTCGCCCCGAGCTTGACGTTCACGTCACGAAGCTCTGCGTCGAGGTTGGCTAACTCCTTTTGCAACTCTTCCTTCGTCTTTGCCTTATCGGCGGCGCTCACAGAGGCGGTACCGGCTTCCGCCTCCCACGCCGCCGCCGCAGCTTCCGCTTCCAACGTTTCCAACTCCTCGACAACCTCCTGCAACGCCCTGCGCTCCACCTGAAAGGTTTCGTACTCATCACCGAGCGCAGCAATCGTGCGTTCCATCTCTTCCGCCTTTTGTTCATTCTCATACGTCAAGCTCTTCAACCGTTGCTGCAACGCCTTGAACCCCTCGCTCTCCGCGGGCGTCTCCTTTGGCAACGGCCGCGACTCGAGCACCGCCTTCAAAAACGCCTGCTCCGTCGACAACTCAATCGTCCCAAACTTCAACCTCTTAATATTCGCCTTGATCCTCTCCAAATCCCCCTCCGAGTTCCCCAGGCTCTTTTCTCGCGCTTGCGACAAAATCTTTGCGAACGAGTCCTCCGTCGCGTCCAACTCTTCCAACGCCGCGCGAAACCCAACCCCGCTCGGCGCGTCTCTCAGCGTTCGCATCGCGTCTGATTTCGCGAACACCCCGGGAGAGTGCACGGATATGTCTTCAAACCGCAACTGCAACGGCGCGATCGTCGTCAACGACTCGCTCGCTTCCGCCATGACGACGTTCGATTCGTCTTCAAAAGAACGATTATTTTTTTTTCAAACGCAGACAGCTGAGATTGAAATCCCAAACGAACTGAAAGCGAATCGAATCGATCGACGGTATCCACCGCGACCGCGGACGGACGCGCGGAACTCCCGCGGTGTCTGAAGAAGCGCGAACCGATCTCGTCGACGCAGTCTCGCGCGCAGTGTCCGTCCCTCGACTTCTGGCGTCGACCGTCGGTGTCACCCAAAGACAAAGAAGAGACTTTCTTTGTACACGAAGAACGCAGTCGTCGTTCGTTCCCCTGATACTTATTGATGACGCACGTGATGAAAAAAAAACCAGATGTCCGAGTGGTTTACATAATGTACTAAATTATCACCCATGAGACCGTTAACGATGTGTTTGTTTATCACAAGTTTGATTTCGTTGTTAGATTTTAGTATCGATAAATAGTACTGATATATCACACGGTCAACGCGTTGACTCGAATACGACTACTTAAGTATGGTTCTCTTTTCGATGGGTTTATTTATATCCATCGCTCGGGAAGGGAAGGGAAGGAGGACGGTTCACGAAGGAGGACGCTTCACACCCCGACTCGAACGACGACGTTGAAGACGACGACGTTGAAGACGACGATGACGACGTTGAAGACGATGATGATGGATGGGGCGTACCAGGGCGGGACGCACGTTGAACTCTTCGACGCGCGCGCGCATCGCGCGCCGGTGGGCGGCGGTGACGGCGACGAGTCGAGTCGTGGATGCGGTGGTCTGGTTCACGAAGGACGAAACGACGGTTCGAGTCGTCGCCTGATACCCGAAGAAGGAGGAGGAGGAGGAGGAGGAGGACGACGACGATGCGGGACGGCGACGGCGGCGACGGCGGTGACGGAGGCATGGATTGGAAACGGACGACGCGGGTACGACGGGTCGTGTCGAGGGTACGCGGTGCGCGTGCGAGGCGGGACGAGGGGTGGGTTGACGTGCGGACCGACGCGCGCGAGGAACGGCGCGGGCGGAAGACACGGGTTGGGCGCGACGCAGCCGGTGCTCGCGGCGCAGTTGCGCGTGGATGGTGGAGAAACGTTTTCGATCGAGGTGAAAGTGGTGGATGGGGACGGCACGAGACGGCGGTTGGTGTTTAGTTCGTCGTTTACAGAGGTGCGGGCGACGCCTTTGCACTGTCAGGTGCCGCTGCGAGACGCGCCGAGAGACGAGTGGGTAAACGTGTTGCTTCCGCTGGATGAGCTCGTCCCGGCGTGTTTTCCGGGAAGCGCGGGGTATAGAGAGATTGAAGCGATCGCAATTCGAGGTTCGTGTCGAGTGCGCAAGGTGTTCACGCTTCGCGGGGACGTGGCGCAGAATCAACAGAGCTGGGGAGACGCGTACGCGGGACGCGCCTTTGTCATTCCGCGCGAGTGCGATTTCCCACCCGGCGTTCGCGCGGCGGCGCACACGGTGATTCCTGGGCGCGATGCGAACGCAATTTATGATGACGAGGATTTGCGACGCCGTCGGCACCAGGCACCCGGGAATTGGGGTGCGCGAAAGGTTGCGTTCGGGCGCGGCGTTCCCGATCGAGCGCCCGAAGGCGCGCCGAGTCATCGAGAAGGCGTTGACCGGACGTCTCACGCCCGACACGGGGCGCCGTCCGATGTCGATCGGATCATGTTAAACCTACGCGTTCACGAAGCGCGAGATGTCGACGTGCAGAGCCTCACGTCATCCATGTCGTCGTCGCCGTTTTCCTACGGCGATTCGCGTTTCGACGACGAGTATCCAATCATCGCCGAGGAAACGCCTCACGTTGAAACGTCCGAACGCTCGTATTGCTCGACCCCGCGAACGAGCGATGATGATGACGACGACATGCACAACGTGTTCGAATGCGACAACGAACGCCAGCGTCTCGACGATGACTCATATCCATATGATGACGATGACGAAATGACCGCGAAAGACGAAGACGAAGACGAAGACGTGCGAGAGTACGTCGAGTCATCCATCGCAGCCGCCATCGAAGATGCTGACGCTACTTTACTCATGGAATAAAATTGAAAGTTCACACTTTTAATGCCTCGCGTTCGAATCTTAGTCGACGTCGTTTGTTCGAGTATCAAAAAGTGAAATTGAGTCGATACACGTGGGTGAGTGCTCGTCGGACGCCAGAAAGTGCAACGATTTGAAATGGAAAAGATAAAAGTTGATTAAATTATAGAGGTCCCGTGAAAACATACCGGTAAGTGCAAAAAGGAAAAATAAGTGATCCGAGCGCGAGTTAGTGTCTCGCGCCGTAATCTTGCGTTTTACGGAACATGGCTTGGCGGAGGCCATCTTCACTGCGCCTGGCGTGCAGTCTGTAAAATGCAACTCCGGCACAAGCGGTGGCGAGGCACAACGTTTGCATCCAGGACATTCTTGCCAACAGTAGGTCATCCCCCAACTCAGCAGACGCTGAAGCTGGAATGCATACATATGAAGTCTCAAGATACTTGTAAGTACCTCCGCAGGGATCGCCGAACACGCCAGCACTTGCTTGTGGCGAGCAATTGCGTTGTCCATCACACTGTTTTTTTACCTTTTCAAGTGAGTTGCTTGCGTGGCAGTTCTGATTTGATATAGCCGAGTGGGGACACGTGTGAGCGTTGTGTCGCCCATAGGATGCCGAAATGACCGAAACAGTTTGTCCGGAAGGACACGACATCGACACTCGATTTCCTTCACAGGCGAGCGCGCTTGTTGATGCCGATGGTGGAACACATCGGTATTTCGTGCTCAAATATTTATATGTACCACCGCAAGGATCTCCAAACCTAGAGTTCGACGCACTAGGAGAGCAAGTTGACCTGCCGTTACATTCGGCTGCAATCTTATCGAAGACGCCGCTCGCACTGCACGTGTCAGTGTGAATACTGGAGTGCGGACAGACGTCCCGGTCGACTCTACCATAGAGCGCATCTTGCAAATCGATTATGTACCCAGGCGGGCACTCAAGAGCATCTGTACCACCTTCACACGTGAGTGTCGATCTACTCATGACGCTCAGCACGCAGCCGTACGTCACTTCGAGATACTTGTAGGTTCCGCCACATGGGTCACCCATAATGCGATGATCTGCCCGAACTGTGCATTTATTCTTGCCCCCACACATTTCATTCACATACTTCATGCTTCCAGATGCGTGGCAATTTCGATTTGAAGTCGCGCTGTGTGGGCACGTGGTTCCATCATGTCGTCCGTACGATGCAGTGTACACGCTAATGGTGTGACCTTCCGGGCAAGATAAGTCGGTATATTTGTCTTCGCATGCGACCGCTCGCTTCGAATCTGTACATTCGTAGTCTACGCTCAAGTACTTGTACGTGCCTCCACAGGGATCACCGAAAAGTGTATGACTCGCCGTGACCGTGCAAGAGCTTTTGCCTTCGCAGCGTTCCTTAACTTTTTCGAGTGATTTGGTGGCATGGCAATTTCGATTGGAAGTCGCGCTGTGCGGGCACGTGGTTCCATCATGTCGCCCGTACGAAGCTGCGTTCACGCTTATCGTTTTACCGCTAGGACACGAAAGCGACATAGGTTGGCCTTCGCATGCGACATTTTTATTTTTGTTTCCAATCGCCAAGACTGGCTCCTTTACGCCACATTCTGTTCCATCAACAGTCACGCAGACTGGTGTGTAGCAGATACCGTGCATGACGGAAACGGACGCCGGAAGGAGGGCGTCCGTGCCAAGACTGCCCCCAGCCATGAATGCCACCCCAATGGGATCGGACATGTCGTTACCAGAATACACATAAGTCACACCCGCTTCGGCACCGATGGGAGTGAACGGAATCTCGACGCCAATCCCGAGAGAGATGAAGTTTGCCGTACCAGGAACTGACGAAATAGACTTGTATCCCGTGACTTGTATGCCAGCGGTGCCACCGAAACCGGGGTCACCGATAGTGATTCCGCCGTACGCGCAACCTGCGACGTAGCAGAACTGTTCGCCGTGTAAATCCATACCGATGGCGAGCTCGATACCCGTACCGGCGGCGTAGCCAGCATACGCCTCGGCGCTCGCGACAAATCCAAGAGCGAACGCGGGGAGATCTGAGCCAGACATGGCGGCCGGACATTTTTCTTTCAGCGTAGAGATGAAGCCTCTCATCATTTCTGCGATGATTGTCGCCTGTGGACCAAGAGCCATGGCCCACATGGATTTGCACAGTGCGCCGTCAAGATTATCCTTGTACTTGTCCACTTGACTGCCAAAATCGTTCAGCAAATTTTTCACATTCCCGGAACTGATGTCCTTCAGGAGAGACTTCACCATGCCTTGTAACGTACCTGCGACTTCAAGACATTGCAAGCCATCGAAAAAGGCTGCAATCATTTCGGCAACTTTTTCAATATCCTCGGCGAGTTCCACCGCGGTTTCCTCGAGCGTTTGCACCGCTCCCTCGGTCCACCCCTTCGCGTCGTCGTAAAACTTATCCATGTGATGCGTGATTTCCGTCGATTCAAACGCATCCACGGTAGCCTTACCCACGGTTTGAATAATCTCACTTTGTCGAACCGTGTGGTAGGCATCTTCGGTCCAGTCGTAAGACGCTTGGTACGCCGCCTCGGCGAAGCTCACAGTCTCCGTAACCGCCGGTTGAATGACTTCTTCGTTCACGACCGACACGATCGGTTGGACCACTTCGCTCACCGACTCTCCAAAATCCTCCGCCGTATCCACGACGACTTCGATAACTTTCTTGGCGCCACCGCCGAGCAACTTTCGCGTCGCGTGCGTCGGCATCGTCGGGTACCCAACCGCGTCGGCACTCGCCAACAACACCATTCGACCACCGAAAACGCACGCGACGAGAGCGAGCGCGAGCGTTCGAATCCATCGCGTCGGTGCGATGGACGATGACGATGACGATGACGTCGTCGTCCCGTGTTTCGTTCTCATTCTTCCCCTCCTCCTCCTCCTCGTCGTCGTCGTCGTCGCTTCTTTCTCGTCGTGCGTCGTCTTTCGCTTCGCGGCGTGACGCGTTCGTTAGAATTGCGAACACGTACCGGTACCACAGAAAATATCTACTCAGATGTACCGGTACCGACAGTTTTCGGCATTACAACAACTAGTTGACTCGACGACGACGTGTGTACATTAATTTTACTCTTCGTGGAAAAGCTTTCGCTCGACGACGTCGTCCGGTTTAGGAGACGCCGCGCGCGAGCGCTGAAAAACCACGCGATGATGCGTCATAGGCATCATCGGTATTTATTCACTTGTACGAGTACATTAAAGCAAGAGCGGAACCGCGGCGGCGGCAGCCAAGGCGACGGCGATCGGCGCGGTAGCGCCGGCGCTATCCGGAGGAGCGGCGGAGGAGCTATCCGGAGGAGCGGCGGTGGAGCACGTCGCAGTTCCAGTGACGGAGACGGTGCCTTCTCTCGTGGTGCCAGTGGCACACGCAACGCAGGCGTTATTGCTCGGGTAGAAGTTGGCCGCGCACTCACAGTCGGCGAGCGCGGTGGAACCCGCGGCGGAATCGGAGTTTTCCGGGCACTCTGCGATGCCATTATCATCCGAACTTTCTGATCCCTTCAGCACGGCTCCACCAGGAGCATAATTTCCGCCAGTGACAGTACCTACAACTACCGACCCGTCGATGTCGGACTTAGTCGTGATGCCAACACCAGGTTTGGTCACGCACGCAGCCGAAGTTCTAGATCCCTCAGGAGAAGTGACTAGATCGGGCGTAACGGAAGCGTCCGAGAAAGTTACGACGCACGCGCCCAGAATTGTAAGAGCATTTCCACCGTTAGCAATTAAAAAACTCGCCCCGCTTTTGTCCAAAGCGGTAAGTTCAGCGGCAGTGTGAGGAACCTCTTCGACGTTGATTCCTCCGACTATGCCTCCTCCGAGTGAGAACCAGCCCGCGGGGGCTCGAACAAGTTCAAGATTAGTACAGTCTTCGTCACTCGCAGCGGTTTTGACATAGAAGCCATCCGCAGTTATGCAGTCTCGGCAGTCGTCTTCAGTAAATCCACCTCCCAATTCAGCCAGTCCTTGGATTAACGCACTCCCGCAGCCGCCTGCACTAAGGGCAGCAACTGCGCCCCGAGCCATCACAGCGGCGGACGCCACCGCTAAAAGCACAGCGCGAGCGCCAGTGCGCTTCGTCGTCTTGACCATGTTGAGATTAAAACGTACCACCCGAAGAACCCGAACGCGCACGTTCAGACCTTTGTTCTCGCCGCAACGTCCCGTGCCCGCGTCGCAAATTAACGACCCGATCGCGTCTTTCGCGTCGACCCGATATTTCGCGCGATCGCACTGTAAAGTCATACGCTGAGAACAGAAGAAAATCTTCGGACGAGCGGTCACCGACCAATTTTAAGAAGAATTTGAGAGAGATCTCGTCTCGTCGTGAAGTGACGGTTTCGCCAGAAGCCACCGTCGCGACGCGACGCGTGTGCGATGTACGGCTCGTGCGCGTTACGATGAGGATGTAGAAACAGTGATTCGGACGAAATTTCGGGCGCGCAATCGCTTCGTCGTCGTCGTCGTAATCTATCACTACACATCTAATATCCGTGTCCTCTTGCCGTCAACGAACGGCGGCGTTCGTTCTTCTCAAGAGGAAAAGCTCGAGCATCTGGAAAAAACGCGGTTTCGCACGGCAATACGCCGGCGCCGTCGTCGCTTGGGTACCGTCGTCAAAAGACGAAGAAGACGAACGAGCAGCTCCGCCGCGCGATAATCTAATACCCCACGCTGACGTTGGCGACGCACACGAGAAAATCGTCGCACGAGTCCTCCCGCGCGGGAATTGAAATCCAACTCCTCGTCTTTAACCCACCGACATCGACCGCGATCGGAAGCATCGTTCCGTACGGGAACACCGTTTTTACCGTGTCTAAATCCACGGTGCACCCTTCGGGGACGCCGAGATGGAGGTGAAGCTTCATCCCGTCGTAGCCGCCCGGAACGAGTTCTCTCACCGAAGGAATCGAGTTGAACTCTATCGCGTTTCGGCACGCCCGCATCGCCGCCTTGGTCGCGTCCTGCCCGTGTTGATCCGCGCCGAATCCGCACTCGCTGAACAACACGCGCGTCATGCCCGTCGGGGCGTAGACGCGCACGCCGTCGTCGTATTCCAACACGGGTTTTCGTTCAGCGCCGCGTTCGTTCGCAGCGCGCGCGCACCGTCGTCCGCGAGACGAAGAGGACGACGACGAAAAAGAAGGGCGCGCGCGCGATGTCGGACGCCGTCTCGCGACGACGAGGACGCGAGCGAACGCGCGCATGGTGCTTTGATGGAACTGTACAGTCAAGTTACACGAGCTTTGGAGTGGCGTCGTTAACGGTAATCCAAGTCACCCGTCACACGTTGTCGCGAAAGCATCGATGGGCGCGTCGGGGAGCGCCGAGTCATCGCGACGAAGCACAACGCGCGCGTCGTCGTCGATCGAACACACGGTCGGACGCGCGGCGATGCAAGAGGCGCACGCGAACGCGGCGAGCGTGCACGCATTGGGTGTGAGTGTGGACGGAGACGAGGCGCTCGCGAGGGCGCTACAACGCGTCGAGCTCGAAGGGACGCGCGGTGCGGCGCACGAGGCGCTCGACGATGGATTCTTACGTCCCATGAGGGTGTCTCGCGACTTGGATGTCGGTCTAAACATCCCGCGAGAGGCGTTGAAGGAGGCGAACACGGCGGACGACGAGGCGCTCGCGCGCGCGTTGCAAGAGGAAGAAGACGCGTTGGGTTTGACGGCGTCGACATCTTCGGCGCCCTCGACGTCTGAGACGACAAATGTTTCGGATCAAGATCCGCTCGGGTGTAAAGGGTGCGGATGCGCGATGAGTGCGATGGAGAGACTGGCGAGCGTACGCGCGTTGGGTTCGATGTGGCACCGCGCGTGTTTCGTCTGCGAGGAATGTCGACAACCGCTCGCGAGCGCATTCGGCGGCGGGTCGCCCTTTGTCGTCAGTGGACGCGAGGGTGAGCGTCGGAGGGTGTTTCACGAGAGGTGTTACCGGGAGAAGCACCGGCCAAAGTGTTGCGTGTGCGAGGATTTCATTCCGTCGTCTGGGGATGGGTACGTGCGCTTCGAGACGACGCCGTATTGGGGAGAGACGTCGTGTCCGATCCACGCGACGGATGGGACTCCCAAGTGCGACGGGTGCGGGCGATACCAGAAGAGACGGGGCGGGGAGGAGCACGAGCACGTCACGCTTCCAGACGGACGGAGTCTGTGTTTATCGTGCGTGCAGAGCGTCGTCGTCGATCAGAGAGACGCCGAACCGTTGTACCGATCGGTGCTTGATTTCTTCGCCAGCCACGGTTTGAGCGCCCTCGGCCCGGGAACAGAGTTGCCACCGTTGTATCTCTGCACCCAAGACGTCATGAACAACGTCGACGAACAAGAAGAGTGGCACCACGGCCGCTCGGCGCAAGTTCGCGGCATGTGCGTCTCGCACGTAGAAACCGTCTCGACAGTCTACCGCGAGCCGACGTGGTCATCGACCCCGCGAAACGGCAACCAATCACATTCGCCGTCATCTATCTTTGACGTGTTCGGCGGAAGCTTCCACATGGTCGAGCGACGCATCCCGCGTTCTCAAACGCAAAAAGTCACCGCCATCCTCGTCCTCTCCTGCCTGCCTCGCCTCCTCTCCGGCTCCATCCTCGCCCACGAAGTTACCCACATGTTTCTTCGCCTCAACGATTACCCACCGCTCGACCCCGTCGTCGAAGAGGGTCTCTGCCAACTCCTCGCCCTTCTCTGGGTCGAACACCAGATCACCCATCCGTCGGCGTCCGCGGCGTCTTCCGACGCCGACGCCGCGTTCGCCGCGTACGTCTGCGAATCCATCAAGCTCGACCCATCCCCCGTCTACGGCGACGGCGTCCGCGCCGCCTTGGACGCTCACGGCAAGTTTGGTCTCTTCGATCTTCTCCGTCGCGTTCGCGTCGACGCGAGGTTTCCATCCTGAGCCCCTCCAGTGAACGGAGGACGGTTCGTCTCACCCTCACGGTTCATTCATGTCACAGGAGAGTGAAGCACGCATGATTCCAGGTACCGTACTGTAGTGCTGTAGTAGATATCTAGATGAAATAAACACCGTTTGATAGTGTTAAAATACATACAGTATGACATACATGAAATCCATCTCGCGTTCGCGCCTCTGAGGGATCGTCGATCGGCGCGAGTTGGCGTCAGAGCGACGCGACTCGGGTGCGAACGAACGCGACGCGCGCGACGCGCGGAACCGCCCGTTCTCCGCCGTCGAAGGAGTAACGATCGAGATCATCATGGCGTCCGCGCTCGCCGGGGAAATGTCCGCGGTGAAACTGGACGAACAAGGCGCAAAGTTTGCGGCACCGAACGCGTCGTGCACCGCGGGCGGCGGTGTGCTTTACGCGAAAGATCTCGATGGGTCCGACTCCGTGCGGGCGCTCGCGAAACTGGTCGGGTACGGGATGAAGACGGAGATGTTTAAGAAGTACGTCGGCGAGGCGAAGACGTCGCCGGTGCTCGTGGTGAACGGGGAGACGATCGGCGGAACGGACGAGGCGTTGGCTCGGGTGGCGGCTGCGGCGAAGGAGTGCGCGAAGGATGTGCTGTGCCCGGCGACGTGCGACGCGAACGCGAACGAAACGTGGATTAAGTTTGAGCGGGAACGGTTGAGACCGGTGATGACGACGGCGGTGGGGATGTTGACCGGAGCGGTGGCGATGGACGAGACGGCGTTCGGTGAGGCGACGGCGGCGTTGAAGGAGGCGTGCGGAGAGATTGACAAGAGGCTCGGGGAGACCAAGTATTTGGCGGGCGACGCGCCGGCGATGGCGGATATCGTCGTCGCGGCGACGATGTTTCCTGCGTTCGCGAAGGCGCTCGATCCGGCGGCTCGGGATGCGACGCCGCGTCTCGCGGCGTACATGGCGGATCTCGCCGCCAACGCCGACGTCAAGTCTGTGCTCGGTAAGCTTCGCATGTGCGATATGATTCGCATGCCAAAGGCCAAGGCGCCAAAGGCACCCAAGGAAAAGAAGTCAGCGGCGCCCAAGGATCAAAAGGAAAAGGAGAAGAAGAAGGAGACTGGATTGGGTTTATCCGCAAAGCGGGAAGACGATTTCGGCGCGTGGTACTCTCAAGTCGTCGTCGAGGGTGATCTCATCGATTACTACGACATTTCTGGCTGTTACATCTTGAAGCCGTGGGCGTACGCGCAGTGGGAAGTGTTGCAGCGATTCTTCGACCAAGAGATTAAGGATATTGGCGTCGAAAACTGCTACTTTCCGATGTTTGTCTCTGCCAGTCGTCTCGAGGCGGAGAAGGATCACATCGAAGACTTCGCGCCGGAAGTCGCTTGGGTCACCAAAAGCGGTGAGACCGATCTAGAGTGCCCGATCGCTGTCCGTCCGACGTCCGAGACGGTCATGTATCCGCACTATGCGCAGTGGATTCGATCGCACAGAGACTTGCCGTTGCGTCTCAACCAGTGGTGCAACGTCGTGCGCTGGGAATTCAAGCACCCCACTCCATTCATTAGATCCCGCGAGTTCTTGTGGCAAGAGGGCCACACTGCTTTCAGCACCAAGGAGGAGTGCGACGTCGAGGTTCGACAAATTCTCGACCTCTACAGACGCGTGTACGAGGAGTACTTGGCCGTTCCCGTCGTGCCCGGGACCAAGTCTGAAAAGGAAAAGTTTGCCGGCGGTTTGTACACCACCACCGTCGAGGCTTACATCCCGGGCTCCGGTAGAGGCGTTCAAGGCGCCACGTCACACTGCCTCGGCCAAAACTTTGCGAAGATGTTCCACATCGAGTACGAGGACCAGGCAGGTGGACGATCGATGGTTTGGCAAAACTCTTGGGGTTTTACGACGAGAACGCTCGGCGTGTGCTACATGGTCCACGGCGACAATGACGGTTTGGTGCTTCCGCCGAAGGTTGCCCCGGTACAAGCGATCGTCATCACCATCCCGAGTAGCAAGGTTTCGGAAGAGCAAAAGAAGAAGATGAACGGTACGCTCGCTCGCTCGGGAAAGCATTTTTATTTTTTGTTTGTTTTACATGCGCATCCGACCTCCTTACCTGCGGCGTGTTCGTTCGTCATGAACACAATCGCCATTTAACGGGTCGAAGATCAAATACCAGGGCGCCTTTACCAATATCTCGTCGAAACCTTCCGGTCATGGCTGAGTTATAATGGCTTGGGGTCCAAATTTTGCGCGTGTGCGCGGCGCTTTTGCACGAGACTAACGAATTTGTGTGTTCTTTCATTCGACGCAGAAATCGCGGAGACGATGACTAAATCGCTCAAGGATGCGGGCGTGAGATCCAAGCTCGATGCTCGAGACAACTACACGCCGGGGTGGAAGTACAACCACTGGGAGCTCAAGGGTGTGCCGCTTCGCGTCGAGTTTGGCATGCGTGATATGGAGAACAACACGTGTGTCATCGCGCGTCGCGACAACAGAGAGAAGGAGAGCGTCAAGATTGAAGACTTGCCGAAGCGCGTCAAGGAATTGTGCGAACAAGTGCAAAACGACATGTTTGATCGCGCGAAGAAGCAGCGTGACGAAAATATCGTTCACCTCACGTCTTGGGACGGCTTCATCTCCGCCTTGGACGAAAAGAAGCTCATCATGACTCCGTGGTGCAACACCAAGGAGAGCGAGGAGCTCGTCAAGAAGAAGTCCACCGCCGAGTCCGCGGGTGGTGCCGCAAAGACTCTCTGCATTCCGTTCGAGCAGCCGGCGCTCGAACCCGGAACCAAGTGCTTCATAACCGGCGAAGAGGCGAAGTGCTGGGTACTCTGGGGCCGCTCGTACTAGAGTGTCGACTCACGCGACGACAATTAATCAATTATTCAATTACACGAGCGCTCATACGTATACTATCACACATACGCAACGTTTTTCTTCCTATCGTCCTCTGTGCGAAACCGGCGGCCCGTTTTCGTTGTAATCGTTCTTTGAAATGTGCTGATTCGACGAAAAGATGACCTTTGCCAGGAGCGCCGCC
>JACLAB010012089.1_pt1 | contig 21896 bp, 15 predicted proteins | sample 8027921 | NCBI WGS metagenome assembly JACLAB01 (sample SAMN15725117, study PRJNA655200) | protist metagenome | isolation source: fluorescence activated cell sorting (FACS) single amplified genomes of... | place: USA: West Boothbay Harbor, Gulf of Maine | collected 2000-07-19
GCGGGCGCGCGAGACGGCGGCGGTGCTCGCTCGGCGCGTATTTACCGCCGATAATGGCGCTTTATTTGCCGCTTTAGCGCAAAATACGCAAGATGTTGTCAAGAGTGAGTTGTTGAATGCGCTAAAAGAGGAGAGTGAGGTGAAGATTACGCGAAAGGTGTGTGATTTGATTTGCGAAGTCGCCGCGGGGTTGATGGAGCGAGACGAACGCTGGAACGAATTATTGCCGTTTATGTTTGGTGCCGTGAGCGAAGGTGGCGATAGGTTGAAGGAGAGCGCGTTGAATATTTTCGCACAGCTCAGCGGGTACATTGGTGAGAGTTTGGTGCCGCAAATTGCAACGTTGCATGGGATTTTGAATGCGTGCTTGTCTTCGGCGGATATGCCGGTGCGGGTCGCCGCCTTGCGCGCGTGCTGCGCGTTCGTGGAAGCGTTGGAGAACCCGTCAGATTGCATGAAATTTCAAGATTTGTTACCAGCGATGTTGCAAACGCTCGTCGCGGCGTTACAAGGGCAAGATGAGAACACCGCGCAAGAGGCGCTCGGGTTGTTCATCGAGCTCGCCGAGACGGATCCGCGATTTGTGCGCAACCATTTGACGCAAATGGTCGAGACCATGCTTTCTATCGCCGAACACGCGGACTTGGAGGATGGCACGCGTACGTTGGCGACGGAGTTCTTGGTCACGCTCACTGAGGCGCGCGACCGCGCGCCGGGAATGATGCGCAAGGTGCCAAATTTTGTGCAGCGTCTGTACAATTGCCTGGTGACGTTTTTGTTGGACATTGAAGACGACGAAGACTGGCACACGGCTGAGAACGAAGAAGACGGAGGTTTAGGTCAAGGCGACTTATACGAGGTTGGCCAGGAGTGCTTGGACCGCATCGCTATCGCGCTCGGTCCAAATACCGTGCTGCCCGCGTGCGCGCAAACCATGCCGGCGCTCATCGGCGACGCTGATTGGAAAAAACGACACGCGGCGCTCATCGCGCTCTCACAAATCGCCGAAGGTTGCGTCAAGGGCATGAAGAAGGATGTCGTTGGTGCGGTGCAGCCGTGCTTACACGCACTCGCGACGGATCCGCACCCGCGCGTGCGATGGGCGGCGATTAATGGCTTGGGGCAAATGTGCACAGATCTCGGTCCTCGATTGCAAGAAAAGGCGCACGCCACCGTGCTTCCAGCGCTTCTCAGCGCCATGGATGACGCTAAGAATCCTCGATGCCAAGCGCACGCTGCGGCGGCGACTGTGAACTTTAGCGAAGATTGCCCGCCAGAGTGCATGCAGCCGTATTTGGACTCGCTCATGACTAAGCTTTTGACGTTGTTGCAAGCGGGGAATAAATCTGTGCAAGAAGCCGCGCTCACGGCGCTCGCGTCCACCGCAGATAACGCGCAAGAATCCTTTGTCAAGTACTACGACGTCGTGCTCCCGTACTTGAAAAACATCCTGATCAACGCCAATGGTTCGGAATACCGCATGTTGCGCGCCAAGGCGGTGGAGTGCATTTCCCTCGTCGGTATGGCGGTTGGGCGCACGCGCTTTTCTCAAGACGCGCGCGAAGTCATGAACTTGTTGATGCAGCTTCAATCGGGTGGATTCGAAGACGATGATCAGACGGTGCAATACATGCTTCAAGCTTGGACCCGTCTGTGCAAGTGCTTGGGTGATGAATTCATTCCGTATCTCGATTTTGTCATGGGTCCGTTGTTGAAATCTGCAAACTTGAAACCCGACGTCATCGTCAAGAAACGCGGCGAAGAAGAAGAAGAAGACGAAGAAGAAGACGATAACGACGATTACGAGCACATCGATCACGGCGACAACCGCGTATCCATTCGCACCGCCGTGCTCGAAGAAAAGGCTACGGCGTGCAACATGTTGTGTTGCTATGTCGACGAGTTGAAGGATGGCATTTTGCCGTTTTTGCAACCCATTCTCGAAACGATGATTCCCTCGCTCGAGTTTTACCTTCACGAAGAAGTCCGAACCGCCGCCGTGGCGTCAATGCCGGACATCTTGCGCGCCGGTAAGATTGCCATGCAGAAGGGGGCGAAAGACCAGGCGTGGTTCGCGCAATTGGTCAACCACATCATTCCACCTCTAATCAAGGCGATGGCCGCGGAACCAGAGGTTGAAATTCAGGTGCGTGTTTATTTTCGCTCGCGCTCGCGCCCGTATTTTTGAAGCAGGTGATGAGACTTATGGATTCCCCTTCAATACGCTTTACGGCACTGCTGATAAATCCGATAACAGTCCCTGATGCTTTTCTTTGTTTTTGTTTTCTTTGTCTCGACGACGTTTCAACACCCGGGCGCTGGCTAACCGCGTGTCTTTTATTTTCATACTTTACAGGCGCGTATGCTCGAATCCCTCGCGGAATGTGCCGCCGAATCCGGTGAACTCGTGCGCGATCACTTGACTGCGATGTTGGAAACGTTCAAGGTTTTACTCACCGAGTCTCTTGAGCGCCGTGCCGAGCGTAACAAGCGCGCGGGTACGGATGACTTTGACGAGGAAGAAATGCAAGCGTTGGAGGAGGAGCAAACGGCGGAGGATGAAGTGTTTGATCAATTCGCCGAATGCGTTGGGTCGCTGTTAAAGGCGTTCCACAGCGCCATTCTCCCAGCGCTCGAGCCATTGTTAGGGTTCATCGTGCCGCTTTTGGATAAGAAGAGAAGCCCGGCTGAGAGGCGAATCGCGATTTGCGTGTTTGATGACATCTTTGAACACGCCAGCGACGGAGGCGCGGCGATCAAGTATCTCGAAGGTTTTGTCACGCCGTGCATCGAGGGGTGTACCGATGCCGACGCTGACGTTCGACAAGCGTCTGTGTACGGCGTAGGCGTCATGGCTGAGCACTGCGGGATGAACTTTAGCAATTACGTGCAGCACGCGCTTCAAGCGCTCGCGAGCGTGATTCAAGCCCCGGGCTCGAGAGATGACGAAAACATTTACGCGTTCGAAAACGCCGTGTGCGCGCTCGGTAAAATGTGCGAATTCCAAAGCTCGTCATTGGACGCGAATGTGATCTTGCCTTCGTGGTTGGCCAATTTGCCGTTGACGGAGGATAAGGTTGAAGCGAGAAACGTGCACGCGCAACTCATGCGCTTGCTCGAAACCAACGCTACGGCGTTGTTGGGTGCATCGCAAGAGCACCTTCCTCGAGTTGTCAGCGTGTTGGCCGACGTGTTGCCCACGTCTGGTCTCAGTGCTAAGCTGCGGTTGGTCGAGCCCGAAGTTGCGGCGCGCATGAAGAACTTTCTTCTTCAAATCCAGTCGAGCTTGCCGCAGGAAAAGCTCGCCGCGGCGTGGAGCGTGTTGAGCGCCGAAAAGCAAGCGGCATTACAAAATGCTTTGGCATCTTAAAAAGACAACGACGTGTCTTTTAGTTGGAAAATAGAATTTGTGATTAATACTTTAATCGCGATACGATTACACGGCTATTCAGTCGCGCCGTGCGCTCCGAGCGGAACCGGGGGCGCGTGACTCTACGCCTCCCACTCGGGACGCATCTTCTGCTCCCAATCATACCGCCCATCATACATGGCTGGATCCCACCCTGGCAACTCAGACACCGATTTTGCAAGGTCTGAATCGTATTCTCTCGCCTTGAGCAATTTCGGCTCAAACACCGCCCTCGACGCCCCGCACGAGCCCAACACCGCGTTGCCCATGCGTTCGACGTCAAACGCGAGCAACTCATTAAAGAACCCCAGACGAATCTTCAGCGACTTGAACTTCACCCCAGTGCGCATGCATATCGCCTTTCGTACTTCAGACTTGGTGTCAGTTTCGGAAATATCAACGTCAATGTACCACACGTGGAACATTCCAGACTTGACGCGTCGCGCGCCGGGCACTTCAAAGAAACACTGCACGCGCGTCGGCGCCATGTCAACCCTGTGCTTACGCCACGTTCGAACGAGGATAGGCGCGAGTACGAGACGCGGTAAAGAAAATGTATGCGCGGTTTACGCGTCGTCACTGTGCGGCGTCGCGCAATCCCGGCGCGCGAGCGGTGACGGCGTCGTTACCGCGAGAAAAACGCCAAAAACGCTCGTTGAATGCTAAACCCTATACCCTGGAAAGTAGGGCTTTCAGAGCCCCGACCTGGCCCGGCCACGGCGTCACAATCGCGCGCCGCGCGCCGCGCGGGATGAACATCTTCACCGCCCCGCGCGCGCGAATCGCACCCAGTGCATCGCCAAACGTACCCGGGTTCGTATGCGTCGACGCCGACGTCTCTCGGCGACGAAATCGTCGCGAACACGACGAGATCGATGCCGATGCGAGCAGCTCGAGTGACAACGATGCCGACGATTCCGAGCCCGAAAGCGACGACGACGAGAGCGACGGCGAAGATGCCGACGCAGACGCACACGCGGGGTCCTTGCGCGCGGTGACAGGCGCTGGGGATGGGAAACAAGTGGTCGTGACGGGCGCGGATGGCGTCGCGTACGGCGTCTGGCGCTGCGCGTTGTACTCTGAACGCGAGGACGCGAGCGCGATCGACGCGGGTTCCGCGCTGCGTGCGCTCGTCGACGCGCGTGAGCGTCCTTGGGTGATCGTGCTGGCGCGCGGTGGCGCATTCGCGGCGAGCGTGTTTGATGTACGGAAGCTTGAGGGGGGAGGGGACGCGCCCAAGGCGGCGGCGGTGGAGCACGCGACGGCGTCTCGGTACGTCGTGCGCGCGAAAGCTGGCGGTCGACAGGTGTCTAAAGATGCAGGAGGGAAGAATATTAAGAGTGCTGGGAGTTCGATGCGAAGGCAGAATGAGGCGGCGTTGGAGGCGGATATGCGCTCGACGTTTGAGAGTTGGAAGGATATCATAGCGGTGCGTCACTCTTCTTATTTTCATGCGTACGTCGCGTTTGTTCCGGATGATGACGATATGTACCTAGAGAACGATCGGCGCGCGAGCGTCGATTGAGTGGCTGTGATTTCACGCGCGCGCGAGCGGCGCGTCGACGCGAGCGAATTTGGCGTTCACACGGCGCGCGAGCGTTGTACGGGCGTCGAACGAGCTATACAACGCGTCTGATGCCCGCACGCTCGATTTTGTGATTTCGCGCAAGGTCCTCTATGAGAGTTAAGATATGAGAGCTGACGGAACGACGTAGCGATGCGTTTGAGCGTTTCGTGTTGAACGTTTGAGACTAACCCCGGGCACTGTTTTTCTCCCGAGCAGCGCGCGAGTCGCATCTTCATTAGCGTGAGTAAAGTCGACGCACGGACGTTATTCGATAGCAAAAATCCGATGCTCGATCGTAAGGATCCGCGCATTAGGCGCATTCCATTCATGACGCAAAAGCCAACGTTTAACGAAACCCGACGCGTCGTCGGGCGTTTAGCTGCGGTGAATACAAACGTGGTCGCCGAACCAACCGTTGAAGAGTTGACCGAGCTCGCAGAGACAAAGTTTATCGTCGCTGCTAAGCCAAAGCCTGCGCCGGAACCCGTTGTGGAAGCGCCGGTCGAGCCTGAATTACCGGAGCCCGAATTACACGCCGCCGCCCGCGCGGGCGACGCCGAACGCGTCTTCGCTCTTTTAATGGATGCCGCCGCCGACCCCACCGAGGTCTATCACGGTAAAACTCCGTATATGGTGAGCAAGACTCGCGAAACGCGCGATGCGTTCCGTCGCGCGATGGCGCACATACCAGACGCGTGGGATTGGAGCGGCGCCGCCGCTGTGCCGAGCGCGTTGACGGAGGATTTACAAGCCAAGCACGCAGCCAAGGAAGCTGAGTACGAAGCCGCGCGCAAGGCGAAAGAAAAGGAACGCAAAAAGGCTCAGAAAGAACGCAAAAAGAAAGAGTCGAGCGCGGCGGCGTTGTTGGCAAAGACGGCGCCGCCGACGACTGACGAGCCGGGCGCGAAGAAGTCGGCGGCGTTGATGGACAAAGTGGATAAAGCCGCGAACGACAGACGCGAACAAATGGTACGTCACGACTCGTCTCGAATTGTTATTTCTTCACGTGCATTTCGCGTCGTCATCGCCGTCCTCGTCGTCGTGTACTAACTCTTACTAACTTAAGGCGCTCGCAGCAGAAAGACGCATGCAAGCGCTCGAGGCGGCTAAAAAAGCAAACCTCGGCGCGCTCGGCGGCGTCGGCCACTTTCGTGACTCGACTACGTTTGGCGGCGGTTCGTACGGCGGCGACGGCGCTTCGCTTTGATGTCATTTCAAAACTCGCATTCGCCGCCGCGGCACTCGTCGTCATCACGCAAAGCACCGCGCGGGCAAAGGCAAACGTAAACATCCGCGCCGTAGGTGAACGCAAACGCAAGGATACAATGATGATTAAATAATTCTTTAGTGTACCAAATGTACCGTAGTAGTAGAACAGCAATAGCATATTAGTTGACCTCAACCTTGGGCGCATTTTCAATCGCCTTCAAGCACTCAATCACGGGCGCGCCCTCTTGCATCTTCTCCGTCAACGCGTCCCACGCCCCGCGATGCGTCTTTAAAATGCTCGCCGCGTACCACACCGCCCATCGCGTCGTCTGCTGTTGCTGCGCGTCGCTCAACTTGGGATTCACCCGGTTCAATATGCGCTGAAGGTCATACAAATCCGCAGTTTGACCCATGACCTCGTCAAACTCAACCGCCTCGGCGGCGACGCCCGACATGCTAATCACCGCGAGCGGTAAAACCTCCTCCTGGGACAATTTCTCGCCTTGGAAAATTTTCCGCTCGAGCTTCGCTTCCAAAAAATTCACGTGCGAGGAATCAATGCCTAAATCGTACGACCCCACGGGAACGCCCATGACGTACCCAACCAAAAAATGCCCCGCCTCGTGACGCGCGATGCGTCGGCGATACTCGGGATTAATCCGCGAGAACCGGTCCACGGCAACCTTGAGCAACCCGGGCGCGGTGCTCCCGACGGCGAGCACCGCGAGCGAAATCCCACCAATCAAATACGCGCCAAACGCGCCCCAGTCCCCGGGTAACGTCGCACCGACGACGACAGCCAACGCACTCGTGGACATGGTCACGGCGAGCATGAATTTCGCGTCGTTGGTGTCGCTCGGACGCCCGATGGATTCGGCGTTGCGCACGCCAACCTGCGAAAACTCGCGCGGGAACACGTTCTTGCGTTCGAGCTTTGCGCCGACCGAGTCCCACACCGCGACGGCGGACGTGGCTTTCATCGCGTTCAGGGCGTCGCGCACGACGACGGTGGCGCGTTCGAGTTCCTCGGGTCGTTCGGAGGGTGGGAGCTGTTTGACTTTGGCCAAGGCGACGTCGATGGCGCCGTATGCATCGGACGCGGCGGCGCGGATGGGCGCGGCGACGCGCGCGCGGGTGGGCGCGCGCGGGGCGTGACGGCGCGCGGCGCGCGGGGCGAGATACGCGGGGGATGTCGCGGTGCGCATCGCAAAGGCTGGGCGTCTGAGAGTGAGGACGCGGATAGCGCGTCGACGTCGTGAATTAAATTAAATGATTATCACATCGCGACGCGTATGGCGTGCGACGAGAACGACGGAGGACGACGATGCGATGTGTAATAATTACGCAATGTCACACTCGTTGGCCAAGATTTGATCGAGCGTTTGCTTTTGTCGGATGAGCGCGAAGGAGCCGTCTTCGAGCTTCATGACTTCGGGCGCTTCGGGGAAGGAGTTGTAGTTTTTCGAGCTCATACCGGCGCAGTACGCGCCGGAACCTTCGATGACGATCAGGTCGCCGATATTAACTTCGCCCATGGTGCGCTCGCTGATGGTTTCCGGCTCGTCCGGGGCGGGAGTGAGTAAATCGCCCGACTCGCAGCAGTGACCGACGACGACGTAATCCGCGGTGGTGGTCGGTAAAGTGCCCGCAGCGCTCACGGACACGAGCGGGTGTTGCGAGCCATAGAGCGAAGGGCGCAAGACCTCGGTCATGCCCATGTCGAGTTTCAAGAACGTGTGACCTTCGGAGGTACCGGTGACAACCTTGTCTTGCACCGACGTCACGACGGCGCACGAGTTGGCCAACAAAAAGGTACCCGGCTCAATTTCAAGTTTCAATTGACGACCTGTGTCCTTGGCGAACGCCTCGAACGCTTCCTTCACCGGCACGCCGACGACTTGCAAATCCGTGGATTTTTCATATGACATGCGTCCAACCTTGTAGCCACCGCCCAAGTTTAACGTCGTCACGCCCGGGAATTCCCGGCACAAATCGAGCGACATCCCACTCACCTTTTGCCACACCGCGGGATCACTTCCACTGCCAATGTGCGTGTGAATGCGCACCACCTTGAGTTTGTACTTCTCTACGATCTCCTTCACCTTGGGCAACGATTCGTACCAAATCCCGAAACTCGAGCTCGGGCCGCCGACATTCGTCTTCCCCGTGCCCCCGCTTCCTAAACCAGGGTTGAATCGCACGCCAACCTCGCCCCCAGGGAAAGCCTCACCGAATCTCTCCAACTGACTCAACGAGCACGCATTAATTTTCACCCCTTGCTTGACTAAATCCGGGAAAAACGTCGGGAGCTCTTGCGAAGACAACGATATGTCCTCCGCCGCGAACCCCGCGCGCATCGCCCGTTCGCACTCATACCCAGAACTCGCGTCGATGTTCAACCCGCGAGCTTTGAAAATCTTCAAAATAGCCTTATTCGGCGATGCTTTCATGGCGTAGCGCACGGTTAAGCCGAATGCGTTAGGGAACGCCTTGGCCGCGTCGGCTTGCGCGACCAACGTCGCGCGATCGTACACGTACGTCGGCGTGCCAAACGTCGCCTTCACCTTGGCCGCGTCGGCAGGGGTCAAGAAACGCAACGTTTCAATTCTACCATCCACCGCGGTCGCGCGCACGACCGCGCGCGCGCGAGAGCGCTGGTGATGACGACGGCCTCGACCATGCCCCAACATCGTCACTCGCGACGTTCTCGACGCCACGTGCGACGATTGCGTCATCGCGCGCGCGTCAGAACGCGTCGACGACAGTACAGATGCGCGTGCGAGCATGTTTGACCCGGTGGAACGCGCGTGAGCGTCGCGCGCGTCGGTGTATGTGGGCTGGAGCTGCGCGGGTAAACCTCACATTGGCGCGCATCGGAGCCGCCACCGACGCGATGGCGCTCGCGAGCGCGCTGGATGCGCGCGCGAATGTGCGCTCGCGCGGTGCGTGCGCGCGGCGTGGGGCGCGCGGCGCGCAGAGGCGCGCGAGCGCGCCGCGCGAGCGCGATGATTGTAACGTCGCGGGTGAAGGCTTCACCTTGGATTCGCGAGACAATCACGCGCCGAGTCGGGCGGACGCGCGCGTAACGTCGCGGCGATCGGCGCTCGTGACGTCCACGGCGTCGTTCGTGTGGTCAACCGCGCGCGCGGCGTCGGCGGTGACGGATATTGCGTATGAAGGCGGGCGAGCGTCGGCGTACGCGTTTGACGTGCCGCTCGACGTGTTGGCGTTACGACAGTCGATTAATAGCGCCGCCGCCCGCGAGTTCTCATCGACGCAAGGGAAGAGAGTGAAATTGAACGTGAAGACTGCGCCGTCGGTGGCGGATGTGTACAGTGCGATGGCGTCTGGAGGGAAGAAGATTAAAAACGTAGACGTGTGTACGCTCGGCGACGAGTGGCTGGCTCCGGCGATTTCGAATGGGCTTATATTACCGCTCGGATCGTGCGAACGCTCGGCGTGGTATAATGGATTGTCTCCGATATGGCAAGCGCTCGTGAGGAGAGATCCGAGAAGTGGTGCGGTGAGCGCGAGCGGCGAGGTGTACGGCGCGCCGTATCGGTTTGGGTGTTCGATGTTGGCGTATAGAAAGGATAAACTCCCGAAAGGCGTAGCTCCGCCGCGCGATTGGAGCGATTTATTCGACCCGCGACTGAAAGGGTTGATTGGTATGCCGAACGCGCCGAGGCTAGTGCTGAGCGCGGCGCTGAAGGCGGAAGGAATGTCCATGAACGCCACAGACGTGGGCGGCGTCGACGGACGAGTGAGTCAACGCGTGAGCACCTTGCGGTCGAACGTGAAAATTTTCGATGACTTGCAATATTTACAGGCACTTGCGTGCGGCGATTGTGCGGTTGTCGTCGGGCCGTCGGAGGATGTATTTTCCGTGGCGAGGCGGTCCAATTTAATAGGACTCGTCGTTCCGGAATCGGGCACGTCGCTTTGGAGCGACATATGGGTCGTTCCGAGTGCAACGTTGAGCAAGAAGAGTGGACTTCCGTCGCCTGCGATCGAGCAGTGGATTGAGTACACTTTGCAACCCGCACGGGTGAACATGCGCGTCGGGTTGAAAGGAGGCATTTCACCGTTGATGTACGACGGCTCGGGTATCGAAGCTGGATATGCGCGTTACCCATCCGTGGCGCGCCCAGTGCTTGGCGGTGAAGGAGATATGCTCAAAGGGTGGATTCCGCCCGATTCAGTGTGGCGGATGAGTGAGTTCCAACTGCCACTGAACGATCGAGTGCGCTCGCAATACGTAGCCATGTCGAAAGCGCATCGAGGGAAAAGATAGTAGCTGTATTTACTGTACGTCGTAGCCATTTAACAAGGAGTTGAATATAGTGTAGTCTTAATGAGCGTGAGTTTGGAGTGTGTTCTCAGGTTTCGATGGGTATGTGAACAGATTTAGAAGTCGCGGTGAGTACGCGTGAGGATAGTTGCTCTTCCTGCCGAAGCAGTGCGCGAAAGTGCTCGACACGCGCGCGAAGACGAGCGACATCATCGGCACGCTCGGCGAGAATGGCATCGAGCTCATCTACGTACACATCCACGGCAGAGCCAGGTTTGTCAACGCGCGCTAAGAATTCCATCTCAGTCTTGACAACGTCCATCGAGCGTTCAATATGCGCTCGATGCTCGGCAATGATTGCGTCTTCTTCACTGAGTATGACGTCTATGAGCGCATCGTGCGCCCGTTCGGCTTCTTCTGGTGTCATGCTTGACGCATTTTTCTCCTCCGAGATGAGCGGTGATGACGTCGACGATATTGGTACATTTGAGCGCCGTGCGCCGGGTGACGATTTCCGGCTGCCCGCGCTAAATGTCTTAGTCGTCGATTCTGAATCCAAATGCGCCGACGGAATCAATGACGACACTGTTGACATCCTCAAAGAGTATGATTTCCGTGGTGTCGCAAGTGCAGACGTTCGTGGTACGAACGCCATCGTCCGCGGATCCCGAGCGCCGTTCGCTAAATGCGTCGAAATTCTCGCCGACAATGACGGGGCATCGACGACATTAATCGATTCTCCCGAGCCGCCACCCGCGCGCGAAAGCTCCTTCACTCTATCTGCATATCTTAACGTATTCAGCGTGTGCTCACATGAGCCTGCGGCGGGGGAAATATTCGCAATCATCACTGTCCGCGAGTCACCGAGAAACGAGTCCCGAAGCACTTCCGTGAGCTTGGATCCGCGAAACGGTACATGCGACTGCCCCGAATCCAACGCTCGAATGCACTCTTTCAACGCGAGCAGAGATTTATTAATTTCAGCACCTTCAATACGCGTTTGCCGGTCGTTATCAGTCGTATCCGCACCGCGCTCGCTACCCGCTAAATCGATGAATGAAAGCTTACCAAAAGTCTCCGATGTTGGCTCGCTGGCGTTGAATCCACCCTCGTGTCGCGCGTCGAGCGCTGGTTTCTTCAACACGAGCTGTAAAATTGCATGCGAACGCGATGATTCAGCGTTTGCCCCTGTGCTTCCCACGCATCGTGCCTTTGTGCTGTGCTCCACGAGCCGGTCAAAGGTTTCCGGGGCGTCGACTTTATATTCTCGCAAGCCGACGACGCACATTTGTGCCTTTGAATCCTCCAGCACGCGGAGCTTCCGACGCGCGTTGAGCAAATCAAAAACGCGTCCACCATATATTTCAAACGCACTGACCCATAGCTCGAGCGATGCGAGATCGTGGTTGGGGTCTGCGGCCTCATGAATGACGCGCAAGATGTCCCGAGCCGCTCTGCCAGGGAGCGGCTGCATGGTATACGTCTTCCCGCTTCCCGTTTGCCCGTACGCGAAGCACGTTGCGTACGCGCGAGAAAGCACAAATTTAACCAATGGTCTGACTTCGCTTTCGTACACATCGTCGTTCGATGCGCATTCGTCATAGACGTGATCAAACGCGAACGCGTGCCGCTCGACGTAGCGAGACAAGTCAACTTTGACTTTCGGCTCCCACACGATGAGTTCGGATGGATTATCCGTCGTACAAATATCTCGCTCTTGACGGGATGATTCTTTTGCATTCAACGGCCGTTTACGCACGGACACGCGGATTTTTGATGCGCGAGGTGCGTACGTCGGTGGAGAAACGATCGCGCATTGACCGTTTGGCGACGCGTCGGCTACTACGTCGGCTCGAGGCGACGATTCCATCTCTACGACTTTTGCCGACGCACTCCCATTCTCGCACACGTCTGCTTGAGCAACAGTAGAATGTACATCATCATCTGCATCGTTAGCTTGACCGTCGTCGTCGTTATCGTCGTCTTCGACGTCGACAGCGTCGTCATCGATAGTCTCGTCGGCGTTCTGACTCACTCGAGCGTCTCTCGACATTTCCCGAACCATCTTCATCATCTTCGCCTTCTCCGCCACATCCCGTATCCCGAGCGCGCTCAACCGCTCGTTCGTCAATTCCATCACCGCGCACGCGTCCAGTCCCTTTAAATTATCGCGATACCGCGTCAAGCCGTGCGCGCGTAGATATCTATCCAGCGACGGCGCGTACGAGTCAGTCCAAAGCGCGCGCGCGACACATCGCAGTCCCACGGCGCGCGCTCTTCGCCCGTCTCTCCCTCCGCGCGAACGCGAACCACGCACGCACGCGTACGCATCGCGTCGTCGTCGTCGCCACCGCCACCGCCGCCGTCGTCGCGCGACGCACCGTCGAGTATCATCCGGCGCCATGGTGTTTCGTCTCGTCGCCAGCCGACGACGGGCTACGCCGCACCGCGCGCGTCTGACGCGCCGCGATCGATGGATGTGAGCCCGTCGCGCCGCGCACGCGCGCGCGCGGGGTCGTTCGCGCGAGAAATCACCCCGAGCTCGGGCGCGAAAGTGGCGACTGGCGATGGCGTTGACCGGCGCCGACGACCTGAATCGTCATTCGCCGCCTCGCGACCGCGCGCCGTGAGGCCGACGACGCGCGAGCGCGACGCGGCGATGACGAACGATGCGATCGATGGCGACGCGACGCGCGAGCGCGACGCGGTGGCGCTGCTGGCGAGCAGTCGCGCGGCGGATGATGTGGCGAGATCGATCGATGCGATGACGGATGAAATCACGCGCCTGCGTCGCGGTGACGCGGGCGCGGGCGCGGGTGAGGGCACGGGTGAGGGCGGGGATGGTGATGATCTCGATGAGCTCGGGCGATCTCGCCTGCGCGTGGCGCTGACGAACGCTGAGAGGGTTGCGCCGATGGCGCTGTTGTTTATCGCGGTGTTCATCTACGAGTACTTTTTCATGTTGTTTTGCGTGGCGTGGCTCTCGTACACGAGCGTTTCCGGGAATATTCGAATCGTTGAAAATGCGAGCGCGAAGGAGCGCGCGAAGATGCCCGAGATGACGGCGATGGGGGTGATTTTATTGATGCATTTAGGCGCGGTGATGTGCGCAAGGAGCGCAAGCGACGGAGCGTACGGAGGGGAAATGTGGCGACGTCTGCTGTTCGTCGTGCCTCGGGGTGAGAAAGGGTCGTGTGGGTTCATTGAGACCGTCCTTGAGATGTGTGCTGTGGATTACGCGGCAAAGTTCGTGACGATGCTGGTGAAAATTGGTATCATATCCCTTCCCATCGGACGCCTTCGCTTGCTCGTGGGCGCGTCTACGTCGATGACTTCGACGCCGTCTGCGACGACGGCGTCCGGAGGTGCGGCAGCAAAAATGCCGACTGCGCGTGTGTATCGTCGACGAGCGGCTGTGCTGTCCACAGTGGAGTATGCGAGTTTAATTGTTCGATCGGCGCTGCCGACGCCGATGTGGTGCGCGTGGTTTCAGCGCGAGCTCGTGAGCCTTTTCGCGTGGGTCATCACGGGCTTATACGTCGTAATCAAGCTTCGGAGCGTGATTCATCGCGTGGGAGATTTTATCGCCACCTTGGGCTTGCCATGGGCGAAGAATTCGTCGTCTGCGCTGGGAGAATCTGCGACGAGCGAGGAGTTGATGGAGTCGGGGAATCAATGCGCCATTTGTCAAGAGGCGTGCGTGGACGCCACGAAATTGACGTGTTCGCACATATTTTGTCAGGATTGCATCGCCGAGTGGTTCGAACGACAACCGATCTCGGCCACGGGCGCAAATAGTGGCACAAACAAGACGTGCCCGGTGTGTCGAGCTGTCGTGCAGCGTGGCGCGCGGAAATCCTACGGCGACGGCGCGACAGATTTCTGCCCGATGGTGTTTTAGACGAAGAGTTGTAATAGCGAACTGTACCTTTAGCGAATTTCACAACAAATGGCGATGAGATGATGACACTAAAAATAAAATAAGCCATGCGCTTGTTTTGATATTTTCAACGCTATCAACACAACTTGTGATGGAAAGATTTCGTGCGTGGCGGAAATTGGCGCGCGCGAGTTTCAAAAAATAGTGCTACTTGAATCGTTCCAGTCCAACTTACAACTTTTCTTCGCCGTCAGCGGCGCGGAGCGCGCCGAGTTCTGTCGGCGCTTGCGTGCCGCAAATCGTCGACTTGCCAAAAGCGGCGGCGGTGTCGACACCCTTCTCAGCCTCCTTGGCGATTTGAGTAGCGATCCACTCGAACGTCACCTTGAGACCGTCGGCAAGCTTCACCGAAGGCGCCCAGCCGAGCTTTTCCTTGATGAGCTCGTTGTTGGAGTTGCGACCGCGCACGCCCTCCGGACCCGGAATGTGCTTGATGGGCAACTCCTTGCCCGCGAACTTCATCGCCATGGCTTGCATTTCGTTCATAGAGATCATTTCATCGGAGCCAATGTTCACGGGCTCGGCGAAATCGCTCTTGGTGAGACGCAAGATACCTTCAACGCAATCGTCAATGTACGTGAACGAGCGCGTCTGCTTACCGTCGCCCCACATTTCAATCTCCGTCGTCGCCGTCGCCGCCTTGCGGCAAAACGCCGCCGGGGCTTTCTCACGGCCACCCTTCCAGGTACCGTACGGACCGTAGATGTTGTGGAAACGACCAATGCGCGTTTGGATGCCGAAATCGCCTTGGTAGTGCTTGTACACTTCCTCGCTGGCAAGCTTTTCAAGCCCGTACGCGTCTTGCGGCTGCGCCGGCCACGCGCACGCCTCCTTCAAGCCATCCTCCATCTCCGTGGATAATTGCGTGCCTTCCGGGTAAATGCACGCACTCGACGCATAAAAGCATCGCGTAATGCCTTGCACGCGCATCGCTTCCATCATATTGAAAGAAATCATCACGTTATTGTAGAAAATAACCGAATGGTTCGATTGAATGAACCCCATGCCGCCCATGTCGGCGGCCAAGTTGAAGCAATGGTCGCACCCTTCGAGAACCTTTTTACAGTTTTCAAACAATCGCAAATCAGCCAAGATGAACTCATGGCAGAACATATCCTCCTGTAGCATTCGTGCGTGTCATACACATCCAACCGCGGCGTCAGTCGTCGGCCCTCGTCGCGTTTGCGCGAAAAGAGCGAAGAGCTTTAACCCCACCGCGCGAGCTCGTCGACATCATAATCACCAATACTCATCTCAACACCACGATACGAACGACGATACATCACACACAAAACAACATACCTCCATGTGTTCGTTACGCTTCCAATCACACGCCACGATGTGATGCCCTTCTTGCTTCAAACGCATCGCCAAGTGCGAGGCGATGAAACCCCCAGCGCCGGTGATGCAAATCTTCAACTTTTTCTCGGGCCAGTACGGCTCGGTGCCGTAGATCCCGCGTAATTCATACCCAGCGGCACTCATTGCTGCGACGTAAGGGGTGGTGTGAGGCGTGCGACGTGTGCGCGTGCGTCGAGCGACGACGAATGACGCGTCAGCCGTGGGATATCCCATGGGACACAAAAAGTGCGCCGCTTCGACGCTTTTTCCCCGCGTGTATCACATGGGCATAATCACTGTCTTAGTACGCCAAAGACGTGTGGTGACGTCATCATAGGGCGTGCCGAGGCGTATACACCACTCGTATATGAGGTGCGCTTTGGTCTGGAAACGTATACGCATATATCGAGACATGTATAAATACTTTTAGCGTCTCGTGATTTTACGTACACGAGGCGGTTTTATGACTATGAATGGTGTTTATTTTGGTTTCTTTCGCTGGCGGCGCCGCCAAGCGGTCGCGCCGCCGCCACGACGCGCCGGCACTCTCCGCCGCGCGCTGACGCCGACGACGACGCCCGACGCGAACGCTTCGCGCGAACGCCTCACACACACTCGTCCTTCGCCCACCGACCGCGCGACGACGCGCGACGCGCACGCCGACGCGCGCATTTATATAAAACATCGATCGACATGTCCGCGCCGCCATCGTCGTCGTCGCTGACGCCCGCGCGGCTCGGGCCGCTGCTCCGCCCCGTGGAGGCGTATTTACGCGCGTGCGGGATGATGAAAACCATTACCGCCATGCGCGCGGAGCGACGGCTGAAGGCGCACGCGGAGCTCATCGCGCACGCTGGGAGCGATGGGGGTGAGAGGGATCTCGAGGATGCGGCGGTCGCGGCGGCGGCGGCGGCGTTCGTGGAGGCGTATGAATTCGGTGCGGCGAAACGCGCGCGAGAGGGCGGTGATGATGGTAATGAGCATGCGGCGAAGAAGGCCAAGCCGAATAGTTCGTCGTCGTCGTCGAGCAGTTCGTCGAGTTCGTCGAGTAGTTCTTCGTCGAGTAGCAGCGATTCGGATTCGGGGGCGAAAAAGGCGAGCGCAAAGCCGGCGAGTTCGTCGAGCAGCAGTAGTAGCTCGAGCTCGAGTTCGTCGAAGAGTAAGAGCAAGAGCAAGAGCAAGAGCTCATCCAGCAGTTCGTCGAGTTCGTCTTCCAAGAGTAAGAGTAAGAGCGCGTCTTCGAGCGATAGCGAGAGCGACAAGAGCGCCGAGAAAAAGGCGGATTCGAGCAGTAGCTCGAGCTCAAGCTCGAGCAGCAGTTCTTCTTCTGAGTCTGAGAAGAAGGCGCCGGCATCGGCGGCGAAGAAAGCGGATTCGAGTTCGAGCAGTAGTTCTTCTAGTAGCTCGTCGTCGAGCTCGTCTGAGAAGAAGGAAGCTGCCAAGAAGGAAGCGTCGAGCTCGTCGTCCTCTTCGAGCTCTTCTAGTTCTTCTAGTTCTTCCAGCGAGTCTGAGAAGAAGGAAGAAGCTAAGAAGGAAACGTCGAGCTCATCTAGTTCGTCGAGCTCGTCCTCATCGTCGAGCGAATCTGAGAAGAAGGAAGCTGCCAAGAAGGAGGCGTCGAGCTCATCGTCGAGTTCTTCCAGCTCTTCCAGCTCGTCTTCCAAGTCCAAGTCCAAGTCCAAGTCCAAGTCGAGCAGCTCGTCGTCGTCTTCGAGCTCTTCTAGCGAGTCCGACAAAAAGGAGGAGGCTAAGAAGGAGGCGTCGTCTTCATCTTCGAGCAGCAGCAGCAGCAGCAGCGAGAAGAAGGAAGATACCAAGGATGACGCGTCTTCGTCATCGTCGTCGAGCTCGTCCGACAAGAAGTCGTCTTCGAGCTCGTCATCTTCGAGCTCGTCATCTTCGTCGAGCTCGTCGTCCTCTTCATCATCCAGCGACAAGGTAAGCAAAAAGAGCAAAACCCCTCAACCGTCGAAATCTTCAAAGGCTGACGCGGCTAAGGGAAGTCAAAGCGTCCCGGTTCAAAATGAAAAACAGCCGGGCGTGCCCTTTCAGAGGTGAGAGCCTTGACTGTCGCAATCACACACGCGTATAACGTGTATCGCGAGCGCGCCGTCCAAATACTGACCACATCGTTTTCTTCTTTTTGATTCAAACACAGAGTTAATAGCGCAGAATGGCTAGGTAAGAAAGGTTCGTGGGACATGTCTTATGAAGGCACGTTTGGCGAAGCTGGATACGGAGCCAAGGCGCAGCAAGTGCTCGGACAAGTTCGAGGCGCTAGATTCCAACACGAGAAAAACAAACGTAAGAGAAGCTACTTTGGTGGCGCCATCGACGACGTAGCGGTGAACTCGATCAAATTTGATTCTGATGATGATTAGTCAGCACCATAATACATTTAAAAATATTGAACAAAACAACAAAAGAATAAATGCGTGCGTGCGTATCACAAATCCTATCTCCTCGTCACGAGGTGCGCTGCGCAAAAATGTATAAAGAATAGCGTGTGGTGCCGTGCTCTTAACTGTTCCCCTTGGACTCTTTCTCTAACTCGCTCGAGAGGTTTGGCTGAAGCGCATACAATGCGCTTCGCAATTCCTCATTTGACTCTCTCAAGCTTTCAATTTGCAATTCCATGCTACGAATTTGTTTCCGCGCCGCGCGCAGTTCCTCCTTTTCTCTAATTCGCAACCATTTGGAATCTTCCGTGGAATCAGTGGTCATGAACTCAGCACCGTCGAATTCGTGCATCATAGCAATTTGATCATTCGTTCGTACAGGCGTAATCGGCACTGGTGCGCCGAACCCGAGTCGAGCAGCGGGACCCAACGCCTGCGTCGGCGTCCCGGCGGGCAAAGCATCTTGAGCTTGCTGCGCCTCTGTTTGCGCCGAAACTAACACCGCGAGCTGAAGTGGAACGACGACTAATGCGGTAAGAATCGCGGCGACGGTGGCGATGCGCCCTTCTGCGGTCACCGCCTCAAACGGTTGCCCAATACCCGTCAACGTCAAAAAACTCCAATAAATCGCGTCGCCGACGTCGGAAATGTTTGGATTTTTATCCACCTCCAAATCATAAAACAACTCTCCACTGATCAAAAACACGCACAAAAACTCCACTGCAACGGCGACGACTTTTTCGTTTTGATTCTTCACGCGCGGCGCACCCTTGTTCCTCTCCTTATCTTTGGAGCCATCCAAGTCGAGCACGCGAAGCAAACGCAACACGCGGAATAACCGCAACGGACGGAACTGATCGGTCGCCATCTGCCCCGCACCACCAATCCCGAGTAAACTCAACAAAAACCCAAACGTCGGGAGCAATGACAAGAAATCAATCAGCGCTGTCGGCGAACGCAAATACTTGAGCTTGAACTCCTCCGACCACGCGCGAACAATGTACTCAAACAAAAACACCGCTTGAAGCACCTCCTCCGCACGCTCGATGCCGCCATCCTTCAACGCCGGGATGAAAGTTAGCGGTACAATAGGAGGAAGTAGCATCTCCAGTGGTTCACCGCGCACCGCAGCTTCCGCTTCTAAAGATTCCAACCCAGCGATGACGAACACGCCCACCGTCGTCCCCACCGTCCAAATCCCCGACGAATCCGTCTTCCGCAACACATCCTTCGTGCGCTTCGCCAGCGTCTGCGCGTGCCACTCCACCTCATCAAACGCCGTGCGCTCGGGATCATCCTCAATCTCGTCGTACGAGTCGTACGAATCATACGTCCCAGATCCCATGTACCTCGCGCGCGCGTCGTCGCCTCGCCTCCTCGTCCTCGTCCTCGTCCTCGTCCTCGCCCGATGCCCCATCATTCGTCCGTCGCCACCGCATCGAGCGTCGAGTTCCACGACCGCCCCATCACCACCCGACGCCCCCGACGACGACGCCGCGCACGCCGCGCACGACCGACGCCTCGCCCCAGCCGTCACCGTTTTCATCGTCATCGTCATCGTCATCGTCCGCGCACCCGGCACCGCCGCCGCCGACGTCGAGGCGAACGCGTGCGTCGCCACCACCGATCGCATCACCGCGCCGTCGTCGCCGTCGTCGCGCGACACTGCCGCGCGCGCGTCGTCGTCGCCGTCGCACGGACGTGTGCACACACGACGCCACTAATGTAAATACAAAACGCATAAAACCACACCCCCCCCCATGTAACCTCCTACTCTACACGTACAACGCCCATCCCGGTCCCAGGATGTGAATCGCCATCCCATCCACGCCCCCATAAAATCCATCGCATCGCACTCGAACACACACAGTACGTATAATCCTGAACCCTAAAGGGTAGGGTGCCTTATCCCCGCCCACAGGGGGCCACGCGATGGCGCTCGACGCGTCACAACGCGCCGCCCGACGCGCCGCCGACGCACGCCATGCACGCCGTACGACGCACGATGCGCGCGCGCGAATTATCACGCCTCGCTTCGGTGATTCCATGCGCGTCCGCGCGCGTCGCGCGCGTCGGATGTGGATCTTTCACGAGCGCCCACGCAGGGGGCGCGCACGCGACGTCATCGATGATGATTGGCGCGAGTTCGTCCGCGGGCGCGATGGAGACGCGCCGTGGGGTGTCGTCGAGCGCGAGCGCGAGAGATTCAGCCTCGAGCGATGCGGACGTGCATCATTTGCTCAAAGGCGTGGATGCGTCGAAGCTTGGGTTTCATGATAAGCCTCTGCCGTTGCGCGCCGCGGGCGGGCTCAAGGAGTACAGCGTGGTGTACACGGACCGTGCGTTGAATCACATGTCCGCACCGTTCTGCGATACGATGAAGAATTTAGATCGCATGTTGAAGAGTGCGTATAACGCCACGAGCACGTTGATCATGCCGGGGAGTGGGACGTATGGGATGGAAGCCGTCGCGCGCCAGTGGTGCTCGAATAAAAAGGCGTTGGTTATCCGCAACGGGTACTTTTCGTACCGTTGGACGGATATTTTCGAGCAAACGAACATTCCGAGCGAGACGATCGTGATGCGTGGACGCGCTGTGGATGATGAAAAGACTCCGGCGTTTGCGCCTCCGCCGATTGCGGAAGTTGTGGCGATGATTACCAAGGAGAAGCCCGCGGTGGTGTTTGCGCCGCACGTGGAGACGTCTACGGGTATCATTTTGCCGGATGACTACATCAAGGGTGTCGCTGATGCCGTGCACGCGCATGGTGGATTATTTGTCTTGGACTGCATCGCTTCTGGTACGGTTTGGGTGGATATGAAGGCGACTGGGGTGGATGCCATTTTGAGCGCGCCGCAAAAGGGGTGGACGGGGCCCGCGTGCGCGTCTGTAATCATGTTGAGCGAACGTGGTACGCACGCCACGCGTAACTCTCAATCGACGTCGATGGTGATTAACATGCGAAAATGGCTTGAAGTCATGGATGCGTACCTCGGCGGTGGATTTGCGTACTACACCACGATGCCCACCGACGCGTTGACGCTCTTTGAGCGCGCCGCCATGGCAACCGAAAAGGTTGGCTTTGAAAAGGTGAAGCAATTGGCGTGGGAACTCGGTCGCGAGACGCGCGCGATGATGGCTGGTAAGGGATTAAAATCCGTCGCCGCCAAGGGGTACGAAGCCCCGGGCGTGGTGGTGTCCTACACCGACGATCCGACCATGTTCGCCAAGTTTAAAGCCAAGGGGTTCCAAATTGCCGCGGGCGTTCCGTTTATGATTAACGAACCGGCTGGCAACAACACGTTCCGCATTGGTTTGTTCGGTTTGGACAAGATTGTCAACCGTGAAAACACCGTCAACACCCTCGAGCCGACGCTTGAAGAAATCTTACGCGAGAATGAATCCACGAGCGAAACCGCGTAAGCGACGCGCGCATCTTTCGCATTATCAAACGTCGAGCGCGCGCGAGCGTATACATTTACCGTATACCCATTTAGAGCGTTCGACGTCATCACGCGTGCACACCGTGTGGCGCCCATCTGCACCCACGCACACGCACACAAATCACTGTCCCGGCTCGTGTAAACGAGCATAACTTGCTGTAATTTTAATGGTCCTCTACGCACGACGCTGGTCCTCAACCTTTTGCTCGACGTCACTCGCGCGCGCGCACACCGCGCACCCACCGTTTCGCGCGCACGTCTCGCACGAACATCATGTTCACCACGCGTGTGCACGC
>JACLAB010004464.1_pt1 | contig 21885 bp, 35 predicted proteins | sample 8027921 | NCBI WGS metagenome assembly JACLAB01 (sample SAMN15725117, study PRJNA655200) | protist metagenome | isolation source: fluorescence activated cell sorting (FACS) single amplified genomes of... | place: USA: West Boothbay Harbor, Gulf of Maine | collected 2000-07-19
TAAAAGCAAAAATTAAAAAAACCATTTTTATTTAAAGAAATAACATTTTTTTCTTGTGTTACATCATCATTTTTAAAATACCAAGGAGTGTCTTCTGATTTTAAAAAATTATAAATATTATTATAATCCTCAACATTCAAAAAATTATCTATAACTTTATGCATTAATCCTTAAAATTAATATCAATATTACCTGCAATAGTTATTGAGTCTTTTAATTTTTGTACCATATGTTTTAAAAAACTGGGAAAAATAATTATTTGCCCCTGTCTACATTCGGGTTTAAAACTTTTTTCTACTGGTTGGTAGTCCTTTTGATAGTAACTTTCTATTAAATCAATAGTTGGATTAAAAAAAACAGTTTTTGACTGATCTATTTTTTTATATATTATAAACGACATATGAGATCCAGGATGAGCATGTTGTTCTTGAAAATCTCCATCTTTATAGTGGTTTTCCCAAATCCAAGTTAATTTTATCTCAAACTTTTTTTTGATATCTTTTAATAAAATGTTACCTATTTTTTTTAATAAATATTTTTGGCTTTCTTCGTTCAATTCACTACCTTCACCAATAGAGCTCATTGTTTCAGAAAACCAAGTTTTTTTTACAACACTTTTATTTAGTTGTATTTTTTCTTCGTCTATATTTGAAATATAGATTGGAATAGAAAATAAATTTAACTTCATACAAGATCTTTGGCTTTTCCTATTATTGGTTTGTATTTAGTCTTACCTTCTGATTTGTAGGCATGTAAGAATTGTTTTCTAGGTTGGTCAGTGGTAAAGCTACAATGTATCCATCCACTGTTTGGCTCACCAGGAGTATAAAATTCCAATATTAATTGATCATAGTCTAGATTCTTGTTGATCCAATCAGCTAATTCAGCATTGTCAGTTCCCATACACTCGAAGTCTGCGGCCTCAGCTTTTGCATGCTGGCTGTTGATCGAGCTACCTATTTTTAGGCACAGCTGCTCGCTACGGAACCCTGACGTTACCTTAACTCTGCCGAAATGATCACGCACTGGCTGTAAAATATTTTCACAAAGTGCTTTTAATTTTTCTATTTGTCCTGCATTTGGATTATTATTTATGTCTAATCTAATTGCAGTGTCAGACTTAATTAATTCTTGAAGACTAAAGTTACGTGTCAATTCCATTTTTATCCTTTCACTTTTAATGCTATTGTAAATCTATCTGTATTTCTCAAACAAGAAGCTCTGTGCCAAATATCTCCATTAAATATTATAATTCTTCCAGGCACTGGTTGTATACCCCTTATCTCATTATTAATATAAAAAAATGTTTCTCCTAAATCATTCAAATTACTTGGTTCATTATTAACATAATATAGTATAGTAGTTGTTTTTTCATTATTTTGTTTGTCTTGATGAAAATAAGCCTGCTCATTTGGTAAAAATAAATTTATATATGATCTTATTAATTTATCTTTTGATGTATTAGTTGCTTTCAATAAAAAATTAACTACACCTTCATTCTTGTCAAGATCACAAACTAAGCCTGTATGCATATTATTATTATCGTCTGTTTCAGTTCTACTAAAAGTTTGATTTTTACAAAAATAGTATATATTTTTTATATCTTGTTTTGATAATAAATTGTCTTTTATTTTAATATTGTTTAATTGCATACTACAAAATCTATTGCTAAAGAAATACGCTCTGCATGTTTTTTATTAATACTTATTTTATGATGAACTTCAGCAGGAAAAAAAATTAAGTTATTGTCTTGTACAGGAATTTTCCAAATTTCTGAATTATAGATATTGTTTTCTTTTGGTTCAAATATTTGTCCCCTTTTTGATAAATCTAAAAATGTAATTTCTGCATCTGAGTTTTTAGTTTGTAAATATAATACCCCACTAAAATTACTATTTCTGTGATTATGTATTTCTGATTTTTCATTAAAAGAAGTTTTAGTTAACCAAGAATCTTTTATAGTAAATTTATAATCATAGTACCTTAAATGATCATAAACGTATTCTTTAAATTTTTCTAAAATTAATTTTTGTAATGGTTTAAATATGGGGTTATCTAATATTTTAGTTGATTTAGAAACACTACTGGCTGTAGGAAAATAATCAGAAGTAATAATTTTTTCAAATTCTACATTTTTAACCTCTTGTAAAACTTCTTTAAAATCAAAATTTATATTTGTAACAAAAATAGGTTTAGAAAAAATAGGAAGAATCATACAAAATTAATGTTAATGTTTATTCTTATCTTTTCGTCAGTTTGAGTGCAACTTCTATGTTTTATTTTACCATCAAATAAAACTATTTTATTTTCTTCAGAAGTACATTTATCTCCATTTTCAAATTCTGTAAATCCATTACAATTATTAATACTTAAAATTGCGACCTGATGGTTTTCTGGACCATCTACATGCCATTTATGTTTATCAACTTTTCCAGTATTTACATAACAATTGGCCCTTACTCTAATTAAATGGTCAAATTTTAATCTACCTAATATTGGTGTCGCTAAACTATTAAAGTATTCGGTTGATTTATTATTTACAAATAAATTATGAGTGAAATAAAAACCTTTTGTGTCTCCTTGACCAGCTACACTATTTTGAAAAAACCAAGGAAAATCAGGGCCTGTTAAAAAATTTTGTAATTGTTTGAATTTATTTAAATCTTCTATAAAGTTTTTGATAACATTCATTTAAAGTAAAATTTTTAATTAGATTCATTTACTATCTTTTTAATTGATTTACTTCCATCTATATTTTCTTCTAATTCAACTTGTACTTTTCCGCATTTGTATTCAATATTATCATTTGCTGAACGTTCTGCAACACGTTTTCCTTTTAAACAATCTGACATTGCAGGTTGTATTCTATGTTCTTGTAATTCTCCTGCTACAAACATACAAAGTGCGATAACACTACTGATGACCGTTTCCATTTGCTCTTACCTTATCTTTTAATTCTTCAACATCTTGCAATGCTTTTTCTAGTTGTGTTTTTAAAAATTCTATATTGACTTTGTTAGTCATATTTTGTTCTTGAGTTACAGTTAATTTTTCAACGTCTCCATACAATGCTTCTATTAACATAAATTGTTCTTGGTCCGTGGGCTTTTGTTCACTCTTCTTGAGTAAATCTGCATTAAACAATTCTCTTGATGTCTCCAGACTAGTCAACCTTGCCGTCACTTCTGTATATGCGAACACGCCCATTGCAACGAGCACGATCAGGCTAGCTACCGTCTTCATTGGCATCTGTACTCTTGCCTCTTCTCCGATGTTTAATGGTTTAGTCATTTTTAGGTTTTGGTAGTGGCAGTATATAATGTTTTGGAGGTATTTTCAATTTGCTTTTGTTTGATTTTATGAACTTATCTCCCATTAAAGTGAGGTCAGGGTTATTTTTTTTGTAATCGTCTTTCATATTATCCCAAAGGCTCTTGTCATCTGAGGGTCTAGTGTTGTTTCCTGTTGGAGCAACGCCAACACATTTAGATACCAATAAATTAAAACTAGGATTGTGTTTTAATGTAGGATTACTATTAACTCTTCCACACATTTTCATTAATTCTAACTGCTGTTTTAATTCCATGTTTTCTTGTTGCACTACTTTAAATTCATCCGTGCAGGCTGAACCTAAATAATGCCTGTAAGTAAGACGTACGGACTTATCATCCGAAGGGCTATTATAATTATTAGTAGAATCATAGTGTCGATACCTATTTTCCGAGTCCCTCTGTTCGATTGATATGCTAATATCACCAGTACTACAAGTATTAGTACCGTCATTGAGATACTCATTTCTACTGTGTGCAGGTCCACCAAACAATGCTAGTAAAGTCATCATCACAATAAGTATAGCTGTAAATCTGTAATCCATCCTGCAATACTCCATTGTTCATAAATCCTATCTGTTTAAATCTTTAATATCATAGTCATGTTCTCTGACTTGATCTGCTAGTTGTCTGTATAAATTTTCTGCCATTTGCCAAGTAGACTCTGCAGAAGTTAGTCTTGTGTTTTGATCTACAATTTTATCTTCAGCAACTTTTAAATCTCTTTTAAGATCTACAATTTCTTGCTGGTTAGTGTTGATGGTATCTGTAAGATTAACAATATAACGAACGCCAGTAAATGTACCGACTAGCACTGAAGCTACTACAGGTACTAATACAAAATTCTTTTTCAACAGATCTGCTAAATTCATTTCTTTTTCCTTTTGAATATATTATCTATCTTTGAAAACATCTTGTCTAGTAGTCCAAAAAAATTATATATAAGTCTATCCATTATTCGTAACTTTTATCTTCTGCATTTACTTTTTCTTCAACATCATAAAACATTTTGTCACTATCTTCTGTAAGCCAGTCTTTATTTTCAACATTCCACTTTGTAGTTTGTACCTTGTAGTCTGGAACACCGTCACCAACAGTGTAGTTAGGAGCATCCCACAAAATACGATTATTAGGCTGAGCTGCATAATTGCCGTCATCAAGAGCCAATATATGTGCGCACTTATGTTCAGCAGGAATTTCAGAATGTTCTGTATCCAAGATATTGCTTTCTGGATGACCCCAATCAATTGTAAATAAATATTCGAATGGATAATTTTTTTTATCTTTTCCATAATACTTACCTCGTTTACCTCTTAAGAAACTAAAGCAATGAACACTAGGATAATAACTAAAACAATTCCACAATTGAAGTTGGTCGATTGGCATATCAGGCACTTCGGCTCTATCGAATTTTTCTTGAAAAAACGCTGATATAGGCAGTCTCCAAAAACACGCACCGTTTGGTAGCATAATGTTAAATAAGAGTGCGCGATCTGTAATAGAGACCACACTAAAGATACAACAGTCAACAGACTCTCCTTGATGTTTTTTAAGATCATATAAATATTCCTTTCTTATTTTGCAGTATATAGGTGGTATGTCAGCATTCAAGTAGGCCATGAACTAGCATTTCCAACGTTTTCTAGCCTGCCTTAATCTTGAATTTGGATCTTTTGCAGCTTTAGGAAATTTTTTCATTTGTCCTGCTGATCTTGCACAATAAGATTTTCTCCTAGCTGATCTTTTCTTTCCTGGATTATCTTCTGTAACAGCAGTGCTTAATTTACTTCCAGGGTTTTTTCTTCTATATGCTGCAACACCTGCAGCAGTCATACCTGCACCACTTTTAGTAGATCTAAAATTCTTTTTATTTCTATCAGGCATGTTGTCTCCGCCTCTTTTAAAACTAGCAACACCACCAAGAGCTTTTCTTTTTTTCTTAAATACTGATCTTCTAAGTTCGTTAAAAGAAGGCATGTTTGTCAGTTTTTCCATATCCCTTCTCCAAGATTCTGCAGAACCTGAAGAACCAATATCTCTTCCTGAACCCATTCCTCTTAGGGAATTAGCACCTTTACCTCTTACTCTATGAACTTTAAAAGAACTTCCTCTTTGTGATTGTGATTTAGCTGGGATAATAGCTGATTTACTATTACTTCCGCTACTAGAAACATTCTGAAATGGTTTAGCTGTACTTTTGTTAGGTTTATAACCATGAGCTTTTTCAAAACGTTTATTTCTTTTTTTGGTAGCTGTATTTCTTTTTATGCTTTTAACAAGATCAACAATTTTCTTGCCTGCGTACCTACCGCCTGCGTATGTTAATCTAAATTTACTCATCTTACGTAAATGTAATTGTTACACCCGCAGTTCCAGCAATAGTTGCATGTATTCCATCTATAAATAAAATACCTGAACCAGGTAAATACATATCTAAACCTTCAGTTCCAAATAAGTAAGTTGCAACTACTGTGCCAGTTGCTCCACCACTTCTAAAAATGATTGAACCACTTGCATTACCTTTTGCTTGAATAGATGTAAGCCTAGCTCTTCTATTTTGTGCAACCATTTGTGCTGTTGCTGTAGCATGGGCACTACCTTGATCTGATGTAAAACTTCCTCCACCTGACATAATTTTCTCCTATTGTTGGTGGCTCCCGAAGGAGCCACAATTTAATATTACGTATCGCTAAACGGTGTAACGATAGTTCCTGATCCTAGCAACATTGAGCTATGAACCAAATAGTTAGCTGCTTCAATAGCAGTTACTGAAACTATAGATCCGATAATCCCACCTGAAGTTGTTCCATTCATAGTAAGTACATCATTAGATGCACCAGGGAAGAAAGCTTTTTTAGCTCCATCATTTACAGCTACCATAGCTGCACCTGTAAATTTATCAGTTCCATCAGTTACGATTTGAACATCAGTTGCAGTTGTATCTACATAAAAAGTAAAAGTTGCACCGATGTTGTTTGCGTTATTGAAATCTGTTGGCCCTGCAACTGCTGCATCTGCTGTTGCAACGATTGTAGGTAAAGTAAAAATACCATCAGCATCTTGAGTTAGAAGGATTCTTCCTGCGTGAGCATTTACAGTTAACGATGTGTTAGCTGTTAGTGCTACAGTTGATCCTGGTCCAGTACCTATAAAGCCATTTTTAGAAATGACCGGTCCTGAAAAAGTTGTGTTTGCCATAATAGTTTCTCCTGTATAGCGGTTAAATTTTGTAGTCTCTATACCGTCTGACTAGTCAGTCTACAAAATTATATTATCTAGTGTTTGTATTATATATAAAAAAAGGGGCGATGTGAACACCGCCCCTTTAAAGTAACCCCTAAGGGCTAAATATATTGACTATTAGCTAGTCGGTAAGTTTCCGTTACCAAATATACATCTTGGGTCTGACCAACCAAAGCTGTATCTTTCTCTAGCTTTAAATCTCATATTACCTGTATCAAAGTCACCTTCCATAGCAGTCTTGATAGGTGATCTAACGAAATATTTTAATCCGTTAGGCACATCAGTTAACAAGAAGAATGAGTCTGTGTCAGTTAAAAAGTTATTAACTCTGTAACCTTCAGGAACCATTCCCATGTTATTGATTGCATTGATGTCATTGTCGGCAGTTCCAACTCTCATTGGCGACTTCATGATTCTCTCAGCAGTAAATTGTAATTCTTTTGGAATTATCATTTTTCTACCAGAAGAAGCAATTTTTAAGCCTCTTTCATCGACAAATCCAGCAATGTCAATTAATGACTGCTCGAGTGAAGTTTCGTTTAGATCTGCAGCAACAGCAAGAACGTTTGAGAAAGTACCACCTGTTGCAAGTGGGTGAGCGTTTCCGATTAGGGATTCACCATCTCCACCAACAGCATTAGCTACTTGCGCATTGTTCAAAATGTTCGCAGCTTTAACTTGCTTCGTGTTTGCCATAGATCTTGCAAGAGCTCTTGTGTATCTGCCCGCAAGTCTATCGTATAGGTTGTCTTCGATCGCTTCTTCAGTAATAGCAAATGCTAAAGCGATAGTTTCGTGGTTGTATCTAGCTGTGAAAGTTTCACCTGCTTGATCGAACACTACTCCAGCACCTTCTTGTTTAGTTGGTGCAGAAGCGAAACCGCTTAACATTACTTCTTCTTCAAAAGCTCTGTCAGATGTTTCAGTAGCGAAAATTTCAGCATGCTGATTTTCGTATCTACTATATTCCAGGCCGAATAAAGCATTCAAACCTGGCTCTAGTTCTTTAACTAGCTGTGATCGTGATATTGCCATAGTTATTCTCCTTTATCCTATATGCCTGTACCACTTCTATAGAAGTGATTGTTGATTCTAACAAGAATGTTAGCATTTGATACAGTAGTATCCTGATTTTCAGGATCTTGTGTAATATCAATTGCTTGAACCGCGAAAGTAGCTGCAGTACCTGAGGCACTTACATCTAATTGCACGCTTGATATTCCTGTTTGTGTTACACCGCCTGCAGTAGTAACAGAGTAGTTTTTGAACAAGTCCGCTCTAGTAAAAGCCTCGTCTGCGTCCATTAAAAATACTGCATCTGGATCATCAACAACAAAGGCTGTAATATTGCCTTGAGTTGGTGTGATTGAACCAGGGTAGTAATTACTGTACGTTGGCTTTTGAGTAGTTGGATCGTTGTAAAACACTCCGTTAAAAACACCCACAACAGCATCACTAGTATTGCCAGTATGTCTCTCGATATTACCAGCCGTAGTAGGCTGTACCAAGTCACCTTGGAATATCGCAGTCGCATAACCATCTGCAATTGTGTATCTGTTTTGGGCTCCTGCTAATGGTGTACCATCTAGTTTTCTGTATGGTCTAAGACCAAACTTTTCCAGTTGATTTGACATCGTCAGTTCTCCTTAACTTAGTTAGTTTATTTAATCCAAGCTATCTATAGTAGGTAATGCAAAAAAATTATTTTTTACGACTACCACCAAAGGTAACTCTAGACTGTCTATCAATATTGATAGGCATGTCCGGGTGTTGCTCCTTCATAAGATCTCGATCTACCGCGTCTGTTCTGTCTTGAGTTATTTTTCTAAAATACTCAGCACGACTTTTCAATATCTCCTCCGGTATCCTTGCCAACACAAGGCCACCAATTCCGATTAAACCAGCATGTTTTCCTTCATGGATAACAGGGTAATCATGTTCACCGATTTCACTTAAAACTGTTTCGGCTTTAACGAATTCCCAACCTTCTCTTAGTTTCTTAGATACATTACCTGGATCTTCAAAACCGTTAGTAGAAGTTCTTATCCATCTGTGTGCATATCCTTGCGGTGCAGCTGGCGCATCCAAACTGGATGGTGGAGTCCAATCTTTCTTTCTAGAAAGTTTTATTCTAGATTCAGACTCGCGTGAAGTTTTTACTTTTGTATTCATATTAAGCTCCTTCCTTCACGTATTTTGCGTATTCCTCTAGCGGCACCCCTAATTTCTTAGCGATAACTACCTGTGATTTGGTGAGTTTCACAGACTTGCGTCCACCTGATCTTCTGCTAACAGAAGCTACATTTTGGACGGGTGCAGCTTTTGTTGTTTCTTCAGTAGAAGATTCGGCAAATTTCTGAGGGAAATACTCCTTCATACGTTTGTTGATTTGATTATAATAGGCATCACTCTCCGCGTCAATTCCCTCCTGCAAAAGGTCTTCATGTATTCCCATAGCAGCAGAAGTTAATACTCTGTCAGACCCAAACCACTCATTTTCTGTAGCCCATTCTTGAGCTCTAGTGCTTATTTGTGGTTGTGGTGCCTGAGTTTGTTCTTCAACAGGTTGTGATTCTATTTCTTTTTTTCTAGACTCTTTTTCACCAAGAGTTATCGAAACTTTTTCGTTCTCTACAGCTAATTTTGTAAGCTTATCTTGAGCTTCCATAATTAATTCTGCATCTTGAGAATCTAAAGCTACTTTTAATTCAGCTTTTGCCCTATCTCTTTCTGAATCAATTCTAGCCTTGTATTCTTTAAGGTAGTTAGTATCAGTCTCTTCGAATTTCTTCTCAACATTCTCATACTTACTTTTTAAACCCTTAGCATATTCAACTGCCGCTCTTTCTCTACGTTCAGCTTCTTTAGCTTGAAAGGTTAATTTTTTTATTCGTTTTTGAACTTTATCAGAGTAATCTTGTAAACCAGACTCTTCTTCCTTTTCTTCTACTTGTTCAAATTTAGGTTCTGCTTTTGGTTCTTCTACTTCTTTTGTTTCTTGTAAAAGTTCTTTTGCAGTTTTGTTACCGCCAGAAACATCCGTGTAACCTAAATCAACTTCTTCTTTTTTGTCAAATTCAGAACCTGATTCTGTTGGAGTTTCTACTTCTATTGTTTGATCATTAACACCATCTGTGTCTAATTCCACTGATGGATTTTTTTCTTGTATGTCTGCCATTTAGTCCTCCTAGTAATGGTGCAAAATATCGTTGGGGTCGCTTATAGTTGAAATGACTTCATCATCATTTAAAACTCTTACTTCTCCTCCGTCTATTTTGAATCTAGAACCTGCGTACCTACTAAAAATAATCCATTCATTTAGTTTGCACCAAGGTCCTTTTGGAAATTTATCTTTATCATGATAACAAAGATCTCCCATTTTTAAAACAAGACCACACACTGTAGTCATTTGTATTGTTTCTTGTGTAGTATCAGATAACCACAAACCACCTTTGGTTTTTTTAGGTCCTGCAAAAGGCAGAACTAAAATTCTATATCCAGTTGGTGTTGGTAATTTATCTAATGTTGATTTGTCGATCGCTTTTGGATCAAGGACTGTTTCTACTTCTTCTTTTGCCTTATAGGCATCTAGAAGTGCTTCAGTCCGTTTCGGTGTCTCCGTGGACTCTATCATCTTCATACTCCGTTGTTGTCAGCAGGTCTTTAAGATCCTGTTGCAGATCCTCAAGAGATCTGATTTGACCCCTAACATATTGTAGTTTCTCCATGGTGTCAACACTATATATAGCGTTGTCCTTTAATCTAGCTAGAGCTTTTTTTACCTTACGTTGTACGAGTGATATTGTATCTATGTCCATTAATTTCTTTTTAATGAAATTTTATTTTTACCTTGTTTTAATAACATAAAACCATATTCGTTAACTATAATTTTTAATACAGCATCCATATCAAATTTTGGATAATCATCGAAAACGAACACCGTACCTGGTTTAGATCTTTCACTAAAAAATATAGCTTCTTTAATAACATCTATTGTTTTATGAGGGCCATCAAAATGAACTAAATCATAGTTAGTTTTTAATTCTTTTTTATCCCTGTAAATGGGAACTCCGTCCTCAAAACGTTTCATAAATTCATCATCACCTAATTGATACAAAGTAAAATTTGGGTAATCTAAATCTTTAATTAATTGTTGTTTCATGGTGTTGGTGTAGTCAGCTGTGTAAGAACCAGAATTATCATAATGTTGATAATCTAAATTACCATAGGGATCTATACCTATATGCCAATGTTTCTTTTCAATTAATTCTTTTAATATTATTTGAGAACCTTGTCCTTCTCTAACTCCAATTTCTGCAGTAAAAAGATCATCGGTATCAAGTGTCTTACAGGCTTCTTCAAGAATTTCGTATTCGGTGCTATCCCCTTTTATCATGGAGATTGTTTAACTTAATTTAAATATGGATGCAATTAAAAAACGCCTTCGAATTTGCCACCTTTGATTGCAGCACCCATTCCTCTAACTTTTGCTTCACCACCGTGACTAAATTCAGGAACTGGTCTACCTCTACCCGCATCTCCGTAGGCACTTGTAGTTGTATCCATCATCATTGAAGCAGGTGGTTGTACTATTTCTTGGGTTTTTTTCCTTGCTCTAATAAGCATGTTGTTTCTTCTATTCAACTCTAGTTTTCTTTCATCTAATCGAGATTGTAATATTTTTCTTTTTCTAAGATTAGGCATTTTCTTACTTGGACCTGTTGGAGCAAATTTTCTTTCATCTTTTTTTTCTGATATCATCGTTGGTGGGTTTTTACCGACATAGTTACTTTTTCTACGTCTTCTTCTTTCGCCTGTTTTTGGGTATCCAGGGTCTGATCTTCTGTTAAATTCATCTGCCATTATATTTTTCCTTGTTTCTTTAATTTCTTTATATCACCTTTTGTAAGACCTGTTAAGTCTACCCTCGGTTTTACCGATGTAATATCTGGTGATACCTTATTTAATTTCCAAGGTCTAAATAGTTTTTTTATCCATTTCCACATTTTATGTCCTTACGTTAGTTGGTTTTGGCCCTGCATTACTTACTGATCTCTTCCTGGCAACAGCAGAGGCCTTTTGCGACTTTGACATCGCTGTGGCTTTTGCAAGTGGTACGCACTTCGGATACTTCCGCTTTGAACCACTGGCAGATTTTCTTCCACACTCTTGAAACTTGCCACCTTTTTTCTTTGCTCCAATATCTACCCATTTTTCATTAAACCATTTTGTTAGTCCACCTGTACTCATAGCAGGTACACAATTTGGAACCATACGATTCCCTTTTTTCTTCATTCCTTTTTGAACGTATCCTTCCCAACAAGAACCTTTTTTGTTCATTAGAATACGCCTTTAAAATTCAAACCTTGTATAGCCATACCACCACCACGCATTTTAAGACCAGACTTTTCTAATCTACCCATTGCTGATTGTGATCCTGCAGTCATAAGTTTTCCAACTTTAGCTTTTTTAGGTCCCCAATCCTTTTTCTTTTTTCCTGATGGATCTTTTATTTTACCTGCGCATATTTTTGAAGCGTATGCGTTTGCATATGCTGATGGGTAAACTTTAAATTTTCTTTTGGCAGCTGATTTGCCTCTAGCACATAGTTTTGTCATTACTTTCTCTTTCTGTTTTTTCTTTGACTAGACATAACACTTCCTACAGCTCCTGCCCCTACTGCGCCAGCAGTTCCTAAACCTAATACTGCTAAAGCTTTATTTCTTAACTTTTTAATTTGTAATGATTTACGATTTTTATAAATAGCACCCATGCCTTTAGTTATAATAGTCATATTTTTTGCATCCCTGGATTAGTTGATAGTATATTTTTTTCTGCTCTAGGTCTAGCTACTGAATCTTTACTTCTTTTACGTAGTTGAGCAATTGCAGATTCTTTTAATGCTCTTTCTTTTCTTAATTTTTGTAAATCACGTTCTAAATTCATTTTTTGTACCCTAACCCTGTCGTTCTATTTCCATATAGTTTTGTCCAAGACCATGAAGTTAACTTAGTTGACCAGTGATAAATGATTGTAACTAAATATTTCATTTCTTACCTGCACCGTTTCTGAAGATTTGAGTTCCCTTAATACCATATATCGATGCCACGACAAGGATCCAAAGATTTGTAAACCATGAAGGGAGCTGCGAGAACATGTCGAAGAACAATTTTACCTTGTCCATCGCTGTCGGGTCATCCGATACGACTGCCCAAGCGAGCACCAACACGGGCAAACTGAGAATTATCAAAACCGCCTCGTCTTTCCAGTCTGATTGACGGGCTTCTAATAATTTGCCTTGGTAAGCTTCCTGGCCTTGAGCCATTTTTGTAGCATGCATAAGCTGTGCTTCTGACATAGCCATCTTCGTCTTCTGTTTGTTAGCATAAATTTTACTTCCAGCACTAACTGCTAATTTTATCGCGCTTAACCACATTATAATATTTCTCCTGTCTTCGTTGACACATATATTCTATCAAAAGATCAATACATTCGTAAGCCCTAGTACCAGATAGTCTCCATCTCCAGGTTTGAGTCCAATGAGCCTTTCTAAGTCTAACTTTCATGACGTTACCACCAAAAAAATCAGAAAATCTATCTAAGATATCCTTATCACACATCTCAATACCACATTGAAATGTTTTTCTACCGTTTCCTTTACCCCAAATACCAAAACTTCCTTCACCATCAAATAGACCAGCTAGGAAAAGTATTTTATTTCTTTCTGAAAGACTTTCGTAAGAGTTTTTTAGCATTCTGAATTTTAATTCCTTGTGGATTTGGTCCTCTCTTAGGCGGTGGCCCAGATCTTACTCCTCCACTTAGTCCTTTTTCATTATTTCTTTGCGTCAATTTTCTCTCTCGCTACTTCTAAACGTTCATCTGATTGTTCATCTTGTTGAATTAATCTATCATAATCAAATTCAAGTCTTTCTGCTGCTCTTTGATTCTCTTGATCAGCTCTAAATTTAGTTTCTTCAACTTTTCTTTGAAGATCCATAGCTCTTAAGTCAATTTCTTGTTGTTTAATTTTAATTAATGGGTCTTCTTTGTTCTGAGAAGCATTTTCAGTCTGTACTAACTCTTGAGTTATCTGTGCTGCAACTTTTGCGACCTCAGCTTCAAACATAATTTCGAATTGTTGAGGGTCTTGTTGAGCCATTTGTGCCATTTCAGGATTTTCCATGATCATTTGTTTAACTTGTGCTTTAGCTTTAAATGAAACGTGGTCTGAAATGTGTGATTGTAGTAATGCATACACCTGAGGATTAATTTGAACCATTCTTGATGCCATAAATGCCATGTGAGCAGCAATATGTGCGTCATGATCTTGGAATTCAAACGCTGTAAGCAACTTCATTTGAAGTGAACGTGCGTTTTCTTTTGCAGGATCCAAAGGTTCTGGTTGTTTTGGTGGTGGTTTTAGAATTTGATCTATAGTTTTTGTTCCAAGTGCCTCATAAACACGTCTATACGCTTCATGTAAGTTGTGCATCTGTGGATTTGACTGTGCAATTTGCAATTGTGCTTGTGCTAAGGTCACTCTTTGAGCCATAGACATAATATTTGGGTCTGCAACCGGTAAAATATCGACTCTGTTATCAAAATCTGCTTGTTTTATTTGTCTTGGGCCACCGTAAACATCGTAAGGATACTCTGGTGGTAAATATTCTCCGCAAAGTCTTGCTAAAATTTTAAATTCAAGCCTCATTGCGTAGTAACAACGCTTGTGAACACCACTCATGACACGTGATCCTCTTTCCATCAACGCCATTGTAGTACCAACTGCTCTATTTTGTGTGTCATTACCAACTGCAGTATCTGTTATCGCTGCAAATTTTTGTCCTGCTTGAACAACAAAGCCCATTAAGTTGTAAAGTGTTGGTGATGGTTCTGTAAATGGTAGATTAAAAAACTGATCTCTAATATTTCCGCCAGGCGCATCCACATCTCTGAACTCACCAGGTTGAATCGGTTGGTCATCATCTCTAACTCTAATACCTCTAGACTTAAATCCTGCTGGTAAATTTTTCAAAGTCCCTGCATCAATCAATTGTCTTAAAGCTTGGGTTGCAGCTTGTGATAAACCACCGATCATATGTGTTAAACCAAAACCATAGAAACCTAAACCTGGTAAAAATTTATAGTGAACAAAATATTCTGTTCTTGAATAACTTAGATCACCTGGTTTGTAATTTCTGTAAATAGATAAAACTTCTCCACTACCTTCATCAATAGTTACGATGTATGGAATTTTAATTTTTTTAGCTTTGTCATCAAAGTCTTCGTAGTCATCTAGATTTAAATCTACATGCATTTCAAGAATTGTATTTAAATAATCTGAACCTGTGCCTTTAATACCTTCAAGTTCATTTAATTTTTTCTGTACTGAATCTGGTTCTGAACTGCTATCAATTAATTCTATGTCTCTATAAAAACCTGCAGCCATTTTCTTCGTGACTTCATTCTGTGTCATTTTAATGACGTGAGTTATTCTCTCACAATCTTTTAAATCAGATGCGTAGTATGGAACTACTAAGTCTTCTGCTGGAATAAATTTAGATACAGGTCTATCTAGTAATGCATCGTAGTAAATTTTTTTAAATGTAGATCCTGATAGTGGTAGATAAAATAACATCTGATCCATGTCAGTCGTGTAATCTTCCATCTCCTCCATCAGCAGGTAATTCATATAATCTTTAACTCTATCTGCTTGTTGTTCGGTAGCCGGTGTTTGTAAGCCTATAACTTGTGTTCTAACTGGCCCATCAGATGGTACTAGTTCTTTGTATGCTTGTGCTTGGAATTGTGTGACTGATTCAGCTAACAACGGATGCGTGACACCGGAAGCTCCTTTGAAAGGTCTCGATACTTCCTGATACTTAGTTCCTAATAAATCTAAACCTTTGATATAAGCATCTTCCCATTCTTTTCTAGATGTCTTATCTTTTTTGTATTCTTCAATAAGCTCCATGGCCATTTCTTTAAGCTCTCGCTCATCCATGTCTTCTGCTAAGTTTGCATTAAAATCGTCTTGAGGTCTTTCCTCTACAACCTCTTCTTCTCCCTCAACTTCTACGTCAATTGGAAGACCCTCTGGTTGCTCAACTACTTCTTCTGCTAATTCCTCTGTTACTTTTTCTACTGCCATGATTAATTGTACCTTATTGGTTTAAACATATCCACTACAAGTCCACCTTTGGACTTATAAGTTTTTTGTGTATTTCTCATTAGTGGAACCACTTTAATCGCATATGCATCAAAATACAAGCGTGGATCTCCTTCTGGAATATTTTTAGTTCCCTTTTCAGGATTCATACCAGAACTATTGTGGTATGTACTTTTAATTTCTTTTCCTTTTAATGGATGATCTGTTGGATATTTAAAATTATCAGTGCTAACGGATTTGTATGGTTTTGTTGGATCAGATAAAGATATCTTCGTAGGCCCTGCTTTTGATCCATAGAACCTTGCGTTCTTAGACATGACATCTGGAATAACTGCTTTACCTTTTTTACCGATACCCTTACCGTTTGAGTATCCGTAAAATCTTTCATTACCCGCTTTATACCCTTGTCTGAAACTTACTTTGTCAAACGGGGCAACGGCTACGTAATCAACATTCTCACGTGCAGCCTTCTGCATTAAATATTTAAGCGCATGATCTCCATAAGAATCTGCCTCAACCATTGGGAAGTAATCTTTTTTGTCATCACTGTAAGTATTTCGTCTAGTAGTTAATCTTTGTAATTTTGTATTGATATCTTTCATAGATGAACTAATTGCATTTACTCTACCAAACTCATTGTTAGCAAGTGCATCATCCATATCTTTAAGCATCTTACCTCGTTGGCCAACTAATAAATTTAATTCAAGATCAGCATTAAATGGGTTTAGTCTACGTTCGCCTGAAAGTTGCTGGGCTTTAGTCAGACTTTTTGCAATACTCTGGTTTACATCAGATTGTATTTCATTAATCATAAATACTTTTTTACCGTCAGGTGTGAACCTTGTATCGAATCTAATATGATAAATATTATTTACATCACCAATATCATCTGTAAAGTGTCCACCTTTATTTCTAAGTTTTGCGTTGGTTGTAATATCTTCTGGAAGTGTAAAAATAGTTTCTCTGTAATCTTTACCCCCTTGTAATGTGTAATTAGATTCAGTTCCGTATCTTGTCTGTGAAGTTTTTAAAGGTCCTACTTTGTTATTTAAATCTCCAATAACTTTGTTCAAAGCTTTTTTTTGATCTATAGGTAATTCACTCGTTGTTTTTTTTAAAAATTCATTAATATTATCGAGTTGTGCTCTACTTGGCACGCCATCAGATTGTAGTTGATATTGCAATTCATCAAGGTTTCTTTTTAATGAGTCTGTTCCTCTATGTTTTATTTGTAACGCTTGAACATAAGTTTTTGCATTCTTATTAGCTACATCAAATGCTTCTTGTGCACCTTTGTTAACACCAAGTTCAATTGGTTTAAGTCTATTGATAGGATTTAATTTTAACATTGCTCCTACTTCATTAGCATCGAGCTTTAGACCAAATTTCTTTGCTGCATATAACAGGCCACCTGTTAGGTCTCCTGCTTCATTGAATACTGCTAAATTAGAATCGAATAATTCTTCTTTGGATACACTAACTTCTTTACCGGCAAAGGGTCCTGAATCGTATTTAAATCTTTTTTGTTCACGGACAGTTTTCTGTGCAGGCTTACCAAATATTTTAAAGTTTACTTTTCTAGTAGATGTTAAATGATCTAACCACTCATCAGCAGTGTACTTTGATCTACCCATTCTCATAGCCCAGTCATAAGTTGATGAACCAAAGCTAGGTGCCATGTCATCGCCCATCTGAAGGGGTTTTGTTTTCTTTAAAACTACTGGTGGGTTTTTTAATTCTCTAACAGCTAACTCTTGTCCCTGAGCCTGTGACGGTTTAGGTTCATAAGTTATTTGTCTTTGTTGTTGTCCGGTGGTCGGTGTTGCTGAAGGCTTCTTCGCCTTAAGTAATTCCTTACCAGCTCTAAGTAATGCCTTTAGGGACATTGTCCCTCCTATGTAATTTTAGTAGGTCTTGTTCTACCTAGTTTGCAACCTCTTGCTTTGATCATAGTGCCTGTTCGGTAACCCATAGGCTTTTGCATCATGCCACCACCCATTTTTTGCTTAGGAGCAGACATATTATTTAAGTCACTTCTTTTTATTTTTTTAGTTCCGTCCTTAGTAGAAAATATAACAACTAAATCATCACTGCTTCTTTTTTTAGATAAAGATCCAATTCCACCTTTAGGTCCTTGTTGCATTGGTCTTCTTCCGCCAGGTCTACCTGCCATAGAACCACCAGCACCCCCAGGTCCCATTCCTGATTTATAACCCATAGGTTTTTGCATCATCATGCCGCCACCCATTTTTTTAGGCATGCCACCCACATTCATTTTATTAAATTTGGCAGCTTGTTTTGCGTACTCAATATCTCTTTGAGTAAGTCTGTCAGTATCTTTTCCATATTTTTTCATGTCTCTTCTTACTTTTTGAAGTGCCACTCCAAGTTTACTTTTTCTTTCTCCCAAAGTTCCTGTATCAGCTCCACCACCTTTAGTATATCCCATAGGTTTCATCATGCCGCCACCCATTTTTTTATTTAGTTTATTTAAGGCTGAGTTAATTGTTTTTGTTTTTTCTGAAGGTACTCCAGGTTTTTTTTGTTCTCTAAAATCTTTTAAGGTTTTTTTATTTTTATCTTTTTTCATTTTACCTTTTAAGTATTGTTGTGTAGCGACTCCCACAGCAGCGATAGGTAAAACTATTTTACCAATTCTAGTTGATGCTAATGCTTTTTTAGCACCTACTAATTTCATTCTTCTTTTATTAAATTCAGCTGCAGACTCTCCTTTTTGGAATCCTTTTGCATCTCTCATAGCATTCATAGATGTAAATTTACCAGTCTTTTTATTTATCTGACCTGATTCTACTCTTTTCATTTTTTCATCAAAAGACATATCAGAAATTTTTCCTGATGAAAAAACTCCTCTTTTAGCTTTCATAACTTTACCTGGTTGAACCTTCTCATCTTGAAGACCCATGCCTCTGCCTTTTGCTTTCTCATCTCTTAACACAGCAAAGTCTTTTTCATCAATTTTATTTGGTGGTGGAGCTTTAGCAGCAATCTTTGCTTGACCTGGAGTCATACCGGTTTTAAATTTTCTAATTCTATCTGTGTTAATTTTTTTGCCACCGTATTTTTTTTCACGCATACCTCTTACGTATTTATCGATAGATTCTTTTGATCTACCGCTGTTGGGGTTTTGGTAAGTACCAATTTTAAGTTTAGACTTGTCTCCCATAGAATTCTCCTAATAATATTTATACTCTTTTTCTAATTTCATTGGAGGATCATCCCAATCATCAGAATATGTTGAAACAAATCCACCTTGTCGATATCTTAACACAGCTTGGGTCATAGAATCAACATAGTCATCATACTGACCATTAGGAAACGCTGCACACTCCTCAATCACTTCCTGTGCCCAGTGTTCGTCTAAAGGTGCCCACACCATACCAGATTCAAATACAGGTGCACAGCTATTTATTCTAGTGTGCTTGTCTCGTCCTCTAGCTGGAACATAATCAATTACAGGAATTCCTGCACGTCTAAGTTCATGAATTAATGGTGTACCACTAGCTTTAGCTTCAATGATCACGGTTTCCGGTTCCCAGTAATGATATTGCTCTAAGGCAACATTTTTTAAATCTGGAAAATCATAACGTCCCTTTTGAGCATCTAATAATATAATTGCTTTCTCATAACCTTCTATAGGTTCAAAGACACCCCAGGTGGTGATAGCAGAATAATCAGCAGTTTCTTTTTTAGAAAATGCAGTATCATAACTTTGAATGACATGTAGTAATTTTGGAAGATGCTCCTTATCGTAGTTTTGCCACCATTCCCTTTTTATAATTGCACCCTCTTCTGAGGTTGGGTCCTGCATGTATTGTGCATTCCAGTTTTTAGTTGAGATTGAGGCTTTAACAGAATCTAAATCTTCTTTGTTCCAATACTCAGGCCATACTGGTTTATCATCAGGCATGATCGCAGGAAAAGAAATTACTTTCCATTGATCCGCTTTAGTTTCACTTTGAGCCTTCACCAACCTTCCTGTAAGATCATCAGTAGCCCAACGAGTCATTACAACTAAGATTCTTCCTCCTGGTTGTAAACGCTGTCTGGGTCCTGAACTGTACCATTCGTAAGCACGTTCCATAGCTGTATCGGACAAGGAATCTTGTTCCGTGTGTGGATCATCAATGATAAGCAAATCGGCCCCTCGACCTGTGATAGATCCGCCAACACCCGCTGCAAAGTATTCTCCACCATGATTGGTTTCCCACCTGCCTTTTGCTTTACTGTCTTCTCGAAGTGTAACACTTCCAAATATTTCTTTATACTCCCTAGTGTTCATTAAGTTACGAACTTTGCTACCGAACCTTGAAGCAAGTTCAGCGTTGTGGGAAACTTGCATAATTTTTTTCTTTGGATACTTACCAATATACCAAGCAGGGAATAAATAAGATGCAAATTCTGATTTAGTATGTCGTGGTGGCATGTTGATTATGAGCCTCTTTGCATCACCATCTGCAATATTTTGAAAAGCTTCAGCAATAAGTTGATGGTGCCCGTACTTCTTTGGGTCCTTTGTTTTACGATAAATAAAATCTTGCCAAACAGACTCGGCAAATACTAAAAAATTATCCTGGCAGAGCTTGATCCACTCTAATTGTTTTTTCAGAATTATATCTTTTAATTCTTCTTCAGTTAGGTTTTCTATTTTCATCTCGTTTGGGACCCTAGTATATTTGTATATCCTACTTTGTAAACCCTTTCGCCCCGAAAAACCTAGCCCAGCAACGCGAAACCCTGACAGGTAAAAAGTAAAAACGATTTTGAGGTTGAGTATGAGCCTTGATATAGGTGTGCGCTAGATACAGCAATGGCGCGTAGTATAACGCGCCATTGGTTAGTGTTTAGTTATTCTGTGGTGTGTAATGCTTGAACAAGTGTGCTGAACTTTTTGAGTATGTTGTCCTTGAACTCATCAATCATTGGGTTGCCAACATTCTCAAGTATATGCTTTTCACATTCGCCCATTAACAGTTGGAACATGATCTCATAGTTGAGTTGTTTTTTCTGTCCATTCTCAATAACCATGTCAGCTAGTGAGGTTGGTGTGTTGGTGTTTAATCTTTCACTCAACACATTAGCAATGTTAATCAAATCATTATTGGGCATTTGATACCTCGCCAATAGCCTTATATTCAGCATACTCAATTTGCTTTTGGTGTGCGTTCCATAAATCTAAATGGGCTAATTTAAATTTATCTTTGTCAAAAGATTTTCTAACTCTATTAATCTTTTGTAATCCAAAACTATTTCCATGCTCATCTTGAACAATGATTAAGTTTTGGTTTGTTCTATCAAATAGATTAACAATGTGTTCTTTCATGCTATCTAACTCTTTGTTAAGTCTATTTGCTTTTAGCTTTAGTGATGCATAAGCTAGGACTACTTTCTTTTCGTCTTGCTTTAGCTTTTTTGCTGTTTGCATTTTTACCTCTTTGTTAAGTTATATATTCTTATGAATACCCTATTCTTATATATCTTATTAAATCTTATGCAATAACTTATTTATCTTTTTTTTAATTAAGTTTATTAGGTCTAGCAATAGTAGAACTAGCATTTAATCTTTTTCATAATCTTGCAACCATTCATTTATAGTAATACCTAAATGTTCTGGGAAATCGGTTATTGTTTCGGTGTTCCATGTGCCGTCTGGATATCTCCATGTAACAGTTAAAGCCCAACCCTCAACACGAGGACGAGAACGGGACGAGGCGACAGTAGTCGCCTCGTTAATTTTATCTTTAGCCATTACCAACTACACCAATATTCAACTACTTTCTTTTCGTTGATTGCTTGTTCACAGAACTTCAAGAACTTGATATCTTGTTCCTTGTAGTCCTTGACTTGTTCCTCTTGGAACTGTTGCCCCCAAAAAAAGCCGTCTTCAGCTACATAATCCTTAAAGCCCTCTTGTATTTGTTCGGCTAATTCTTTGGCAACCTCTGGGGTTATATATACGGGTGCATCACAATCAGAATTAAAACCTAAATGTGAAAGCATTCCGTCATGCTCATGGTGTGAGTTTTGTTCGTCCCACTTCTTTGCCATGAACTGTTGAAGTCTTGCGTGTTTTCTCCACACGAAAACTTTTACCTTATCTCCGTAATCATCATCAGAGTAATATTG